>Ga0209415_10008708_pt1 | contig 17560 bp, 16 predicted proteins | sample PeaSoiSIISIP2007_FD_187696 | JGI IMG/M metagenome (GOLD analysis project Ga0209415, IMG submission 187696) | Peat soil microbial communities from Weissenstadt, Germany - SII-SIP-2007 (SPAdes) (version 2) | ecosystem: Environmental > Terrestrial > Soil > Wetlands > Peat | place: Germany... | reverse complement strand
AGCGCCAGTTTCTGGTAGGTCTTCATGGTTCATTCTCCTTCGTGCATTTTTCCAAGTCCGGGGAGCCCGCCTTCGCTGTTTACCGGTCCCTTCAAGTTGTTTCGACGCCGTCGTGCAGAAAACGTCACCAGCGACGACAAGACAGCAACAAGAAGAGGTCAACGTTGAGTGAAGCTGACCTTCAACGTGGACGCAACCGGCGGCAGCTTGGGGGTATGGTTCCAGTCGACCGGCCCCACTTCCATGGCGTAGCGGAAACGCGGCAGCACGACTTCATTCCAGGCATGATCGAAGTAGTCGTACGCCTCGTCCCAGCTTGTGCCCTCGCCCCATCCCAAATGGGTGAAGCGGACAAGCGTGTGGCCCGCGCCTTTCTTTTCGAATTCGAGGATGACCATGGTGCGTTGACTGCGGACATCCGGGATCGTGGGCGGAGCGCCCCAGGTGAAGGCGAAGCGTCGCATGGGCTCAAGCCCCAGAATGCGCAAGCCCTCACCACCACGCTCGCCCGGCTTGGCTTCGGGCGCGACGTAGATCTCGTAAGCGCCATCCACGCGCAGGTCAACTTTGCACTCAGGCGCGAAGAAGGTCTTGATCCCTTCCGGGGTCGTCCACGCGTCCCACACCTTTTCGATAGGAGCATTCACTTCGAACTGCGTGGTCAGCATACGGGTGCTGGCGCGAGCGGGCACCGTCAGCATCGTAATCAGCAGCAAGAACATAGTGGTTCGCATCACTCCTCCTGAGATTGCTTTCCTTTCTGTGTGTATTCGCGGTAGGCGGTGACGAACACGGTCTCCCATCCCTGGTTGTAGCCGTCGCGGGCTTTCTGCGCCTTCGCACCCAGTTTCTCCCAGCCACTGTGAGTCAGCACGACTCTTGCCCCTTCCGGCACCGGGGAGAACGTGATCTCCACGGTTTGCGCTTCCTGGTCATCGCGGCCAGGATGGAAGCTGAACACGACTTGCGCAGGGGGCCCCCAAGTCAGCACGGTTCCCCAGACGTGCTCTTCGCCGGAGCGCGCGCGCTCGAAGATACGACCGCCGACCCGCGGCTCGAAGATCACGGCTTCGGGCGTGTCCTTGAAATCGGTCGCGTAGGCGACAACGGACTGAGTGGCGACCGGCCACCACATACTGATATCGGCGGTGAAGTAGCGGAAAGCTTCTTCCGGCGTGCATGCCACCGTTACGGTCTTCACGACTGGCTCAATGGAGACGGACTTGTTTGTCATGCGCTCTAGTTCCTTTCTTGGCTTTGGCGAACCGGTGCGGGCCGGATTTCGCCGCTCCCCTGGTCTGTTCCGCCACATAGGCAGCGAAGGCGTTGAGCGCCTCCTGCCACATCGAATCCGCGTATTCCCGCAGCCCGGCGAAACCCTCGGGATTGAGGCCGAAATAGTGCCGCGTGCCGTGGCGGTGCTCGCGGACCAGTTGGGCCTGCTTCAGGATCCTGAGGTGTTGCGACACAGCCGGGCGGCTTACCGGCATCTGGCGCGCCAACTCGCCCACCGGCAACGGCTTGTGACGCAACCGGTCGAGCAGGGAACGACGGGTGGGGTCGGCCAGGACCGCAAGTACGGGAAAGTCGTCCGATGCTTGCAGAGATTGGTAAGCCATGACTAACGGTAAGCAAATACTTACGATATGTCAAGCACTTTTTCATTCCACCCGCTTGCGGGTCAGTCAAATCATGCCGCCGGTCGCATCCACGCTGAAGGTCAGTTTCACTCGACCTTGACCTCTTCTTGTTTCTAACCTGGGCGAAGGAGCACCCCCGCTCGCGCGTTCACTTCGCGATCGCTCGCTGTCCATTCCGACTCGACTTCTACTGGTCCCATCTTTCGCAACGCGTAATGCCGAAAGCTGCTCCATTTCCAGTCCTCTGGACGAGCGCATAATCCCCTCCTCACCGGATTGCGATGCAGATAGCGCAGTTTCACCGTAAACTCTTGCTCGTCGCGAATGGTTCGATCGTAGTAGCGCTTCTGCCAGAACGAATTCGACTCGCCTGCCCGCCGGCTCAATCGCTTACTGAATGACAGTTTCAGATCACCTATCGCGTCGGACGGGTGGCCCAGGTTCGCGAGCGGGGGGTGGCGGGCTAACCTGGGATCAAGCGAAGCTGCCGCCTTCGGGCCGGGGATCTTCGGCCTAAAAAACAGCAGGTCCCTCCACTGCGCAGATCATCGCTTTGCGATGATCTGCTCCGGTCGGGATGACAGAGTTGGGGAGAGAATCTAAAGGTCGTCACTCAAGCCAAAACCGGGCAAACATGGGGGCACCCCAGATCGAAACTGGGTTCTCGTTTTCGGGGTTATACTTCCCACGAAATGTGGGGCACCCGCGTTCTTACATCTTCACGGCCGCCAAAAACTGCGGCGGCTTTCGAGCCTTCGTGGCTTGTTCGAAGCCGTAGGCGATCTTGAGCAGTGTCGGCTCGCTCCAGGCCCGGCCGAAAAACGAGATCCCCACCGGCAAGCCGAAGATGAATCCCGCGGGCACCGTGATGTCGGGATACCCGGCCACGGCTGCCGCATTCGAACTGCCTCCGACGGAGTGATCTCCGTTTACCAGATCTGTTATCCAGGCCGGGGAAGCGGTTGGAGCTACGAGCGCGTCGAGGTGGAACTGGTCCATCACCGCGTCAATGCCTTCCTTGCGCGATAAACGGTGATTCGCTTCCAGTGCGTCGGTATATTCCTTGCTGGTCAGCGGACCCTTGGCTTCAGCTTTGATGAAAATGTCCTGTCCGAAGTATGGCATCTCTTTGTCACGATTGCGCTCGTTGAAGTCAATGATTTCCTTCAAAGAAGCCGGCGCTCCCGGGCGATTGGCCAGGTACGCGTTGAGATCGGCTTTCAGTTCGTAGAGCAGCACAGTGAATTCGGTGTCATCAAATTTTCCGAAAGTCGGTAGATCTGCCGGATCGATGATCTCCGCGCCCTCTCGCTTCATCTCATCGAGCAAGGAGTTCATCAGCGGGTCCACGGAATCGCTGAATCCGAAATACTTGCGTGCCACACCAATGCGCGCGCCACGCAGCCCATGGGGATCGAGAAACTTCGTGTAGTCCGTTTCGGCTTTGCCGTTGCTTCCCGCAGTGGCGTTGTCGCGCGGGTCAACTCCCGCCAGCGCGCCCAGCAGAATGGCCGCATCCCGAACCGTACGCGCCATCGGACCGGGCGTGTCCTGGCTATGCGCGATTGGAATAATGCCCGAGCGGCTGAGCAGGCCCAGCGTGGGTTTGATTCCAACCAGCCCGTTGGCTGAAGACGGGCAGACGATGGAGCCGTCGGTTTCGGTGCCCACAGCCAGGGCGCAAAGATTCGCCGCGACCGCGGCTCCCGATCCCGAACTCGAGCCGCAGGGATTGCGGTCCAGTGCGTAGGGATTCTTGGTTTGCCCAACGCGCCCACTCCAACCGCTGCTGGAATGGCTGGAGCGAATATTCGCCCACTCGCTCAGATTGGTTTTGCCGAGAATGACTGCTCCCGCTTCCCGCAGTTTCTGGGCTACAAAAGAGTCTCGGGCCGGAATCGACCCTAAGAGAGCGAGCGAACCCGCAGTGGTCTGCATGCGGTCTGCCGTCTCGATGTTGTCCTTGATCAAGACCGGAATGCCGTGCAGCGGTCCGCGTACGCGGGATTCTTTCCGCTCTTTGTCCGCCGATTCGGCCATCGCCTCAGCGTCGGGATTGACTTCGATCACACTCTTGAGCCCGGGGCCTTGAACATCAATTTGCTCAATCCGCGCCAGGTATTTTTGCATGAGGGAGCGCGCGCTGAATTTTCCGGAAGCCATCCCAGACTGAAGATCGCCGATCGTGGCCTCGTCCAGTTCGAACGGCTTGGGCTGGGATTCCGAGGCGGTGGGGACGCCGAACTCGCGAGCGCCGGCCAGCGCCGGCAAGAGCGCGACGCTCACCCCGCTTAGAAGGCTAGTCTGCAAAAAGCGACGGCGTTGAAGGGAATCATCGTTGGACAGCAACTCGTTTTTATTACTCAATTCCGCTCTCCAGTTCCGCAAGGAAAGTTACCAGTGAAACGGAATTATAGGCGATTGGTCAAGCGCGCCGTGCTGGATGCTGTTTTCTTTTTTTCAGCGTCACGCACAAAAACAGCGGATTCGTGTCTGTTGTATCGCGGCGGGCTTGTTTTGCGAGAAATGATCTGCGCACGCACGCGTTTCCTAAGGGAAACGAACGGGTGCGTTGGAAGGGATGTGCCCGTGGCGGACCGGCGCTTTCTAGGAGCCCGGGTTCGCCATTTTGCTTTCCAGTTTTTTCCGGATGCGTCGAAGTTCCATGAAATTCAACCCCGTTATCGTGCAAAGAACAGAGGCAAACATGATCATTACCATTGTGTCCATTTTAGCGGGCTCCTCTCCCGCTGCCTGCGCCTGCACAGAGTTGTATACCAAACCGGACCGCACTGTCCGACAGAATATATCAGAAGGATGGCTGCCGCTGTTGCTATTCTAGTTTCTCGGAAGATCAAAAAAGGGCCCGTGCCAAAGGCGCAAGACCAGCCTTTTGCCCGTATAATAGGCTTTCATGCCCAAGTATTCCATCGTTGTGCCCCTGCACAATGAGCAGGAGAATGTCACTGATCTCTACGACCGTTTGAAAGCGGTCATGGAGATACACGGGCAGAGCTTCGAGATGGTGCTGGTGGACGACGGCTCCACGGACCGAACATTCCACCTGCTGCGTGAGATCGCCGCCGTGGACAGCCGGGTGACCGTGGTCAAACTGCGGCGCAACTTTGGGCAGACTTCGGCTCTGGCCGCCGGTTTTGACCACGCCCGCGGCGAATACGTGGTTGCCATGGACGGTGACCTGCAGCACGACCCGGCAGACATTCCTCTGTTTCTGGACAAGCTGTCCGAGGGTTACGATATCGTCAGTGGATGGCGGAAGCAGCGCAGGGACAACTTGTGGCTGCGCCGCATTCCCTCCCGCTGCGCCAACTGGCTGATGGCCAAACTGAGCGGCGTGAATATTCACGACTTTGGAACCACGTTCAAGGCGTATCGCCGCGAGTTGCTGGAGCAAGTACCGCTCTACGGCGAGTTACACCGTTTCATTCCTGCCTTGGCGTCGTGGTACGGCGCGTCCATCTGTGAAGTTCCCATTCGTAACGTGAACCGCGAGCGTGGAAATTCGCACTACGGAATCTCGCGCACCTTCCGGGTGTTTTTCGATCTGATCACCATACGCTTTCTGCTGCGCTACCTGTCCCGTCCGCTGCACTTCTTCGGCAGCTTGGGAATGCTGAGCATCTTTACCGGAAGCGGGGTTGCGGTTTGGCTGATGCTGGACAAGATCCTGCATCACTCCGACACCATGACCCAGCATGGTCCGCTCATGATCTTCTCTGCAGTGCTGCTGCTGGCCGGGCTGAACATGCTGGCTGTCGGCCTGCTCGGCGAGATGCAGGTGCGCCACTACCACGAGCCTGCCCACCGTGCCCCGTACTTCGTGGACCAGCTTCTTCGCGCGCAGAGCGAAGAGCACACCATCCCGGAATAGGTCGTAACCCTGAGTGGGTGTTCGTTGCTTATGGCGTAAGTTCAAACACGATCCCGCAACCCTCCTTCTTGCAAGTCGTCCCACCGCGCTTCCCGCCGAGGTAGGTGGTGCCGAAGATGTCGCCATGCTGGTCAAGCACGAGTCCGCCGAAAGGTTCAGACCCTCCAGCGCCGCCCGGGAAACTGTAGAGTGTAGTTTTCTGCCAGCCACCTTTGACTGGCGACAGCATGAAGACCGTGCCAAACCCATACCTTCCGCCTGCTTGGGTTGTACCATAAAGGTTGCCGGAACGGTCAAATGCCGGGGCGCCGTAACCGGGGCCCCATCCATCCGCCAAGTCCTTGAACTGGTAAAGAGTCTTTTCCTGCCACTTGCCACGGACGCGGGTCATTTCGAATACCGTGCCACAGCCGTAGATTTCACAACCGGTTCCGGCATCACCCGCGAATCCGAAGAGATTCCCCTGCTTATCGGCGGTTAAGTCACTCGGTTGAACCCCGCCGCCGAAACTGCTCTGGAACGAATAAAGGTTGGTGAAACGCCAGCCACGCTTTCCGTGGGAGAGTTCAAAGACGCTGCCCTCATTGAAAGTTCCATTGGAGTCCGTGGTGCCATAGAGGTTACCGCGATGATCCAAGAGCACCCCCGCATACGGAAGCCCAACATCCTCATACAACACCACTTCCTTCCATTCGCCCACCGGGCTCGAAATCAATTCGAAGGCGACGCCAGATGATCCCCCGTTCGGTGTAAGTCCGTACAGATGTCCTTTGCGGTCGAATGCTATCGCCCCCTGGGGGTACGCGCCCTTCTGGTAGGAAGGAAATCTGAAGATGACCTCTTCCTTCCAAGTGCCGAGTTTGATTCGAAAAGCCGTGCCGATGCTTTGAGAATCGCCACCCGTCGTCGTAGTACTGTAGAAATAGCCGTCCGGGCGCGGTACCAAAGGAGCTCTGGGATTGCTCCCGTCGCTGCCTCCCTGAAAACGGTACAAAACCGTCTCCTTCCACGCGCTGCCCGATGGCGACAGCGAGAAAATTGTGCCGCAGCCCGTATCAAAAGAATTCTGGCACGACTGATTTCCGCCATCTTCTGTGGTGCCGTAAAGAATGCCCGTCTTGTCGTCGAGCAGGAGTGTCGCCCACGGGTTGGCACCATCTTTGCCTCCCTGGAACGTGTGCAACACCTGGGCTCTGCTAGCCGCGAAGGTGTGAGTAGCAAGAATCAAAATCAGACTGAAGATCGTGGAGGCTGGGGCAGGCAGGAAACAACGTTGACGCGGCATACGGCACTCCTGCGTCGCATTCTGGCATTCGTTTCTCTAAGAGTCAACAAGAACAGATTCAAGGGGGAAGGGCAGATGCAACTGCCGTGATATATCAGCTTCACAGCCAAAACTAAGCCCAGCGTGGCTCCGGTTACGTTATGGACGGGCTTCCTGACTACCTTGTTCCAAAGGCCTCCTTGTTCACCACGTATGGCATCTTGGTGATGTCGCCTCCGTAGTTATTCTCCAGGACGTCGATCAGCCCTTGCACGCAGCGTCCCGCCATGCCTTTGTTGGGGTCAGTGGACAGGCGAGTGATGCGGGCGGCGCTGGCAAAATGCGGGTAAAGCCGACAGCGATCTTCGATCGCCGGATCGCGCAGCGGCGAGTCGGGTGGCAGCGGTTCCTGCTCGTACACATCGAGGGCGGCTCCGGCAATCCAGTTTTCCCGCAACGCTTTCGCCAGCGCGGCTTCCTCAACCACCGGGCCGCGCGAAGTGTTCACCAGGAATGCCGTGGGCTTCATCATCCGCAGCGTGCGTTCGTTGAAAAGGTGATACGTGGGAGTGGAACTCTCGCCCTCCCGCAGCAACGGGACGTGCACACTGACAAAATCCGCTCCGGTCAGCGCGTCATCGAAGGTGGTGTACTTGATCCAGGCTCTTTCCCGTGAGATACCGCGCGCGAAGCGCAGGTCTTTCATCTCCTGAATCGCTTTTACATATTCGTGGTTTTCGTACGCCGGGTCATAGCACAGAATATTCATGTCGAAGCCGGTGCATTTCTTGATCATGGCGAGCCCGATGCGCCCGGTGCCGATGACCGCCATGGTCTTGCCAGTGACTTCGTCGCCCAGGAAGGGCAGATAGGGATGCCAGTATCCCCACTGGTTATTGCGCGTGAGATGTTCCGCGGTCCACATCTTTCGCGCCAGAACGCCCAGCATGAAGAACCCAAATTCGGCGGTGGCTTCGGTAAGCACGTCGGCGGTGTGGGTAAAGGGAATCTTGTAGCGGTTGGCGTCGGCGCGGTTGATATTGTCGAAACCGACCGCGATTTGCGCCACGACTTTAAGATGTCCTTTGCCGGCCTCGAATACTTCCGCGTCGATGGGATCGCGCAACGTGGTGATCAGGCCGTCAATGCCTGATTTGACCTTCTCGAGGATCAGGTTCTTGGGTGGCGCCTCGGGGCTGGGATAGACCTCGACCTCGTAGCCTCGTTTGCGCAGCAGATCAATGGATTCACCGATATCACAGGTGGCAAAAACGCGGAATTTCTGGCTCATGATCCTCTCGGGTTGGAAATCTTGCAGACCGGGCCGACACGCCACCCCAAGGGCGCGTTTCGGCGAACACCAATATTACTCCAAGGGATCGCAATGTGCCGAACGGCGCCGCCCAGCCATGACCCCAAAATTCGCGAAATCTCGCATTGATCAGTGAAGGACGAAAAAAGTCCAAACTCACAAGGAGGCGTTATGAAAAGCGGGATCTTGAATCGGTTTTGCCTGGTAGTTTTCTCGGCAGTTCTGGTTTTCTCCAGCGCTGCTCGCGCTGCGGACACTGTGCTGTACAACTTTGCGTTGTCCCCCGACAGCAACAACTCTTACAGCACCCCAATCCACGACCCGTATGGAAACCTCTATGGCACATCAGCCAAAGGAGGGACGCATGGATATGGCACGGTTTGGGTGCTCTGCGCCCCAGGCCTTTCGGGGTCGGACCTGTATCCCTGTACTACCGGTCTGCTGAACTGGACCGAATATGTGCTTTACAACTTTAGAGGACCCACTTTCAACGATGGCGCTAACCCTTACAGTACGCTGGTATTCAATGGGCTGTACGCAGGGCGAGCGTCTACCCTTTATGGCACGACTTACAACGGCGGTAAGCCTAAAACGTGTTCCATCAATGGCGTTGCGGTTGGTTGTGGCACCGTGTTTGAGCTCTGCGCGCCCTCAAACTATGGAGGTTGTGGCGGCGTGAATGCCTGGAAAGAGCATGTGCTTTACCGATTCCTCGGAGGCAAAGACGGAGCCCATCCTTTTGCCGGTGTGATCACCGATAAGGCCAGCGACCTATTCGGGACGACCGTTTACGGCGGCGGGCTCGGAACCTGCATCCCCAGCGGTAGCGCGAATCAATTCTGCGGCACGGTTTTCAAACTGAAGGGCCAAAGCCCCTGGACCTTCCCAAGGACCATCATGCATCGCTTCAAGGGCGGGCCAACGGATGGCGCCAATCCCTACGCAGCCCTGTGCTGCAATACCATTTATGCCATCCCCTATCTCTACGGCACGGCACTGAAGGCTGGGGCCAACAATGCGGGCGTCGTCTACCGGGTGCAGAACTCCGGCACTTTCCCGCAGACCATTCTCTACAACTTCTGCTCCGTTTCGGGCTGCCCGGATGGCGCCAGTCCCTATGCGGACGTGATCTTTGACACCGCAGGAAACCTGTACAGTACGGCCAGTCAAGGAGGTTCGGGTGGATACGGCATCGCCTATGAACTAACACCCGCCGGTCCGCCTTGGACCCAGACTATACTCTACAGCTTCCTGGGAACACCGGATGGAGGCAATCCGGCCGCGGGTCTGCTTTTTGACAATTCAGGCAATCTGTACGGCACTACCCTGTACTACGGTACAGGATGCGGCACCTGCGGCACGGTCTACGAACTGACGCCCGCTGGTCCGCCCTGGACGGAAACCATCCTTCAAGACCTCCTCGGGCCCGCGAGCGATGGAGACCTTCCCTTCGGAGGCCTAACCTTCGATCCGGCAGTCTCCACCACCGAACTGTATGGCGCTACCGTCGGCGGGGGCGGGAATTCTGTTGGAATCGTTTACTCGGTGCCGTAACGACAACAGTTCGCCGGCTTCGTCGGAATGATCCACTTCGAATCCAGGGCTGCGGCCCTGGGTTCGAGTGTTTTGCGAACGGCGGCCTATGGCTTACCTCTAGACTCGGCCGCCTAGGAACGGATCGCCCCAGGCATCCTGCAACTCTTTCAGGCCGTTTGTGGCTTCCGTCACAATATTTCCCGGTATTCCGAAATGCTCTTCAATCTTGGCGACCAATTCATCATGGCTCTGCATCGAGTGTATGCTCGATCCGGTTGCTTTCGATTCAATAAAACTCAAATTATGGATCACGACAGAGCGGCCAGGATAGAAACGGGCCAGCAGGATCGAATTCAGGAACGTTGCGTCGGCTCGGAAGGAATCCGCGATCACCCGGCTGAAATCTTCAATCCGCTTCGGTTCCGGTTTCGCCAGGTATCCGTGTTTTAGAACTCCATCCCGATGCAACTCGAGGCGCGAGCACCGATTCGCATCCTGCGCTTTGAGGACGTACCGGTCGCGGCCCAGGGCGACTACATAATCCGTTGTCAGATCGCGGGGAAGCGGCGACAAGAACGGGGCGGCGTAGCCAGTGTCAACGAGATACTGCCTACCCTCCACGCTCACCATGCTCAACGCATGAACGGCGGGCGTCGACATGTCCGCCGCGCACAACTTTACCGAATATCCCAGGCTCGCCAACAAAAGGTAAAAGTAGAAGTTGTTGGAGTAGCACGTGCCGCCAAAGTGGTATCGTTCGATGCCGTCGAGATACTGCTGAATGCTGGGCAGGGCAGTCAGAGATAGGCGTTTCTTGTAATACAGTTTAGAAATGTTTTCAAAGGGGACACGGGTGAGGTGTGCCGTTACCAATTCCGTGAGAGCCTCGATGCCAGGTTCTGTTTTCGACAGGCCCAGAACGCGCAGGTATCGAAGAACGAGATCCCCGCTCAGTGCGCGAGACATGTCCGCTTCCTGCGTGTCTACCTGCTCCAGTGTTCTGCGAACTGATGCTCCTCTTTCGCGGCGCCGGCCCGTTTCACGTCCATCAACTCCGCAGCCTTCTTGGCGATGTGCTCGGCGCTAACCTCGAATTCCTTGATCAGCTCCCAGGGCGCACCGGAATCGCCGAAGCGATCCTTCACTCCGATTGCTCCCGTGATGATAGGCACTCCGTAGAGCAGGGGACTCTCAGTGATGACCCCGCTGACCCGCCAAGCGAGCGCACCAATCTGGTGCTCTTCCGCAGTGACGATCACGCCAGTTTCCCGAGCCGCGCGCAGAATGGCGGCTTCGTCAATCGGCTTGAGGGTATGCAAGTTGATAACGCGGCTCTCGTATCCGAAATCAGTCTTCAGGATCCATGCGGCCCGCATAGCCTCGGGCACCATCGGTCCGCAGGCAATAATACTGAGATCCTCCTGCTCATCCTCGTAATCGGAAGCAAGGCTGGTTACGAAGGCGTCGGCAAAATTGGCGGCCTCTTTGCGGAAGCGAATTACATTGGCATGGCCGAAGCGGAACGGAGTGCGTTCGTCGGTGACGATGGGCGTAGCTTCACGCGCAAAGCGGATGTACTTAGGACCTTGATGCTTGAGCAGCAGATAATTGGTGGCCTTGCGGGTCTCAACGGCGTCGCAAGGAACTACCACGGACATATTCGGCAGGCCACACATGGCAAACAGATCTTCCAGAGCCTGATGAGTGGCACCGTCCGGGCCAACCGAGACCCCGCCGTGAGCGCCGGCGATGAGCACATTGAAATCTCCGTAGCATACCGAAGTGCGAATCTGATCCAGGTTGCGGGCCGCGGCAAAAGTCGCGTACGTGCCCAGCACCGGAAGCTTGCCCTCCTTAGCCAGTCCGGCAGCAGCGGATGTGGCCGACTGCTCGGCGATCCCCATGCTGATCCAGCGCCGCTTGCGCTCCGGTTTTGAGGTGTAGAAGTCGCTGATGGTAATCGAGCCGGAAATATCCAATCCCATGCAGACCACGCGCTCGTCATCTCCATTCTCGGCGAGTGATTGGCCGAAGCCTTTGCGCGTAGGCTCCATTTTGACTTTCATATTCCCGTTTGCATTCCACCAGTAATCGCGGCGGAATTTCGGCATCTTGGCCTCGAGGCGCCGGTCCACCTCAGCCTGGTAGTACTTTGCGCTGTTGAGCATCTGCTGGTAGGGAATTCTGTCGGTGACTTTCAATTCCGCGAGAGCCTTCAGCAGTTCGTCGTAGTTGGGTGATCTTCCGTGCCAGCCGGCCAGGTCTTCCATGAAGCTCACGCCTTTGCCTTTAATCGTGTCCGCCAGGATTACCGTGGGTTTGCCGGATGTTGCTTTGGCCTTCTCTAACGCCTCGACCACTTGCGTCATGTCATGACCGTTGATGCGCAGGACTTCCCAGCCGAAGCTGCGGTACTTCTCATCCAGCGGATCGACATTCATCACGTCGGAAACTTTCCCGTCAATCTGCAGGCGGTTGCAGTCCACGATGCCGATCAAGTTGTCGAGCTTGTAGTGCCCGGCTTCCATGGCGGCTTCCCAGATTTGCCCTTCCTGCTGCTCGCCATCGCCCATCAGGCAAAATGTTTTGTAGTTCTTGCCGTCGAGCCTACCGGCCAGCGCGATGCCCACGCCGATGCTCAACCCCTGTCCCAGCGATCCGGTGGAAACCTCGATGCCGGGCAGCTTGAGCCAATGCGGATGTCCCTGATACGGCGACCACAGCTTGCGCAGCAACGCAACGTCTTCCGGCGGGCAGAAGCCGGCGAATGCGAGGCCAAGATACAGGCTGGGAGCTTTGTGTCCGGTGGACCAGATAATGCGGTCGCGGTCCGGCCAGGACGGATTCTCGGGGTCGTGGTCGGCGACCTTCAGATAAAGAGCCGCCGTAATGTCCATAATGGAAAGTGTTCCGCCCGCGTGGCCGGAACCGGCCGCGCACAGGGCGACCAGGTCGTAGCCGCGCATCAGGTTTGCGGCGTCTTTGAGATCTTCGATGGAATAGTCCCGAATGATTGCACCACTGGTAGAATTCTTGAGAGCCATAGCCTTATCCTTCCGCGCCGGCGTGGACAGAGGATTGCTGGCGCTGGTATCCCGCAAATTGAGTCTAGATGGGGATGTCCGCCCGCTCAGTGAGGAAGATCACAAGGGGCTGTGACGTCGGTACAGAATTTGGCCACGGATCTTTACGGATTTACACGGATCCGATGGGTCGGCGCAAGCCGTGGGGTAAGGAGTTGGAAACGAGTGACACGGACGCACGGGCGGGGACTCTCGCCCCTACATGGAATTGCCCCTCGTGATCTCTGCGGAATTTCTCAGCGAACTCTGCGATTAAAGGCCTGCTACAGATTCCGCTTGGTCCACTGATCAATCCGGTCCAGCGCCTTGTTCAGGTTGTCCAGCGAATTGGCTACGCTGAAACGCAGGTAGCCTTCTCCGTAATCGCCGAATGCGGTCCCGGACAGGCACGCCACGCCTGCTTCTTCCAGCAACGTGTCGGCAAGTTTCTTCGACTTCCATCCTGTCTTCATTACGTTGGGGAAGACGTAGAAAGCGCCCTTGGGCAGGCGGCAGGAGAAGCCCTTGATGCGGTTCAGTCCCGCGACGAAGGCATCGCGCCGCCGCTGGAATTCATCCCGCATGTGGTCCACCGACGACTGATCGCCACGAATCGCCTCGATCCCAGCAATCTGAGTGAAGCTGGCCGTGCAGGAATTTGAATTGGTCATAAGGCGGGTGATGTGCGTCGCCAGATCGGGGCGCATGACGCCGTAGCCCATGCGCCATCCGGTCATGGCATAGGTCTTGGAGAAACCATCGAGCAGAATGGTGCGTTCCTTGAAGCCGGGCACCGACATGATCGAGTAATGCTCGCCTTCAAAGATCAGGCGGCTGTAAATTTCATCGGACAGGACAAGGATGTTGCGGTCGCCGATCGCCTCGGCGATATCGTGAATGTCCTGCGTGCTCAGCACGCCACCGGTCGGATTTTGGGGCGAATTTATTATGACAAGCTTAGTGCGATCCGTGATGAGCGAGGCCAGTTCGTTCACGTCGAGGCCGAAGTCTCGCTCCTCGTGCAGGCGAATGGGCACGGCCTTGGCGCCGACGTAGTTGATCATCGATTCGTAAATGGGGAAGCCGGGATTGGGATAAATGATCTCATCTCCCACGTCAGCTAGGGCCAGGATCGTGAAGAAAATTATCGGCTTGCCGCCCGGGACTACGACCACCTCGTCGCTCGTTACCGGCACTCCGCGCGAGCGGCTAACCTCTTGGGCGATGGCCTGCCGCAGTTCCGGCAAACCGGCGGACGGCCCGTAGTGGGTCCAGCCTTTGTGCAGGGCATCAACCGCCGCCTCGACCACGTTCTTCGGTGTATCGAAGTCGGGCTCACCGATTTCCAGGTGAACGATGTCCTTGCCCTGACGCTCCAGGGCGCGCGCCTTATTCAAGACTTCAAAGGCAGTCTCGGTACCAAGGCGCGACATGCGCTCGGCTAAACGGAGTTCGTACTGCGTGGCTTTTTCCATGGTCGCAAAGGTTGTCATTATATCCTCCGGCGCGGCAATCGTGCCCGCAATGAAAGTCGGTGCTGGGCCCCTAACATTATGCCACTTTCAGCCCACCTCCATTGTGCCTTAACGGCGAGACGGAAGTCGGGGTCAGAAATCACATAGGAGGGTGACAAATGACACCGGCTATTGGTTCATCCGAGCGAAGTCCGCGCCTCACGCGTCTTCCGCGTATCATGGTCGGTTATGTTTTCCCATCGTACCGACTGGAAGCTTACCCCCAACCGTTTTACCGAAGCGCAGCAAGAGATGCGGGCGGCGGGCATGGAAGTGCTCGACCTGACCATCTCGAATCCCACGCGTGCCGAACTTCATTATGACGAAGAAGCGATCATGCAGGCTCTCATTAATCCGGCGGCGCTCGACTACGATCCTCAACCCAAAGGTTTGCGCACTGCGCGGGAAGCCGTCGCCAGCTATTACCGCAAACAGCACGAAGAGTTCGACTTCGACCCCGAGTCCGTGGTGCTCACCACCAGCACTAGTGAGGGGTACTCTTACGTTTTCCGCCTGCTCTGCAACCCGGACGATGAAATCCTCGTGCCCAAGCCCAGCTATCCGCTGTTTGAGTTTCTGGCTGACCTGCAGGATGTGAAACTGGTGCCCTATCCGCTGGTCTACGATCACGGCTGGCAGATCGATTTCCCGTCTTTATATAAGGCCGTCACTCACCGCACCCGCGCGGTGGTCGTGGTGCACGCGAATAATCCCACTGGGTCCTATGTGGCGGCCGCAGAACGAAATGCGCTCGACAATTTCTGCCGCGAATACAACCTGTCGCTGATCGCGGATGAAGTCTTCCTCGATTACTCGCACGACGGAGCGCCAAGGCCCACGTTCGCGACCAACCGCGACGCCCTGACATTCACCCTCAGCGGGCTGTCAAAAATTTCGGCCTTGCCGCAGATGAAACTGGCCTGGGTAGTGACCAGCGGTCCGAGCCAGCAGGTGAATGCGGCGCTGGCACGTTTAGAGGTCATCGCTGACACTTATCTTTCCATGAATGCCCCGATCCAATTGGCCGCTCCGGCGCTGCTTGAGCAGCGCCACACGATTCAGCCGCTATTGCTGGATAGAGTGCGCGCGAATCTGGGGGAACTGGATCGCCTATTGAGCAGGCAGAAAGCCTGCCAGCGGCTGGAGGTCGAGGGTGGATGGTACGCGGTGCTGCGGGTTCCGGCGACGCAGTCCGACGAGGATTTGGCGATCGAGATCCTGCGGAAGGTGTCGGTGCTCGTGCATCCTGGGCACTTCTACGATTTTCCCAGCGACGGATATTTGATCGTAAGTTTGATTACGCCGGTGGGGCAATTTCGGGAGGGGATCAAGCGAGTGGTCGAACTCCTAGACCGCTAATGGCGATTACGGAGGACCCTGGAAACGAGCACCGCGCTACTTGTTGCCAATTCGATACACGATTCCGACGCCGAGGCGCATCGAAGGCGTGGTCGAACCGCTTGAGCGGATGCCAAAGTAGTCTCCTTCCAGCCGCAGAGCAAATCTGCCTTTCGGGCCGACCAAGTCCGCACCGCCTCCGAGGGCAAAGGTAAACTGGGTGCCCCCGCCGGTAATGCCTCCGGTGGACTGCGAAAAATGCGATCCCCCGAAAAGCGCCTGGGCGAATGGTACGACCCTCCTGTCTAACTTGCGGTAAGAAAAGCGCGGGCCGAAGGTGTAAGTTTCTCCGGAGAGAGTCCCTGGGACATGGCCAACGTAGCCGCCGAAATCGCCGACCACGCCGAACCAATGGTTGGCGTTGACCGCGATCGAGGCGCTGCCGCCGTTCATCCAAATGGTATAGCCCTTAATGATATACAGAGGAGAATATCCCACCGAGACGTCAGCTTTGGGAACGTCCTGCGCATGTGAAACTGCGACCAAGAGCGAGAAAGCAAGAGCCGCCAACATGAGTCTTCGCATTCGTCTTTCCTTCACGACGGCAATTCCCAAGCTGCAAACATCCACCCGAAGACACTGCAACCCAGACGTATCATGAGAGTTGTGCGGAAATTGTCACGCAGATGTAAAAAATTGTCACGCGCATGTAAAACGTGGTTAGAGGCACACAAGAAGTCAAGAATTTAAGCGTCTGGCGAATCAAATCCGTATTCTTGTGCCTTTTGACCTGCGCCCCGACTCTCTACTTCAAGAACGGATTGCTTTCGCGCTCTTCGCCGATGGTGGTGAGCGGGCCGTGTCCGGGGACGACAACGGTTTCGTCGGGCAGGGCAAGCACTTTTTCGTGCAGGGAATCGATGATCTTGTCGAAGGAACCTCCGGGCAGATCAGTGCGACCGATGCTTCCGGCAAATAACGTGTCTCCCGCGATCAATCGCTTCTCCGCAGGAAAATAGAGGCAGACGCTACCCTCGGTGTGTCCGGGGGTCTGCAAAACGCTAGCCGTGAGTGAGCCGGCTTTGAGGGTATCCGCTTGGTTCAGGCTGTGATCAATTTCAACCTTGCCCGGGGAAGCGACGCCAATCCAGGCGGCTTGCATGTCGAGCATTTTCAGCAGGGCATAGTCGTTCTGGTTGAGCAGGATGGGCGCGCCGGTGGCTGCCCGCAGCTTCATCGCTCCTCCCACGTGGTCAATATGGGCGTGTGTGATGACGATCTGTTTGACCTGGAGATTGTGTTTGCGGACCAGGGCGAGAACATCTTCAATGTCATCGCCGGGATCGATGACCATGGCCTCGCGCGTAACCTCGTCTCCAATGACGGAACAGTTGCACTGCAGTGGGCCGACAGCGAGGATTTCGTGGATCATGGGCAGCTTTCAGCTATTAGCCGTCAGCTTTCAGTGGTTCCTGGTGGCTGAAAGCCGAGAGCTGACAGCTTATTTCTGTTGTGTCGGAGCCGGCGGCGGGGCAGGTTTTGCCGGTTGCGACTTGCCCTGCGACGACTTCAATCCTTGCAGCACCGAACTGGGGCCCGCGTGGCGCGACGCCGCAACCGAAAGCGTAATCGAAGTCACCATGAAGATAATGGCCGACCAGGTAGTCGCCCTCGACAAGGCTGTAGCTGCGCCGCGCGGGCCGAAGGCGGTCTGGCTGCCCATGCCGCCGAAGGCCGCGGCTACATCGCCGCTCTGGCCGCTCTGCAGCAGCACAACAATAATCAGAAACGCGCAAACGATGATGTGAACGATGGTAATCAGTATGATCATGAGGTCAACGCTTACAGGACCGCTCTCCGGTCTTTGGCCTTACCTTGCAAGTCCTTTCTTCTCTTCTGAGTGTCTTCTCCGCGGGAACCAATTTCGATGGTGCGGAAGGGGGGATTTGAACCCCCATGCCTTTCGGCGCCACCCCCTCAAGATGGTGTGTCTGCCAATTCC
>Ga0209415_10008707_pt1 | contig 17560 bp, 20 predicted proteins | sample PeaSoiSIISIP2007_FD_187696 | JGI IMG/M metagenome (GOLD analysis project Ga0209415, IMG submission 187696) | Peat soil microbial communities from Weissenstadt, Germany - SII-SIP-2007 (SPAdes) (version 2) | ecosystem: Environmental > Terrestrial > Soil > Wetlands > Peat | place: Germany... | reverse complement strand
AAGCGCTGCTGTGAAATTTCGGGAACACGCTCACCTCGAATGGAGAGCGTGAGGCGAAAGGTGCAAGCGATACAAAGTCATCATTCTCTGCTATGAGACGCTTCCGGTCCGTCAATTCCTGATGCAGCACGTCGCAGTAAATACAGCGCTCCTTCAAAGCATAGTAATCGCGAGCGGCCATAAGCTTGGCCTTTATCACACGCGGGGTTACGGGCAAGGCCATCAATTGTGAAATCGAATGCGTAATGGTGTGAGCCCCCGCTTCCTCGCCGTGGTTTTTGAAGATCAACACGTAGCGCATCCGCTTGTCATGTTCCAGGTCGAGAATGCGAGCCACGTAGGTCTGAATGACCTCCGTGATTTCGTTCACTCCCAGTTCGTGGAGGCAGCGGTCGTGTCGTGGTGTCTCTGCGATGATCTCGTCTGCACCCACGCCGTTCATCAGGTCGTGAAATCCCTCCGGGCGGCGCCGCAGGTCGCCCTCGATCCTCAGGCGCAGGTGGGAATTTGGAACCACCCGAACTGCCCAACCCGGCCCGTTGGCCGGAGAGCCCATATGCCGGATAGCAAATATCTCCGGCGGGGTGGACGCCTCGTGACTCTCACAGAAAGGGCAGAAAGTGGTTTCTCGCGTGAATTTCTTGAAGTGGAAATCCGCGGGCCGCACCACGTCCGTTTCGGCTACGATGACCCAGCGTCCGGTGAAGACATCTTTGCGCAGTTGAGACATTGGGGCCTCAGGGTTCTGACTTAGGTCACGAAGAAAGTGTGCACATGATAAGAGAGATGTTGCATTGTGCTCGACGGACGCTGCCGCAGTTCGGCGGTGATGACCGCTCTCAGCACAAGGAATCATAGTGCGACAACAGGTTCCTTCGACGCCCTCTCGATCATGGTCTCTGTTACGGACAGTCCGCAGGGCTTCCCGAGAAATCCACAACCCCAGGCGACAGCATCAGGATATTCGAACCATCAGCTACGCACAGTGAGCACTGGGCAGTGCGCACGGCAGACCACCTGACCACCGATGAGCGACGGCAGCCCCGCGAACGCCTCTGCTGGAGTTCCTCGTGCACCCATCACAATCAGGCCCGCCTTTGCGTTCGCCGCAATCCTAACGACTCCTGCTGCCCTGTCCCCGCATCCAAGAACAAACTCCGGTTCGCACAAGAGACCGCTTCCCGCCGGGACTAGGCTCTCAAGCTGTTTCCGGAATCCCACACTTCCTGAATTCCCGTAGTAAAAAGGAGACATCGTGGTTTCCTCAGTCACATGCACCAACATGAGGCGCGCGTCGTGGTCCTGAGCCAAAGCCAGTGCGTAAGGCAAAGCACGCAAGGAGCCAGCCGTAACATCGGTCACATATACGATGCGCTTTAGTTCGCCCTTCGCCAGCTCCGTCTGGGTGACCTTCGGGCCAATGATTAGCACGGAACACGGCACCGTGCGGAAGATCTCCTCAGCTGTCGAGCCTGCGGTGAACTTCCGCAACTTGTGTCCTTTCGTGCCGATTACGACCAAGTCAACCCGGCGGTTCCTAACCATCTGGCAGATCGCTTCGGCAATCGGACCTTTGTCCAGGAGCACTTCATGCGGCACACCGCTGAATGAGGCCAATCCCAGGAAACCGGCCATTGCCCTTTCTGCAAAGTAGCGCGCTTCGTCAAATCCGGTTGGCACGGCTTCTGGCGGTATGGCTTTCTCTGCTTCGGGAGAGATCACATGTGCCACGAGTATGGTTGAAGCGTACCGTCGGGCGAGACCGAGTGCGTAGGGCAGCGTCGCCTCGGAAGACTTAGAAAAGTCTGTAGCCAGCAATATGTTCTTGATGGAAAGATGGGTTTGCTGCTCCAGGCATGGCATAATTCACCTCCGCAACAAGGGTGAGCAACAGAACCGCTCATCTTGCCTGCGGGCTGATGCTGTTTGGCAACGGATCTGACACCCCTCCTCAGCTGAATTCTGATCTCCAGTTTCCTCGAAATCTACCCAAACCACTCGGTCTGTTTCGTGTGTTCGCGTGGTCTTTGTCAAGCCGCTGTTTTGGGCTTGTTAGGCCGCTTTTTCGTCCCACGATGGCATTCCAGACGGTTCCTCGACTTGCTGGATTGTTGTCAGCAGCCAGCTTCGAAGGGTTCCCTCAATCTCTTCGTTCGTACCTGTCCTGTAGAGACTGTCTACCGTCTCGCCTATTTCATTCAGCGGAATGTGGCGGCACGGGACGGCCTCATAACGGCATTCTTTCGGAACAAAACCCATCAACACACAGTCGGTCGCCGGACAGGCGCACCGTCGATCTTTGGCGCAGGTTGGCGAGTCCTCGAAGATTAGGGGCGACCTCCATACAATTGGCGAGCGGTAGCCGCCCTTCTCTAAGAACTCCAGTTCGTTCTTCAGAACCTGGAGTCTATTCTTAACAGTCCCCATACACACCTCCGAAACAGTGGGAAGTCGCGCAAACGATTCGAGTCTTTCATGCAACCATCTCCACACGATGGTCCATGATGGAAACCTCCTGCTGCGCTCGTCGCGTACGCACTACCGTGACGCCGTGGTCCCCGTCGGCCTGAATCGTCATGGCACCACAACACGAGGAGCACAACCAAACATATCGGAGACGGCGGGGTCTACCCGTATACTCAGGATCAGAAAATGGCCCCGTTGCTTGCGAGTCAATTTTCGACTCAATCGCAAATAACTTCCCTTCGTGGAAATAATGAAATGTCGCGGAACAGGCTGGATTGGCGCACTTGGCGAGCATGGAATCCTCCGCATTGTTGGGCTGAAGAGGTGGAAGGTTGCGCCCGTGAAGTCTCACGGGCATCCAGCGTTTGCAATGTATTCCCCAGAATTACTGGCGAGAGGCAACTCTTGGAATCTTTCTAAAATATTATCATCGTTCTCGGCTGAAGTTTCAGTGACATTGATCACACGCTCAGTAACCTTCATCACACGTCATTATGACTTTGAGAAGGGTGGTTTCCAAAGGGCAGCATCCCATCGTCAAGAAACGGGAGCCAATCGCAGAAATGACTGCTAGGCGGCTGACCGCCTCCTCACCTTCGTATCGACCCAGAAAGGAGTTGCGCTTGGCTATTCACGACAGGGCAAAACTCAACGATGCTGGAAAGGAGAGGTGCCGTTTCACCTATGACGAGGTGAATGGCGTGGTTCCGCGAAACGTCGATTCCTGATGCCCACCGAGTAGCCCAACCATTGCAATCACGCCAACCTGTGCGGGCCGTCACTGTCCGGTGCGTCGCGTTCGTCAGACAATATACGTGGGCTCTATTGAGAGTTCGGGCCTGCCAATGGGAGCACTTTTGGGAGTGAGGAGGCAGACATGTTCCCGATCAGACTGATTCAGCTCATCGAAACCCACGCCGACAACTTGTCCGAGGGATTGATGCACAAGCTCAAGAAATCGGGGAAGTGCGGCGAACTGTTGCACAGGGTCCCCGCCGACGAGTTGAAACGGCGTACCTACGAGATTTACCGCCATCTCGGCGATTGGTTGGTGGGCAAGACCGAGACGGAAATCGAGGAACGCTATATCCGCTTGGGAGTGCGGCGTGCCAAGCAAGGCGTGCCTTTCAGCGACGTGCTGTGGGCGGTCAGTGCAACCAAGGAATATCTCTGGGAGCATTTGCAGCAGGAAGGCCTGCTCGAAGAGCCAGTGGAGTTCTTTGGTGAAATGGAACTCCTGCAGTCGTTGGAGCGGTTCTTTGACCGCGCCCTGTACTTTGCTGCCATGGGATACGAAAGCGCAGGACAAGATGAGGTCGAACCTGCGCCGCGGATCCATGCGGTTGCGCGAAGGTAAAGAGCATGAGACAGGAAGCTGGCACGCGCAAGGAACCCGACCCGGGCGCTCTGACCTCCGTTCAGGAATTAGCTGACGCCAAGGCACGAACCAGCCTGGATGAGAGATTACTTGCACGGCGATGGAGGCGGCGCGACGGAAATTTTCTCTCGAGTTCATGAATCGCCTTTGACAAGGTTGTGGTTTTCAAGACGCTTCGGCGGGAACAACTGCTGCAAGTTCTGGAGTTGGAGCTTGCGAAGGTGCAGCAACACACCACACGGGCCGTGGACCAAAGTCATTTCACTTTTCGCTGCACCCCAGAAACCAAGCGATGGCTCCTTCAGGAAGGAACGGATCCCAAGTACGGTGCGCGTCATCTGAAGCGCGTACGACCTGTCGTCACTTGCCATTAGGCGCAGCTTTTAATCGGTCACCAGACTGTGTGATCTGGGACACAAACAATGGACGGCTTGTGGGAATAACATGGGAACATCTCTCAGGCCAACTGGGCCACCATTAAATTCTCTTGAAGCGGTGGGTGGTTGTAACCGAGTCAGAAAAGGATTCTCCATGGCCTACGAAAACACAATGGAATCGCAACCTGGAAGCAGTGCGGTTGGCAGGCCGCTCGTCACCTCTTACGATCTGGGCTACGAATACAGCCTGCAGCACTACATTGAAGTCAAATGCCTGGTGGAGGAGGCGGACCGGGAGTTGTCATCGGTTACGCCACACCTGGCACAGGCAAAGGCTGCTTAGCCGCGTACTGACGCACCAAAGCCGGAGCGAGCCCCACCCAGCGTTCCAAGTCCTGGAAACGCGCACGGAACTTAGTCTGTCCCACCTTGGGTCGCTCTCAAGACCGATCATCGTCCAGTAACGCTCGTCATATCCCTGCTCAAGCTACGCCAGCGCTTCGTCCATTTTACCGATGGGCCGGCATACGCAGGCGCTCCAAAGATTGGCGTCAAAAGCGCCGAGGTGGATTTTCTTTCTCTAGCTCGTCATCTGTCAATCGCCTACGTTCAACACCGATGCCTTTGTTCCCTCTCCGAAAATTGCAATAGAGACATTGCTCCTGGCAGATGCTTGTCACATAGATTGGGGCAAATCACAAAGACTCGGCCACCGTAAAGAGCACTTTTGACTTCGGCAGAGCGTGCGACGATTGCTCGATCCAGTTCGCCCCCTAGCCCGAATCCCTCGTCCCAAAACCAAAGTGCGAAGTCCACAGCCACAAGAGGCCGGAGCGACTCTAGAGGTCTCGGCGCGTGTGGGAAAACTCCGGAACCCGTTCCGAGATGATCTCGTATCGGTTAGAGAACATGGAAATCACTACCTAAACAATAGCCCAGATTGAACACCTGGAGCCGTGACCACGGCCACGAGAGCCTGTGATTGCGGTCAAAGATGGATTGCCTGGTATTTGCAAAAACACAGAATGAACCGGCGTGGCCAAACCATGAAAATCTCCCATCTCGATTGGCAAGCTAAAACTCTGGCGGGCCCACGCCTGATTTGCCGTTCTCTTTTGTCTCTCTCTTCTTCGGCGAGCTGGTTGGGTGAATGGCTTCCGCGACTCGTGGTTTCCACTGCCCAGGCGTGACGCCCCTCCCGCGCTGGTTGGGGAAAACGCACTTTGCCAGTGGCGTTCGGTGGGCCATCAGCTTGGCTGCCGCAACCTCCGCGACAGCCTCGCCCCGATTTGAAAAATGGCGTTGCATCTTTTCCTCCCTTGGCTATCCTGCCTTCGACTTAAGCTGCATGCGGCGCCGAACTATCCGAGCTTCCAAGCAAAGCACAGACCTCGTCGTCAGAGGTCTGGCTGAAGTCCTCATACCACTGCGAAACTGCAAGGAACTTCTCCGGCTCAGCCACACTGATGACCTCGTCGGCCTCCATCCGGACGGCGCTGCAAGCAGTGGCTGGAGCTACCGGAATGGCAACAACCACTCGCGTGGCCCCTTGCCTGCGGACTGCCGCGACTGCAGCCAGAATGCACGCGCCAGTCGCAATGCTGTCGTCCACCAGGATAACTGTCTTTCCAGCCACCGAGAGCGGTGGGCGATTGCCGCGATACAGCCGCTCTTGACGCTCCAGTTCTTTCAGTCCGGCGGCAGCTACCTCCTGAATGGCCTCACTAGACACGCACAATTGTTTCACCATGGACAGGTCGAGTACCTGTACGTCCCCAGAGGCAACGGCGCCCATAGCCAGTTCTCTCTCCCACGGGGTACCCAGTTTTCGGACCGCCAGAACGTCCAACGGGACTCTCAGAACTCGCGCCACTTGAAATGCGACGGGTACGCCACCTCGTGGAGCCCCAGCACAACCACATCACCTCGCCCGGAGTATGCGGCTAACTTGGCCCCCAGTATGCGTCCGGCTTCCGCTCGATTCGCGAAGGGTAACAATTCATCGTCCTCATCTTCGTCTCGAAATAACATCGAACACCTCCTCCCCACCGAGACGTCTCCACGGACACAACTCGCCGCCGGGTGCGAGCTGGAACGTACAGATAGCATCCGGCTATGCTGCCTCTCGCTGAGTGCCTCCCGTTTTATCCGCCCCAACCTACTCTACCCACAACGGCTTCCCGTTCAGGGCCCGAAACGCGATGGTTTGGTGTTCACGGGTGATCTGGCGGGCGATCATCGCATCATGACCCTCGTACGTCACCATCGATCCGACTACCACAATCTGGTCTCCCTTGCTGAAGCTCGCGCCATTGCCCCGAAGAAAACGGCGAGGCGCCACGTGGACCTCCAGAATTCCGGCGTCGGTTTTAAGCGTTAGATGCGTCCCCTCATCGCCATTGATCGGACACCAGAACTGTCGCACCTCCTGGACTACGCCCTCGACCGTCACTTCAGTCGCCGCATTGTACTTTGGCGCTTGCTCTTTCGGGCTCTTGCCAAGGATCAGAATTACGACAAGAACAAAGGCAACGAGCGTAATTCGTCGCCCGTTCAGGCGCTTTCTCCTCAAGTCTCTTGATCGTTGCATTTAGCCAATTCCGCAGGGCCTCTTCGAGTTCCTCTTGCGTGCCAGTTCGGTAAAGGCTGTGGACTGTCTCGCGTGCGTCATCCAAGGGGATGTGGTGGCATGGCACGGCACCGGCTCGGAGCAACACGAAGACGCACAAACTGCATGAGTACGCAATTCGGACAGGAGGCGGCTCCGTACCGTGGGCAGGCTGGTGAATCTTCAAGTACCAAAAGCGGGCGGCTCGGAGTCAGAGTGCGGTATAGCCCCAGCTCGAGGAACTTGAGTTCAAGCCTTAGAGTCTCGAGTGTTCGGACATCGTGTCCGGGCATATGGAGCCTCCAGCGGCTGCCAAGGGGACTTTGGGTCGCCCGGTCGCTAATTCTTTTTTAGCCTAGAATCCACACACCTTTCAGTGATCCAGCGCACATCCTCGTGTTATTACCGATGGCGCCGAAAGTGTCCTGAATCTTTCATGACAGCTTTTTCACTCGCGTGCGGACCTTCTCGAACTCATAGGTCCCTAAGCCTCGCTGAGCGGCTATTTGCAAGTATGGCAGAGAGGAAACGTCCAAGTTCCAGTAAGCCTTGGCCACGTAAGCGTCTAACGCCACCGGATCAGTTCCGGCCACCAGCGTCTTCTTGAGAACGACATCTTCCAGGTTGCCTCCCGTCGGGCCGTTGCGGATGAGCACACGGTAACAATCGATGATCGTCAAAGTCGGGCGCACGAAATCAGCGAGGTCCACGAGGCTCTCGTGGATCCTTTGGTGCAACTGATGGCGTGGTCCGCCCAGGATGCCGTACCAGTTCTTCATCCCCAGGGTCGTACCGGTCAGGCTGTGATGCTTGGCGATTGGGATATTGATGATTTTGTCCGTATTCAAGAAAGGATCGAAAACCGGCCATGCGCGCAGAACGTCACCCTGCAGGTCCACGTCTTTGAATCTGGCAGGATCGGGAAGGATGATTTCCGCACCTACGCGTCTTGCCGCCTCCGCAATCCCCGACCTCTGGAAACAGCGGCGCGGCTCGTTGCAGCTAACATCAGTCACGATAACCCGCTTGGCTCCGGCATCCCAGCACTGCCGGACAATTTCCGCGATGACAGCAGGATTAGTGTTTGCCGCCTGCTCAGGCGTGCGATCCCAACCAATATTTGGCTTGATTAGCACGATGTCGGCGCGGGAAACAAAGCGGCGTATACCACCCAGTTCTTCGATTGCGTGCCGTGCCAGCTGTGCGGGATCCTCGCCTTGTATGACGGCCATCTCGGGCAATTCGGAGTTAGCTGCGACAGCGTGACTGCGCTTTGCATTCATCACCAGCGCCGGCTGAGGCCGCTCATTGTGTTCGCTAAGCCAGAAGCCGAGACCGGCGGTTCCCGCAGCGACGCCACCCAGGCGGAGCAACTTGAGCAACGCTTCGCGACGGTTAAGTGTCGTTCCCTCGGTTTGCGGCATAAATCTCTTTCTGCCTTTGCTTTTGTGCGACGACTAAATTCTAATTTCTTCTGGCGGCAGTTCCTGTGCAATACGTCACAACACAAGGTGCGCTGCGACCCACGTTTGCCACAAGGGCCGCTCTCGCGCTGATTGGGTTCAGTGCGGTCATTGGACAGATCGTGCTTATGCGGGAGCTCATTGTCATCTTCAACGGAAATGAGATTTCGCTGGGAATCATGCTGGCCACATGGCTCTTCTGGACCGCTTTTGGCAGTGGCCTGAGCAGTTGCTTGGCGCTAGGCAGGGGTAATTCCCGGAAGAGCGCTGCCGTGTTGGAATGCGTGCTGGGCATGAGTTTGCTGCCGACGATCTGGATATTACGCGCCTCCCGAACCTTTTTTCAGACAGTTCCAGGCGAATTGGTTGGTCCGGTGCCGATGGTGTTCACCTCCCTGGTATGTCTGAGTGTGTTTTGTGCTCTGGCGGGATGTCTGTTCGTAGTTGCGACCCGGATGTACGCACAGGAGTGTGCCGTCTCCGCTCGTGTCGCTGCCAGTTCGGCTTACCTGCTCGAGGCCGCTGGCTCCGGCTTCGGTGGAATCCTGGCCAGCGTCGTGCTGCTGCGTTTCTTCGACTCCTTCCAGATTGCCGTCATCGTTGCGCTGCTGAATTTGTGCATGGCCGCAAGCTTGTTGTTGCGGATGAGCCGCAAGAAGCTTGTGGCGGTGGCCCTGGCCGCCATGATCTTCGCGACCTTTCTCCTTGTATATGCTGCACCATCGCTGGACAGCTCCGCGCAGGAGCGACTGTGGCGAGGGTTTTTCCTCCTGGGATCCCGGGATTCGATCTACGGCAATCTGGCTGTTATTGAAACCGGCAGTGTCCGCAGCATCTATGACAATGGCGTGATTCTTGCCAGCGCGCCGGACGAAAGTGCCGCCGAAGAGGCTGTCCACTACGCACTGCTGGAGCACCCCGCACCAAGGCAGGTTCTGCTCATCGGCAGTGGGATCAACGGCAGTATCGCCGAGGCGTTGAAGCATCCCACACTCGAACAGGTCGGCTATGTAGAGCTCGACCCCGCGCTCATCGAAATGGCCCGGCAGTTGTTTCCCGCGCAATCCGCTGCTTTGTCGGATCCACGCGTACACATCCATAACACAGACGGAAGACTCTATCTCCGGACAAGTCGGGAGAAGTTTGACGTGATCATTCTTGATCTACCGGACCCGCAAACTGCACAGCTGAACCGGTTCTATACTGCTGAGTTTTTTCGGTCCGCCAGTGAACGCCTCAGTGTGGGAGGGCTGCTCTCACTGCAACTGCGTGCGTCGGAGGAGTACATCAGCCCAGAGCGTGCCGAATTTCTGCGGTGCATTTACCACACTTTGCAGCAGGTCTTCCCCTACGTCGTCACAATCCCCGGTGAGACCATCCATTTCTTTGCCGCGAAGCGGCCCGATGTGCTGACTGACAATCCCCAAACGCTGGTAGCAAGACTGCAGGCCCGCCATCTCCCCACGAAATACGTTCGGGAATACTTCATCCCATATCGCATGATGCCAGATCGTATGGCGCAGATTCACCAGCAGTTACAGCCGCAGCCCTCGACGCCAGTCAACCGCGATTTCGAGCCGATCGCCTATTACTTCGACGTTGCGCTGTGGAGCGCGCAGTTCCATGCCGGCTACTCCCGCTGGTTCCGGGCTGGGAGTCATCTCGGTTTCACTGGCATCATCGATTGGACACTTGTCATACTGCTGTTTGTGGCGGTCTTGCTGGCGTACGTGCCAGTTCAGGAGAGACGTGCCCGCGCCGCTGCGGCCTTCTGCGTGGCGGCCACCGGGTTCACGCTGATGGCTCTCCAGATTTTCTTGCTGCTGGCATTCCAGGCTGTCTACGGCTACGTTTACCATCAGCTCGCAATCCTCATCGCCATGTCCATGGCTGGCATTGCTTTTGGAAGTTGGCTGGGTATCCACCAGATTGGTTCTGGCGATGTCCGGCGATTCATGAGAATCGCCGCTATCACGCAGTTTGCGCTCGCTGCTTCGGGGCCCGCGCTGATATTTCTGGTTAGCCTGCTGTCTCAGATTTCCAGCATGACCGCGACGTGGTTGGTCGCTCAGCTTGTTTTTCCCGCTCTGGCTACACTGTGCGGAGTGCTCGGTGGGTATCAATTTCCCATCGCGACGGAGATCTACCTTCATGACAGCAGCGCACGAGCGCGCCTGGGCACGCTCTATGCGGTCGATCTCTTGGGCGGGTGTGTGGGTGCCCTACTCTTAAGCAGTTATCTCATCCCGGTGTTCGGTTTTTGGAAGACGGCGTGGCTCAGTGTGGTGGTAAACCTGGCGCCGGGTGCCCTTGCCGCTCGGGTGGGCCGGGAGCCAAAGACGTCTCAGGCATAAGTGTCTTTGGAGTGTTCTCACTGAACACCACTGCTGTGAACATGAAGATGTCCGTGTTTTCATCCTTCCAGCATCCGGTGCGCATTCCTGCTTTGGCGCATGTTTCCTCCAGAAACCTCTGCCGGTCCCATCTTTCCTCTACGGGCACCTGCGGCAGCAGGAGACCTTGATGATCGCCGTTTTTCATCAGTAAACCGTGCTGTCCGATTTTGATCTGTCCGATGTCCAGCACGCGTCGCAGCGGCGACAGCACCGAGATTTCGTACTCGAGCTGACCCAGCTCCGACACTGATACAGGCTGAAACCGGGAATCGCGCAGGGCAGCCAGCGTGGCTGTGTCCCGCACGGTCAAATATAGCGTTTTCACCGCGGAGGTATAGCCGACGCAGCCCCGCAATTCTCCCGATTTCTTTAGAGTCACGAAGGCCCCACGTTCCTGATTCAGCACCTCGCTTGCGCTCGCGGCGGGTTCATACGCCTTTCCTTCTCGTACCGCGTACTCCACCGACTTGTGAGCCAGGGCAAGCAGTTCGTTTTTCTCGTGGCCACTTAATGAGAATTGCAGTGCCACTGTCTTTCCGCTTTGAGTTTTCAAAAAGACGTCCGCGCTGTATCCGACCACGCGCGAGTGATCACCTGTTGTATCTCCTGAATTTGCGTATTTCAGCACGACGGCCTGGTTCGCACCCATCCGTTCAGCAGCAATCATGGCCGCGACGATGGGCGCGCCACCGCAGGCTTCCCACACACGCATTCCGAAGTTCTGCGACATACTGAAGTAGTCCCACGCCTGCAGCGCGTTCAGTGTTTTGTGGTCGATCTGTACTGCCTCATCGTAGGGGTAATAGTGCGACAAGTCGGAACTCGCCACGATCAGCGTGTCACTACCCGGGATCAGCTTCGCCAAAGCCATTCCCAGAGCCCGGCTGCTCTCATAGCTCTGGTCTCCCATCACCACGGGCACGAGTTCGAAATTGCCCAGCACGCGCTGCAGCCATGGCAGCTGCACCTCAAGCGCGTGTTCAGATCCTTCCTTCGTGGGAACATGTCCCTGACTGGAAAATCTAATGGTCGAGCTCATCTTCACCAGTTGCTTGGCAAACACTTTGTCTACTGGAACTGTCCCGAGCGGCGTCGCGTAGGCGTCGCCATCATAGACTGACGTAAAATCAAATGCCTCGTAATGTGATGGTGCAATCACCACCACCCGCGAAAACTTGCGCCCTTTGAGCGCGGCATACGTGTAAGCGGCTACGGGCCCGGAGTACTGATAACCGGCGTGAGGTGCGACTACCGCAAGAATGGGATCGTTGATGGGCGGCGTCGAGGCATGCGCCAACATATCGTCGATCATCGCGGTCAACGCCTTCGGGTCAGCCGGATAAAAGCTGCCTGCTACTCCCGGCTCCCTGACATTCTGCGAAGTGGCGGCACGGGCGTGCTGCAGCGCCACAATCGCCAGGATCGCGATCAGTAGAGCTGCCAGCCAACATATTTTGGAGTGCATCTTGATATTCATATGCGAACCCTCCTCTCGTGCTCTCATGCGTGCCACACGCCCGGGATCGGCTGCTGACAGAATGGACAATTGCCCTTGCGGATCAGCATCTTGGTCGCCGTCAAGCCCACACGTTCCACAAGCATGCGGTGGCACTTGGGGCAGTAGGTGTTTTGCGCGGGATGTCCCGGCACATTGCCGATGTATACGTAGTGCAATCCCTCGGCGTCGGCAATCGCTTTGGCACGCTCCAGAGTGGGCACCGGCGTTATGGGCAGGTTCTTCAGCAGATATTCGGGGTGAAATTGCGTGAAATGTATCGGCACATCTGCGCCGAGGTTGGTCTTGACCCAGCGCGCCAAGCCGCGGAATTCGGAGTCGCTGTCGTTGAGAGTCGGCACCACCAGGTAAACGATCTCGGTCCACTTGTTCATCTTCCGCAACGTGACCAGCGAATCCAACACCGGCTTCAACTCACCAACAACTACATCCTTGTAGTAGGACTCCGTGAACGCTTTCAGATCGATCTTGACCGCGTCCATCTTTCCGTACGCAGTCTTCAGCGCTTCCTCCTGGATGTAGCCGTTCGACACGACCACACTGCGGATGCCGGCTGCGTGTCCGGCATCGGCCGCATCCATCAGGTACTCGCTGAAAACCACCGGCTCGCTATAGGTGTAGGCAATGGTCGGGCAGCCATGCTGCTTTGCCAACTCGGCGACCAATTTCGGAGGCGCGTAGTCAGCCGGAACCTGTTCCGGGCGCACTTGCGAGATGTCCCAGTTCTGGCAAAACTTGCAGTTGACGTTGCAGCCGGCCGTGGCCAGCGAGAAAGCCAGTGTTCCGGGCAGGTAGTGGAACAGGGGCTTCTTCTCGATCGGGTCAATGTGCGCTGCGCACACGCGCGAGTGCACCAGCGAGTAATAGATTCCTCCGCGATTCTCCCGCACGCCACAATAGCCGCGCTCCCGATCTCCCACCGCGCATTCGCGCGGACACAGCTTGCACTTGATCTTCTTGTTTTGAAGTTTCTGGTAGAACTTGGCTTCGACGGTGAATCGCGAATCATCCTGTTTCTGTGGAACAGCCCACGCGGGAATTGCCAGGAGGGGCTGGGCAAACTCACAGAAGCCCAGGGCTGCTCCTGATGCCAGCGCGCACTTGAAGAACAAGCGGCGGTCGAGTGGGGACGAGAGCGGGCTTCGCTCAACTTGGACAGCAGAGTTCTCGCCTTCAGCCGCGCCCGCACTCGGAAGTTTCGCGTCCGCTCCTGCATCGAACTCGCGTGGCATATCGAACCTCGATCACGCCCCGGCTACACCTCAACCACCGCGATCCGCTTTGGATCATTCGTACCCAGTCGGTGCTGCGCATCGGCGGCTGTCGCGATGTAGCGTGGTGCCCTGCCATCTGCTTCCAGCGTCTTCAACCCCTTTTCGGCCCGCTTACGCTCAATGATCTGCCAGCCGGTGTAGTCAAGCGCGACGGGATCTTGCGAAACGATCAATGCATTGTTTTTCCAGTTGTATTCCGGCTTGTATCCGGGTCCACCTTCGTACGATGCGGTGGTGGCATCGCAGATAGTCAAGCGCATCTTCGCTCTGATCTCCGGCAGCATATTGACGTCCGCGATGTATGGATTGCAGCCGTTGGGGTGGTACTTGTTTGGATTGTGAATTACGCCATACATGTTCTTCAAGGCCATGGTGACACCGGCGCCGTCATGATCTTTCAGGACTGGTACATTGATCAGGGCATCGCAGTGCCGCGTCAGAATCTTCGACAAGCGGCTGCCCACACTGCCAAAGGTGACCAACTCTTCCTCGTAATCAACCCGATCGGTGCCGAAGCATTGAACGCGGTTTCCTGCCGCGGAAATATGGAATCCAACATGCTCCAGTTCGTCGCTATCGCGGTCCCAGACAACGATGTCGCTCGCCCTGATTCCAGCCTCCTGCAACCGCTCACAAATTGCTTCGACAAGCTGCAGGTTGGTGGAGAGTCCACGGCCTCCGAGTGCGTTTACTTTCAGGCCCACAATCTCGCCCGGACGGACCAGCTTTTTCCACGGCTCGACCGGATTGTCACGGTCGAAGAGGGTTCGCATCGCACGATCCAGTAGGTTCAGGACCCGGTGGGAATCCACCGTAGTTCCGGCGCCCCGCAGCATTGCGTCGCGGGCGATCACAACCCTGGATTTCCCGGGCGCCCCCTGTTCTGTTGCTTCGAGCAATCCCATTTTGCCGGTCACACGGAGGACGGCAGCGCCCGTGATGCACTTCTTCAGGAAGTCCCGTCGGCTTGCGTCACCTCTTTGGCGCATGACCGCTCCTCGTTGGAGATAGCCCTTCGGCTGACTGCCTTTACCTATACCGCTATCCGTGCGATTTGTCAGTGACGAGCAGCACACCCTTCGTGCTGCCGCTCACCTCGCGAGCCGTTGCTCTATGGCCTGCCCGAGTTGCAAAAGCGCCTGCTGCGTTTGCCCGGATTCTTGATAGGCGACGATTCGCACCAGATAAGATCCCTTGTGAAAGACCAGGCTCTGGCCCCGCAGGCGCGCACCGTCTCCCAGTGGAACCAATTGCGCATCCCCCACCCGTTCCGACTCGAAGACATTTTTGGCTCCGTCCGCGTTTGCCATGGTGTAAATGTCCACGGCCGCTTCAAGCTGGTTCTTGAAGCTGTAGTCGGCAGTGGACACTCTCCGCACACCGGCCGTCAAGTATCTTTCGGCCTCGCCGTCGATGTACTTCCACAGGTCAGCAGCTTCAAAGGTACGAATATCGGAAGTCTTCATCCACCCTGCGACTTCGTTGGAGGCGGGGAATGCCGTAACCTGCGGTTGTCGATTGCAACCGGCAACTTCAAAGGGTGCCGCACACAAAGCGATCATCAATATGCCGCGCAACGCCGCACCCGTCCTGGTCACTTTGTGCTCTCCTTGCCGCGATTTAACAGAATCTGGTTGGTTCGTGAACGGCTCTCCCCGATGCTGGTCACATAAACTGCCGGGCGATCCTGAACCGGGCAGGCGTACTCACATGCCCCACAGCCCACGCAACGCTGGGGGTCAAGGTATGGTTGTTTCATTTGCTTAACTTTGCCCGCTGCGTCCATCACCTCGGCGGGCTGCAGATAGATGGCCTTGGGCGACGTGGGACACCACTCTTCACAGACGATGCACGGGGTGGCCATCGCCCAAGGTAAGCATCGGCCGCGATCGTAAAAAGCGGTCCCCAACCGGATCGGCTTCGCGTCGCTGACGACCCCCGTGGCCCAGCCCTTTTCTCTCGGCGTGATTTCCCAAATCGCGCCCGTGGGACAACCCTGCGAGCACAGCACACAACTGGTTTCGCAGTAGCCGATCCTCGGAACCAAGACCGGCGTCCACAGACCCTCCAACCTCGCTTCAGTCAACGCAGGATGCAGGGCGTTGGTGGGGCAAACCTTCATGCACTCGCCACAGCGTATGCAGCGCGACAGGAAGTTCTCTTCGTCCAACGCCCCCGGGGGACGCAGCAACCGCTCATGGCGCTCGACTGCAAACCCCGGGGTGCTACGTAACAAGGGAACCAACCCTAGCCCAGCCGCTAATCCGGTGAGCACCTTGCGCCTCTGCAGATTCACGCCCATCGAGGTTTGCGTGGGGAAGAACTTGAACTGCAGGCCGTGCTCCGGACACTCATCAATACAGTTCAGACAGAGGTGACATTCGGGTTGGCGCCAGGGAACACCACCGATCGGATCGTCGCCTCCCTGGCAGCGCAACAGGCAGCGGTTGCAGTCATTGCAGTGCTCTGGCGTCTTGACCAAGCCGAGAATCGACCAGCGAGAAACGATGCCAAGTAACGCACCTAGCGGACAAAGTGCACGGCACCAGAACCGGGTCACACGAAAGTTCAGCGCCAGAAGAAAGATGAAGATCAGACCGAGCCAGAAGCCTTGCCTGAAGTACGGCTGTTTGAAACTCAGCAGTAACCCTCCGAAAATGAAATGCAATGCACTGCCCGCCGCTTGCACCAGCGCAAATCTGCTGTGTTCGAGCGTGTGCAGCACGGCATTCAGGGCGTAGTTCGTTCCCGGCAAAATGGACAGACCGAGTGAGCGCACCAGCAACGAGAAAGGATCCAGCCATCCTACTATCCCGGTGCCCGCGAGAGCGGCGACCAGCACGACGATCAACAGATAATATTTGGTAGTCTGCCAACGCTTGTACCGGTTCGACTCGACCAGTTGTTTCCCACGCTTTCGCTCTGATCTCAGGCCGCCGAGGAAGTGATGGATGGACCCCAGGGGGCAGATCCACCCGCAAAAGAAGCGTCCAAGAAACATCGTCGGAACCAGAACCAGCAGGCTCCACAACAGCCCCCGATACAAGGCATGACTGGAGAGGGCGTTCGACAGTGCCACCAGCGGATCAAAGCGGAAGAACAAGTTGACTGGATAAGGCAGCGGAATGTCGCTTGCGCTGGCGTGCCACGATCCCCGGAACTCTGTTCGTAGCAAAAGAAACAGAAATAGCAGGAAGAAGATGACCTGCGAAAGGCAGCGCAACTTGGTTGCTTTTACAAGAGGCACTCGGGCACTCCTCGTCGGATCGCCCCCGGTTTCCCGGGCTCGCTGTGGGCTCTCAAGCTCTCTGCCCCCTTACGCTCTAATCTCAATGTTCTGCCAAGCTGTCATCTCATTGCTGTGAGCCAGATCACGGTGTTCTGGCCAACCGGAAAACCAACGATTCTCTCCTTGAAAGCACAGTCCGGGAATGGTATGGATTGGGTTCCGCAGACACCCGTCCCATTAAGCTCTTATCACCCAACTGATTGACGGTGGTCACTGCGTTCTAGTGCAAGTGTCATAGACAATATGGCTAGGTAGGAGTGGGATGAAATTGCGTCTGACTGTGCGAGGGTTTCTCCATGGTTCGCAGCCAAGAAACAATCCGCCACTCCGGTCAAGCCGGTGTCTTGAGCCCCGACGAGCGCCCAGAGTGGGCCGAGCCTGTCAGCAACCTACCTTCTTATGAGGAACTTACCACCGGTTTTGACTGGTTTGTCGCCGATCCGATCAACATAGGCTGGATGTGTAGCGACCGCATCTGCCAGCTGGGTATGGCCGACAAGCCGGCACTGCTCTGGGAAGACTATCAGGGCAACGAAAAACGCTTCATTTACAACGACATCAGAACGCTTTCCAACACCATCGCCAACTTCCTGCTTGGGCTCGGCATACTGCCCGGGGAACGGGTTTGCCTGTTCATGGATCGGGTGCCGGAGCTGTACATCGGGTTCCTTGGCATTCTGAAGATGGGGGCGGTGGCGCAGCCGCTGTTCTCCGCTTTCGGGGAAGATTCGCTTTTCGTGCGACTTGCCGACGCCGGAACCTCCGCGATCGTTACCCAAAAGAAACATGCTCA
>Ga0209415_10008704_pt1 | contig 17562 bp, 14 predicted proteins | sample PeaSoiSIISIP2007_FD_187696 | JGI IMG/M metagenome (GOLD analysis project Ga0209415, IMG submission 187696) | Peat soil microbial communities from Weissenstadt, Germany - SII-SIP-2007 (SPAdes) (version 2) | ecosystem: Environmental > Terrestrial > Soil > Wetlands > Peat | place: Germany... | reverse complement strand
GGTCTGGCCGTGGCCGACTTCGGAACCCGGCGCCGCCACAGCTTCCTCTGGCAGGAATACGTGGTCAACGCCATGGCTGCGAATCTGGGCAGCGCTTTTACCGGGACCTCGAACGCCTTCCTCGCCCATAAGCACGATCTTGAAGCGATCGGGACCAACGCGCATGAGATCCCAATGGTCCTGGCGGCGCTCGCGCCTGACGATGAGGCCCTGAAAGCTTCTCAATATCGTGTACTGGAACTGTGGCAGGCCACTTACGAGGGCGCGCTTCGCATCATGCTGCCGGATACCTTTGGCACCACGCAATTTCTTGAAAATGCCCCCGACTGGGCCCCCGATTGGACGGGCCAGCGCATTGACAGCAAAAATCCCTACGTCGCGGGCGACGAATACATCGAGTGGCTCAAGGGGCGCGATCGCGATCCGCAGGACAAGCTGATCATTGCGTCCGACGCGCTCGACGTCGATGACATTCTTGGCTTGCACGCTTATTTTGGTGGAACTATGAAAAGCGCCACCGTCGGCACCGCGGCAGATGACTTCCGCAGCGCCGCCGATTTCCTGGATCCGAAGAAATGGACCCCTAGCCGCCGCATTCGTTTCAGCGCCGGCTGGGGAACTTTGCTGACTAATGACTTCCGCGGCTGTGATCCCGCCGGCGGCAGCGACTTTGACCCCCTGGGACTAATTTGCAAAGTATCCACCGTCGAAGGCAGACCCGCGGTCAAGCTCTCCGACAACTACGCCAAAGCGCTCGGCACGCCTGCAGAAATCGAACGCTACCGGCGCGTGTTCGGCAGCGCGGGGATCAGCAACACGCCTGTGATCACGTGAACAACACGTTGCCAAGTCAACCACCAGCACACATCCCCGACTTTATCTACGGCACCGCGTGGAAGGAAGATCGCACCCCGGCCCTCACCGAACTCGCATTGCGCATGGGATTTCGGGGCATCGATACGGCTAACCAGCGCCGGCATTACTTCGAAGCCGGAGTCGGTCAAGGATTGGCCGCCGCTTATCGCGCAGGGCTGCTCACACGCGGCGATCTTTTTCTACAAACGAAATTTACCCATCGGGCCGGCCAGGACCAGCGCCTACCTTACGATCCGGCGGCCACGCTTTCCGTTCAGGTCGCGCAGTCGATGGCCAGTTCGCTTGAACATCTCGGGACCGAGCACGTCGACTGCTATGTGCTGCACGGACCGTCTTCCAACCACGAATGGAGCGATGACGACACCGAAGCGTGGGAGGCGATGCGCGGGGAACGCGATGCCGGCCGCGCGCGTTATCTTGGCATAAGCAATGTTTCTCTGCGCCATCTGCAACAGATGGCAGACGCATGCGCTGAACTTCCTGCGGTGATACAGAACCGCTGCTACGCCCGCCTTGGCTGGGACCGGGACGTACGAGGTTTCTGCCGCGAACACAAGATTATTTATCAGGGATTTTCGCTGCTCACCGCGAATCAGGAGGTCTTAAATCATCCTCTGATCGCCAGTTTGGCCACGGGCGCGAAGGCTACGGCGGCGCAGGTTGTATTCAGCTTCGCACGCAGCGTTGGGATTCTGCCGCTCACCGGCACCTCGAACGCCTGGCACATGAAGCAAGATCTGGCCAGCCGCGTGGTCGTGCTTCATCCGGAAGCAATACATGCAATCGAGTCTCTGGCGGGCTGAACACGGCCGGAAAGCCGAACCTCCGGGTCTGGCCGGACGGGCGAGACGCCCGTCGCTCCATCATCTTGTTGTTTCTTATTTCGCGACTGGCTCGCGTTCTCCAACCTGCTGCCGCCACATCGCGTAGTACAGACCTTTCTGGTCCAGCAACTCGGCGTGGCGGCCATATTCAACGATCTTTCCACGTTCCAGCACGTAGATGCGGTCGGCATGCATCACAGTAGACAGGCGATGCGCAATCAGAATCGTGATCGCCTCCTGATTGGTGGCTACTTCGCGGATGGTGCGGCTGATTTCTTCTTCGGTCAGCGAATCGAGGGAAGAGGTCGCCTCGTCGAACACCAGCAACTGCGGATGCCGCAACAGGGCGCGCGCAATCGAAAGCCGCTGCTTCTCGCCTCCCGAAACTTTTACGCCGCCCTCGCCAATCAGAGTGTCCAAGCCGCGGTCCGCTCGGGATAGCAGGCTGTGCGCGGCGGCTTGATTCAAAACCTCCATGCATTCCGCGTCCGTTGCTTTCGGGTTCACGAAGAGCAGGTTCTCGCGGATCGATCCTGAGAACAGCTGCGTGTCCTGGGTCACAAATCCAATCTTCTCCCGCAGCACATCCAGATCCACGCGATTCGATGGAATTCCGTTGTAAAGAATCTCGCCTGACTTTGGAGCGTACAAGCCCACCAGCAGTTTGACCAGCGTTGACTTCCCTGCCCCGGACGGGCCTACAAACGCGATCGTGTCTCCGCGAGCCGCGCTGAAACCGATCTCGTCCAACGCCAGGCAGGTGGAACTCTGATGCTGAAAACTGACGCGCTCAAACTGCAGCGTCATGAGCTCGTCAACCGGTTCGGGTGCGGCCGGCTTCGGGTCGCGGGGAGTGTCGAGGATTTGCTGAAAGTTCTGCAACGAGACTTCCGTTTCGCGATAGATATTGATTACGTTCCCCAACTCCTGCAGGGGGCCGAAAATGAAGAATGAATAAATCAGCAACGAGAAAAATTGACCAATCGTAATTTCCTGACGAAAAATCAAATAGAGCATCAAAAATAAAATACTGGTGCGTAATGCGTTGACGGCCGTCCCCTGGATGAAGCTCAAACTGCGCAGGTATTTCACTTTCTTCAGTTCGAGCTTCAGAATCTTGCCGGTAATCCCGTTGAGCCGCACCACTTCCTGATGAGCCAGTCCGAGGCTCTTCACCAATTCGATATTGCGCAGCGACTCCGTTGTCGAACCCGCCAATGCCGTGGTTTCGGCAACAATGGTCTTCTGCATCTTCTTGATGCGTTTGCTCAGCACCGAGCTGATGATCCCCAGCAGCGGAACCGTGATCAGGAACGCGGGAGCAATCGACCAATGCACACGGAAGGCATAGATCATCACGAAGACGATGCCCACGAGCGAAATAAAGATAACGTTAATGGCAGCGGTAATGAATCGCTCCACGTCGCTGCGGACTTTTTGCAGCTTACCCAATGTTTCGCCGCTGCGCTGGTCTTCGAAGACCTGGTAGGGTAAATCCAAAGAATGACGGATGCCGTCCGAGTACATGCTTGCGCCCAGCCGTTGCACGATCACGTTCACGAAATAATCCTGGAAATTCTTCGCCACGCGCGACACAAACGCCACCGCCACCGCCGCCAGCAGCAAGAGGCCGGCCCCGCGGATGAATTGCGTTTGTGTGTACTGGTGATACCTGGTGGCGTAGCTGTCGATTACATGACGAAAAATCAGGGGGTCGAGAAGAGAGAAGATCTGATTGGTCGCGGCCAGCAAGAGAGCGACCGCAAAAAGTTTCCAGTACTGTTTGGAATATTGGTAAAGAAGATTCATAGGCGTCAGCGCGCAGAGATAGAGACAAAGACGCGAGCAATGGGATTTAGATGGTGAGCCAGCGGTTTCGATTCAGGAAAGCCGGGGGCGGTGCGGGCGAAATCTTCGACTCTCGAACCTCAACTCTGCCTCAAGCCGTGCCGGTGTTGGCCAGCGCTTCCACGGCCTCCCAGGTTGAGCCGAAGGTCACGAAGAAATCGTTCACCTTGGTGATCTCCATGATCTTGAGGACGCGCGGCTTCATTCCGGTCAGAACCAGACAGCGCCCCGTCTTCTGATGCGACACATACGCCGCCACGAGCGACCCCAAACCCACCGAATCAATGTAGGGGACATCGGACAAATCCAGGATCATCGTCTCCGCGTGCTCGTGGTGCACCGCGCGCTCGAATTGCGGAGCGGTTTCCATGGTGATGGGCCCGCGCAGCAAGAGGATCCGCTGATCGTGCGCCACGCCTTCATACCGCTCGACGGTTAGTTCCTGCAATCCCATGGCAGCCCGATTGTAGGCCACTCGGCTCCGCCTGTCACTAGCTGGAGATACGATTCTTCGCCACCTCACGCCCCCGGCATCCTACGAGGGCCTGTAAGGGCTCTTCCACTCTGCGACAACGGCATTTGTGAATTCCCCCAAGCGGTTTATGGTTGCGGTTTCTGCTCCGGCGGTTTTTTGTCGTCGTCCTTCTTCGCGTCTGGGTGATCTTCGTAAACCGAGTACTGTCCCCCTGGACGTTTCAGTTTCACCGTAATTTCGAGTTGCGGTTTGTTGATCTCGTAATCTTCTCCAAAAGTCTGGAAGCCGGGGGCCAGCACCTGCACTCGCAGGGGACCATACGGAATCCCGTCGATACTCGTCCGCCCTTCGTTGTCCGTCTTCAATTCCAATCCGCCCTTCGTCTGCTTTCCCTTCCGATTCAGCGGATGCAGTACGACCGCTGCATTCCTCACCGGCTTGCCGTTGTAGTCGCGCACCACGACAAAACGCAAATCCGACATCGGACCTTCGTCATCCTGGGCTGCCGCCAATCCGGCGAGGGCTAATCCGAGCACAATGACTCCGGCGGTCACGATCGAAACGTTCGTCCTCATAGCCGCTAATTCTAAGACCGGCCGCATAAACAAGCCACAGCAGGCTCGTGGCAAACTAAAAAAAGCCTGCCACCTGGCAGGCCTTTGAAAGACGGACCTATGTCAAGTGGATAATCCGGGCCGCGTTCCTCAACCCCTGAGTGACCTAGGTAACCCCTGTTTTAACAAGGGTTTCAGACGGGCTAGCCCGCCTTGCGTGATAAGATTTTTGTGGTGGCCACGCCCGCTCTATTTGATCGCAAACTTGCTCCTGTCTTCGTGATGGGCTGCCACCGTTCTGGCACGAACCTGCTCTACGATATGTTGTTGTCTTCCGGCGGGTTTGCGATCTACCGCGGCTTTCTGCCGATTTACAAGATCCTGATTCCGCGCCTGGGCTCCATGCAGAGCCGCTCGAACCGCGAAAAAATTCTCGAGACCTGGCTCCGCAGCAAGGGTTTCCGGCGCACTGGACTTGATGCCGGGCGGTTGTCGGGGCGCATCCTGGACGAATGTCGCAATGGGGGAGACTTCATCCGCGTGGTGATGGGTGCGGTGGCCGGAAGTCAAGGGGTGCAGCGCTGGGCGGTGTACGATCCCGACAATGTGCTGCACGTCGAGCGCGTAAAACGCGACCTACCGAACGCGCTATTTGTGCACATCATCCGCGACGGGCGCGACATTGCGCTTTCGCTCAAGAAGATGGGCGGTTTCACTCCTTTGCCATGGGACCGCAGCGGGAGGGACAGCCTGGTGGCGACCTCGCTGTATTGGAAGTGGATGGTGCAGCGAGGCCGTGCCCACGCCCGTAAACTCGCTGCCGACTATATCGAGATTCGCTACGAAGACCTGATCACGCACCCCCACGAAACCCTGGGCAAACTCGGCGGCTTTCTCGATCACGATCTGGACTATGATCGGATTCAGCGCACTGGCCTCGGCCGCCTCTCGGAAACGAATTCTTCGTTTCGTGAAGAAGGCGCGATAGAAAAGATCAACCCGCTGGGGCGATGGAAAGAACGTCTGGCGCATGAGGACGTGGCCGCCATCGAAGCGACCGTGGGCGATTGCCTGCTGGAAAATGGCTATGAATTATCGCTGCCGGCCGCCGAGCGGCGCCGTAGTTTGCGGCAGTTGGGGATGCGCGGAATGTATCCCGCCTTTCTTGGCGGCAAACTGTGGCTGAAGTTGCACACGCCGGTGGGCCGGCTCGCCAACATGTCGGCGCTGGAACTCGAAGAAGAACCGGCGTCGATGGCGGCGTCGGTGCGGTCCTGAACATCGTCATGAATGCGGCCAGCACAGCCCCGGCAAGCAAAGTCATGGAGAAGGCCAGCGCGAATCGCCTCGCCGAAAATCAAGCCGCGGGCCAGCCCGGCGCTCGTTCCGGGGCTCCGGTGTTCGTGCTGGGCTGCGGGCGCTCGGGGACTAAGCTCCTGTACCACACGCTGCTTTCCGCGGGAGGCTTCGCCGTCTATCACGCGGAGAGTAACGCCTTCAACCTGCTCGGTCTGCGCTTCGGCAACCTAGCCAACCGTCACAACCGCCGCCAATTGCTCGATGAGTATTACACGAGCAAGCTGTTTCACCGTACCGGACTCGAGCCCAAGGACATTGATGAGCGCGTAATGGAAGATTGCCGCAACGCGGGCGACTTCCTGCGCATTGTGATGGAAGCGATCGCCCGCAAGCAGGGCGTGGCGCGCTGGGCAGAATCCACGCCGCTGCACATGCTTTATCTTCCCTTGATCAAGAAGGTGATTCCCGATGCGCTCGTCATTCACATTATTCGCGACGGGCGCGACGTTACCGCTTCTCTGCACCGCATCGGCTGGATTCGGCCGCTGCCGTGGGACCGCAAGCGTGCTTTCCTTGTGCCCGCCATCTTCTGGCGGTGGATCGTCAGTAAGGGCCGGGGCTACGGGCAGGCGATGGGTGGCGATTACCTGGAAATTCATTACGAGGACCTGGTGCAGAACCCGCGAGAGACTCTGGCGCGCCTGGGCAAATTCATTGCACACGATCTGGACTATGACCGCATTCAGCAGGTCGCGCTCGGGTCGGTGCACAACCCGAACTCTTCGTTTCGCGGCGACGGAAACGAGACGGAAGCGAACACCATCGGACGCTGGAAACGCATGTTCACTCCGCCACAGGTTCGCGATATCGAGGCGAGCATCGGTGATCTGCTGGTCGATACCGGGTACGCGCTGGAAACGCCCCCGGCGGAACTGCGTTCGTCGTTATCGTTGTCGTTGCCAGTGCGTTTCATGAATTTTCTGTATCCGTTATATTTCGACTTCAAACTGTGGCTGAAATCGGATACTCCGCTGGCCCGGATTGCGGACAAGCGGCGCATGGGTATTGGCGAGTCCGATGCTTAGCGCCCGGTTTGAGTTGCGCCGGGCCGGGATGCCCGGCTCTCCATCGGCCCAGCTCGGAAAAGCCGCTTGACGATGAATGCGATTTCCCTAACCTGGCAGCCCGAAGGCGCGTTTCACCATGTGGGATTCGTCGTGGCTTCGATTGCGAATTCCGTGCAGGGCTTCGCTAGCATGTTGCAGGCCGATTGGGACGAACAGGTTTTTCATGATCCTAATCAGGGCGTTCGCGTTACGTTCCTGAAGAGCCGCCGTGCCGGTGATCCGCTCTGGGAGTTGGTGGAACCGGCCGATAAAGGGTCGCCCGTGCACTCGTTTGCGGCCAAGGGTGGCGGACTGCACCACGTTTGTTATGTCGTGGACAATCTGGAGCAGGCGCTCACCGGGGCGCGGGCGCTGGGGGCAATCGTGACCCGGCAGCCGATGCCCGCCGTCGCATTCGGCGGCCGGCGCATTGCGTGGATTTACACCCGGAACCGCCTTTTGATCGAATACTTGGAACGCTGATTTCTTTCTTGGCTCGATGTGTGGTTCGATGTTCGGTTCGATGTCCGATTCGACTTCCAATTCGACGCCTGATTCAACCTCCACTGAGCGCCACCCGTCCAACCTGCGGGCTCAGGTCGACGCGCTGATTGCCGAAGGCGCTTTCGATCTTGCCGTGCGGCGGTTGGCTGAACTTTGGCGGCGCGATCCGGCGTCGGGTACGGCGAGCTTCGTGACTTCGCGGATCGACGAGTTGCGGGAAAAACTCCGCGACAATCTCTCTCTTGCAAAATTCAAACTCGCCATTCTGCGGTCCTTCACCGTTGAGCCCATCGTGCCACTGCTGCGGGCGGAAGCGTTCGCGCATGGCATCGATCTGGAGGTTTACGTCGGCGACTTTAACACCTACGTGCAAGACATACTCGACAGCCAGAGTTCGCTGTATCGTTTTGCACCGAATGCGGTTGTGCTGGCGGTACGCACAGATCAGGCCGCGCCGGAGTTGTGGCGCGACTTTGCCAGCCTGACGCCGGAAGCGGCAATGCAAGCCGCGGAGCGCGTGGTTCGGGGCTATGAGCAGTGGATCGGCGCTTTTCGAAAAAACAGTCAGGCGGCGTTGGTTGTTCATTCCCTGGAGCGTCCGTCGCCGCCCAGTCTCGGAGTTCTTGACGGCCAATCCGAGGCGGGACAATCCGGGCTCATCCGGCAAATCAATCGAGAGTTGCGGCACATCGCCGCTGGATTCCGCGGCGTCTACAGCCTGGATTACGACGCGCTGGTGGCGCGTCACGGCAGCGAGCATTGGCATGACGAGCGCAAGTGGCTGACGGCGCGGCTTCCCATCGCGGCTGGTTATCTTCTTCAGATGGCGCGCGAGTGGATGCGGTTTATCGTGCCGCTCAGCGGACGCACCGCCAAAGTTCTGGTGGTCGACCTCGACAACACGCTGTGGGGCGGCGTGATCGGCGAGGACGGCATGGCCGGCATTAAAGTCGGCGCCGAGTATCCGGGCGCGGCGTATCAGGCTTTGCAGCGCGCGCTGCTCGATCTGTCGCGCAAGGGAATTCTGCTCGCCGTGTGCAGCAAGAATAATCTGGACGATGCCATGGAGGCGTTGGAGAATCATCCCGGAATGCTGGTGCGGGCAAAACACTTCTCCGCGATGCGCGTTAACTGGACCGACAAAGCGCAGAATCTCCGCGAGATTGCGCAGGAGCTGAAGGTCGGCATCGATGCGCTCGCCTTCCTCGACGACAATCCTTTTGAGCGCGAGCAGGTGCGCGCCGCGCTTCCCGAAGTTACGGTAATCGATCTGCCGAAGAACCCGCTGGAGTATGCCTCCGCGGTCAGGAACTGCGCCGCGTTCGAGCGGCTGACGCTCTCGTCCGAAGACCAGCAGCGCACCGAAATGTATGCGGCGCAGAAACAGCGCGCGGGCGCCGAGCAAACTTTTCAATCGAAGGAAGATTTCTTTCGCTTCCTCGAGCAGGAAGCCGAACTCGAACCGGTGTCGGACCTGACGCTGGCGCGGGTGGCGCAACTGACGCAGAAAACCAATCAGTTCAACCTGACCACGCGGCGCTACACCGAGCCGCAGATCGCGGAACTATTTAACAGGCCGGAGTGGCACATATTTTCGATCAAGGTGCGCGACCGTTTTGGCGACCACGGGCTGGTTGGGGTCGCAATTGCACACGACGAAGGCGAGCAGTGCGAAGTGGATGCCTTCCTGCTGAGTTGCCGCGTCATCGGACGAACCGTTGAAACCGCGCTTCTCGCCCATCTTGCCGAAAGCGCCGCGCAGCGCGGACGTAAGCGGCTGGTGGGCTGGTTTCTACCGACCAGGAAAAACGCTCCGGCGCGCGATTTTTATGAGCACCATGGCTTCGAGTTGCAGGCAACCAGTTGCGAGGGTTCTCTTTGGGCGCTTGATCTTAAGAGTTCCACGCTGCGCGTGCCCGATTGGATTACGCTGAAAGTCACGGCCGAGGTAACGCCCGGAGGAAAAAATTGACAGCCAGTACGTTTGAGCGGGTGCGGAATATCGCCAGCGACATTTTCGGAATTCCGGCGGACAAGATCACGGCGGAATCCTCGCCGGAGACGATCGAGAATTGGGATTCGATGCAGCATTTGAATCTGGTGCTTGCCATCGAAGAAAAGTTTGGCGTGCAGCTTGAGCCCGAAGACATCGAGGGGATGAAAACCATCGGCGCGGTGGCGGCGCTGGTGGAGAAGAAGCTGCAGTCGGCGGCGCACTGATAGTCTTACGTCGTAATCAAGATTGTATGGTTAGGGGCCGAAGCAAGCTCGACCGAGCACTCACGCTCCTCATTCATGGCCATCGTCATCCAGCCCTATCGTCCCGAACACGAGCCCGCCGTAGCTGAGTTCAATCAGCGCCTGCGGCAGGCAGGCGAGGACGAGAACCTGGTGTTCTATCGCTGGGCCGAGCCGCGCTGGCTGCCGCGTTCGGCGGAGTCGCGCATTTACAACGAATTTTTCGTCGCCGTCGATGGCGGGATGGTGCGCGGCGGCTATGCGCTCAAGACCCAAGACTTCTTTTTTCCTGACGGACAAATTCGCTCGATCGGCTATTATCACCATCCGCTGTCCGAGGGCATCGTCAACAAAGCCCATGCCATCGTGGGCACGCTGCTGCTGCGCGACGCGATGCAGCGCGCGCCGCTGCTCTATTGTCTCGGCATGGGCGGTTATGAGAATCCGCTGCCGCAGATGCTGGTTCGTCTGGGATGGGCGCATTGCCAGGTGCCGTTTTTCTTTCGCGTGGTGAATCCGTCGCGGTTCCTTAGAAATATGGAGACCTTGCGTTCATCGGCGTCGCGGCGATTTCTGATGGACCTTGCCGCATTCACTGGCGCCGGATGGGCCGGTTCGAAGCTGTTTCTGGGCTATCGCGCTCTGGTTGCGCCCCGGTCGCGTGGCGCCGAGTGCCGCGAAGTAGCGGGCTTCGAGGATGATTTCGGGAGCGTGCAGTCCCTATGGGAACAGGCGCGGCAAACTTGCTCGTTCACGGCGGTAAGGGATGCCGAAGCTTTGCGCATCCTGTATTCTCCGGAGCAAACGCATCTCACGCGCATAGTGATGGAGCGCAATGGCACCGCGATTGGATGGGCGGTCGTGGGCGAGCGCCGCAAAGACGCGAAATACGGCAACATGCGCGTTGGCTCGGTAGTCGATTGCTTCGCGCTTCCGGGCGAATGGTTTTCCGTGGTGCGCGGAGCGACCGGGACACTCGAGCGGCAGGGCTTCGACCTGATCCTGAGTAATCAGAGCCACCAGGCATGGGGCGAGGCGTTCAAGACCGCGGGCTATCTGCCGGGCCCATCCAATTTTATTTTTGCGGCTTCGAAGAAGCTGGCGGAGTTGCTGGCTCCGTTTGAAGAAGCGCGTCCGCGGATGCATTTGACGCGCGCGGATGGAGACGGGCTGCCGGCGAATTTCTAGAGTAGCGATTAGTTCTCTCCTCTCAGTGCCGCCGGGCTTCGCCCGGCTGGACAGCCGAGGCGGCTATCCCTACGTGAGCAACTTCTTAGGTTGCGTGAGTGATGGCGACGGCTTCTTTTTCTGTTTCGGTGGAGAGCTTGTAGCCTAGCTGTTTCATGAGCGGGCCCCACTGGGCCTCCATATAGGTGACGGTCTTTTCGGGAAGAACGGCTCGCCATCCGCCGGAAGACGCTTTGCGGACGAAAGGTTTGTCCGAGCGAGTGTGGAACGTGGCCACCCATTTCTTGCCTTGCGTTTCTTCCATTTTGCGCATGTTGGCGGCGGAACTCCGTTCGATGGCTTGGCTGATGCGATCCGGATCGGGATTGAGGCCCATGAACCGCGCTACGCGCGCCAGTTCGCGCTGCTGGTCCGCCTGCAGATCTTCGTAGCGCATCAGGAGGAAGCTGTCGTGCCCCTGTCGCGTTGCCAGCCAGCTATTGACGTGGTCGGACCAGGAACCGATGCGGCGCCAGAAGTAGCCATCCATCCAGCGCGGAACAAATTCTTCGATGGGACAGCCTTCGGGAATCGAGCGGAGTTTCATCTCCCAGTGATAGTTGGAAATGGCCACATCGCGCGGATCGCGCACGATGTAAATGACGCGGCGGTAGCGGGCGTCGAAGCATTCATGGCTCTTGAGCACACGCGGGCGGGGGAGGCGGCGCAGCACCCAGTCGGCGCTCTTGTACATATCGGGGACGAGGCGTTCGACATTCAGGAAAGTAACGGGCTCGTTTGGATTGACGAAATTGCCGACCAGGAAACGCGTCCAGGTGTTGCCGGAGCGTGGGTAGGACGTGAGAAAGAGGTCGTCGTCGAAAATGGTGATTTCGCGCTCGAGCAGCGTGCGGCGGAAGAGCACGTCGTGAACCCGCGATAGATGCCGGAATGCCCGGCGGACCAATAACGCCATTGCTTCCCCTCGACTATTCTTCGGCCGGGCTGCGTTCGGCGGCGGAACGGCTGCCTTGCAACCATCCGAGAAATTTTTGCTTGCGCGCAAACATGTTGCGCGCCTCGTTGCGCAACTTGCCTACAATTTGATAACGGGACTTGGTGAACCACGGGACGCGATGCGGCGTGCATCCGTACTTTTCCTTGTAGGCGCCTTCGCCGCCCCAGTCGAAGATCGCGGCGCCGCGCTTTTTCCAGTAGCGCATGGCATACCAGTGGCAGGCTTCGTTGGGACGCAAGCTCTGATGGGAACGGAAGCTGGCGTTGCCCCAGAATTCGGCAATCCGGTTGAAGCCGGGATAGATTCCGGTGGCGATGCACTTCCCTTCCGGATCGCGCGCGCGCAGCAGCAGGACATTGCCGCCCGGCTCGACATTTCGAACTAACGAGCGGACCCGCTCCACGGAATAGGTGGGAACAAGAGACTGTTTGGCGAAGACGTCCTTGAGTTGCTCGTAGTATTCGTCGGCGAAGGCGAGGTCGTGGGCCTCTTCGAGTTTAAGGCCGCTCTTGTCCGCTTTGCGAATGCAGCGGCGGCAGGCGCTTTCCATGCCATTGAATAAGTCTTCTTCCGAGCGGGTCAGGTCGGTGCGGTAGGATGCGTAGTATTCGGTTTTGAATCCCGCGGTCTCGCCGTCCTCGAAGGTGAAATTGGGGTCGGAGACTTCGAGATGCAGGCACTTGAGATCGTCCCAGGCAAACTTTTCGAGCGCTTCGAGCGCGGCCCGGCGTGGGACTCCAGGATTGAGATTGAAGCCGATGTATGGGGTCGTCCAGCCGGGAAACGAACTGCCTAAAACTTTCATGCCAAACTTCGAGAAGGTGAGGCCGGTGAAGTATCCGAGGACGTCTTTTCTTTCGCGGAGTTCGGCGAGTACGGGATGGGCATTCTGCGATTCAGCGATGAATTGCAGCCATTCGCGCGTCTGGAACACGGTGCGGTCGGAGAAACTGTCGAGGCGCTTCCAGTCGGCGGATTTGATGTCGATGAGATGAAACTTCATTCATTTTCCCGGACGCGTGACCTCAGCGGCTAAAGCCGCGTGTACATTCTGCAGACACCGCAGCGCTGAAGCGCTGCGCCACCCACTCAAGTGCACCAGTGCAGGGTCCTCTACCAAATTCTCACACGCCAATCCTCACCAGCAAATCCCTTCATACTTCCGGACGCCTTCCGGCCGCCGCGTCTTGTCCAGGTGAATAAGATCAATAACGATCTGTTCCGCCCGCAGGTACTTGGTTAGTTGATCTTTGTTTGCCGACTTGTTCCCCAGGATCACAACTTCGGCAGTACGCAGCACGCCTTCGAGATCGGCGGAGAGCACCGACCCAATATGGGGGATCACTTCTTCGATGTACTGACGATTGGAGCCGGCGAGGCGGCCCAGGGAAACGTCCTCGTCCCAGACTTTCACTTCGAGGCCCTCGCCCATGAGGCGTTTGATCAACTGCACCTGAGGACTTTCGCGGAGATCGTCGGTGCCCGCTTTGAAGCTCAGGCCGAGCTGCGCAATTTTCTTTTTGCCGGTGCTCAGCACCATTTCGACGGCGCGATCGACGTGCTCGGCGTTGCTGGGCATGAGCGATTCGAGCAGGGGGAGCTTGAGATCAAGCTCTTTGGCCTTATAAGTGAGCGCGCGCAGATCTTTCGGAAGACAGGAACCGCCGAAGGCAAAGCCCGGAGAGAGATATGCGGGAGAAATGTTCAGCTTCGTATCGGAAGTGAAAATCCTGGTGACCGCATGCGCGTCGACGCCGAGATGCTTGCACATGGTCCCCATTTCGTTGGCGAAGCCGACTTTCAGCGCGTGATAACAGTTGGAAAAGTATTTGACCATTTCAGCGACCGGAATGGTGGTCTCGTAGAGAGTGCCGGGAGTGTTCTTGTAGAGTTCGCGCAGCGGCGCGAGGTGGCGGGTGTCACTGGCTCCGAGAATGGTGTATGGCGGGTTCAGGAAATCGGCGACCGCGCTGCCTTCGCGCATGAACTCGGGGTTGTAGCAAACGGTGAAATCCTGGCCGCACCGCTTGCCGCTTTCTTTTTCGAGGATGGGAAGGACCACGGTTTCGGTGGTTCCGGCCAGCACCGTGCTGCGCAAAACAAAAACGTGCGGCGATTTTTTCTGGCGGATCGCAGCGCCGATTTCCCGGGCAACGTGTTCGATGTGGCCGAGGTCAAGCTTGCCATTTTTCAAACTGGGCGTTCCGACGCAGACGAACGAGACTTCGGAATTCAACACGGCTGCGGTGGCGTCGGTAGTCGCGTGCAGAAGGCCGGCGCGGTGCGCTTCGGCGACCATCTCGCTCATGCGGGCTTCGATGATCGGGGTCCGACCTGAATCCATCATCTCAACTTTGGCGCGGCTCACATCGACGCCGATGACCTTGTGGCCCATGGACGCGAAACAAGCGGCCGAGACCGACCCGACGTATCCCAAACCAAAAATGCTGACCGGCAAACCCAAGAAAAACTCTCCTGACAATTGAGATATCCAGGGGCTAAATGAATATTAGCAACCCCGTATTTCTAGCAATTCGTGGACAGCCCCAACTGCATAGACAACAGTTTTATTTTCAATATGTTAAAGAATACCTTAAAGCTCGCGGAGTCGATTCCGGCAGCGGATCAAATTGCCCGCAACCTCAATCCTACCGCGATGAGCGGCGCCCGTTTCACAGTTAGGGACGGGCCAAGGTACGAGAGTAACCGTTGACTCTCGAGCAACCTTTTCAGCATGTAAGATAAGGAAATTGTGGGTTCTGGATGGCAAAAGCTGGCGCGCCTTTCCCGGATGGACTGGGAAGAGGTACGGGTGCGTCTGGCGCAGGAGGCCCACAAGCGGGGCGACCTGCTCAGGCATCGGATGGGTGCGCGGAATGGGACGATTCGGCTGAATGCAGATTCGGCGGCGCGATCGGGGCAATTCTTTTTTTCAGGAAACGACGTTGCAGAATGCGCGGAGTTAGTGGGTAGATATCTCCCCGGCGACGCGGCGGAAATTCTGCGCGAGGCCGATGAGATTTGCGGCCATCGTTTTCGGCTGCTGGGCTATGAAAACCTGACCTTCGTTCCTGTCTGTGGAGGTGGCGTTTCCAAAGAGATCGATTGGCATCTCGATCCGGTGCATGGCAAGCGTGCGCCGCTTGATGTCTGGTTCAAGATTCCGTTTCTTGATTTCGCGGCGGTGGGAGATCACAAAGTCACATGGGAATTGAACCGGCACCAGCACCTGGTGACTCTGGCCAAGGCGCGGCTGCTGAGCGGGGACGAGAAGTACACGCGCGAACTGATGGCACAGTGGCACAGCTGGATCAAGGGCAATCCGTACCCGTTGGGAATTAACTGGGGAAGCACGCTGGAGGTCGCCTTCCGCAGCCTGTCTTGGATCTGGGTGGACCAGTTGTTGTCGGGCGCCGCTGAGTACGCGGAGTTCCGCTCGGAAGGATTGCGGGCGCTGGCTTTTCACGGGCGTTACATCGAGCGCTATCTATCTACTTATTTTTCTCCGAACACGCACTTGCTGGGAGAGGCGGTGGCGCTGTTCTTTCTGGGTACTTTGTATCCGCAGATGCCGGGATCGTCACGCTGGAAGCAATCCGGGTGGAGGATTGTTCTGCGCGAGGCAGGGCGGCAGGTACGCCCGGATGGCGTTTACTTTGAGCAATCGCTGTACTACCACGTTTATGCGCTCGACTTTTTTCTGTACGCGCGGCTGCTCGCGGCTCGGAATGGGATGGAGATTCCTCCGGCGTACGACGCGGTGCTGGGACGCATGCTCGATGTAGTGGCGGCGCTGGCGCAAGCAGGCCCGGCGGAAGGTTTCGGCGATGACGATGGCGGGCGCCTGTTCAATCCGCGACGCAACCGGACCGAGCACATGACGGATCCGCTGGCGCTGGGTGCGGTGATGTGGTCGCGGCAGTTTTCGGCGGTGCGCTTGACGGAGGAAGCGATCTGGTTGTTTGGCAAGCCAGCCATCGAGCACCTGTCCAACACACCCTCAACTACGCAAACGACGGCGGGTTCGGTCGCTTTTCCCGACGGCGGACTTTATGTGCTGGCGGATTCGCAGCCTTACGCGCAGGCGATATTGGTGGATGGGGGTCCGCAGGGTGTGGGCCGCTCGGGGCACGGACATGCCGACGCGCTTAGCTTGCGGCTCACCATGGATGGACGGCGCTGGCTGGTGGATGCCGGGAGCGGGGTCTATATTTCGAAAGATCCGGCGGATCGAAACGCATTTCGCGGGACGGGCGCGCACAACACAATGCGGGTGGATGGGGCGGACCAGGCGGTAGCGGATGAGCCTTTCTCATGGACCCATCTTCCGGCCACGATCGCGGAAAACTGGGTTGTGGGGAAGAGTTTCACTTACTTTGTGGGCAGTCATAATGGATATACGCGGCTGGCGGATCCGGTTGTGCATCGGCGGCACGTGCTGAAGATCGCTGGCAATCTGTGGCTGGTGCGAGATGTGGCGCTCGGTCGAAGTGAACATGAAGTGGAAATACGGTGGCATTTCGCGCCCGGCCTCGAAGTTCAAGTTGCTGGTGCGGGACGGGTGGAAATATCCACAGCGGCTCTTGCGGAATCCAGCGAATCGGCGTTAAGCCTGATCGTGCCCGAAGAAACGATTTGGCAAACGGCAATCGAGGTCGGCAGAACTCTTGTCTCGCCCGCTTACGGTGCGTTGCAGCCCGCGCCGGTTGTGCGATGCCACGCGCGAGTGTCGCTGCCGGCTGAAGTTGCAACTGTATTTGTGCCGCGTTCCGGCGCAGTCCAGAGTGAGCCGCGACTGGCCAGCACTGCGCAGGCGGCAGTACAGGCTTATGAACTTGAAGATCATGACGAATGCCACAGCTTCTTTTTTGCTCCCGGCGGCGAGGGATGGAGTTTCGGTCCGTGGTTTTCGGACGCGCGCGTACTTTATTGCCGCGTGGAGCAAGAGAAGCTTGCGCATCTGGTTCTGATCGGCGGGACCCAGGCAGCGTGGCAGGGACGGCCTCTGCTGAAAGCCACCGGGCCCTCTGCATTTTTCGAGTGGCGCAGGCAGGATGCGGTGATGAATGCGGAGCCGGGCGCGTTTTCGGTTACGGCCTGGTTCAACGAACTGACGGACGGCGCGCGTTGTTCATGGGCTGGATTGAATAATATTTCGTCGCCTTACGCGGAGAAACACTGAAAATGTGCGGGATCGCAGGAATTCTCGAATTCGGACGGGACGCGCGGGCGAACCCCGGGGCGTTGCGGGAAATGTGCCGCGTCATCAGCCATCGCGGCCCGGACGACGAAGGTTTTTATACGGACGGCGCGGTCGGCATCGGCATGCGGCGGCTCAGCATTGTCGACGTGGCGGGCGGGCATCAGCCGATTTCGAACGAAGATGGCGCGCTGTGGATCGTATTCAACGGCGAGATCTACAACCATCTCGCGTTGCGCGAACAACTCATCGCGCGCGGCCATCGCTACAACACGCACAGCGACACCGAGACCGTCATTCACCTTTACGAGGAGTATGGCGCCGATTGTGTGCAGCACCTGCGCGGCATGTTCGCCTTTGCCATCTGGAATCGAAAAACGCGTACGCTCTTCATCGCGCGCGACCGGCTGGGCATCAAGCCGCTGTACTACAAATTGACGCCGGAGCGGCTGC
>Ga0209415_10008702_pt1 | contig 17566 bp, 14 predicted proteins | sample PeaSoiSIISIP2007_FD_187696 | JGI IMG/M metagenome (GOLD analysis project Ga0209415, IMG submission 187696) | Peat soil microbial communities from Weissenstadt, Germany - SII-SIP-2007 (SPAdes) (version 2) | ecosystem: Environmental > Terrestrial > Soil > Wetlands > Peat | place: Germany... | reverse complement strand
CTGCCGCGGAATGGCACATCGAACACGAAGACTCCCACCAGTACTGCGATCGCAGTATCCACTGCGCCAACTGTGAAGAACCCAAGCATTTTCGCCAGCACAAGTTCGGCGGGACGCACGGGAGTGGAAAGAAGCTGTTCCATGGTGCCCATTTCCCATTCGCGCGCGATGGTCAGGGAAGCCAGCATGCCTGCGATCACTACCAGGATTACAGCCACCAATCCGGGAACCACGAAATTCTTGGATTCAAGCGAGCTGTTATACCAGATGCGAACTTGAAAATCGATCGGCAGCGGCATAGTTCTACCGGTGTGCCGGTCCATGGCCACCGTCCTCAAATGATTGCTATAGCCTTGCACCAATGTATTGACGTACGAGAGCGCGATAGACGCAGTGTTGGAATCGCTGCCATCCAGCAATATTTGAAACTCCGCGTTCTGTCCGGCGGCCACATGTTTCGCGTAATCACGCGGCACAACTAAACCGACCAGCGCTTGATTCTTATCGATGCCGCGCTCTACGGCGCGAGTACTGTCCACGAATCCCCGCACCTGAAAATAACGCGAACCTTGGAACTGCCGAATAAGTTCACGACTGGCGGAGGTCTGGTCTGCGTCGTATACCAGAGTCGCAATCCGATCCACGTCCAGGCTGAGCGCGGAGCCGAACAGCAACAGCATCACCAGGGGCTGGACCAATGCCAGCCCGAGGCTGCGCGGGTCCCGCGAGATATGGCGCAGTTCTTTTTTGAATATGGCGCCGATCCGTCGCCAGCTCATCGAGCGCTCCTTGTCATGCGGCGCTCCTTGCCTGCTGTTCGATCAGAGCGACAAACACGTCTTCCATCGAGGGCGGAATGCGTTCCAGCCGGCGGATGTCGATCTTCTGCGCGGCCAGGATCTCGCGGATGCGCACGGTCGCGCGTTCCGCATTTTGCACGGCAATGTGCAGCCCGCCGCCGAAGACGGCCACATCATCGATTTCAGGATCGTTCTCCAAGGCGCGCATGCTTTCGAGAGGATCGGAACTGTCCAGTTGCAGCAACGTGCGGGAGCTCAGCTCGTCTTTGAGCGACGCCGGAGTCCCGGCAGCGATAATTTTGCCGCCGTTGATCAGGGCCAAGCGATGACAATACTCAGCCTCATCCATGTAGTGCGTGGTGACGAAGATGGTCTGGCCCGCTTCGGAGAGGTCGTAAATCAGGTCCCAAAACGCCCGGCGCGCAATCGGGTCCACTCCAGAAGTGGGCTCGTCCAGAAACAGAATAGGCGGCTCGTGCAAAATAGCACAGCCGAGCGCCAGGCGCTGCTTCCAGCCTCCCGGCAACAGGCGAGTGACCGTGTTACTGCGCTGTTCGAGATCGGCCATGCGCAGCACGTATTCTTTACGCTCCGGTCGCCGCGCCTTCGGTACGCCGTAAATGCCGCTGAAAAAGTCGATGTTTTCAGATACAGTCAGATCGTCGTAGAGGGAGAATTTCTGCGACATGTATCCGATGTTTCGCCGGATGTCTTCCGGATGGGTGGCGACGTCGAAGCCATGTACCGTCGCGCGGCCAGAGGTGGGGCGCAAGAGCCCGCACAGGATGCGAATCACGGTAGACTTGCCAGCGCCATTGGGTCCGAGGAAACCGAATACCTCGCCTGCTCGAATCCGGATGGAGACGTGGTCCACGGCAGTGAAATCGCCGAAGGTCTTGACCAGGTCTTCGATCTCGACGGCCCAGGCACCCGTATTTTCGCGCTGTATCAAGCGGCGTCCTGCCTTTCCGCTTTGCGAATGGTGGCAATGAAAACATCTTCCAATGACGGCATAATTGGGCGGAAGGTCACCCGCCCAACTACGTCTTGAAGGCGCTGCGGTGAAGTTTGGGTGGGCGAAATCAGAACGTGCAGGGAGTCGCCCGAAGATTCCACGCTAAGCACTCCGTCGCAGAGCCGCAACTGATCGCGCATCGCGCGCAGGTTGGGAGCTTCAATCGCGTAGCAAACCTCATCGACATGGTTCCGCATGACGTCCGGCGATTCACACCGGATCAGGCGGCCTTTGTACATCAGGCCCACGCGGTTGCAGCGCTCGGCTTCGTCCAGATAGGCCGTGGTCACGAGAATCGTGATGCCGTCTTTCACTAATTGATAGAGGATGGCCCAGAAATCACGGCGGGACACTGGGTCGACGCCATTGGTCGGCTCATCGAGCAACAGAATCTGTGGACGATGCAGCAGCGTGCACATCAGTCCAAGTTTCTGCTTCATGCCACCGGACAGCTTGCCGGCCTGTCGCTTGCGGAAAGGCGCCATGCGGGTCATGCGCAGCAGTTCGGGCAATAGCCGCTCTCGTTCGGAGCGCGGGATACCGAACAGGTCGCTGTAAAACTCCATGTTCTCGTCGACGGTCAGATCCACATAAAGTCCGAACCGCTGAGCCATATAGCCGATGCGGTCCTTCACGCCACGCGGGTTCTTAACTACGTTCTCGCCGGCGACCCAAGCCTCGCCTTCGCTCGGATCCATGAGTCCCGATAGCATGCGCAGCGTGGTCGTTTTGCCGGCGCCGTCGGGACCGACCAGACCGAAAATCTCGCCTCGCCCGATCTCGAGATTCAGGTGATCCACGGCTGTCAGCGCGTGGAAGCGCTTGGTCAGGTCCTGAATCCGGATCATGGCGTCCATTAGTTGGCCTGTACCTCCGCGTCGGCGGGCATGTTCGATTTCAGCTCGTGCAGCTGGTTATCGATATCGATCTTGATCCGGTAAACCAACTTTACGCGCTCCTCGGTGCTCTGAATCTGCTTGGGCGTGAACTCCGCTTCCGACGCTATGAACGAGACGCGGCCGTCATAAATTTTTCCAGGATAGGAGTCTGTGGTCACCTTGACCTTCGAGCCCAGCTTCACCCTTCCCAAATCACGCTCACCGATGTAGGCGCGCAGCCAGGGGTGATCGATGTCGCCCACTGTGATCACCGACGTTCCGGGCGCGAGAACTTCGCCTACGTCGGCGGCCTTGACCAGCACGATGCCGGAGACGGGCGAGGCTGCGATGGTATCTGCAAGCTGCGAATCGATCAGTGTGATCTGCGCCTTGGCGCGGGCGATATCGCCCTGCCGCGCCATGATATCCTGTTCCCGCCGCTGTAACTCGAGAGAGTTTGCTTCGCCCACTCTTAACGAAGCGCGCGCTTTGGCGGCCTGAGCGGACGCGCCTTCAATTTCTTCGCTTCTGCTTCCGGCTTTCACCAGGGCGGCGTGTTCCTTGACTTGCTTGAGGTTCGCCGTTGCGCCATCCAGAGCTTTCCGGTATTGATCGAATTGAGCGGTCGAAATGTCATCGCTTTTGTAGAGCGGTTGCGCGCGGTCCCAGTCCTTCTGAGCGCTGTCATAACTGGCCTGGGCCACCTCTACCGCTGCGGCGGCTTCCTGAATTTCCTCCGGCCGCGATCCGTTTTTCATCTCCAGCAGATGCGATTCGGCCGAGCTGAGGTCGCTTCGCCGTACATCCAGATCGGCGGCCATGGTGCTTCGTTGCCACTCGGCCGCGCTGCGGGACTCCTCCAATTGCGCTTCGGCGGTTTGGAATGCCGCCACTTGCGCTTCGCGCTGCTGCAATAGTTGGTCGCGATCCAAGCGCGCCACAACCATGCCCTTCTTCACTACGTCGCCTTCATCGACATCCCGCTCGATCAGCCGTCCGGCTGTCTTGAAAGCGATATCCACTTCCGTAAGCTCGATGTTGCCGGAAACCAGGATGCGGTCCGAGACCGCGGGGTGATAGTTCTGATACACCAGCACGCCGGCGGTTGCTAAACCACCGATGACGATGAGCGCGAGAATGACTTTTTTCATAAGACCGGACTCCGTAATTATTGGATCTGTCGGCGAATGGTTCCCGTGGCTTCACCCAGGTCCATGCGCGCGATGTTGTAGTTGAAGATGGCGGCAATCTGGTTGTCGCGCGCGTGCTCCAGTTGCGTTTGCGCGTCGGTCACTTCCAGGCCATTGGTGACTCCGGCCGTATAGCGCCGGCGCGCCTGCGTGAGTTCGTTGTCGGCCAATTCGAGTCCTTCCTGAGCCACGCGCACCTGTTCTTGGGCCGAATGAAGGCTGTCGAGTGCCGTTCGGATGTCGAGCTCGATCTGCTGCCGGAGGTCGTTGCTCTTGATTTTTTCCTGCCGATAGCGCGAAGATTCCTCGGCGCGCTGGGCGTCTATGCGGCCTCCATCAAAGATCGGAAATCTTAGGGTGATGCCGAAGTCGCGGGTGGGCATGATCGCGATGTCGGTTTGCCCGATGGTTCCGTAATCGCCCCAAGCCTGGATGGTGGGCAGCCGCTCCCACTTCGCTGCGCTGAACGACAGGCGGGCGCCATTCTCGTGTTCCTGCTGCGCTTTGTAATCCTCGCGATTTTTGAAAGCTTCGGCTTCGGCCTGTTCGAGCGTCATGGTTTCTTCGGGCGTATAGACCAGCTTGTCCGTAAGTTCGGCTTCGGTATCCAGCCGCAGCCCGATCGCTCGCAGCAGTTGCAGATGCGTCCTGGTGCGGTTATTTTGCGCCTCCAGCAGGCGTTGCGTCTGATCGGCGAGCTTGGTCTTCTGCCGTGTAATCTCAATGCCGGTACCGGTGCCTGCATTCTTTTGGTTCTGCGCCTGCGTCAGCAGCGCCTTGGCGAGTTCGACGTCCGAGTTCGACGCGTCCACATCGGCATTGGCCCGCAATGCCGCCACATACGCTTTCGCCACTAACGCGGAGATCTCATTGGTGGCGTGCTCTTGCTCGGATTTTGTGGCGCGAACGGCCTTCCGCGCGGCCTGCCATCGCCGGAGAGCGCTGAAATCGAAGGCGGACTGCGTTGCCGTGGCGCGAACATCGGTTATGTCATAAGGTCCCGCCTGGTTGGGAAGGTGAAAATTGAACGGCAGTTTCACGGTATTCGAGCCGAGCGCTGCCAGACTGCGAATCATGCTTGTTTCCGAAGCGTAGGTCTCCACGTTCGGTAACAGGGCCGACCGTGCCTCAGCGGTTCGAGCTTTCGCTTCCCGCACCGCCTCCTCCTCCAACTGGATATTGGTGTTGCCTTCCGGCGAAGTTGCCAGTTCCACCGCGCGCTTCAGGCTGAGTTGCAGTGGCGACTGACGAGGCACCAGGTCGGCATCCGCACCCCACAGGAGGGGGGGGAACAAAAATAGAGCGGGCAGCATCGTTCGGTGCATCATCTATCCTCTCCAACGGCAACGGATACCTGGCTGTGGACGACCGGGGCACGGAATGCCGCGTCCAAGAAATTCAAAAGGCGGCTCAGCATCAATTCGGTGTCCCGGGATTCCTGCAAGGCGCCCTGAAAAACCTCCCAACCACTGGTTCCTCGCAGCGCCTGGGAGACGCACCCCATGGCGAAGTGTATTCTCCAGTACAGTTCGTCCTGAGGCAGGTCTGGCAAGGCTCGCGCCAGGGCTGAGGCAAAGCGGAGCAACAGGGGGATGAAATGCTTCGAAATCATGCGGGGCATCAGATCGCCCTCGGCATATAGGCGCCCCACCAACCTGCGAAAAACTGGACCGCCTCGTGCCGGATCCTTCGCCTGAAGGAATGCCGGCATGACAAATGCTTCGATTACCTTCTTCAGATCCGGCGGACCGTCTCCAGCCGCGCGTTCGCAGGCCTCCAGAAGTCGCGACCTCTCCTCATTGGCTGGAAGAGCGCGCCGGAGAAACACCGCTTCCAATAGAGCTTCTTTAGAATCAAAATGATAGTGAATGGACGCGAGATTGACATCGGCTGCGGCAATGATGGCTCGCAAGGAGGTCGCCGAGTAACCGCGCTCGGCAAATAGCCGTTCAGCAGTGTCGAGGATGCGTTCTTTGGTGGTGGATAACACAGGTGTATAAATCTGACGAATGTTTAGATTATACGCCTGATTGAATCGGCGTCAATCCAGATCGTTCACCTAGGAAGCCGCGTTCGGTACAGGGGGGTCTAGTACTGAATCGTCACTTACTAGTTCCCGTGAGGCGGCGCGTCATCTCGCGGGTCCAGAAATTGTCGAATATCTCGCCCGGAAGATAACGCCGCAGGTTCAGCAGGAATCGCGGGCGACGGCCGACGATATAGCGAAGGCGAGGGTGCTCCGCCTCAAGGATCTTCAATACAACCGCGGCTACCTCGGTCGGAGTAATAACCGCGTTTTCCGCTTCGCGGTCGGCGATCTGCTCCAGCTTCTCGAACCATGCGCGATAGGGACTGGCAGCTGCCATCGCTCCGCTCGCAACATGCCGGTTCTTTCCGAAGAGCTCGGTGCGAACAAATCCCGGAACGATCAGGCTGACGTTAACGCCAAATGCGACCATCTCCTGGCGCAAACATTCGGCGAATCCTTCTAGCGCGAATTTGCTGGCGCAGTAGGCGCTACTGCCGGGAGAACCCATCATGCCGGCCGTCGAGCTCAAGATAACGATGCTGCCACGGTGTGCCTTCCGCATCATCGGCAGGACGGCGCGCGTCACCGCCATCGTGCCAAACACATTGGACTCGAAGATCTCGCGCACTTCCTGCTCGGACACGTCTTCGAAGTAGCCGCGCAAAATGCTGCCTGCGTTATTGACCAAAGCGTACAGTTCGCCAGTCCGGCTGGTTATTGTGGCAACAGCTTTCTGAATACTCGCTTGATCCTTAATGTCGAGTTGCAGGACGTCGAGTTGGACGTTGTTCCGGGCGGCCGCGGCGTCGAGTTCACCGCGCCGGTCCAGATTTCGCATCGTTGCGTAGACGCGGTAGCCATGCCCTGCGAGAAAAACGGCCGTCTCCAGGCCAAGACCCGAAGACGCTCCGGTAACCAGCACCGCACCTTTCGTCATTTCGAGGCTCGCCTCTCCGCAAGCTGGCCCTGAATTGCCCGCAGCGACCCGCGGTTTAAGCGATAGGGCAGAATCATCAGCGTCGCCGCCACCAACAGAATCCCCGGAACCACTCCATACGCCAATCCGATATAGGGAGCTGCGGCCGGCGCCTTGGGCGATGCTGCCGGTGCAAGATGTCCAAAGAAGCTGAGCAGGAGTCCGGCCAAAACGAGCGCTCCGCCGGATGCGACCTTTTCGCCCAGATTGAGAATCCCGAAATAAATGCCTTCCCGGCGCAGCCCCGTGTGAAATTCGTCCTCATCAGCCACATCCGCCACCATCGACGCCGGGATCACCCATACGGCGCTGGCGATGATCCCTGCGACAAAATGCCCCAGGATCAGGGGCAGGGTATTCCCCGTGCCGAACAGATGCCCTTCTCCCACCAGCAACGTGGCGGAGCAAAGCAGCGCCGCGGTGCCGAGCGTGGCCGCTATCGATAGCGTGCGTTTCTCACTCCGTTTTGCCAGACCCATCCACACGAAGACGCCGGCCAAGGCGCCCAAATAAAACCCGGCCTGGATGGAGCTCAACGACGTGCCTGCATGGATCCGCGCGTACCAGGTGAAATACTGGATCGCAAGGCTCGCATTCATTACCACGGCCAGGAAGAACACCACGAAGTAGAACCACACGGCGCGGAAGTCGGCGTTGCTCATGGCCAACCCAAATCCGGTGATAAAACGTGCTACCGCCGGTCGAGAGCCACGGTCAGATGCTCCAGAGCTTCGGTGGCTCAGCGTCCCCACGGTACTGAGCACTGCGGTGAGAGACATCAGTAGTCCGAATAGAAGCCCCATCTTCGGATAGCTCGCGTAGTCCAGCTTCGGATCGAGCCCGCCGGTCTTTGAGCCGAAGACCAGGAAGGAAAAGCCGGCGGCCGCGAGCGCTCCAATCAGGCCAAATAGGGCGCGAATGGCGAAGATCATGGTTCGCTCATCGTAATCCGAGCTGAGTTCAGCCCCCAGGCTCAGGTACGGGATCCGGTAAAGAGCGCCGGTGACGCGGACAGCCACCCAGAACGCCAAAAGCCAAAGGAAAAGACCGGGTCGCCCGAGGCTTCGCGGCGGGCTGAATAACAGGAAGAAGCAGGGACCTACCAGGATTCCCGCCGGGAGCATGAACGAATGCCTGCGCCCCAACCTGTGCCGGCTGCAATCGGAACGGTAACCGATATATGGGTCGAGGAACGCGTCCAAAACCAGGCCGCCAGCGATCGCGGCGCCTACCAGCGGCGCCGGCAAGCCCATCACGGAGTTGTAAAAGAAAAGGGTGAAAAGCCCAAAGAGCACCATGCTTATGGTGACGGGCATCTCTCCGATCGCGTAAAGCAGTTTCACCGCGAGCCCGCTCGATCGCGTGGGAGTTTGGAGGGAAGATGTCGCGGCGCCGGTCATGTGGATTTAAAGGCCGTCGATTTAGCGTACTAGGCTTTTGTCGCAAGGGCCATGGAGCGCATCGAATCCAGCAGGACCCTCGGAATATTAATGTTGCCGTTGACTCCAGTCCCTAATCCGATGGAAGGCTTGTGCGATCCGTGGAAATCGGATCCGCCCGTAGGTACCAGCTCAAACTCTTGCGCCAATTCTTCGTAGAGCGCCTGCTGCTTCGGCGAATGTTCGCTGTGCCATACCTCCAGGCCCTGAAGACCAGCGCCGCACAATTGATGGAGCACAGCTCGTAAGCCATCCGGATCGTCGCCCAACGGCAGCCGTACCGGATGCGCCAAGACGGCCAACGCGGAGCTTTGCCGCAGCATCCCGATGGCTTCCATCAAACCAGGCTCTTCTCGCTCGACGGCGGCCTGCGCAGTGTCGGCTAAGTAAAGGTCAAAGGCCTCCTGGCGATTCTTCACGTAACCTTTTTGGAGAAGGAACTGCGCGAAATGCGGACGGCCGGTCAGCTTGCCGCCCAACTTACTTACTTCCGGCAATGTAATCTCGAATCCGAATCCCTGGAGCTTTTGGACCAGCTCGATATTCCTTTTGCGACGGCTTTCCTGATGGCCCAAGATCCAGGATCGGAAGCTGGCTGGCGGATCGCCGGCGAGAAAGTAGCCGAGAAGGTGAATGGATGGAATCCGGCGTCCGCCGAGCCAAGGCTGGATCAGGTCCACGAGCTCAGGCTCGAACCGGGTGCTCAGTTCGATCCCCGCAATCAGCTCTAGGCCCAGGTCCGCGGCTGCGAGTGCACCTTCGTCGCAGCCTTCCAGGGTGTCGTGGTCGGTAATCGCCAAAGCTTCGAGGCTGTTTTCCAGCGCCAGGCGGATGAGATCCGGTGGCGAAACGGAGCCGTCGGAGGCAGTGGTGTGAGTGTGTAAATCGATCATAAGCCTTAAGGACATCATGATAGCGTCCGGAGAGTAAGTTATTGAATAAAGCCCACATCGGATTGGTACCAGTACCGCCTGAACCGCTAGTATGGTCGTCGCCGTTTTGTTCCGTTGTATACTGAGCGGGACTTATCTTAACTTACAGAAAGTGCTGTCTGGCTGGGCCGTAACTACAACTGTCATGAACCGTTTTCATCTGCGCTTATTAAACACGCCGGTAATCGCAATTCTGCTTCTTCTGGCTTTGTCTTCAACGGTTTATGCCCAGAATGCAACCTACACGCTTGCGGGGACTTTAAACCTCGTCCCAGGGAACCAAGATCCCCTGCACTTAAATAACACTGGAGTGACCGCCGTTGCGACCTTCAGCTCGGCTTCGCCCTCAGCCAGTTCGCCGGGCAGCCCTACGTCGAGCAACACCTACACTAGCGGAGTGACGGTATACGTGGCTCTTCCAGCGCTAAGCAAAACAGCACACCTGCCCTGCTCGACTACGGTTAATCCACCCTTAACGATCACGTTAACGGACGTTGTTGGTGGTCCAGATCAGCTCAGCATCACCAACTGCACAATACAAGAAGCTGACGGAAGCACACTCGCTACTTTCACGGCCTCCGCAACGATTGCTGCTGGTTACATGGTTACAGACGTGCCAGCGAACATTCCGCCCAACTCGCCGGTCACGGCTGGATCCATCAGTGCTGTCGTCCCTCTGTTCAGTATAAATACGGCTTTCACGCTCTCAAATGCTACGATTGTGGCCTCGGGAGCCCCGGTACCCACCGTAACCGCAACCCCGAACCCTTGGGCGCCAACGGTGGTCCAAGGCTCGACAACGCCGTTGACACAGACCGTTACTCTGTCCACGGCAGTTCCGAACGCGGTAGTGTCGTTTACTCCCAGCGCTTCAACGACCACCGGGGGCAGTTGGCTTTCGGTCTCGCCCGTGTCCGCGACAAACACGACGCAGACCATAATGATTACCGCAAATCCGACAGGTCTTGTTGCCGCCGCGCTTCCGTACAGCGGAACCGTCTCTTTGAACTATGGAAACAATGGAGCGCCGGCCACTCAAATCCCCGTCAATTTTACAGTTACCGCGCCCCCAACGCTGACCGCCAATCCAAACCCGATGACCTTTAGTTATACGGTCGGCGGCGCGACGCCAGCGTCCCAGACTTTGAGTGTCACGACGTCGCCAGGTTCTACAACTGTGAACGCATCCGTGACCTCGGGAAGTTCGTGGCTGAAAGTCTCGCCAGCGAGCTTCACCTCGCCAGGAAATTTCACGGTTTCGGTCGTCACCACAGGAATTACCACAACCCAGACCGGAAATATTCACCTCACGGCAAACAACGGGGCCCCTGCCATGGATGTTCCCGTTACGCTGAACGTGTCTTCTTTGACGGTCAATCCGACATCTTTGACGTTCAACTACGTCATTGGTGGAACCGCTCCACCGGCACAGAATTTGACGATTAGTGGCACTTCCGGGGTCAGTTTCTCCGTGACCACGACCCCCAACGGTACTTGGTTGCTGGCGACGCCCAGCAATCCCGCGACGGTGCCGGGATCGGTGAGCGTTTCGATCAATACATCTGGTCTCACAACGCCGGGCCCGCTTACTGGGACGGTGACAGTAACTCCCGCCGGTGCTGCAACGGGAGTTCCCGTTTCAGTCACACTCAATGTGACCGCGCCGGCCTTGACGACCAACCCCGCACCCCCCTCCGGGCTCACGTTCAACTATCAGATCGGCAACCCGGCGCCCGCTTCACTATCAATCTCGGTTAGCTCAACACCCAGCGGGATCAGCTTCACTGCTGCCGCGGCCGGCACAACCGGAGGATCGTGGGTGAAGATCGATAACACCGCGGGCACGACGCCCGGTACCATCAACGTTTCCGTGGACACCTCAGTCCTGACGACCGCCGGCGCCGGCATGTACCAAGGCTCAGTGACGATCTCCGCCATCGGGGTAACGACGCCGATCGTTGTCCCGATCACCGTCAACGTCACACAGCCGACCATCACCCCGACGCCTACTTCGCTGAATTTCACCTGGCAGCTCGGAACCTCAGCGCCGGCCGCGTCGCCACTCAATATCGGAGGCACTACGGGGCTTAAGGTCACCGCTACTCCATCGGGTGGCGCGTGGCTGTTATTGAATGGCAGTTCGAGCGCGGTACAGGTAACTATATCCAGTTCCAGCTCCATCAGTGTTTCTATCAACACGTCGGGCCTGACCACGACTGGCGCGCTCAATGGCGCCATCACGCTCTCAGCCGGCGGCGCCACGTCGGTGACAGTCCCCATCACGCTGACGGTTTCCGCCACGCCCACGATCTCGGCCAGTCCGTTGACGCTGAATTTCGCGTGGCAGCTCGGAACCACGGCGCCCCCGGCGCAGACTGTCAACATCGGAGGTAGTCCCAACCTTGCCTTCACCGTGACTCCCGCCACAACTTCGGGAGGTTCATGGCTGTCCGCGAGTCCGACTTCGGGCACCACAGGCAGTTCTCCGATTCCTCTCTCCGTTTCATTGAATACGTCGGTGCTGACTACTCCCGGAAACTACAGCGGGACCGTCACGATCACGGCCACCGGATACAACACGCAAACCGTCAACGTCAACTTGGTGGTCTCCAACTTGCCGGCGATTACGGCCACGTCTTTGCAGCCCTTCACTTATACGCTCGGAGGCAAAGCGCCGGCGGCGCAAATGGTCACCATCACGGGCGGTTCGAACCTTGCGTTCACAGCCGCGGCGTCCGGAGGGTCGTGGCTATCGGTGACCCCAACGTCGGGCACTACACCCGGTACTCTGACTGTCTCGGTGAACATCACGAACCTGGCGCCGGCGAATTACACTGGCGCCATCATGGTTACCTCGAGCGGCGCTTCCAACAGCCCGTTGTCCATACCGGTCACTCTCACGGTCAGCGCTGCTCCGATCACGGTCAGCCTCAGCTCTACTACATTGACGTTCACGGCAAACTCGAATACAGCGGCACCCGGTAGTCAGACCGTGACTGTTACCAGCACTGCTCCGATTGGTGCGCCAAGCCCGGTTTCTATTTCGACGGGCGGCGGTACGTGGCTCTCCACATCGTTGTCGACACCGGAGAGTTCCGTAGGTAATCCCGCGGCGATCACGGTGGCGGCGAGTCCGGCGAATTTGCCGGCGGGAACCTACATCGGAATTGTCCTCGTTACCACGCCCGGCGCAGCCACTCCGCAACAGACCATCGTTGTCACATTCAACGTCACAGTGGCGAACCTCACTGCAGCGCCGGCCAACCTGAATTTCGTTTATATCGCCGGGACCACATATCCACCACCTGTCCAGTCCGTCAAGATCAATTGCAATCAGCCGATCACGATCGCGGCGTCGGTCGCGGGCGCTTCTTGGCTAACAGTAACCACTTCCAGCTCCAGCACACCAACTGTTCTCACCGCCAGCGTCAATCCCGCGTCGTTGCCCGTGGGTACGTATCAGGCAGCTATCTCGATCACCAGCACAACCGCTTCCAACTCGCCACAGATAGTACCCGTTACGCTGGTGGTTTCCAACAAGCCGATGCTGGCCCCCAGCCCATCCAACTTGACCTTTGTTGCAACGGCCGGAGGCTCGAATCCGGCGAGCCAATCCATCAATCTCTCAGCAGGCGCAGCAGTGCCTTTCACGATAACAGCGTCCGGCAATTGGCTGAACGTCTCGCCATCGTCTGGTACAACCCCATCCACTCTTATGGCAAGTGTGAATCCCCAGGGCTTGAGCCAGGGGTCCTATCAAGGCTCCATCACCATCACATCCAGTTGGACGGCGAACGGTCCGATGATCATACCAGTCACGCTGAACGTAGCCGTACCTCTCGCCGTCACCAGCGCCCCGGCCATCTCCTCGATCGTCAACGCAGCCAGCTACGACATGAGCGGATTCTCACCAGGAGCGATTGTGTCCATCTTCGGCAATCTCCTCGGACCGCAAACCGGAGCAAGTTTCGCGCTGAATTCCAAGGGAAGCCTCGACAGCACCGTAGGTGGAGTTAGCGTCACGGTGAACGGCGCGCCGGCGATTCCGCTCTTTACTCAGAACGGCCAAATCAACGTCATTTTGCCGTTCAACATAGCCACCAGCGGTGAAGGCAACGTTCTAGTGACGTACAATGGCCTCACTTCGTCGCAATTCAACATCCCGCTGACGCCTTCCGACGTTCAACTCTTCACCGCGAATACCAAAGGGACCGGACCGGGATCGATATTAAATCAAGACTTCTCGGTGAACAGCGCGTCGAACCCGGCGGCCAAGGGTTCAGTCGTAGCGGTGTACGGCACCGGCGGCGGCATAGTCAACCCGCCCGTGACCGCTGGCGAAGTGGCGGGCGATAACCTTTCGGTGCTGGCCTTGCCCTTCTCAGCTATTGTCGGTGGCGAAAACGCTATTGTGCTCTACGCTGGAACGGCGCCGGGGCTGGTTTACGGTGTCTACCAATTCAATGTGCAACTACCCGCGGATCTCCCCTCGGGCGAGCAGGCCATCGTCTTGAACGTTGGCGACAGCGCAAGCCAATCGAACGTCACGGTGTTCGTTAAGTAGCCAGCCCGCAACTTCTGCAATGACCTCAGCTCCGGTGTGGGCGAGCTGGTCTCGTTTCTCGCTCCGTTGCGATAGACTCTTGTGATACGCCCTGCGCGTTCCGTACGAGATGGAACTTTCAAGGAGGCTATCATGCACCGAGCGATGGTTCTTTTAGGGGTTTTTGCTATGGCAGTGTTGGCGCCTTCGGTTTCGATGGCGCAGACTCGGACCACAAATACGCTGGACATTTATGTCATCGACGTGGAAGGTGGCAACGCCACGCTGTTCGTCCCGCCATCCCATGAGTCGCTGCTCATCGATACGGGCAATGCGGGTGCCGCGGCTGCTCGCGATGCGGGCCGCATCGTGGAAGCGATCCAAGACGCCGGGCTTCAGCAGATCGACCATCTGATCACGACGCATTGGCACGGCGATCATTTCGGCGGCTTGGCCGAGCTGGCCTCCAAGGTTACGATTCGCGAATATATCGACCACGGCCCGAACGTCCAGCCGGCCGAAGTTGCCGACAACTTCCTCCAAAATGTTTATCCGGGCCTGTATGCCAAGGCGAAGCATACCGTTGTCAAACCGGGCGACAAGATTTCCATGGCGGGTCTTGACGTGCGCGTGGTGGCTTCCGCCGGGGAAACGATCAAGACGGCGTTGCCCGGCGCCGGCAAGCCGAATCCTTACTGCGCCAATTTCAAACCCGGCGAGAACAATGCCGAAGACCCGCAATCGGTCGGAGTCTATGTCACGTTTGGAAAATTCCGCACCGTTCATTTGGGGGACCTCACCAAGAACAAGGAATTTGAGCTGATGTGTCCCAATAACCGGCTTGGCACTGTCGATGTGCTTCTAGGTTTACATCACGGACAGGCTAGCTCCAATTCGGAGGTGCTCGTACATGCCCTTCATCCTCGCGTCGCCATCATGAATAACGGCACTCGCAAAGGCGGTGATCCCGAGGTGATGAAGACGGTGCATTCTTCCCCTGGACTCGAAGATCTCTGGCAGCTTCACTTTTCACTCCTGAGCGGACAGGAATACACCGAGCCGGGGCTGTTCATCGCCAATACGATTGACGATCAACAGCCGACGATGCCCATTGCTCCCATCGCTGCCCCACCGCCCGGCCCAGGCGCGCCGCCCCCGCCAGTCCACAACGGCAAGGCATATTGGATCAAGCTGTCTGCGCAACAAGACGGTTCGTTCACAGTCACCAACGCGCGCAACGGATTCGGTAAGACCTACAGAGCCGGGCTGTAGCGTCAATGAAAACAGGAAGGTATGAAGCTAGTGTGGGCGCGTTTGCTCCTGATCGCCGGAGTATCGCTGTTGCTTCTTTACCTGGGCGATTATATTTCGATCGTCTACCGGATTCCGAACGGGCGCGAGCAATTCGGGTCGGTTGAAGTGCAGAAATTGCTCGCAATTCCACAGAAAGATCGCAAAACGGAATATATCGCTGATCCGCCACAGGAGCAGCCGTGTGTTCATTCGTTATTTCCGCAGCTCGGGCTGGCGCCCTGCTGGTATGAATCGCGCCACGCCATACAGCAGGTCAACTATTGAATTTTGCCGATAACAGATCACGATAGGACTTCAAGGACCGTTCGATGCGCGCATGAGGCGGCAGCACCACCGCGTTAAATCCTCTACTTGTCACAGTGGCATGGGTAAATGAGGTGGCGCGCCCCGTCGTGGCGTCGGATGCGCTCAGCAGCAAGGCTTGGCCGGTGACGCGCTGTTCTTGCAGTTCTTTAGGATCGGGGCACGCTTAGCGCGCGGCCTTCCCTAACGGCGCCACACCCACACCGGCCAGCTTGGCATGTTCGAGTGAAGCCTTCACCATTCCGGATGAGATTGCTTCGTTAATCATCCGGTTCAGGTGGGGCAGTTTCACTTGATCGCCCTTCTCGACGACGATCGATTGTCCAACGTCGGAGAAATTGTCTTGCATGGCGCGAACCTTGGGAAATTTCGCGGCGACGGCTTCGCTCCGCTCTCGATTCTGACCGAAGGCATCCACCTCACCTGTCTCGAGCATCCGCACCATTTCCGGCTCCGGCGGTGTTTCCTGCATCAGAACGACTTTCGCTTTCTTGAGTGTCTCACTCAAGAAAATCTGCTGGGTCTGGCCGGTTGTCGCTCCGACTTTGACGCCCGGACGATCTATGTCGGCGGACTTTTGGAAGGGACTGTCAGCGCGCACCAAATATGCGTTGAACATCAGGTAAAACGGCGCTGAAAAATCCACCACGCGCCCGCGTGATTCGTCGTAGGCGAGGAACCCGATGTCAGCCGTGTGCCCATTGACGGCATCCATGACGGCCTTGGCGTTTTCACCGGGGATTAACTGATAAGGCACGCCGAGCTTACGCGCAATTTCCTTCAGCATGTCCGGCACGGCGCCCGAGTATTCGCCGGTAGCGGGGTTGCGCGTGCCCTGAACAGGATTTCGTCCGAGAAAAATGCCGCGCAGGGTGCCAGTGGGTGCAAGGTCGGTCTTGGCGTCGGCAGCGAAGGCCGGCGTAGCCAGCATGATACCCACTACGCCCGTTGCCACCGCCAAGCTCAGCGGGAATGTGCCAGGTTGCGACGGCAGTCGCCGGAACGGAATCGCGATGAACATACGCCAATTATAGACTCGTAATCGCTGGTCCGCCCCGGATTTTCGGATCATTCCGCTTCGACGTGCGCCGTTCAGGGACGACACGCGTCTGTGGGCACCTTGGGGAGGCATCACCATGACCGGTTGGACCGGTTGCTGTGGTCCGATCATCACAGTCCCGCCCTCGCCCGGTATGACGGGTAGTACCATCCGGCAAAATGAGTGGTTTTATGGTGCGCCGGTTAGGTTCCCACTGTCTCGGCTGCTTCCTACAGCGGAATCCAGACCAAGCGATCAGTCCACTCCTCCGCCTCACTCGCAACCCAAATCAGGAAGAGCTCGTCGATCGCAGTCGAGATGCCAATCGCCTCACGTAGAAGGATTACTCCGGGACTCCGAGTGCCAGCCGAGAAGCGAGCGAAGTGAGCGGGCATCGTGCGCCGATCCTGGCTGACAAGAATTCGCCCCGACTCTGCGCCAATGCGCAGCACTTCCGGATCTTGCAATCCCGCAAGACCAGCGTCGGCGGCAGTGCGAAAATCAATCTCGGGCGCTAGCCGTCGCAACCCGCGCAGGATGCGCCCGTCCAAATCGGCATCAGCCTGGAATGTGACTCGCATTACGTGCCCGCTGCAACTTCGCAATCAATTCGGCGTTGGTCTTTCTCGATTGCTCGTGCTGCGACTCGGCTGCGCGGTGACCTTCCATTAGGTAGGCATGAATCTCTCTCTGGTTCGCAAGGTAAAATGCCAAAGCGCCGTGTACTTGTTCAAGCGTCAACGCCGGATAGCTCTCGACCATGCTCTCTGCCGACATTCCTTCGCGAAAGAGGTAGACCAAAGAGTCAAGCGATACTCGCGTGTCCCCGATCCGATAGGCGCCTTCAACCCTCGTTACGTAATCCTTTTGCATAGAATACCCGACAAACCCATCGTCACACGCCGAAGGTCGCCGGTACAAGCGCCAGCGGATACATCATCCAGAACGGCGCCATTCCCATCTGTCGAACGAACAGAAGGTCGCTCTCGAAGCGGCGACGGATCAGCCCAAGAACCTGATTCTTTAGGTACGTGGTGCGCCCGGACAGATTCGAACTGCCGACCTTCTGGTTCGTAGCCAGACGCTCTATCCAACTGAGCTACGGGCG
>Ga0209415_10008701_pt1 | contig 17566 bp, 16 predicted proteins | sample PeaSoiSIISIP2007_FD_187696 | JGI IMG/M metagenome (GOLD analysis project Ga0209415, IMG submission 187696) | Peat soil microbial communities from Weissenstadt, Germany - SII-SIP-2007 (SPAdes) (version 2) | ecosystem: Environmental > Terrestrial > Soil > Wetlands > Peat | place: Germany... | reverse complement strand
GCTCTACACGCAGCATCACGAAGGAAACGACGCATATCGCTTTGAGATTTACAACGACCAACTCGCTGAGCAAGAAGAGGACCGCGACGCTTATCGGCGGCCGATTGTTGACCGCCATTATAACGATCCCTTGGATATGTTCGACGCGACGACGCACCAGAAAGGCGCAGCCGTACTGGATATGCTGCGTTACGTGGTCGATGGCACCGAAGCCACATCGCATGCCGCATCCCCAAACGAGCCGTTGTTTCAGGCGCTACATCATTATTTGACCGCACATCAGAAACAGATCGCTGACACTGCCGATCTCATCGATGCCATCCGGACAACCACCGGTGAGGAACTCGATTGGTTTTTCCGCGAGTGGGTATTTATGTCGGGTCATCCGGACTACCTGGTCGAAATGAGCTACAACGCCACAAAGAAGATGGAGAATCTCACCATTACGCAGACACAGCCAATCAATGCGGGGACACCCATCTTTGAGATGCCGATCGACCTTGCGTTCTATGGTGCGAATGGAGAGCACAAGGAGATTCAGGTCCGCAATAATTTGCAGCAGCAAGCGTTCGATATTCCTCTCGATTTCGAGCCGCAGTGGGTGGATTTCGATCCCGACGATTTCATTGATAAGACTGTGCAGTTCGATAAGCCTGTAGATGCGCTGATTGCGGAGGCGGAAAAAGATCCGTCGATGATGAGCCGCCTGTGGGCCGTTCAGCAACTTGGCGCAGCAACGCTCGAATTTGGGGCAGCGACGCTCGCAAACAGGGATGCGCGCGTAAACGCACTTACGCAGGTGCTTGGCGCGGATGAGTTCCACGCCGTGCGCGCCGCCGCCGCGACGAGTCTTGGCACTTTCGGAACGGAGCGGGCTAAGGCTGTCCTGCTTTCCGCATTGCAGCAGCCGGATAGCCGTGTGCGGACGGCTGTGGTAGAAGCTCTAGCCAGTTTTGCCAAGGACCAAGCGGTCTATAGCGCATTGGTTAACGCGCTTCACGGTGATTCCAGCTACGCTGTGGAAGCTGCTGCGGCGAAGGATTTAGGCAAATCGGGCGTGGCACAGGCATTCGACGTCTTGCAGGTCGAAGCACAGATGAAGCCCGAAATACACGTCATGCAAGCGACGTTGAGCGGCTTAGCGGCGACAAAAGACACGAGAGCCGTGGAAATCCTGCTTGCGCAAGCCCAGCCAGGGGTGCCCGAGCGAATCCGACTGTACGCGCTCGCCGGACTTGAAAGCATGAAAGAACCGGTCTCACAGAATCACGCACAGGAACTGGTCGAAGTGGTCCGCGCCGCGCTTCACGACCCTTTCTACCCTATACAGGAAGTCGGTGAGGAGTTGGTGGGAGTTTTTGATCTATCTCAGTTCGAAGCGGACATTCAAACAGAAGCAAAGGGAGCGCCCATGGCTATGCAGCGTGAATCGGCACAGAAGGTTCTTGAGCAGTTGCATCATCGGCAATGATCGGATCACGTCCCTTGCAACGTGCCGCGCGTCGCGGATGCAAAGGTGTTTTCACCAACATGATCGTCAGAAAATATTTGCGTGAAGGTTTACATGTCGCACGACCGATTCGGGGAGGCCGCGCCAGTATGGACGAATACGAAGCCGGCCAAGTGCCAGCACCGAGCACGAGCGTCGGTCCGTCAGTCAAGCTTCCGCAGGCATCGACCTCTCCCAACCTCGACGTGTATGTCAAGAACTACGATTACACGCAACTCGCAAAAGCGGTAGATGCGATGCCGCCATCACTGGACCGCGATTACTTCGGCGGAGTGCTTGCAAATCGAGCCGGCCATGTCCCCGAATCCATTGCACCGCTGACCAAAGTGCTTCCTCACGTCGAATCTTCGCGGCCAGAGCGAGCAGCCGTCGCACTTCATTCGCTAGCTGATGATTACATCAAGACCTACCGCTACAACGACGCAGTGCACGCCTACGATGAGCTGCTGCGCAAATTCGCATTACAATTGAACGAAGTCGAGAGGCGGGGCGCCAAAGATGACTATCACACCGTCTTTCTGTTTCGAAATACGCCGCCGCAGACCGTCTCCTTCGACGGCAGGATAGAATTGGCGCTTCATCGCAATCCCGTACTCGGGACCATCGAAGCCACTTTCTGGACAAGTTATCAGCGTGATGGCGACGCAATCCGCGCATTAGCGCTGCGATTGATGCCCGCACGACGCCATCGACTCGATTCGGCACCGTGGATGATCAACTGCGGGAAACTCTCCTGGACCTTTCTTCCCAACTGGTGATTGCGAATCGAGAGATGTGGAGGAACACTTTATGCAATCAGCTACTCAAGCTGCTCCCCTCAAAGACGAGTCGTAGGGCCGGACGTAATCTCAGCGCGCTGCCAGTGTTGTTGTTGTTCGTGTTTGGCGGAATGTTCAGCTTGCTGAAGCCCGCCGCTATGCGGAGAGTCGATCATCACGGCTACCCCGACGGCGCTATGCTGCGCATTACAGCCGTGGAGATCGCATGCGCAATCGTGTACGCGATCCCACTTCCTTTCTCGGTAACATTCTGGTGACAAGCCATCTGGGCTGGGCAACGGCCACGCACGTGCCGGTGGGTGTTCGTTCTCCCGTTCTCCCTGCCGATTGTTGTCGGCGTCGGTATCTGGGCAGGGACTGTACTTACGCGATGAGCAGCTGCGAGCGTTCATCCGTGGGGAGGTTCAGTTCCGCAGTACCTGTGGCACGCTCGGCGTTTGCCCGGAGAGGTCGGCCATCGTCCAATCGAGAGAAGAGAGAAAATGATGCGCAAAGTAATCGTTTCAAATCTGGTATCACTTGATGGTTTCTTTGCCCAACGTGAGAATGCCCAATCGGAAACGGGTTTGTACCTGATCCTCGCCCCGACGTGAGGTCGGAATGGTCGTGATCCTGTATCGCGGTGCCTCAATTTAAGGGAACGGTTCGGCGTTCCAACGCACCCGCGAGAGCCACGGTAGCGCGACGGATTTCGCGCTCGTCGAAGGCAGCGAAGCCAAGATGCAATCCATGTATATCGGAACGACGCAAGGTAAAACGACTAAGCGCGGCTGTCTCAATCCCAGCCGCTGCCGCGGCCGCCTCCGCCTGCTGTGACGTCATTCCGTTTCGCAGGAACGCGGCGGTGTTCAGGCCGGCCTGGATCGGCGGGACATACAGGAGCCCTGCAAGATATCTGCGCGCACTATGATGTAGCGCAGCCAACCGATCCGCGTAGAGTTCGCGCATTCGGCGAATGTGGCGTCCCAAGTGTCCGTCGACAATGAAATCCAACAGAATGGCCTGGTCGAGGCCCGAAGGATAGAAGTCGACTCTAGAGCGGAGCCCAAGGAATGGATCAACCAGCGTCGCAGGCAAGACCACATAGCCCATGCGCAACGAAGGAAACAAGACCTTGTTGAAGCTACCGAGTAGGATCACAGTACCGTCACCGTCCAGTCCCTGAAGCGCAGGGACCGGCTGGCCTTCGAAGCGATATTCGCTGTCGTAATCGTCTTCAAGAATGAAAGCGCCAGTTTCGCGCGCCCAAGCGAGAATGGCGAGGCGGCGCTCAAGGGGCATGGTCATGCCCAGCGGGAACTGGTGTGCGGGAGTCAGGTAGGCGGCCTTGGCATGGGTGTACAACTGCTTCCCTTTCGATACTGCGAGGCCATCCTCATCCACCGGCACGGGTATGATCCTCGCTCCCGCATTGCGGAAGACAGCGGTGGCTCCAAAATATCCGGGGTCTTCCACCCAGACAGCGTCACCAGGTTTCACCAGGATGCGAGCGAGGATGTCCAGTCCCTGCTGTACGCCGGACACGATCGCAACCTGGCCAGGAGAGCAATTCACTCCGCGCGACGAACCAAGATACGTGGCAATGGCTTCGCGTAAAGGCCCATAGCCCGCCACGTCGCCGATAGCCAGGAGCGAAGCCGAGGAACGGCGTAGACGACGGCCAGCCACGCGCGCCCAAACCTCCATAGGGAATTCGGCGACTGCAGGCTCGTAGGGACGGAACGGACGCGGGGGGTAAGAGAACGACAAGCCGCGAACGGGTGCCGGGATCTTCCTCACGGGCTTTTGCTGCTTTCTTGTGCCGAAAATGTGCGCGGGCAAGCGGGCGTTCACCCAAGTGCCTGCCCCGACCTGACCAATCAAGTAACCTTCCGCCTGCAACTGCTCAAACGCGAATACAACCGTTCCTCGCGAAACGTTGTATTGGCGCGCAAAGTCGCGCGTCGCGGGAAGACGCGCCCCCGGCGGCAGGCGACGGTCGAGAATGGCGCGGCGCATTTCCTGATAGAGCCACCGCGTCAGCGTCGCATGCAGCGGGCGTTCGTTCAGCGCTAGTTCCAGGGAACTGATGTGTTTAGGCATTGATCTCCGGGCACAAATGGTCCAAGGAATTCTTGCAATATGGCTCTGTTCATCATACCAAGACGAACTGTATCTTGTGAGTTGTGAAAAATCGCCGGGAATTCCTTGAGGCCGGATTCGCCAGTCTTGCTGTGATCGCAGCGCGTGCCCCGGAAACGCCTGCCGGGTTCGAAATAAAGACCGTATGCACGCGGAAGATGATTCGCGCGATTCCCTTCTCTTCCTGGTACAGCAGTGATTCCTTCGCTGGCACGTTTTCCTCCTGATGATTGGCTCGAGTTTAATTCTGAGTGTTGTTCATCATCTTTCTTCTGGATTGGATGAAACCTCTGTCATCGCGATCTGCTGTTACGCACTTGAAAAGATTGTTACTGGATTGATGATCACGACGGGCCTCGTGCCCCGACTGTCTCCCGAGTGGCGGCAGAAAAAGTCTTTGATCGTACATCCGTCCGCCACCTGCACGGTGGAAGGCTCCCGGCCGGCTGCAGGCGTCGTCATCGATATTTGTCCATGTATTGCGGTTGTCTGAAATCCCAACATGCGATACATTTGCATAGTGAGCACTATAGAATCATGGCACGCACAATCCTGCCTGTCAAGATTTGTATAGTGGGTTCTACAGAAAGGAAGGAAGATGGCGCACAGGGGCCGCCCGCGCAGCTTCGACCGGGAAGACGCCCTCCGGCGGGCGATGGAGGCATTCTGGGCCCGCGGTTATGAGGGTGCCACGCTGACCGATCTTCAGGAGGCCATGGGCGGCATCACGGCGCCGAGTTTCTACGCCGCCTTCGGCTCCAAGGAAGAGCTGTTTCGGGAAGCGGTGGAGCTTTACAGCAGGACTCTCGGGCTTCCGATGATGAAGGGGCTTGCCGAAGGGCCCACGGCGCGTGCGGCTATTGAGGCGTTGCTCGAGGCTGCGGTGGAAGCCTTCTGCAAACCCGGCATGCCCCGCGGTTGCATGCTTGTGCTAGGCGCAATGAACAGCATGCCGGCTAACAAGAGCGTGCAGGATTATCTGCGCGGCCTTCGCGCACGTCGGCATAGGGCCATCCGGCAGCGGCTGCATCGTGGCGTGGCTGAGGGTGAGTTGCCATCTCGCCTGGATCTCGGCGTCCTTGCCTCCTTCTATACGACCATAGTGGACGGACTGGCTATTCAGGCCCGAGACGGTGCCTCGCGCAAAGCCCTCAAGTTCGCGGTCCGTTGCGCGATGGCGGCTTGGGACAGGGTAGTCGCGGATGCCCGTTCTTGAATTTCTTGCTAGCGGGCGCCGCTAGCGCAGTCGGTTCTAAAAGGTCAGTTATGAACGTTGATACTGTCCTGACACGGAGTTTGAAACTCGCACATCCGGTCCTTCAAGCGCCGCTGGCTGGTGGTGGAGATACTCCCGATCTCGTAGCCGCTGTTTCCAATGCCGGCGCCCTCGGCTTCATCGGTGCGGCTTACTTGACCCCCGAGCAAATCATCGCGACAACGGCAGCCGTGCGCGAACCTCGCAACCGTTCGGGATCAATTTGTTCGCCCCGCTGCCGCCAAATGAGTCTCACAGAAGGCCGGAAACCATGCTGGCGTGCCTGGCACCTTACTTTATCGAGTTGGGCCTGCCCGCTCCATCCTTACCCAAATTGGAGGCCAGCATGTTCGACCAGCAATTCGCCGCTGCTCTCGAAAGCGGTGCCTCTGTGTTCAGCTTTACCTTCGGCGAGCTGCCGGCGAGCGCCATCGAAGGCAGTAAAGCCCGAAACATGTTCCTGATCGGCACCGCAACCACAGTTGAAGAGGCCCTAGCGCTAGAGAAGTCGGGCGTGGACGCGATTGTGGCACAGGGGAGCGAAGCCGGGGGACACCGAGGCACCTACCGGGGAGATTTCGCCTCTGGCATGGTTGGCGGCATTTCCCTCGTGCCCCAAATCGTTGATGCGGTCCGGATACCGGTAATCGCGTCAGGAGGCATCATGGACGGGCGCGGCATTGTGGCAGCGCTTGCCCTAGGGGCCTCCGCCGTCCAGATGGGCACGGCGTTTCTTACTTGCGACGAAGCTGGCATTCCCGACGCTTACAAGGAGGCAATCCTGGCCGCACACGAAGATCAGACCCGGATGACGCGCGCTTTCTCCGGTCGTCCGGCCAGGGGGATCGTGAACCGGTTCATGACTGAGATCGAGTTCAAAGCAGATGACGATGCGATTCTGCCTTTCCCGCTGCAGAATTCGCTCACTCGCCCTCTCCGCACGGAGGCGTCAAAGCAGGGGCGGGCAGAGTTTTTGTCGCTGTGGTCGGGCCAGGGCGTCCGGTTAGCGCGCCGGCAGTCTGCATCTGAGTTCGTTGCCCGTTTGGCGCAGGAAATCGATGCAACCATCGCCACTCTGTAAGAGTGCACGACGAAAGTCGGCTAAATCCCAAACGGAACTCTGCGGCGCGACGACGGTTGCAAGAAATGGAGCATGAACATGGAAATTCGGGACCTTGGCATATTTCTTGACTACATCGGCAAAGTCCACCATCGGACCATGCGGGTTGTGCGCTGCATCCCTCCGGACAAGGTCGACTGGTCATTTCGTCAAGGAAAATTCACGTTAGGCGACTTGGCGCGACACATCGCCACCGCAAACCGCTACATTTTCGCCGAGACGCTTCAGGGCAACCCCAGCCGCTATGCCGGCTGCGGCAGACAACTGGCTCCTAGCTACGATGAGATCATTTCCCTGATCGAAACCCTTCACCGCGAATCGCTGGAAATCATCTCTCGCCTGACCGACCTGAATGGCGAGTGCAGGACGCCGGATGGTGTTGCCATGACAACCTGGAAATGGCTGCGCGCGATGGTAGAGCACGAAGTACACCATCGTGGCCAGATCTATATTTATCTCGCCCTGCTGGAAGTGCCCACGCCACCGCTGTACGGGCTAACCTCCGAGCAGGTTACGGAGCTCAGCACGAGAACCTAGTGCTGCCAGGCCGAGGTCAGAGAACGAAGACCGCGCGGTGAATTCTCGAACTGGTCTCACGCCTTGGCTGATGTCGTGGAAGTTCGAAGGCAATTCGATTTCTTGTGGGAAAGGAGCGGCGGCCGGCCGCACGCCCCCGTGGACTAGAACGACTGGGAGAACCGGGCTTCCAGGAATTCGCCCAGCTTGGCCGTCGCTTTGAATTGCGGGACGGAATCCACTTCCTTGAATGCAGAAGTGAACGCGTTCGAGAGACTCCAGATGGTTCGCGGCTGGAACTCCTCGTACTTCGGCTCAAAGTAGAGGTCATGGACGCTGCGGGCGAGGTGCTTTGGAGCTTCGAGCTTGCCCTCGACAAAGGCCTCGTAGATGACCACCTTGGCGGTGACGTCCGTCAGTTCACTTTTCTGCCAGGTTTCCACCTGTTTTCGCATGGGCTCAAAATTCCGTTGCATCCGATCGACGCTCACCGAGATGCAGTCGATGAGCTAAAACGACCTCGAGTGTTTTGCGAGGACGGGCGTGAACGCGCCTAGGACAATGCTTCCGAACTCTGGATGCCGTGACGTGTCCAACTTCCCCGAAGCCGACTTCTGGCCCGGAACAACTTTCGGTTTGCCCGTCACTCCGGCCGAACCTGCAATCGCCGCTGCTCCATGTGTAAATGCTAGCCGACTTCCCGGTCCTAATCTCGTGATGGCGTAAGCGGACTACTTCCGGATTGCCGAGGATACGGGAGTGGTATGGTGGCTCGAATCGAAATGCCCAATTCGGCCACTTGTATGGTCAACCTTATGCGGCAGAGTCGGCAAAGCTCTCGCGCGTCATACCCGTTGGGCCCAAGTTCGGGGCCAGACTGGCAAGTTGAATGTGTGTTGTCTCACATCAACTAGTGATTGCTGTCACTGCGTTGTCGTGAAGCACGTGCTATTTAAGCCAAAACCGTGCCCAGGAACAAGAGACTCCAGCCCCGATGTCCGGTGACCAGCGCCGACTTGCTCTCTGGCAAAAAGATGACCGCGAGGTGAGCCCATGCTCCCGTCGAATTGCTCGTTGTCTGGGGTCTTGCAAGAGAAAGGCATCAATCGCCGACGCTTCCTGAAATTCTGCAGTCTGATGACGGCCACTCTGGCACTACCTCCGCGCTACATCGCCCAGGTGGCCGCCGCGCTGGAGAAAACCAGGAAGCCCGTGCTGGTCTGGTTGCAATTTCAGGATTGTGCCGGGAACTCCGAGTCGATCCTTCGTTCCAGCCATCCCACCGTGCTGGAAGTGGTATTAGATCTGTTTTCCTGGGAATACCACGAGTTGATCATGGCTGGTGCAGGCCACCAGGCAGAGACTGCGCTGGAGCGAGTCGTGCGTGAGGAAAAGGGCAAGTTCATTGCGGTGGTCGAGGGCGCGGTCCCCCTCGGTGACGAAGGTGTGTATTGCACCGTAGGTGGCCGTACTGCTCTCGATATCGCGCGCCACGTCTGCCCGAACGCCGCCGCCACGATTGCCGCCGGAGCATGCGCGTGGGATGGAGGCCTGGTGCGGGCTCATCCCAATCCCACTGGCGCCGTGGGTATCGCAGAAGCGGTGCCGGAGGCCACTGTGATCAACCTTGGTGGCTGCCCGCAGAATCCGGTGAACACGGCCGCCGTGCTGGTGCATTACCTGACTTTTGGCGAGTTACCCGCAGTCGACCAATACAACCGGCCTTTGTTCGCATACGGCCGCATTATCCATGACCAATGCGAGCGACGCGCCCACTATGATGCCGGCCGTTACGTTCAGGAGTGGGGTGACGAAGGCCATCGCAGGGGCTGGTGCTTGTACAAAATGGGCTGCAAGGGCCCGCAAGCGACCTTCAATTGCCCCTCGGTACGTTGGAATGATGGGACGAGTTGGCCGGTGAAGGCGGGTCATGGATGTCTGGGCTGCGCCTCCCACCGTTTCTGGGATACACGTTCTCCGTTCTATGACCGGTTGCCTACCGTTCCAGGCTTTGGCGCAGACGTGACCGCCGGCGAGATCGGGCTGGGACTCACCGCCGCTGTGGCTGGCGCAACCGTGATCCACGGGATCGCTAGCGCGGTTCGTGACCGCATGCGGCCCATACCCCCAGCAACACCACCGTCGACGGTTCATGAACCGCCGAGGAAAGCATAGGAGGAGCCTATGGCACGCATCGTGGTTGATCCCGTGACCCGAATTGAAGGCCATCTGCGCATTGAGGCAGAAGTCAATGGTGGTGCGGTGTCAGACGCCTGGAGTTCAGGAACTATGTTCCGTGGTATCGAACTGATCCTGCGCGGCCGCGATCCACGCGAGGCCTGGATCTGGACACAGCGCATTTGCGGTGTGTGCACCACGGTCCATGCATTAACTTCGGTGCGCGCCGTCGAGGATGCGCTTGGCGTCGAGGTCCCGGAGAACGCGAACCTGATTCGAAATATCATCGGCGCCAGCCAATACGTGCAGGACCATGTGATCCACTTCTACCACCTGCATGCCTTGGATTGGGTCGATGTGACTCTGGCGCTCAAGGCTGATCCAGGAAAAACTTCGCAACTGGCCGAATCCATTTCGCCCTGGCCGAAGTCCAGCCGCTCCTACTTCAAAGCCATCCAGGACCGGGTGAAGGCCCTGGTGGAAAGCAAGCAGTTGAGCTTGTTCAGCAGCGGGTATTGGGGTCATCCCGCCTATCACCTGCCGCCCGAAGCAAATCTGCTGGCTGTCGCCCACTACGTGGAAGCTCTGGAATTTCAACGGGACTACATTCGCATCCATGCCGTGCTGGGCGGGAAGAATCCGCACCTCCAGACGTACCTGGTCGGCGGCATGTCAACTGCCATGGATGGCAGTGAGCCCCAGGCGACGATTAATCCCGAGCGCATCACTTTTCTCGCCGAGCTGGCTGGCAAGGCGCAAGCCTTCGTCGACCAGGTTTACATTCCTGACGTCCTCGCGGTCGCCGGGTTTTATCGCGACTGGTTCGGTCGAGGCGAGGGGCTTGGGAATTTTCTCTCCTACGGGGAGTTTCCTCACGGAGGCATCAATGACCCGTCGCGTTTCTACCTGCAGCGCGGCGCCATCTTCAACCGCGATCTCTCGAAAGTGCACCCGGTGGATCCTGCCAACGTGGCGGAATACGTGGCCCACTCTTGGTATGAGTATTCGGGCGGAGATCAGAACGCGAAGCATCCCTACGAGGGCGAAACCAGCCCGCAGTACACTGGACCAAAGCCCCCATTTGAGCATCTGGAGGTCGAGCAGAAATATTCCTGGCTCAAGGCGCCCCGCTATCAAGATCACGCGATGGAGGTCGGCCCGCTGTCGCGCATGCTGATCGCCTATGCCTCGGGGCATCCGGAAGTGAAGGCTGCGGTCGATGGCGTCCTGGCCAAGCTCAACGCCCCCGCAACCGCACTCTTTTCGACGCTGGGACGCATTGCGGCCCGCGCCATCGAGGCCCACCTATTGGCTGGACAAGTCAGCAAGTGGGTGGCGGAACTCGGCGACAAGCTGGGGCACGGTGATCTGCGGGTGCACAATGGTGAGAAATGGGATCCCGATACTTGGCCCAAACAAGCGCAGGGCTTCGGTTTCCATGAAGCACCTCGCGGCTCTCTCGGCCACTGGGTGCAAATCGAAGACAAGAAGATCAAGAACTATCAGTGTGTCGTGCCCACGACCTGGAATGCCGGGCCGCGCGACGCCAAAGGACAGCGTGGCGCATATGAAGCATCTCTGCTCAAGACTCCGATCGCCGATCCGGAGCGCCCACTGGAGATTCTACGCACAATCCATTCCTTCGATCCCTGCTTGGCTTGCGCCGTACACGTGGTCGATGGCCAAGGGCGGCGCTATACCGTGCCCAAGGCGAGCTAAAAGGAGGCCGCAATGGGTGAGTTAAGGAAGTATGGTTGGGGTGAGGCCCATCGGCCGGAACCCGCCTTTCCGACCGAACGGGTTTATGTGTGGGAACTGCCAGTCCGGGTCTCGCACTGGATCATGTTCCTGTCCGTCATTGTGCTCTCCTTCACCGGATACTACATCCACAATCCGTTTATTGTCGCCAAGAGCAGCACAACCTTTCTGATGGCGACGATACGGTTCATACACGAGGTCGTAGGGTTTGTGTTCATTGGTGCGTTTCTGCTGCGGCTGTACTGGTTTTTCATGGGGAACAACTGGTCGAACTGGCGGGCGTTCGTGCCCATCCACCGCCGGCAGTGGCGGGGCATGGGCAGAATGGTGGCCTATTACACTTTCCTGCGTAGAGACCCTGTGCATCAGATCGGACACAATGCCTTGGCCGCCGTGACCTACCTAGTAATGTTCACCCTGATGTTCATCGAGATCATTACCGGCCTGACGCTGTTTACCCAGGTGCGCGGAGGGTGGCTGCTGGCTCCCCTGTTCAGTTGGCTGCCTCGGGTTGTCGACATCCAGCACATCCGGCTGACTCACTTCTGCATCATGTTTGCCTTCTTCGCGTTTGTAATTCACCACGTCTACAGCGCCGTGCTCGTATCCTGGGAAGAACGGAACGGACTGATCGAGAGCATCTTCACCGGTTACAAGTTCGTCCCGAAGGCCGAACTGGAAGAAGATGCGGTACTGAGTAAGGCGGACTGAATGCCAACGCCAGCGACCTACGTTGTGCTCGGCCTAGGCAACACCCTGCACTCTGATGACGGTATCGGCCCGCAGGCCATCGAGAGACTGAGGAGCGATCCGCGAGTGCCTCAGGATGTCGCGCTCATCGAGGGCGGTACGCTGGGCCTGGAGTTGCTTACCTACATCTGGGACTGTTCCTACCTGCTGGTGCTGGATGCGGTGGATGTGGGGCAGCCTCCCGGAACGCTGGTTCGGATGGCGAGCCAAGAGCTGCAAACCTTGACAGGCAAGGGAAGCGTGCACCAATTAGGCGTTGCCGATCTGCTGGTGGCGCTGCGGGTGCTCGCGCAGCGCCAGCCCACAGTCGTACTGCTGGGTGTGCAACCGGCCACCACCGACTGGGGTACGGAGTTGTCCCCTGCAGTCGAAGCCGTAATGGGATCGTTGATTGAAGCCGCGGTCGCTGAGCTGACAGGAGTTGAAGCAATCACATCTGCGTAAGGCTCGCGGCGAAGGAAAGCGCATCATGTGTCTGGCCATCCCCGGAAAAATCGTCGCGGAGGAGCTACGCAACGGCTTGCGCATTGGCCGGGTGCAGTTCAGTGGCATTGTACGGGAGACCAGTCTGGATTTTGTTCCGGAAGCCGAGGTGGGCGACTACGTCATGGTGCACGTTGGCTTTGCCATCAGCAAAGTAGACGCGGAAGAGGCCGAACGAACCTACGAATTATTAGAGGAGATGGGCGCCTTGGAGGGTGAACTGCCTCCTGCGTGACACTGACACGAGCATGAAGTACATCGATGAATATCGTGACGCTCGGATTGCCCGGGGCCTGGCCAAGGCAATTGCAAACTGCGCCCGGCACAATTGGGTGCTGATGGAAATCTGTGGCGGACAAACCCACACCATCATGCGCTATGGCCTCGATGAACTTCTCCCGCGGCAAATCGAACTGGTGCACGGGCCTGGCTGTCCGGTATGTGTCACACCGCTCGAAACGATCGACAGAGCCATCGCGCTGGCCTTGCGCCCGGAAGTGATCCTGGTCTCGTATGGCGACATGTTGCGCGTGCCGGGGTCAGACCTGGACCTGTTTCGGGCCAAGGCAAGAGGCGCGGATGTGCGGATCGTCTATTCGCCCACCGAGGCGGTGACCATCGCACGCGCTAATCCTGATCGCAAAGTCGTGTTTCTGGCCATCGGCTTCGAAACCACAGCTCCAGCCAACGCCATGGCCGCCTGGCAAGCCCGGCGTGAAGGACTCACGAATTTCTCCATGCTGGTCTCGCATGTACTCGTGCCGCCGGCCATGCGCGCCCTGCTGACTTCAACACAAAATCGTGTGCAGGGCTTGATTGCCCCCGGCCACGTGTGCACCGTCATGGGCTATCAGGAGTACGAGGCTCTGGTGCGCGACTTTGCCTTGCCGGTTGTCGTGGGTGGCTTCGAGCCAGTGGATCTGTTGGAAGCCATACTCATGCTGGTGAAGCAACTCGAGCAGCACGAGGCGCGGCTGGAAAATCAATATGTGCGCTCGGTAAGCTGCCAGGGCAACCTGCCGGCGCAACGCATCATGCAGGAAGTCTTCGAGATCGCCGATCAGAAGTGGCGCGGGATCGGTCCGATTGCGCGCAGCGGATTGCGGCTGCGTCCTGAGTTTGCAGCGTACGATGCCAACCAAGTCTTCGATCTGGAGTTGATCGTCGCTGACGAGCCCGCCGAATGCATCAGCGCGCAGGTGCTTCAAGGGCTGAAGAAGCCCACGGACTGTCCCGTCTTCGCCATGCGCTGCACTCCGGAGAACCCACTCGGCGCTCCCATGGTTTCCGCCGAGGGAGCCTGCGCCGCTTACTACCATTACCGCCGGCATACAAGGGCGAGCTGAGGAGGCCACTCATGGCGAAACCCGCGCAGACCATCCTGGAGTTAAGCTGCCCCACACCCTTTCCCGAGAAAGACACGGTTCTGCTCGGACACGGCAGTGGCGGCAAGCTGAGCGCGGAACTTGTCCGCGACGTCTTCTTGCCCGCGTTCGACAATCCGGCGCTAGCCCGCTTGGATGATCAGGCCATCGTTCAGGTGAACGGCTCGCGCATCGCAATCACGACTGACTCTTTTGTGGTGAAGCCTTTGTTCTTCCCTGGCGGTGACATCGGATCCCTCGCGGTGCATGGGACGGTGAACGATCTGGCCATGGGTGGGGCACAGCCGCTCTTCCTGAGCGTAGCCTTCATTATTGAGGAAGGCCTCTCCATGGATGTCTTGCGGCGCGTGGTGGAGTCGCTACAGCGGGCCGCCGCCTCCGCCGGCGTGCAGATCGTCACCGGAGACACGAAGGTTGTCGAGAAAGGAAGCGGCGACGGTCTCTTCATCAACACGACTGGCATCGGACTGCTGGAGCCGGATGTGCAAATGTCCGCGAATCACGCCCGGCCTGGCGACCAGATCCTTTTAAGCGGATCGATCGGCGATCACGGAATCGCCATTTTGGCCCAGCGCGAAGGCTTGCAGTTCGAGAGTACGATCGAGAGCGACAGCGCATCGCTGCACACGCTGGTGGCCTCGATGCTGAATGTTACGCGCTCCATCCGCTGCATGCGGGACCCCACCCGCGGCGGCCTCTCCAGCACTTTGAACGAAATTGCGGCGCGATCGCAAGTGGGAATCGAATTGGATGAGTCCTCGATCCCCGTGCGGGAAGAAGTCAGGGGCGTGTGCGAACTGCTCGGACTCGATCCCTTGTACGTGGCCAATGAAGGCAAGCTGGTTGCGATTGTCGATCCCGCGGTCGCCGGGCCCGTGCTGGCCGCCATGCGCGGCCATGACTTGGGTCGGCAGGCACAGATCATTGGCGCTGTAACCGCTAGCCATCCCGGGTTGGTCACGATGCGCACGGTGCTGGGAACGGAGCGTGTTGTAGACATGTTGGCAGGTGATCAGTTACCGCGCATCTGCTGAGGAAGTCTATGCACGAGATGGGCATCGCAAATTCGGTCTTGGAGGCTGTTCGGGTGGAAGCGGCGCGCCATCCGGGATCTTTTCCGAGCAAAGTTGGAGTGCGTATCGGCGAACTGGCTGCCGTGGATCCCTCGGCGCTGGAGTTTTGCTTCGATGCCCTGACTCGCGAAACCGACTTCGAGTCGCTGCAGTTGGAAATCGAGATTTGCCCACGTCGCCATCACTGTCTGGATTGCGGCACCGAGTTCGGCGTGAAGGACTACGATTTCGAGTGTCCCCGCTGCGGAAGCTTGCGCAGCGAATGCCTTAGTGGCGATGAATTGGAACTGGCCTATTTGGAGGTGGAAGAAAATGGAACGGTTGCCGTTGGAAAAGAAAGTTCTGAGCGAGAATGACCGCCTTGCGGCCGGCCTGCGTTCCCGGTTCGGCGAGCATGGAATCCTCTGCCTCAACCTTATCAGCTCTCCCGGCTCAGGTAAGACGAGCTTGCTGGAAAAGACCCTGGAGAGTCTTCCGCAGAATGAGCGCGTGGCTATTCTCACTGGCGACATTCAAACCGACAACGACGCCCGGCGTCTGGCTCGCTTCGGCTTTCCGGTGAAACAGATCACGACGGGCGGCACTTGTCATCTGGATGTGCGAATGATCGAACGCGGGCTTGAAAGCTGGCGTTTGGAAGACATTGATCTTCTGCTGATTGAAAATGTGGGAAATCTGGTCTGCCCGGCCAGCTACGATCTGGGAGAAGCTGCCAAGATCGTCGTTCTCAGCGTCACCGAAGGCGAAGACAAGCCGCTGAAATATCCTTCCATATTTTTTAAGTCCGACTTGCTCGTGCTGAACAAGATTGATCTGCTTCCCTACGTCCCGTTTGACATTAACGCGGCGGCGGACAATGCCCGCAAGGTGCATCCGGGGATGGAGATTGTGAAGGTTTCTTGCCTGACCGGCAACGGTTTGCAGGAATGGATGAATTGGCTGGAGCAGCGACGCGGGGCACATAAACCACTGGTGCAGGAGACTGCGATCTGACGATGTATGGAAGTTCGGCGCCACATCGAAGTTTCAGGCATTGTGCAGGGAGTTGGATTTCGCCCGTACGTCTATCGTCTCGCTACTGGCCGGCAGCTTAGAGGCACGATTCGCAATACAACCGCCGGAGTAACCATCGAAATACAGGGGCCAGCGGAAACCGTTCAGGATTTCGTTGAGCACTTGCCCGCCGAAGCGCCGCCCCTGGCGCGGATCACGAACCTGGCCGTCCATGACGTGCCGTGCAATGGCGATCAGGATTTTTGCATTGTTCATAGCCACGAGGGAGAAGAAGTTCGCACGCTCATTTCGCCGGACGTCGCGATATGTTCGGACTGCCTGCGTGAAATGTTCGACTCGAATGACCGGCGTTATCGCTATCCGTTCATTAACTGCACGAACTGCGGGCCGCGCTTCACAATCATTCGCGATATTCCTTACGACCGGCCGAGCACGTCGATGGCGATGTTCCCCATGTGCCCGGCATGTCTTGCGGAATACGAGAATCCGCTAGACCGCCGCTTTCACGCCCAGCCCAACGCCTGCTGGGAGTGTGGACCTCTGGTGGAACTCTGGGATAAGTCTGGAAAGCGGATCGAATGCCGCGATCCCATCGTCGAAGCGGTCTTGGGGCTACATGCCGGACTGGTCGTGGCGGTGAAAGGTCTAGGCGGTTTCCACCTAGCAGTCGATGCGGCGAACCCCGCGGCAGTAGCTCTGCTTCGCCAGCGGAAGCGCCGGGTTGAGAAGCCGTTCGCCGTGATGGTTCCGGATTTGCAGGCTGCTCAGGAAGTCTGTGAATTGGACGGTGCGGCGCGGACGGTTCTGCAGTCGATGCAGCGGCCCATTGTTCTGCTCCCGAAAAAGACGCTCAGCGTAATTCCCGACGAGGTTGCGCCCTTCAACCGCTACCTGGGAATTTTTCTGCCGTACACACCGCTTCATTACCTGCTGCTCGCGGAGGGAGGGTTCAAGGCTTTGGTGATGACAAGCGGCAACCTAAGCGAGGAACCGATCGCGATTGATAATCGAGAGGCCGCGAATCGATTGAAAGGTCTCGCCGACTACTTCCTCGTGCATAACCGTGACATCCTTCTGCGCTGCGATGATTCCGTGGTGCGAGTTGCAGGCGGGATCACGCGGCAGATGCGGCGTTCCCGCGGTTTTGTTCCGGTGCCGGTTTTCTTGAAGGAAGATCAGCCTTCGGTGCTGGGCGTCGGAGGCGAACTCAAGAACACCATCTGCCTCACCAAAGGAAAGCACGCCTTCCTGAGCCAGCACGTCGGGGATTTAGAGAACGTTGAAAGCTACAGTTTTTTCCACGAAGCCATCGAGCATCTGGAGCGGATTCTCGAAATCCGGCCGGAGATCATCGCCTACGACCTTCACCCCGACTACTTCTCCACTAAATGGGCGCTGCAACAGAGTGGAGTGAAGTTGGTTGGCGTGCAGCACCACCACGCACACATTGCCAGTTGTATGGCGGAGAATCATCTCGAAGGCCGAGTGATCGGATTCGCCCTGGATGGGACTGGCTACGGCACCGACGGACATATTTGGGGCGGAGAAGCGCTCATCGCCGGGTATGAAGACTTCGAACGCGCCGCTCACTTCGAATATGTGCCTTTGCCCGGCGGAGCGGCTG
>Ga0209415_10008699_pt1 | contig 17569 bp, 21 predicted proteins | sample PeaSoiSIISIP2007_FD_187696 | JGI IMG/M metagenome (GOLD analysis project Ga0209415, IMG submission 187696) | Peat soil microbial communities from Weissenstadt, Germany - SII-SIP-2007 (SPAdes) (version 2) | ecosystem: Environmental > Terrestrial > Soil > Wetlands > Peat | place: Germany... | reverse complement strand
GGGCTTTCGCCCACTGGTGTGCTTCGACAATCCTGACACTACGACACAACAGTATTCATCGCTAACTATACGCCGCCGATTTGGAAAACACAAACCAAGGTGGCGTACCGCAACCGTCATGCGGGGAAGGCGAGGTGTTGAGTCCCTACAGCCGTTACGAAAGTATCTGGAGTAACCTTGCCCTCACGGCGTCCATCCCCCAAACTTCTCTTGAATGCCGTTTTCCCGCACTCATCTCGCCATCGCACTGGGCTTCGCGGTCCTGCTCGTGGCCGTTTTTCTCGGTTATCTGAACTGGCTCAGCAACCAGGGGCCGGTGCTATCGCGTTCGGAAGAACGTGACCCTCTAACCCACATGCCGCTTAACATCACGATGAATCCGTTCCGCGATCGCACCATCGAACACACCGCCAACGCCTTTATCGCGGAAATGCGCGACGGCAATTGCCGCACCCTGCTCGCCCAGTGGGAAAAGGATTACCGCAAGAAGCGAGCCAAATTCCTCTGCGACTCTGAGGCCCAGCACCCGCTGATTTCCTGGAACCTGGTGGAATGGGAAGACGCGCCGCCGCTCGTGATTCTGCACTATAAAGGCCAGCGCTACAGCAGTCCAGCCCAGGACGCAACCTACAAGGACCTTTTTTCCGTGACCGAAGAAAAGAAAGACTCGGGCTGGACAGTTACGAAGTACGATTCGTTTTACTGACGCTCTCTGGTAATTCCCGGCGCACTCTGCGTCTCGGCGCTGAAACGATTTAATCGACGGCTGAAAGCTGACGACTGATAGCTGTAGCCTACCCCCCAATATGCACCATCGTCCGCGACGCCGGGACAAATCCCGGCTCTCCGATGTGGTGGCGCTCTTCTTTCTTCTCCACCACTTTCACAATGAACTCGGCGAGCTTCTCGTCGGTCGCGCCGCGCCGCATCAACTCATGCAGGTCGTGATCCCACACGGAAAAAAGACACGTGCGAAGCTTGCCGTCCGAGGTAATGCGAATCCGGCTGCAGTGTCCGCAGAAAGGATGCGACACCGGCGCGATGATCCCAATCTCGCCCACGCCGTCGCGGAAGCGATATCGCCGCGCCGTTTCGCTGTGCTCGTGCGATATCTCCTCCAGCGGCAGATATTCCGACATGCGGGAGACGATCTCATCGAGCCTGACCACAATCTCCGGCGTCCAGACGCGATCTTCTTCGAGCGGCATGAATTCGATGAAGCGCACCACCACCTGCTCTTCCCGCGCAAACATCCCAAACGGAGTGATCTGGTCTTCATTGAAGCCGCGCAGCAGCACGCAGTTGATTTTCACTGGATCAAGCCCCGCCTGCCGCGATGCCCGAACTCCCGCCAGCACGCTGTCGTATCCGTTCGGCACGCGCGTGATGCGGGCAAATCGCTCCGGATCCACCGCGTCCATGCTGACGGTCACGCGGTTAAGTCCAGCATCTTTCAACGGCTGCGCGATCTCGGCCAGTAGATGCCCGTTCGTCGTCAACGCAATTTCAGGCTTGTTGCCCGAGAGCGTGCGCAGCTTAGCCAGATCCCGCACAAACTCCACAATGCCTTTGCGCAGCAGCGGCTCACCGCCCGTCAGGCGGATTTTCGTGATTCCCAGACCCACCAGTATTCGCGCCATCCGCAGATAATCTTCAAATGGAAGCTCGGCATAGGCAGCGCCGTTGGTCCCCGTCCGGCAATACACACATCTGTAATTGCAGCGGTCAGTGATCGAGATCCGCAGATCATGAATCGAGCGCCCGAATTTGTCGGTAAGCAGCATTTAGCACTTAGCAATTAGCACTTAGCTTTCACACCACACTGAGCCGCTTTGAAGTGCTAAACGCTAATTGCTAAATGCTGGGAAGGAAGCAGGCGGGTACAACCCGGCGAGCGCTTCCTTTCCAAACGGGAGGCACGGACGTTTCCATCCACACCCTCGAATCGCGCCTGCAAACCGGCGCAACCCTCGTCCCCGCCGCCAGAGAATCGCTCAGGCCACGGGGATCGGAAACTCGGTCGTCATTATAGATGAGGAAACCGAACTCCGCGATTCGTTCGCAGGCTGTTAAACTTTTCCGCATGAAAGCACTCGTCATCACCCGGTTCGGCGGTCCCGAGGTTCTCGAATTGCAGCAGGTTCCCGATGCGCACCCGGCACCGGAGCAGGTGCTGGTGAAAGTGGAAGCGGGTGGCTTGAACTTTGCCGATCTGCTCACCGCGCGCGGCGGATACGCTGGCACTCCGAAGCCGCCGCTGACGGCAGGCCGCGAATTCGCCGGTAGCGACGCCAACGGACGCCGCGTCATGGGTTACACGCAGTGGGCGGCCTTCGCCGAGAAAACCGTGGCCCATCGCAATCTCGTCTGGCCCATCCCTGAGAGTTGGACGGCCGAGCAGGCCGCTGCTTTCCCAGTGAATTTCTTTACCGCCTACTTCGCCTACTGGAAAGCCGGTTTGCTGAACTCGCCGAAACTGGACTCGCCGAACATCGACCCGCCAAAAAACGGCCAACCCGGTGCCCGCGTCCTGATTCATGCCGTCGCCGGCGGCGTCGGTACGGCCGCCGTTCAGATCGGGAAAATTCTTGGCCTCGAAATGTACGGAACTTCTTCCTCCGAAGACAAACTGGCCCGCGCGCGCGAGCTCGGCCTGCAACATGGCATCAACTACAAGCAGCACGATTATGCCGAGGCGATCAAAGATCTCACGCGCGGCGAAGGCGTCGACGCGGTATTCGAAATGCTCGGCGGCGAGCACGTGGCAAAGAGCGTCAAATGCGTGCGCGACTTCGGACGCGTCATCGTTTACGGCGCTGCCACCGGAGAAACACCGAATCTCGACACTCGCATTCTCTACGCCAAAGGCGCGAGCGTCCACGGACTCTGGCTGTCCTACCTGAGTGCGAATCGCCCGCTCATGGAATCCGCGTGGAAGCAGCTTTCGGAGTGGCTCGCAGCTGGCAAGCTCCATCCCGTAATCGGCAAAGTTTTCCCGCTCGAAGAAGCGCGCGCCGCTTACACGCTCATGCAGGAAGGCAAGAATTACGGCAAGATCGTGCTGAAGATTGGTTAGCACGTGCCGAAACTCTCTACAGGTGTGTCATCCTGACGCTGAGCTTGTCGAAGGGGAAGGACCTGCTGTGCGTCGCAAGAGTTTGGACTCCAGACAAAACACTTCCACCTTGTTACTCCAGCAACTCGGGACATGTTTTGCTAACGCAGCCCCTTTCCGCGCGTCCAACACGCATGTTCGCAAGAAAAATGGTTCGCAAAGAGAAAAAGCGGAACTTACTCGAACCGGGATTCGTATCCGCTAGCGAACCAACGTGGGGTGGACGAAATAAACTTCGCTCCCCTTAAAAAGTTTGCAGGGTGACGGGACTGGCGCAGGCATGGTTTGGCGGCCCTGAATGCGCCGAGTCCTGCAAAAAGAACGGTAAAAAGCGCGAGTGTGCGCTCCTATCCTTTTGCGTCACCCTGACACGCGCATTGTAGGACTTTGCCGAAAAAAGGCAAGCCCGCAGTCGAGCATCCCCGAACCATCACCAGCCGCCCCTGACGTCCCGGCCGGGCCGGGCAGAAAGCGAAGGAGCAAATGAAACTGAACTATCTGGCAAAGACTGTGGTGCTCGGGCTGGCCGTGCTGCTCGCGTCGAGTGCTTTCGCAAGTAACAAGGGCACGCTGCAGGTGCGGGAGCCGTTCGTAGTCAACGGCCAGCAACTCGCCGCCGGCCAGTATCAGCTGCGCTGGGACGGCACGGGATCGAACGTCGAGGTAAGCTTCATGCAGGGCAAGAAAGAAGTCGCGAAAGCGACGGCGAAAGTCGTCACACTCGATAAAGCCTACGGCTACGACTCCGCGGTCATCGACCACGCCGGCGGCAAGGCAACGATTAACGAAGTTCGCTTCGGCGGCAAGAAGTACGCTCTGGAGATCGGCGGGACCGAGAAGGCCGAAATGGGCGGAAGCTCCGATTCCAGTAAGTGACCTTCTAACTCCTGGAAGAGCAAGGTAGGCAGGGGGAGCGCTTCGGCGCTCCCTTTCTTTTTTGGTCCTAATAACCAGGGTGGCATCGTATCGTCGGCCGATTAACTCCGAAGGTATTAATGCGTGTTTACTACTACCCCCCTCCCCCCCTGATCTTTGGAATCATGGGGTTAGGCTGTGGAAATTTTCCAAAGTCTAGAGCGCAAAGGACTTGTATGGAAAGTATTCCGGAATAAGGACTTAGCGGCGGAGCCTCCGTTTTTTGGGATTTTGGAGGGGTCTGACACCCCGGTAACCGCCTCAACTTTCACTTGTCAAAGAGCACTGAAAATTGGCTTTGGAGTAACTTCGCGGGACGTCTTAAGGAGAAGGACGCGCCTCGAAACTGCCTCAATCAGATCTCTATCGTCGCCCGCGGCGAGTCTTAAGTCAATGATTTCGGTCGCGGAGGATTCGGCTGCCTTGAGTTTACGATCTAATGTTGGCGGGTCGTCACTTCGCCGGATCAAGCGGGGTGTCTTGGTCCACATAGGCCGCCAGCGGAGTTCCTGCCTTGATCTCAACGTTTTTCCCGTGTTTGATGAGCCCGATCGGTCCGAACAGTACTGTCAATGCGACCGTCGTGCCCTCTTTACCCTCGCCTTCCTTACCTTTGCTTCCGCGGATTCTGATTCGTTGATCACCGGCCGTCAGGTGTTCCAAGCGCATGTTCAGTTCGCCTGCCTTTCCCATCATTCCGGCCTTCTTGGCGTTAGAGATCGTTCCGACCGCTTTTGCTCCCGCCTTCACGACTACCACATCGCCGACTTTGAGGTCCTCGTCGAGGGTTAAACTGACCGGGTCGCCTTCCGCTGCGGTTTTCGAACTCAGGTCGTCGGTGAACTTGAGCTTGACGTCGGTGCCTTCCTTCAGAACCAACTTGGCGGCGGGCGCAACTGGTGCGATGGGCGCCGGCGCCGCTGCTGGTGTGGAAGGTGCGGGTGGAGCGGCGGGTGCATCCTGGCCGAAAGCGAGCGACAGCGAAAGACTCAGAAGAAACGCAAGAAATACTGCGTTTAGTTGCCTCATAATTTTCTTACTTCCTTTCGTAGGTCACCGAGGGCCAGCGGTTGCCGTGCTCCCTGGGCAAATATAAATCAATTTTGAACGGATCAAACACATCCAAGAATCCGAGCCTGAGTGTGAGGAAGATAGTTCTTTCAAAGGCTCGCGCCATTGTCGGACCCAGTTGTGAGTTTGTCAAGGAAAGGTGCGGAAGACCAAGTTGGCGGCTGGGATACCTAGAGCACAAGTTCTCCAAACAAATTGAACCTGGCAGCCCCTCAGTACTTCGGCATCTTAGGATCAATCCGCTCCGCCCAAGCCGTAATGCCGCCGGTCAGGTTATAGACCTTGGTAAACCCCGCGCGGCGCAGGAAGTTTACGGCTTTCGCGCTGCGCCCGCCCATCTTACAATGAGCTACAATCTCGCGGCTAGAGTCAAGTTCGTTCACGCGCTTAGGTAAGTCGCCCACCGGGATGAGATATCCCTTCAGGTTACAGATCTGGTATTCGTGGGGCTCGCGCACGTCGAGAATGAATACGTCGGCCTTGGCGTCTAACTTCTTCTTTAACTCTTCCACCGAAATTGCCGGGATGTCGTTACCCGCGGGCTCTTCCTGCCCGCGGATGCCGCAGAACTGATCGTAGTCAATCAACTGGGTGATCGTCCGGTGCGTGCCGCAGACCGGGCAATCGGGATTTTTGCGCAGCTTCAGTTCACGGAACTTCATGCCGAGCGCGTCGACTAACAGCAATCGCCCGGCAAGCGAATCGCCTTGCCCCAGAATCAGCTTGATGGTCTCAGTCGCCTGAATCACGCCGATCAGTCCGGGCAGAATGCCGAGCACTCCACCTTCGGCGCATGAAGGAACCAAGCCGGGCGGCGGCGGCTCCGGATAAAGACAGCGATAGCATGGTCCCTCTTCGGTTGCGAAAACGCTAGCCTGCCCCTCAAAACGAAAGATAGATCCGTAAACATTGGGCTTGCCGGTGAGCACGCAGGCGTCATTGACCAGGTAACGGGTGGGAAAATTATCGGTGCCGTCGGCGACTATGTCGAACTCGCGAAACAAGTCGAGCGCGTTGGCGCTGGTCAATTTCATGTCAAACGGGCGCAGGTTCAGGTAGGGATTGATCGCCTTCAGCTTGTCGCTGGCGGAATCGAGCTTTTTGCGGCCAACGTCGTCGGTCGAGTGAATGATCTGGCGCTGCAGATTGGTGTAATCGACCACGTCGAAATCCACGATGCCAAGCGTGCCGACACCCGCGGCCGTCAAATAGAGTGCCAGCGGCGACCCGAGTCCGCCCGCTCCAATGCATAGGACTTTCGCGGCCTTCAACTTCTGCTGGCCCTCCATGCCCACTTCGGGCATGATGAGATGGCGCGAGTATCGCAGGATTTCGTCGTTGCTTAAAGCGGCATCGGGTTTGGCTTCGGTCAAGGTGGCCATGGAAATCAGCAGCAGCCTCCTGCAATTGACGGCACGATGGAAATGGTATCACCGTCGTTCAGCGCGGTGGCCTCTTTTTGCAGGTAGCGCATGTCTTCGTCATTGACATAGACGTTCACAAACGCGCGCAGCTTGCCTTCCTCGGTATAGAGGTGGCGCTTCAGGTCTGGATGCTGCGTGACGAGGACAGCCAAGGCCTCGCCCACGGTTGTTGCCGGGACAGCGACCGAGGCCTGTTTTCCCGAGTACTGGCGAAGTGGAGACGGAATCTGGATCTGGGGCATAGGAAGAAGATGCAGGGGTGAGGGCGAAAGATGCAAGTTCGAAAATGGGCTCTACACGAGCCTAATCTCTTCGTCTTCGAATTTCTTCTCGGCCTCATCGGTGCCCACCAGTTCGAACGAATTCGTAATCGCCGCTTTCCCCTGCTCCACGCTGGTGATCACGTAGGAACAGCCGAACCAGTGGGCTTCCGCGAGGTCGGTGGGCGACCATTGCGCGGGATGGTCAGGATGGGAGTGATAGAAGCCGACGATGTCTTCGCCACGCTCGCGGCCCTCGCGCTGGATGCCGATCAGCTCTTTCGGATCGATGCTGTAGCGGTTATGGGGCGAGTCCGCGCGCGTGTTGCCGCAGGGAGCTACGCGCGCGACGGTCCTCGAGCCGTCATCGTCGAAGCGCCCCAGCAGCACCCCGCAGCACTCGTAGGGATAAGTTTCCTCTCCGTGTTGACGAAGGGAGATGTGGGCGGATTGGGAGAGCTTAAGCATCAAGTGCCAGGTTTCAAGGTTTCAGAGTTTCAAGGTTTCAGTGTCTCAGACTTCAATTGTTTCGAAGCATGCCAGTTCTTACTTTGAAACCTTGCAACCTTGAAACTTTGAAACCTAGTCCTTAGCCCTCACTCCAGAATCTCTCGCTCAGATATTTTTCGCCCGAGTCGCAGAGGATGGTCACGATGGTTGCGCGCTGATTTATTTTCAGGCGCTCGGCAACCTGCAGGCTGCCCACAATGGCTGCGGCGGCGGAGACTCCGACCAGGAGTCCTTCTTGTCGTGCCAGGCGGCGGCACATGGCGTGCGCGTCTTCGGTCGTGATCTCCAGATTCTGGTCGGCGAGCGTTGGATCGTAAATGCGCGGCATGATGGCCGAGGGCAAGTGCTTCGCGCCTTCGATGCCGTGGAAGGCGGAGTCGGGTTGCAGCGAGATGCATCGAATCTTTGGGTTGAGCTCTTTCAAGCGGCGCGTGGCTCCGACAAAGGTTCCGGTGGTACCGAGCATCGCCACGAAATGCGTGATGCGCCCTTCGGTTTGTTGCCAGATCTCGTTGGCAGTGGTTTCGTAGTGAGCCCGCCAGTTGGCGTCGTTCGAATACTGATCTGCATAAAAATACAGATCGGGATGGCGCTCGGCGAGCTGGCGTGCGATCTTGATGGCGCCGTCAGAGCCTTCGGCGGGATCGGTGTAGATGATATTTGCGCCGTATGCCTGTAGAATGCGTTTTCGCTCAGGAGAAACATTCTCGGGCACGCAGAGGGTGACGGGGAATCGGAGAGCGGCGCCGAGCATGGCGTAGGCGATGCCGGTGTTGCCGCTGGTGGAATCGAGCAGAATTTTTCCGGGAGCGAGTTTGCCGGCGCCGCGCGCTTCGGCCACAATGCGGGCGGCGGCACGATCTTTGACCGACCCGCCGGGGTTATGCCATTCGGCCTTGCCCAATAGTTTTACGCTGGGAAGATCGCTGGTGAGCGCGTCGAACGGCAGCAGGGGAGTGTTGCCGATCTGAGCCACCACAGCTTCTCCTGCCAGGCCAGGCGAGGCTTTGGCTGGGCAAGGCGACGGCGAAGACCCGGAGCCGGAAACTGCTGGTGACATGGAACGGGATGCGCTCATGACTAGAGTAACGTGCCCGCAATCCTAAAAAGGTATATCTATACTAGCGTTGCTAGATTCTACCGTCATTAGATTCGGCGTGGACAGTTTTGGTTCCATCGAATCCGTGAAACCCGCATCTAACCGGATGCACTGACAAACGAGGAATTGAGTTCTTAAATGGCAGCGAAAGTCGAACAACGAACCTACGAAGAGGCAGTCAGCTGGCTGCGCGATCATGGCTTTGACCTGATTGAAGCTCCGGGCACGCAAAACCGCGTGTTCCTCAAGAAATACAACTGCTCGGCGGCGATCCAGAAGACCGACGACGGCGGCGTGAAAATTTTTGCCTATCCCGGATACATGATTGGCAGCGAGATTTCGAAGCTGGTCAATCGTGGCTATCAGCAGTTTCTGAAGACGACCAAGACCGAAGTGCCGGCGACGGCCGACCACCTGAAAGCGCTGCAGCAGTTCTCCGAAGAAATGAAGGAAGCGCTGGCTCTGCCCAGCCTCTACAACGAGTCGCTTGGAACCGTCAGCGAAGCGTACCAGTACGATCGCATTAAGGACCGCGACCAACCCGAGGTAGAGCGTCCAAAGCGGCCTTGGGAGATGGTGAAGGTTAAGGCGGCTGCGGCGGCGGGGAAAAAGGTCCGAGCCTAGGGCGGTCAGCTTTCAGCTGTCAGCTCTCAGTTCTCGGCTTGTTGGGCGTCGTGTCAGGGCATCGCTTCAGCGATGTCGTAGGCCTTCGAGATCGGATACCCCCTTGGGGGCTGGCCATGCAAATCGAGGGTCCTTCCTTCCTCTTTTCTCTCCGGTCAAGAAATCTAAAACTGTATGATCCGAGACCAAGGCTCTATGGAGGGCTTATGCGGGACTTGGTTTTGCTTGTGGGGGTGATTGCCACGCTGGCGGTTCTTGGTCTTGGGCAAGACACGGGCGATGCCGGACGAGTCGCGATTCGAAAAGTGATGGACGACCAGCAGGCAGCATGGAACCGGCAGGATCTGGAAGGCTTCATGGCCGGGTACTGGAACTCGGCCGAACTGACGTTTTTTTCAGGAGCACACGAGTCGAAGGGCTGGCAGGCGGCGCTCGATCGCTATAAGAAGAACTATCAGGGCGCGGGGCACGAGATGGGAAAGCTCGAATTTGCCAACTTGCGGATCGAGATGCTGGGGCCGGACTCGGCGTTTGTGCGCGGCGAGTTTCATCTGGCCATGTCCGATGGAAAGACGCCCCATGGCCTGTTTACGCTGGTCTTCCGCAAGTTTCCCGAGGGATGGAAGATTGTGCACGATCACTCGGCAGAATAAGGCCAGGTTTCAAGGTTGCAAGGTTTCAAAGTTTCAAGGTGCGAACGCCACAAACGTTGGTGGTACTTTGAAACCTTGAAACTCTGAAACCTTCAAACCTAGCTCTAGTGCGGCCACTTCGCCAAAATCCCTCCCATCACGAGGTAACAGACCAATTGATATCCGGTGTTGATCAGGTAGAGCTTGGTGGGCTGCTTGCCAAACAGGGCGCCGGTCAGTTGGACGGTGGTTACGAATCCCAGCCAGACCGCAAACCCGACCTTCATCCCGTAGGGAATAGTGACAATGCTGGTGATATCAATGATCTTGGCAAGCACTACGGCCGACACAATGCTGGCGACGAACGCCAGGCCATAGATTTTGCCTGCGCTTTTTTGCATCTCGGCGATCTTGGCCTTGTCATTGGGATCGAATCCCATCAGGCGCATCCAGGGGTTCGCGAAGAGGATGGGGGAATACCAGAGGAACCCGATCACCATGGCCGCAAGGGCAGATGCCAGCACGGCCCAGGGATTGATTCCAACAAATGAGTGAGCTCCGATCATAGTGTCGTCCTCCTGTGAGAAAACAAGTCTTAAGGCTTCAGAGTTTCAAGGTCTCGCTGCACAGAACGGATATACGCCGCGTGCTGAAACCTTGCAACCTGAAACTCTGCGACCTTGCTTTATCGCCCTCTATCCATGGCCTCGTTCGCCAGCCGGTCAGCAATCTGGTTATGTTCGCGCAACGCGTGCCTGATTTCGAAGTGCTCCAACCGCCGCGCCAGTTGCTGCGCCTCGTCGTACAGCTTGCGCAGTTCCGGATGCCGTACCTTGTAGATGCCTTTCATCTGGCGGACCATCAGCTCGGAGTCGCTAATCACCTTGAGCGCTTTGATCTGGTGTTCGGCGGCATAGCGCAGCGCGGCGAGCAGTCCTTGATACTCGGCGTAGTTGTTGGTGCGGTGTCCAAGGTATTCGCTAAGCTCGGCGACCGGATGCCCCGAGGCATCGTGAAGGACGACGCCGTATCCGGCAGGCCCGGGATTGCCCCGCGCTCCGCCATCAACGTGCGCAGTGTGAGCGGCAGGCGCGGACTTCAGAGCGGAGAACAGATTGCGGGAACCGGAAGAGCGCGGAGGCATCCATCGAGTTTACAACGTGCGCGGTACGCCTGATGGCTAGGGTGCTGCGACCGAAACGTAAACTCTGTCCGCCGTAACCAGTTCCGCATTCGGGACTTCAGTCGTGACCTTGACTGACTGCCACCCGCTTTTCTTTTGCGGCTTCGCAGTAAACGTCAAGAGATATTGGGAAGTCAACCGCCGCTCCATATCGTCCAGGTAGGGAGTGAACGCAACCGGCGGCCCAGAGAAACCGATGTAATACGCTTCCCCGCCGGTCTCTTCCGCAAGCTGGGCGAGGTAAAGCTGACCCCAATATGTCCGCCAGTAGCTATGGCCCGAGTGACCCACTCCCGGGGTATAGATGACATAAACGGCAATGCCGGCGCGCTGCGCGTCTTCGATGGCCGCGGCCAGATATGGATCCAGCATATCTCCGATCCCGTAGTAACGATCAATTCCGTCGGAAACCAGGAGCACCTCACGGCGTGCCGTACTTTCCGGCCAGTGTTTGATCAGTTCGCTCAGAGAAAAATATGGACTGCCGTTGATGCCGCGAATTCCCATAGGCAGGCGCAGAGCTTTCGCAGCGAGTGCATGATCGCTGGTCAGGCTCTGCTCCATTTTCGCGATGCCGTTCTGCATGTAGGCAATCCCAATTTTGGTGGATGCCGGCTGTGCGACGATAAATTTGCGAAGGTCCTCCAGTTGTGTACCGAGACTGATATTGGATCCATCATCGAGCATGACAACTAGTTCGAGTCCTGCGTGGTCTCCCTGCGCAGGGACCCAACCGGTCACTTTATCGTGATCGCGTCCCTCGTAAACCAGCACATCCTCGCGGTTAATGACTGGTATGTTGGAACCATGAACAGCTTCGACGGTGACCAGCATATGCACCGAAGGGCCGTTTGCGGGCGTAATCTCCTCAGCCGCAAGGCAACGAGTAACCGACGTCCAGAAAAACAACGCCAGTACCGTGCTAATTACAAGCAGGCGTTTGTTCATTTTTCTTCCTCCATTGGTTCCGTGGTAACCCGGCTCGCTCCATCGCCGTTTTCTCGCAGAACCTCATAAAGCTGCGTACGCGTTTTGCCGTGCGGATCTGGATAGCGGATCTCCAGGCCACGTTTCCCCATTCGCGCTGGAAAGCTTTGGTTGACGGGCAAGCTGGCGCAATGCGACCACCGGTTGTAAACCGTGCACCCGATTTCCAGCGACTTGCCGTCGGGTTCCTGGACGAGCATCGCGTTTTCGACATAGGTTCTCGGGCTTGAGCCGTAGCAATAGGCATCGAGATCGCGCCAATTGCAGTTGGGTGGATTCAGTGGAGGGCCTTGAAACTGGTAGCTTTCCCCACTGAGCACCTTAATGTGAAGTGGAAAAGCTTTAGACCAGACGCTTGCCACTGAGCCTAGAAGCAAGGCGATCACCAGGAAAATCCGGCGGCAGGACATATGCCTCCTATTTCCAGAGATGACTTGACGACGATTTTGGTTGGCTATGATCAGCGGGCTGCCGATTAAGGGAGGACCACCCAGCTATTGTTCACGAAACTTGAGCAGACGAGCCCATCCGCATCCGCCTGCGCTGACCGAGTGACGTGGCGATTAGCGGCGGTCGTGGTCCCCGTGACCATGCCGCCAGGTCCAGTATTCCTTCTGTTCTTCGGGAGGCAGCTTGCGAAAGTCGCGGTGGCCGTCGCGGTGGTTCTCACGAGACCACTGCTGGTAATAGACCACTTCGTCGTGGTTCCAGACGTGGTAGTCGCTGTAGTAGGGGTCATAGACCCGGTAGTAATGATGTGCGCAAGCCGTGCCCAATGCGCAAGACGCCAAAGCGGCGCCCAGAAAAAGCGAACGGACAAAACCAGATCTGCTGTTCATCTGCGTAACGGTCCTCCTTGAGTGCCGATCCCTCATTGCGAATACTGAAAATAGAATCGGCAGTCTGGGAAAAAGAACACTCAGACGAATAAACCCCGGAGGACCAGAAAAGTTTCAGCGCCTGAAGGCGCTTTTATAACCGGCGGTTACGGCATCGCTAAAGCGATGTCCTGATGCGAATCCAAGCCCGAGTCCCCCAGGAAACCGCAAGGATAAAGTCCGAAGATCGCTATCTCCCAGCGGCGAGTCGCGTAGCCAACCGCTGCGGCAGATTCGCGGCCAGAATTTTTTCCTGCGCCACGCGCAGGTTGTAAGGCACGCGATAAAAATTCACGATCCAGGCCTCAGAATCGAAAACGGCAAACGCGGCGCGCCAGTCACCGTCACGGGGCTGGCCTACGGAGCCAGGGTTGATGAGATACCGGCGATCTTTGCGCAGCGGCCAGTCGGACGACTCGGGTTGACCCACGGTGCGATACCCCGGGTGATACGCTTCGCTGATTTCACCCGAGAGCACGAATCCGCCCTGGAGGTGAGTGTGTCCGAAGAACGTAATCGGGACAGGGTCGGTGATGAGCGGTTCGATAGCGTCGCGGGTGCTGACCATGTATTCATCTTCGTCGAGGGCGGAACCGTGGACGAACTGGATGCCCGGGAGTTCGTCGAGTTTGATGGGCCCCTGCGGGAGCGAGCGCAGCCAGTCGAGATTTTCGGAGGTGAGTTGGTCGCGGGTCCAGAGCGTGGCGAGGCCGGCGACGGGATTAAATTCTTCGAGGTTCATCAGGCCGCTGACGGCTTTGTCGTGATTGCCGCGCACGAAAATGTGTCCGAGAGCCTGCGAGCGGGCGATGACTTCGTTGGGATTGCCGCCGTAGCCGACGGTATCGCCAAGATTCACGACGAGGTCGTGGGCGGGAGCGCTGGCCAGACAAGCGTCCAACGCTTCGAGGTTGCTATGAATGTCGCTAAGAAGAAGGATGCGCACAAAGGGAGGATTATAGCTTCTCTGGAGGGGAACGACGAGGCGGGGATATCGGATTCCCATAGAGACGCGGCTGGCCGCGTCTGGGCAACATCAGATGCGGAGCAGATTCACGACCGGACATCGCGCCCAGTGTCTCGGGCTGACCTCGATCAGCGGAGGTAGTCCGTCGGCGCAGGCAACGACCCGCTGCGGGCAGCGCGGTTCGAAGGGGCATCCAACCGGAAGCTGGGCGATGCTCGGCACGGTGCCTTCGATGGTCGCGAGCGGAAGGGCGCGGTCGGTCGCAAGAGTGGGAATGGCGCGCAGCAGGCCTTGCGTATAGGGATGTGCTGGAGCGCGGAAAATTTCGGCCTTGGCACCAAGTTCGACCAGGCTTCCGGCATACATCACGGCGACGCGATCGGCGACGTGCGAGACCACGGCAAGATCGTGCGAGATGAAGAGCATGGCCAATCCGAATTTGTGACGCAGGTCGTTGAGCAGATCCAGAATCTGCTGCTGGATGGTGACATCCAGCGCGGTGGTAGGCTCGTCCGCGATGAGCAGTTGCGGACGATTGACGATGGCCATGGCGATCATGACCCGCTGGCGCATGCCACCGGAGAGCTGGTGCGGATAACTGCGGGCGCGTGCTTCGGGCTCGGGGATCGCAACCTCGCCCATGCCTTCGACCGCTCGATGCCATGCTTCGGACTTCGAGACGCGGTGGTGAGCGAGAACCGCCTCCGCAATCTGCTCGCCGACGCGCATCACGGGATTGAGGGCGGTCATCGGCTCCTGAAAAATCATGGCCATGCGCGAGCCGCGAAGCTGGCGCAGTTGATCAACGGGCAGACTAGTGAGGTGCGCGGACTTGCCTTCGCCATTCTGGAAAGTGATTTCGCCTTTGACTACGGCGACGGACGGCAGCAAGCCCATGATGGCGAGCGAAGTGACGGATTTTCCGGAGCCGGACTCGCCGACCAGGCCAAGCACTTCGCCGGGGGCAATGGAAAATGACAGGCCGCGCACGGCGGCCACGGGGCCACCGTTCTGTTGTGCGGGCAAAACCGCCCGCCCTCGCCCTCCGAGCGATTGCGGGAACTCGATGGTCAGGTCGCGGACGTCGAGCAGTGGGCTCACCAAAGGTATGGTATCAGCGCAGAGACGGGGCAAGCCCCGTCTCTACTGCAGGCCGGCCTTCCCCAGCATTCCCAGAAACTGATTCTGCGTGCGCATATCGATCGACTGGGCTACCAGCTTCCCGTCGCGGTCGTACACGAAAGTTTTTGGAATCCCTTCGACCACGAACATCTCATTTACTTTCCGCCCAGGGTCGAGCAACACAGGGAACGAAATCTTCCGCTCCCGGATAAACGGTTGCACCTTTGCCGCCTCTTCATCGGAAATGCCCAGCACCGCCAGCCCTTGCGCCCCGAAGCGTTCGTAAAGCGCCTCCAGATCCGGCATCTCCTTGCGGCATGGCGGGCACCATGTCGCCCAGAAATTCACCAGCACGACCTTGCCGCGCAGTTCGGCAAACGTCCAGGTCTTGCCGGAAAGATCTTTCAGCGCAAACTCCGGATGTTCTCGCTTGCGGTCATCCGCCTCCAGCAGGAGCATGGCCGCGCGAAACTGCCCGTCATCATTGAGGTCGGCGGCTGCCTCGACCTGCTCGTAACGCACCAGCATGGCGAGCTCAGTATATGGATAGGCCGGCTCGCGTGTGGCGCGGGCGCCCCCGCCCGCTTCCTTTGATTCCGCCCAAGGTACGGGCCGCTCGCGTAACGTTTCGGCCAACGTCGTTGCCACTTCCTGCAGCGTGTTGTGTCCGAAATCGCCCTCGGTGGAAAGTCCCGCCAAACCCACTGCCAGACGCAGTTTGTTCCCGGTCGCGGGCAACTTCCGGATCTTCAGCGCCAGATCTTTCGTCGTCTCCGCCCGAACGTCATCCGCCTGGCTACGCAACCCGTGGATCTGGTCTGCCAGCGGCTTCTCCTCCGCGCTCCACACGACTTCTTGCTTTTGCGCCGAGGCAGACAGCAGCGCGATGGTTTCTACCACGACCAGCACAAGGAGGAGCTTGATCCCGCCATGCAATCTCTTGCGTTTCATAGCCCACCCAGTTAACAACCCGCCGCTTCCCGCACCGATCGCCCTAGAAGGCGCCGCCGCCGCCACCACCGAAGCCGCCTCCGGAGAATCCGCCGCCCGAAAAACCTCCGCCTCCGAAACCGGAGCCGGTGGAACTTGATCTGGGCGCTGAGGTGAAAACCTGCTGCATGTCCGACGCCATGCTGTGCATCGAACTGGAAAAGAAAAGTGGACTGAAGCCGGTGTAGCCGTTTGGCGAAACGTACCAGTTCGGCGGATCTTTCACGATGCCGTCGAAGGTTTGCGCCCAGTGGTGCTCCACTCCCAGCGCCATGGCAAAGGGAAGAAATTTTTCGAACGTGTCGGCCGGCAGGGTCTTAATGCGGTCAGCGTCCACGCGGTTCATGAACTCCTGGAATCCGAGCACCTCAATCCTGGTGCGCGCACCGGACACCGTTTTCGCCGTCATCTGGCGCGCAAAGAGCCACCAGATCAGCGCGGAAACCAGAACGCTCCCAATCACCAGCGGAATGGAGTAGAACAGGTTCATCCAGCCCATAACTTGCACGCCTGCCACGAGCAGGCCGATGGCGACGGCCGCAACGATGCTATAGGCATTCGCCGATTCCGGATCGAGCGTGTAGATGCCTTTGCTCTTCAGCGCCGACATGATGTCCTCGCGCACCACTGGAATCACGGTGTAAAAGCGATTCTTCAGGCTGGAGAGGCGCGTTTCCGGGCCACCGAGAAAAATGTTTTCCAGCATCACGCGCTCGTGGGGCGTAAGGTCGGGGCCCCACTGTTCGCGTGGCTTCACCAAGTGGAACATGTAATCTTTGTGGTGGAAGACGAGGAAGGTGTCGACTTTCTCTTCGATCTTGATGTAGCCGCGCACGGCCAGATCGACGACGGTGCAGGTGATGTCGCGCGGGTGAATGGTGTCGTCGATCAAAGTTCCGGCCTCGGCGGGAGAAAAGCCTTTGGGCGGCTCATACTGCGGGGCCACTGAAATTCCGGGATCGGGGTCGCGTCCCACGAAATACCAGAGAGAAAACATCACGACCAAGGTCAGCAGCGGCAGAAACACAATGGGGTTGCTGTAGAGGAACCAGTCCAGTTCGGTCAGCGAACTTGGAACTTGCAGCACTCCCTGCGGGATATAGATGTCAATGGTGAGGCCGCTGCGCATGGAAAGGGGACGAGTGGTTTCGAACGTGACGTCTGCGCCTTTGACGTCGGCCGTCGCTTCACGTTCCTTCGAACCGTAGGCGCCGGTGAAGGCCTGAGCGCGCAGTCCTCCGGCAGCATTTTCGGGCAGGGTAACGAACGCCGCGGCATGGTCGATGGGAACCGGCCAATCGTTGCCAGTCACGTTCCAATAGAATTCGGCGTAGCTATCGTTGCTGCTATCGAAGAAGCGGATACCGTTGCGAACCCGGTAATCGATGTTGACGACGCGCGTCGCGTCCACCGCGCCAGGAATGTAGATTTTGAGGTCGCGATCGGCTCCGGACTTGCTCGAATCGTACTTCAGCTTGTTCCCGTCTTCGTCGGTAACGTTCAGGACGTCAAGAAACAGCGTGTAGTTGGTTCCGTGGGGTCCCGGATACTCAACCGGAATGGTGCGGTGGATGCCATGCCACGCGCCCGTGAAAGCCACGGTAATTTTTTCGCTGACCAGGGCGGTGCTATCGGCGCCGATGGAAATGGTGTCTTTGAAATCCGTAACTCGCCAGCTATGCCCCTGCGCCGAGGCGGAGGCGGCGAGCGCGAGCAGTAAGAACAGGATGAGCAGTCGGCGATTCGTATGAACTCCGCGAAACATTTCTAGAACTTCACCCTATATCAAGTC
>Ga0209415_10008698_pt1 | contig 17570 bp, 11 predicted proteins | sample PeaSoiSIISIP2007_FD_187696 | JGI IMG/M metagenome (GOLD analysis project Ga0209415, IMG submission 187696) | Peat soil microbial communities from Weissenstadt, Germany - SII-SIP-2007 (SPAdes) (version 2) | ecosystem: Environmental > Terrestrial > Soil > Wetlands > Peat | place: Germany... | reverse complement strand
GAGGCCCGTGCTCATGCGCGGTCAAGTGCCCCGCTGGTGATGAAGACACCGCGGCGGCGGAACGAAGACGGCGACTCGACCAGTGCGCGCGGGTGGAGGCCTCGCAGGTCGGTGACGAACCACCAGGGCCATGCCTCACGTCCGGGCAGCCGCGCCCATGACGGAACCTCCCACCCGTCCCGGCGGGCCAGGTACTCGGCCATCGCCGCGAACGCGGCGTCGACGCGGATGTCTCCGGTGCTCCTGGGGGCGCTTGCCCACATCCGCGCGGCGGCCGGGACCCCGGCGTGGCGCAGGACGCTCGTGTAGTCGTCAAGCATCTGGACGAAGACGTAACGCCAGAGCCTGCTCAGCCGCTCGCCCTCCTGGAGCATGGCAATAGCGTTTCCGGCAGCCTGGTCAACCGTCTCGAACGCCTGCATCTCCACACAAGCAATCGTATCGATCGCATGCGCCGCAGACCGTCAGGCGAGGCCGTACCGGCCGCAGCCGCTGCTGGGCAACCGTGGGCGCGCCGACCTGGCCACCCTGGCAGAACGGACGATCGCGGTGGGCTTCGGGGCCGCTACGGATCCAGACCGCCACCCGGGGCGAGTGGGAGGAGTTCGAGTCGGGATTCGCGCTGGAGGGGGAGGAGTGGCTCCTGGCCAACCCAGCGCTGATGGCATCCGGCTAGTGCTCTGATCATTACCAGAGGAGACGGCCTGGTGGCGCCTGCGGCTTTAGATGGAGATGACGACCTTCCCGCTGGCATGGCCCTGCTCAAGGTAGCTGATCGCCTGCGGGACCTCGCTGAGCTTGTATGCCCGGTCGATGACCGGGCTGACCTGCCCCGTCTCTAGCAGTTCGCGCAGGACCGCGAGGTCGTCTCCGTTCGGCTGGGCGATGAAGAAGGTCATCGTCTGGCTCACGACGGGGGACAGCGCCATCATCGTGAGCGGCCGGATCAGCGGGCCGAGCCACTTGCCCTTGTCCGGTCCGCCGATCCCTACCAGGATGCCCTCGGGCGTCAGGCTCCGGCGGCACTCGCCGAGGGTGCGGTTGCCGACGGTGTCGACTAGCACGTCGTAGCGTTGCCCGGCCCTGGTGAAGTCCTGCCGGGTGTAGTCGATGATGTAATCGGCGCCGATCGACGCGACCAGTTCGGTCTTGCCAGTGCTGCACACGCCGGTCACCTCGGCCCCGAGTGCCTTCGCGATCTGCACCGCGAACGTGCCGACTCCGCCTCCCGCGCCGTTGACAAGGACGTTCTGCCCGGGCCTGGTGCTGCCTTTGTCCCTGACCGCCTGCAAGGCGGTAAAGGCTGCCAGCGGCACTGCCGCGGCCTGCTCGAACGTCAGTATGGCGGGCTTTGCCGCCAGGACCGCGTCCTGGCGGAGGGCGACATACTCAGCGAGCGTCCCGGGCGGGTTCAGGACTCCGAACACCTCGTCGCCCTTGGCGAACGTGGTGACGTTCCTGCCGACCGCCTCGACGTACCCGGCCAGGTCTGCGCCCAGCCCGCCGTGCCTGGGGCGCAGCAAGCCCGCCCCGGCGCGCAGGATGTACGGGGTGCCGTGCATGAAGTGCGAGTCATACGGGTTGACCGACGCCGCCCGTACCCTGACGAGCACGTCCTCATCGCCGGCCTCCGGCATGCCGACCTCGACGAGACGCAGGACATCCGTCGGGCCGTAGCGGTCATAGCGAATCGCCTTCATCCAGAGCTCCCTCATCACGTGATCTCGCCCCCGGCACGCCTGGCCGACGGCTCACCGGGCATGATCATCACGGTAAGCACGCACGCGCGGCGGCGGCATCGGCGGAATTGCCGGCCGGCCACCGGACCAGGTGGCGACGCCGGTACCGACGGCGTAATAGGTTCCTGTCATGGCCAGGCCACCCCGGCAGGCCGGCAATCTTCCTGCCGAGACGAGTACCTTCATCGGACGCCGCCGCGAGCTCGCCGAGGTCAGGGCGAGGATCAGCGCGGCCCGCCTGGTCACACTGGCAGGGCCGGGCGGAGTCGGCAAGACACGGCTGGCGATCCGGTGCGCGGCCGGCCTGGCACGGGGCTTCCGCGACGGCGGATGGCTGGCCGAGCTCGCGGAAACCCGTAATCCCGCGCTCGTCCCCAGTGCCGTCCTCCGCGGCCTGAACCTGCACGACCAGGCCGCGGCCGAGCCCCGCACCCTCCTGCTCTCCTACCTGCGCGACAAGGAATTGCTGCTGATCCTGGACAACTGCGAGCACCTGCTCGAGCCGGCCGCGGGGATCGTGTCCGACATCCTAAGGGCCGCGCCGGGCGTCCGCGTGATCGCGACAAGCAGGGAGCCGCTTTCCGTGCCAGGCGAAAATGTTGTGCAGGTGCCGCCCCTCGGGGCGCCCGACCCGCACGCCCCCGGTGAACTCGCTCAGCTGCGACGGACCGAGGCCGTCATGCTTTTCACGGAACGGGCAGCGGCGGCGGCGGGCACGTTCGAGCTGACCGCCGCCAATCAGACGGCAGTCGTCGGCCTGTGCCACCGCCTGGACGGCCTGCCCCTGGCGATCGAACTCGCCGCGGTCCGCGCGCGTGTCCTGACGGCAGAGCAGATCCTCGACCGCCTGACCGACCGGTTCGCGCTGCTCGACAGCGGTGCCCGGGCCGGCGTGCCCAGGCACCAGACGCTCAGGACCACCATCGAATGGAGCCATGACCTGCTGCCGGACGATGAGGCGACGGTACTGCGGCGGACCAGCGTGTTCGCGGGCAGGTTCACGCTCGCGGACGCGGAATCCGTATGCATGCCCGGGCATACGACTCCGGCCCAGGCCCTGGACCTGCTGTCGTCGCTGGTCGACAAGTCCCTTGTGGTCCGGGAGGACGCGAACGGCCTGGCCTGCTACCGGCTGCACGAAACGATGCGCGAATTCGCCGCCCTCAAGCTGGCCGAGTCCGGGGAACGCGAGGCAGCCGAGCAGCGCTGCGCCGGGCATTACCGGCACGGCAGCGGGCAGCCCGTGCTGGAACGCCGGTACCGGCTCGCCGAGTGGCTCCGGTGGGCGGACCTGGAGATCGACAATGTCCGTGCGGTTCTCCAGCGCTGCGCCGACCGCGGTGACGCCGCGGTCGGGGTCGAGCTGACCGCTTCCATGAGCTGGTACTGGATCACGCGCGCGAACACCGAAGGCAGCCGCCTGCTCGACGAGTTCCTCGCGGCCGAGGGCGGCGAGCCGCAGGTACGTGCCCGGGCCTGGTTCATCCGTGGGTTCCTCGCCGTGCTGAAGGCCGATCCGTCGGCCGCCCGGCCAGCGCTTGCCGCCGCTGCGGCAGCGGCACGGCACCACGGACAGCCTGACCTACTCTCAGAGGCTCTCTCCCTAGCCTCGATCACGGAGAGCCTCGCGGGCCATCACGCTCGTGCGGGGGAACTGCTCGACGAGGCGCAGGCCACCGTCGCAGGCCTCGACTATCCCCCTGGCCAGCTCGCGATCTGCCAGGCGCAGGCGCTCAACGGGCTCCTGCGAGCCGACCTGGACGCGGTCACGGCAGGTGGTGAGGAAGGACTGCGCCTCGCCAGGGAGGCAGGCGACTCGTACGGCCTAGAGATGATGCTCTTCAACCTCGGCTCAGGCGCACTGGTCAGTGGCGACCTCGAGCGGGCATGGCCGCTGCTGGCCGAGTCCCTGGAGATCGCTCAGCGGATCGACGACCGGATCGCCCAGTTCTACCTGCTCGCCGAGTTGGGCTGCCACGCCGCGTTCTCCGGCCGAGCCCAGCTCGCCGCCCGGCTGCTCGCCGCCTCGAACAACGCGGCAGCCGAGACCGGCGTCAGCGCCATGGGATTCCTCGTCCCGGTGCTTGCCCGGGCAGGCCAGGTCACGGAGACCGCCCTGGGGACCGCGAGGCTCCAAGCCGAGCACACGGCGGGAGCCAGCCTGAGCCGGAGCGCGGCGTGCAAGCTTGCTCTCGGCGGGAATCCGGAAGATGCCGCCCCCGCCAGGCACGACGACACCAGCCTCCAGCCGCTGTCGATACGTGAGGCCGACATCGCGCGCCTGCTCACCGACGGCCTGACCAACAAGCAGATCGGGGCGCGCCTCTTCATCTCAGAGCGCACCGTGGACAGTCATGTCCGGAACATCCTTAACAAGCTCGGCTTCAGCTCACGGGCCCAGATCGCCGCCTGGATAGCGTTCCTGGATCACTGACGACAGTGGCACCTAGGCAACGTGAACTACAGTCCCCAGGAGACCTACGACCAAACCGATCGTCCGCCCGGCTGGAGCGCCACGGGCCGACTGCAGCTCACCTGTGTCATTATCATTTGCACGGCGGACTGTGGCAGCACGTGCAGATGACTCCCTTGAACTGCGAGAACAGCCTGCGTTGCCGTCTCAGGACGGGCCGGGAACGGCGCTCGAGAAGCTGCGTCGGCACCTCGTCCGGCTACCTGACGTCGGGGCCTGATAAGCGATCAGGCGAGAGAATCGGGTCTTCACAGTCGGATCGGACACGCCGGGAAGTACCGGCGCGCAGTGCCGCCGAGCCGGTATCGTGCGGTTGCGTGCTGGATGGCGAGCTGGTCTTCATTCCAAACGAGATTCCCCGCCGCGGAGTGTTCGCTTCCTGGGGCAAAGGCCCAGGTAATCCCGTTCCCGGAAGAGCCAAGGTGGAGCTGGTCTTCCCGGGTGGTGCCTATGGCATACGCAAGCGCCTTGTCTCGGCGGAGCTCATCCCGCTGGCCGAGGCGCTTCCCCTTCTGCTGAGCGGAGATTCGGCACTCCGGATGCGGCGCAGCGTCCGGGTATGGGCGGTGGCCGCCGCTGCGGGCGTGGGCCTGATCGCACGCGGTCGGCTGCTGCCGACGGTGGGGCCTGACGACACGGACGTCTGGCGGGCCGGGCCGCTTGACCCGTCCGACCTCGGCTGGCTGCGCGAGCTCGCCACTGCCTTCCCGCCTGCCGCGCACGCGCTGGCTGTCCCCCACTCGCGCCCGATGCGGCTGCGCTCCCCTGAGGCACTGGTGCGCGACCTCTGGGACGCGATCGCCGACACCATCGTCCGGTCACCCGCGGCGGCGCGGACCACTGGGTCGACGGCGTTCGCCGCCACCGAGCCGACCCAGGTCAGCGACCTAGCCGACTGGCTCGCGGATACCACGGACGGGCTGTCGGCCGGCGCTCGCCTGGGACTGCGGATCGAGGTGCTACCGGCGCCAGTTGCGGCCGGGCCGCTTTCGGCCTGGGCAGAGCCCGAGGAGAACGACGCGGGCATGGCCGCGCCTGAAGAATCTCCGGCGCCGACGTTCCGGCTGGTGCTCCAGCTGCGCAGCACCGCCGACCCGAGCCTGATCGTCGACGCCGCCGCGCTGTGGCGTCAGCCGGAGACCGTGCTCACCAGGTTCGGCCCGCAGGCCGAGACCGACCTGCTGCTGGCGCTGCGCCGTGGAGCCTCGGTGTGGCCGCCGCTCGCACAGGTGCTGGAGCAGCCCAGCCCCTCGGCGTTCGACCTCGACGACGACGCGCTCACCAGCCTGCTCGGCCCCGCTGCCGAGGCCCTGGCAGGCGCCGGCATCGAGGTGCTATGGCCGTCCAGCCTGCTCGACGACGGGCTCAGACTGCGCGCCGTGGTCGCCCCGGCTCCCGGCAAGCTGACCGAAGCCGGGTTCGGACTCGAAGCGCTGCTCGAATTCCGCTGGCAGCTCACGCTCGACGGGGCGCTGCTCGACGCCGGCGAGATCGCCGCCCTGGCCGAGGCGAAACGCCCGTTGATCAGGCTGCGGGGGCGCTGGGTGATCCTCGATCGGGCCCTGCTCGACCGGCTGCGCCGTCCGCCGCGAACGCGGATGCGCACGACAGAGGCGCTCGGCGCGATCCTGGCCGGCGAAGCGGAGATCGACGGCGAGACGGTCGAGATCACTGCCGAGGGATCCCTCGCCGACCTCGCCGCCCGGATCGCTAGCCTCGGGTCCGCGCCGGAACCGGTCGAACCACCCCCAGGGCTCACTGCCACGCTCCGCCCGTACCAGCAGCGCGGTCTGGCCTGGCTGTCCGCTATGTGCGATTCCGGGTTGGGCGGCTGCCTCGCCGACGACATGGGGCTGGGCAAGACGGTCCAGATCATCGCGCTGCACCTGTGCCGCCGGGACCTGAAGGCCGGGCCGACGCTCGTGGTGTGCCCGGCGTCCTTGCTCGGCACCTGGGAACGGGAGATCCGGCGGTTCGCCCCAGAGATTCCGGTCCGCCGATTTCACGGCGGCGGACGCCACCTACAGGAGCTGGCTGTCGACGAGATCGCCCTGGTCACTTACGGCGTGGTTCGGCGCGATTCCGCGCTGCTCGCTGAGATCAGCTGGGGCCTGGTCGTCGCCGACGAGGCCCAGCACGTGAAGAACCCCGAGTCGCGAACCGCACGCGAGCTCCGGGCGGTTCCGGCGCCTGCCAGGATCGCCCTGACCGGGACTCCGGTCGAGAACCGGCTGTCGGAGCTGTGGGCGATCCTCGACTGGACGACGCCCGGCTTGCTCGGGCACCTGGAGGCGTTCATCCGGCGGGTGGCGGCGCCGATCGAGCTGTACCGTGACCCCGAGACGACCAGGCGGTTCGCCGCCCTGATCCGGCCGTTCCTGCTCCGGCGGCGGAAGACCGACCCTGGGATCGCACCCGAGCTGCCGCGCAAGACCGAGACCGACCAGCTGGTGCCGCTGACCGCCGAGCAGGTCACGCTGTATGAGGCGATGGTCCGCGAGACCATGCAGGCGATCGCCACCGCCGAGGGGATCGAGCGGGCCGGCCTGGTGTTCAAGCTGCTGACCGGGCTCAAGCAGATCTGCAACCACCCGGCGCAGTACCTGAAGCAGCCGGGTCCGCTGCCGGGCCGGTCCGGGAAGCTCGCCGCGTTCGACGAGCTGACCGACGTCATCCTGGCCAACGGCGAGTCCATGCTGGTCTTCACTCAGTACACCCAGATGGCGACGCTGCTGCAACAGCATCTCGACACCCAGGGTATCCGATCGCTGTTCCTGCACGGCGGCGTCCCGGTGCGGCGGAGGGAGGAGATGGTGGCGGAATTCCAGGCAGGCCACGCTCCGGTATTCCTCCTGTCGCTCAAGGCAGGGGGCACCGGGCTGACGCTGACCCGCGCGACTCACGTGCTGCACTACGACCGCTGGTGGAACCCGGCCGTGGAGGATCAGGCGACCGACCGGGCGTACCGGATCGGCCAGGACCGCCCGGTCCAGGTGCACCGGCTGATCGCCGAGGGAACACTCGAGGACAAGATCGCGGCTCTGCTGGAGTCCAAGCGCGAACTCGCCGAGGCCGTGGTCGGATCCGGTGAGCGCTGGATCAGCGAACTGTCCGACGGCGAGCTCAGCGAGCTGGTCAGCCTGCGGACCGTCTCGTGAGCGCGGAATTCGGGCGGACCTGGTGGGGCCGCGCCTGGGTGGAGGCGCTGGAGCAGCGGGCGCGGCTGGATCCGAACCGGCTGCCCCGCGGCCGGGACTACGCGCGCAGCGGCGCGGTCGGCGAGCTGATCCTGGCGCCGGGCGAGGCACGGGCCCGGGTGCAGGGCCGCAAGACCGAACCCTACGAGGTCCGGATCCGGGTACGACGGTTCACCGACGCGGAATGGGACCGGGTTCTCACCGCGATCTCCGCTCGGCTCGGCCACGCGGCGGCACTGCTTGACGGCGAACTCCCCCCGCAGATCGCCGAGGACGCGGCCGACGCCGGACTCGACCTGCTGCCAGGCGGCGGCGAGATCGGCCCGCGGTGCAGCTGCCCGGACGACGCGGACCCCTGCAAGCACTCCGCCGCAGCCTGCTACCTAGTGACCGACGCGCTGGACGCCGACCCGTTCGTCCTGCTGCTGCTGCGCGGCCGCACGCGCGACCAAGTGCTCGCCGGGGTGCGAGCCCGCCGCCGCGGCGCACCCGCGGATACGGACACGGCGGTCGGCCCGGCACCAACGTCCGGGCCTGGACGCCGCAGGTATAAAGCGTCCGGGGCACTGCAGCCGCGTGCTACCGACGACGAAGGTGTCGACGCCAGGGCGGCATTCAGCGCGCCGACCCCGTCGACGGAAATCCCCGCCCCGCCACTCCCGCCCGCACGCCCCGGGCAGCCCGCAGCCCTGCCTGTAGATCCGCCGGCATGGCGCGCCGACCTCGGCAGCGACCTGTTCGAGCTGGCCGCGGACGCCGCCACCCGCGCCTGGGAAATGGCCGTAGGACTGAGCGCTGACTCAGGGCTGGGCCTGAGCGCTGACGCGGACCTCGCCCGCAGAGCGGGTCGGGCCCTAGGCACGCCAGCATTCGCAAAGCTGGCGGTGCGGTCCGGGATCAGTGCCCGCGAGCTGGCCCGGCAAGCGCTGGCCTGGCGGAACGGCGGCCTGGCCGGCCTTGAGCTGCTGCACAGCGAGTGGGACCCGGCCACGGAAGAGCCGGAGACCCCGGACCTGCTGAAGACGGCCCGGAGCGCGCTGAGAGACAAGAACGGCGGCGCGGAGACCGTCATCGAGGGCAACCGAATCACCACGGGCCGCCTGCAGCTGCGCCTTGGCCGTGACCTGCGCTGGTATCCGTACGCGCGCTCCGACGGCGACTGGGAGCCGAGCGGGCCGCCGGATCCCGACCCCGCCCGGGCCGTCGCGGACCTCTAACGAGATCTCAACGATGGAGCTGGCAGGCTCCGGGTCATGGTGAACCTCCCTGCGAAGTGGGGCTCAAGATCGTTCGCTGGTTTGATCGCCATTTTGATCGCCATAACGACAGGCTGACGGACAATCCGGCATCCCGCTGCCACCACCACGCCGGGTGCCAAGAGGGCAGGCTTCCGGCCTCGCACTCCCCTGTATGGCAGAAGTCTGCCATGCCATCTATACTTCTTCCATGGCGCTGAGCATCAAGAGCGACGAAGCGGATCAGCTCGCCAGGGAACTGGCCGCGGAGACAGGTGAGACGCTGACCGAGGCCGTCGTGATCGCGCTCAGGGAGCGGCTCGATCGTGAGCACGCCAGGCACGCGGCCAGCATGAGGACGCGACTGGCGCGACTGGCGGCCGATGTGGCGGCCCTGCCGGTTGCCGACAGCCGGGCGCCAGAGGAGATCATCGGTTACGATGCCGCTGGCCTGCCGCGTTGACGCAGCCGAGGCGCGGGAGCCTTGTCGTTGACACTTCGGCGGCCGTAGCGGTCATCCTCGCCGAACCGGGAGGCGACGAGCTTTCGGTCCACCTGGAAAATGCTCTCACCCGGTTGATGCCAGCCGCTATCCGCGTCGAGTTGGGCATCGTCATCGAGGCCAGGCTCTGGCCGGCCGGCCAGGATGTTGTCGACCGGTTTCTCCGTGACGCGAAGATCGACATCGTGCCCGTTGACGCAGACTTGGCCGCCCGGGCGATGAGCGGCTGGCGGCGATACGGCAAAGGACGTCACCCGGCCGGGCTGAATTTTGGCGACTGCTTCACATACGCGCTCGCCGAGCGAACGGGGCACCCGGTTCTGTGCACCGATGATGACTTCGCCGCGACTGATATAGCCGTGGTGCGCCCTCAGCCCGGGCCCGATCCTGCGTAAGCCGTGCCGGTCCGCAGCGGGATTGTCCATGCGTTAACTGGCTGTATCAGGTCTCCCGGGATTCAGGCCAGCCAAGTGTGTCGTTAAGTCCTGCACTACGGCGTATGGCTGTATGCGCAGATATGGTCGCTGACCTGGGAGGACTACGCTGGTTTCAGCTGGTACGACAAATCGGGGTTACGGTCCGGGAAGGTTAAATATCCATTTGTAAGTTGTCGGCACTGCAACGCAGGCTAGTCGTTCCTGCCGGAGGTGCGCCTCGGGCCGCATCACGTGCGTGGAGTTCATTTACTCGGAAGGCTTGTTCCAGCCAGGCGAAGTTAACGCGCTCCTGCTCCAGGCGGACAGCGGGACCGAAGGCGCCAGTGGCGAGTGCCTGGTAGAGGTTCTGCTCGGCCGGGTTAAGCAGGTCCAGAGCGGCCCTCGTTGGGGTCGGCTCGGGCACCCATTGGGACCGGTGCGCGAGAAGGGTCTCGCGGTCCATGAGGATGGAGCGAGCGTGGGGGAAGCGGCGGCGCAGCCGGTTAAGGATCGCGAAGCCGTGAGTGTCCAGGTCGCCCCAGTAGGCCAGGTCCAGGCTGACCAGCCAGTCGAGCCTCTCCAGGACGTTGACCGCGTAGCCGCCGCCGAAGATCACGATCGCGTCCGGGACCAGCGGGAAGGCGAGGTAGGTGATCTCGTTCTCGACGATGTAGGCACGAGTGACGCCCGGCGGCGGGGCGGCGAGCTCGTCCGCGCGGACGGTCAGTTCGGTGTAGGCGCCGCCGGCAACTGCGGTTCGCAGGCGCACGTAGTCCGGCTTGCGGCGGAACCCGTAGCGGCCCTCAAAGTCCGGGGCCGCCGCGTCGATCCTGGCCGGGTCGAGCTGGATGTCGAGCAGCTCGGTCAGCACGCGCTTGTGCTTGTCGATGAACTTCGTGTCCACCCCGGGCACGTCTACCTGCCGGACGTACATGGCGCCTAGCTGGCGCTCGTCGACCCAGCGGATGGTCGCGAGCAGGTTTGTCCAGGAGGAGGCCAGCTCCAGGGCCTTGACCGGGTGCCGTTCAACCCAGCCGATTACGCGCGGGCATTCGGCCTTCGTCTGCTCGGCAATTTCCGTTAGCCGGCGGACCTGCTGGCGCACCCCGAGAAATTCCCAGGCCTGATCGTAGCCGTCGAGCCAGGCACGGCACGGGATCTGGTTGGTGCCGATCAGCCGACCACCCACCTTCTTGCATTCCACCCGCAGTGGGCCGCGCGCGGCCCGATCCCACTCGGCAGCCCAGGTCTGGACATCGGCCAGGCGCTCGCCGATCTCGGCGGGGCCGGGGCCGCGCAGCGGAACGGACAGCGGTTCCCAGCCGTGCCCGGCCAGGAAACTTGCGAGCAGGACGGGCCACTTCCTGCGCCCGGCCTCGCGCACGTCGGCTGGGCGGGTCCACGGTCTGCCCGCGTCAGGCCGTCCCATGTCAGGCCACCGCCGCAGCGATCGACGCGCCGATGACATGCGCGAGCCGCTCGGCCCGGTATTCCTCGATCGTCAGCGTCCGCAGCCGGGAGTACCTGGACGTCGGGTTGTCGACGAAACCGACCGCCGATACGTGGGGCTCGATCACGTGGATCTTCTGCAGCGGGGTAACGATCAGGAGTTGCAGGCCGAGCCGCCCGAAAAGCTCGAGCGCGAACCTGGTCGACTCGTCTGAGCCCCGGCCGAAGGCCTCGTCGATGACCGCGAACCGGAAGGTCCGCGACTTGGCGGCACCCCACTCGAGCTTGAACTGGTATGCGAGCGAGGCGGCGAGGATCGTGTACGCGAGCTTCTCTTTCTGCCCGCCGGACTTGCCGCCGGAGTCGGCGTACGTCTCGTATTCGCTGTCGTCCTCGCGGTACCGCTCGGAGGCGGTGAAGGTGTACCAGTTCCGGACGTCGGTGACCAGCCGCGTCCACTTCTGGTCCGCCTCACTCTGTCCCTCGCGACCCCTAAACCGCTCGATGATCCGCTTGACCTGCAGGAACTTCTGCTCTGAGTACTGGTCGTCGGCGGTGCCCGGTGACACGGCGTTGTCGGTGCACGCACGCAGGTCGGTGCGGAAGTCCCTGATCTCGATGCTCGGAGTCTGCTGGGGCTCGAGCCTGATGTACCGACCCGGGTTGTAGTCCACGCCCACCAGAGATGTGTTGATGGTGTCGATCCGCTCCCTGATCAAGTCGGACTGCCGGTTCAGCTGAGCCTGGAACTGGGCGATTTCCCTGATCGTGTTCTGGTTCAGGTACGTCTTGAACTGCTGCTGGAAACGGGGCAGGTCGTCACCGGCCAGCCGGTCATGCAGCTCACGGTAACCGTCGGCCGCCTCGACGGCACTGTCGAGCTCGCTGGTCTCGACCGGGTACTGGCCGCGGAAATTCACCATCGCCGCGACGATCTTGTTGCCCAGCCTCGTCCTGCGGTCACTGAGCCTGTCGGCGCGGGACACGAGTTCCTCAGCGGCGCCCGCCTCGGCCCGGTCACACGCGGCAGGCTGGCCTGGCGGTGCCTGACCGGCCTCGACGAGCAGGCTCCGGATCGCGTCGAAGCCGACCGTCGCTGCAATGCCGGCTGGCTCGGCGAGAACCGCTCGCGCGGCGGCTCGCCCCGCTTCCGCGTCGGAGTTGGACTGCTTGACGCGACCAAGCTCGCCGTCCAACTCCGACCGTTCGGCCTCCGCAACGCTGATCTGGTCCTTGACCTCGCTGAGAGCCGTGTCCAGCCGGGCGAGCTCCGCGGAGGCCGCCTTCAGCTTCGCGTGATCCTGGGTTAGGCCGGCAATCTGGTTAACGGCCGACTGGTAGTCGATCTCCCTGAAGTCTCGAGTCTGGTCTAGGCCGGCCAGCAACTGGCCACGGACTACGGCGGCTTTCGCCACGGCGTCATGTCCCGCCCGGATCCGCTCGGCCTCGGCAAGCTGCCCGGCGAGCTCCGCGGCCCGATCGAGCAGGGCGTTGATCTTCCTTTCGTTACTCCAGCCGAGCACGTACCTGCTGCGATCGTCGATGCGGAACCTGTCGTCCTTCTCGTGCCGCACGCCGCCTTTGATCTGCCCGGCCTTGGTGACCGCCCGGGTGGCCCTGCGGAACTCCGCCATCGTCTCGACGCACTCGGCATCGGCCCGGCTGGCTAGCTCGCGCTCCAGCCAGGGCGCGAACTCGGTGTCTTTCACCTCGAGCTTGGCGGCCAGCGTGGCGTGGCCGAACTCCGGCGGCGTTATCCGGGTGGCCGGGACCGGTACCCGGTAGTAGACCACGCGCTCTCGCAGGTGCTGCCCGTCGATCCAGTCAGACACCGCACGGTAGTGCCCGTCGGGGACGAGGATGGACAGCGCGAAGGAGTGCAGCAGCCGCTCCGCCGCGCCTTCCCAGTCGGACTCCTCCGGCCGGACCGCGATCAGCTCGCCGGCGAACGGCAATGCGTCTTCCTGGAGTCGCAGCTCCCGGCAGAGCAGGGCACGCAGGTCCAGCTGGCGCTTGGGGATGCTGCTCTTTCGCTCGCGCAGGCTGCATAGCTCCGCGTTCACCTCGGCGGCCTGAGCGTCCAGGTGCTGCTTGTCGACCCGCGCGTCGGTGAGCTTGTTCTGTGCGTCTGCGAGCTCGGTGTCGACGGCGGCCATGGCCGCGGTGATCTGCTGGCGGCGGACGGCGAAGTGCTCCGCGGTCTCCACCGGGTCAAGGCTCGCCTGGCCAAGCAGTCCGGAGAAGCTCTGATAGCGGGCCCTGCGGGCATCTCGGGTTTGGCCGATCTCCTCGATCTGCCGCTCTATCTCCGTGAGACGGCTCCCGCCGTGCCCGGCGCGTTCGACGGTAAGGCTGGTCTCCCGCGCCCGCAGGCTGACCAGACGGCCGTCAAGCTGCTTGCGCTGAGCAGACAGCCGGGTCCGTTCTGAATCAAGCTCGGTGAGCAGCCCGTCGAGAAGGCGGGCCTTGTGATCAGCGAAGTAGTACCGCAGCGCCGCGCGCTGAGCGGTCAGCGTCGCGATCTGCGCGGTGACGGCGTCGTGGGCGTCGCAGTCCTTCAGCAGCGGCGTGAGCGCGTCGAGCTGCGCATGGGCGCGCAGCACGGCTTCATGCGCGCTGGTGAGGTGGTCGAAGTGGGCGACGATGTCCCTGGTGGCCTGCGCAGGGTTGAACGGCTCGAGCATATGCTCGCGGACGAACTCGGTCAGGTTGCCAACCGACTTCATGGAGACGGTCTGGTGAAACAGCTCCATGGCCTGCTCGGACTCGATGCCCAGGCGGCGGCGGAAGTCCTTGCCGTACTCGGGGAAACCATCGTGGAGCCGGACGCCGTCCGTGGCCTTCAGCCGTCTGCGGAGCCGGTTCATATCGCCGCCGAACTCGAGGAAGTCCCCGGCGATCGAGAGCGGGGTGTCGGCAGTGACGAAGAACCGGTCGGGCTGGCCGCCGATGTCGCCGTTCTTCAGCCAGAAGACCTGGGCGACGGTGACTGTGGCGGCGTAGCCGTCATTGGTAAAGACGCCGAGGACGACACTGAACTTCGTGGCGTCGCGCAGCGCTATCGGCCTAGTGCTGCCGGTCACCTCGTTGCGCTCGGACTTGTAGTACCCGAGCACGTAGGAGCGGAGCGAGCGCTCTCTGGTCTCCGCGCCGGCGGCCTTGTTGTAGGAGATGCGGTGGGCGGGCAGCAGCAGCGTGGTAATCGCGTCCACGATCGTGGACTTGCCCGAGCCGATGTCGCCGGTGACCAGGGTGTTGCGGCCGTCGGACCGCAGCGTCCACACCAGGTCGTCGAAGGTGCCCCAGTTGCGTACCTCGAGGCGGGCCAGCCGAAATCCGCTGAGCGGCTGCTCAGTCGTCATTCGCCGTCTCCGCCGCTGACCGCGTCGCAGGTCAGCAGGCCCGCGTACTCGGCCAGCCTCGCGTCGAAGTCAGCGAGCCACTGGCCGTCGATATACGCCTTGATGACCCGGCGGACCTCGTAGGTCTGCTCGGCGTTCTTCGCCGGGCGCAGGAAGCCGAGCCGCTCCACCTTGCCGATGTGCTCGTCGATCTTGTCGATGAGGCGGGCCTCGTTGCTCGTAGCCGGCAGGAAGACGCGGAGCATTTCTGCGATCTGGTCGCGGGTGAGCATCAGTCGGGTATCACCGCCTTGTGCGTCGAACTCGGCGAGCTTCTTCCGCAGCAGCGCGAGCAGCAGGCTGACGTGGAAGGACAGCGGGCGGCGCGGGATCAGCCTGGGCACCGGCTCGGCCTCGGCCTCGCCCTCGTCGGAAGGCCGCTGGCGGAGGAATGCGTACCCCTCGGCTTCGTCGATGACGACCTGCAGGCCGAGCACTTCGACATAATCCCTGACCCTGGGCTGCAGCTGGAGCAAGTGCTTCCAGGCGCGCTCGTGGGTGTCGCGGTAGACGACGCCCTTCATCAGCGTGATGACGGCGAATGGCAGGTCAGGCTCGGTCATGGCGGGCTCACCGCGACAAGGCCGACAGCACGGGCGAAGGTGACCCCCGGCAGCGTGGCGGTCCGGTCGCGCCCGTCCGGGCCGGTCCAGCTGACCTGTTCGGACCTGGAGTCGTCGTAGACGACCGTGAAGGCGTCGTCGCGAAGCGACAGATACGTGACGAGCTCGGCGACGCCGTGCGTGAGCGGTGCGGCGCTGACCAGGTCCGCCAGCCCGACCTGCGGCTGGCGGCGGAGCGCGGCGCGTATGTTCCCGCGGAGCGGGCCTGGGTCGACGTAGACCTGCTCGAACAGGGCGGTCGGATCGGTCTCGTCGTCGCTTCCGGCAGGCCGGATGGGGTCACTGTCGAGTCGCGGTCTGCGAACTGGGGTGTAAAGCGGCCGCTCCATCGGCAGCGTGACGTCGGGGGCCAGGGCGTCGACCTCCATCGTGAGATCGATCCCGGGTTCGTCGCGCAGGCTGAGCGCATGGCCCTCAATGTCCCGCAGGAGGTCGATCACCCGGCGGTTCTCGAACCACACCTGGTCATCAAGGAACCGTCTCAGCTGCTCGGACAGCTGTCTTACTGTCGCCTGGGCGGCCTCCGCGGCCTGCAGCCAGTCGTAGTGGACGTGCCGCAGGCGTGGGTCGCTCTCGGCGTTGCCTGATAGCTGGTGGACCCGCTCGAGCAGATCCGACAGCTCCTGCTGGCGGGCCTGGGAGAGCAGGAAATCGTAGAACGCCTGGAACGACCGGCCCTGGTCGGAGCCGGCGATCGACTCCCGGCTGCCGAGCACGTCGTCGAGCAGTTCCCCCTTGCCGCCCTGCCACCCGGTGACCTTCTCCCTCAGCTGCCTGTCGAGCTTGCGGAAATTCTCCTCGACCAGGCGGAAATCGGAGAGCAGCTCCCGGGCGGTCGCGGCGAACTGCTGGTAGCGATCGCGCACGCCGCTAGAGTCGAGCATGGTCGCCTCGCCTGCCTCGATACGGGCGATCTCACCGTCCAGCCGACGTTGCTGGCGTCTCAGCTCCTCGATTTTGGCCGCCGGGTCCGGCTCGGTGCCGAAGACGATCTGGCGGAGCAGGTCGAAGATGGTATTCAGCCGGGACTCGGTACCGACAAAATCGCGTTCGGCCAGGGCGCGCACCCACTGCAGCGCCTTCTCTACCGCCGGGGTCGCGTCGAAGTGCGGTTCGTCGCTGCCCTCTGGGTAATACTTGCGCAGCCACCCCGACTCCGCGGCCGCCCAGTCGTCGAGGTACGCCTTCGCGGGCTTGGGGAAGCTGTGCGGTACCCGCTCGTTGCGTGCGTAGAGTTCGTCGTCGAGGCGGCTCGCGAGCTCCGCAGCGGGAATGGAGCGGACGTTCTCCTCTACGAAGATCCGGTACAGGAAGCTGAGCACAAGCGGCGCACTGTCGGCGCGGAGCAGCCGCCAGGCTGGGCTGTTAGCGCGCAGCCAGGCGATCTCTTCGAATTCCATGCCCGCTGCCATGCGGCTCATCGTAGGGGCGGGGTATGACATTCGCTTGCGGATCCGCGGCTGGCGCCGGCTCGTGCCGCACTCGCAATGCGCCACGGCCCCGCCCGGGCGGGTGGTGTACCGAGCGCTGTCAGGACTGCGGGAACGCACTGCCGAACCATAGTGTTCGGCCGCACCCGCAGGTACTGCTGTTGAACTGGGAAATGACCTACCGCAACCGCAGCTGAATGTCTTGTTCCTTACGGTGCCGGGGGCGCCCAACTTCGATGACCGCTCGGAATCTGGCATCATTGAGGGGAAGGGAGGGCGCCTTATGACCACCATCCACGTCCGGTATGAGATCCTGGATGACCCTGGTCGTCCCCATCCGGACTCGGCGCCGGATTCCTTCGCTTGGGGCGTGCAGGCGGTAGGCCTGCCTGGGGACCTCGGCGCCTTCGGCGTTGGCGACACGCTCGCCGAGGCGCTCGATGATCTTGGCGAGGGCATCCGGGCGCTGTTCAGCGCCGAGCCAGTCCCGGAGGAGCTAACGAGGGAGATCGCCGTTACCGTCGGCGATGCGGCCTTATGCCGGTCCGGCTCTCAGGAAGGACATCGTCAAGGCGCTGGGCAAGGGCGGCTGGGAACTGGAACGGGTCACTGGCAGCCACCACGTGATGCGGCATGCAGATGGCCGACATGTGAGCGTTCCAGTGCATGGCGCCCGACCGCTCCCGGCCGGGACGCTCGCAGCGATCTGCCGTCATGTCGGCCGCACCGCGAGCGAGCTGCGTAACCTTCTTTAGGGCGTCTGAGCGACCTGTGTCGTTATCGTTTGCACGTCGGGGCCAGCTTGCATTCGCAGGTCAGGCCGCCGTTGAGCCAGGCGACCGTATGGTCCTTGTCGCATCGGGCGGCTGGGCGGCCGCAGCCGGGTGCCAAACACCGGGCGTTGCGGGTGTTGACCAGGTGCTCCAGCTTGCGGCTGGGTTTGTAGCCGGTCTCAGCGCGGGAGTGATCGCAGTGGCCCCGGGCGATCGAGGTCAGCCGATCGGTGAGCTTTCGCAGCGGGTCCTGGACCTGGTCGGCTGGCGGACCCGGGCCCGCGCGGCCCTCGGGGATCAGGTGACGCCCCGCGGCGCAGCCGTGCGCGGCC
>Ga0209415_10008697_pt1 | contig 17570 bp, 13 predicted proteins | sample PeaSoiSIISIP2007_FD_187696 | JGI IMG/M metagenome (GOLD analysis project Ga0209415, IMG submission 187696) | Peat soil microbial communities from Weissenstadt, Germany - SII-SIP-2007 (SPAdes) (version 2) | ecosystem: Environmental > Terrestrial > Soil > Wetlands > Peat | place: Germany... | reverse complement strand
AGATTTGAACTCGCGACCCCTTGCACCCCAAGCAAGTGCGCTACCAGGCTGCGCTACGTCCCGATGGAATCCGCTGCGGAGAATCAGCGTGGGGGTCAACGTTCAAATTCTACACCACTCGGCAGAGGTGGGCGAGGCTCGACCCACTCGTGAATTATTGCCGTGGATTTCGATCTCGTAGAAACATCGCGGCCAATGCCCCACCAATCGATGCCAGCATGACCGTAACTACAAAGTTGATCGTGAGCCCTGGGGCGGTGAAAAGGGTATGCATGCTTGCCTGAATCTCAGAGTCTGCCGCAGTTGCTCCGAACCTGTGAGCGATTTGCACGAGAGAATCGATGGATTGCTGCTCCGTATGAGAAACCAGAATCCGGATGATGAAAAAAGCGTTGATGGCGAAGGTCACCACTCCCGCTGCTCCCCCAAGACGCGCTCCGAGCGCAGCAGACAGCACGAATCCTTTACTCTTGCGGCGGAAAAAAGCGATCGCCAGGGCCCCGGTCAGCACCATGCCGAGCAATGGAATCACCCCAATGAAAAAGCCCAGCACGCCTGCCTTGAGCGCGGCACGAGCGGCGACTCCCTTGTCCATCGTGCTCCGGGACGAGGCTTGCTTCGACTGTCCAGTGATTTCCGGGGAAAGCGCGTCCAGCGCGGGACTCACGCCAGCGCCAGCCCCAGCTTCCGGAATCGCAATTTGCACGTGGATTTGAGGAGCATGGCATTGCGGACAAAACGGGCGGCCGTCCTCGACCGTGGTCCCACATTGCTGGCAAGGGTGATCCACGTCATTGAAGCTAGCGCACAACGAACCGGGAGAGCAAGGCTAAGGCCCATCGGGTGTTCGCCAGTGCTGCAGCAATCACGATAAAGATGAACCGATGAGTCGAGGGGCCGATCACCCGGTGCTTTAGATCGTGTCGTCCTTGCCCGTGTGCATGCGCACATAAACCAGAGCGAAGCGGGTCCCCTTGGAGTTCGGCCTAACCGCGACGATGTGCTGATTTCCCTCAGTTCCCACTTTCAACTCCAGCGAGTCGCCGTGGCTTTCACTCCCACACGACACCGGCTTGGACAAATCGTCCTTATTATTGTCGTAGTTCGCATGGCCTTCATTCCAGCCGCTGTGGCACTGGATGGGCTTGCCATATTTCTGCAGCTCTTTGTTGTAGTAGGCGGTGATCTTGTCGGGAGCATCGTCGGAGGTGAACTCGGCAGCCACCACTTTCAACGAGAATCCCGGCAACGAGAGGTTTACATTGGCGCTCTTCTTATCGTCGCCGTTTTCTTTCGGAGCGGGCTGGGCCCCGGGATAGAGCGTCAATCCGGCGTCGCGGATATCCGCCTGCTCGCTGACATGCAAATCACCCATGGGAGACTTGATGTCAACCTGCTTCTCGCCCTCCTTGCCTCTTTCGTTCGTATTGATGCTGCAGGCGGGAAGAACGCAGAGGGCGGCCAACAGCGCGCCCAGGGACAGTTTTGCGGCAAAGTTGCGGTTGAGCATGCTCCGGCTGAAGCTAAACACTCTAACGTTGAACATGGGAACCTCCTGAGGTAGGTCGAGGTGAGATCGGCCGAGCCGGGCGTTCGAGACCTTCGCCTCGTGATGCGATGCCCGGAATCGTAACCGGCAGATGACCGCTAATCGGAATCTCGCCGAAGATCGCCTTGACGGCTGCCGTTTCCGACACGGTTGCATTGGAGAATGCGCAAACATAATTCTGGATTGTGGGGGAATCTGTCACCACATATGGATTGCCCATGGCAATCACCACAGTACGACTCGCGGCGTTATCGAGAACAGCGTTCAGCAAAGATCTCGTGGCATCGTCCATGGCAACGGTATTCTTCAAACCCCGGTCCGAATCGCGCATGGCCTTGCCCGCGGTCGGAATCACATACACCGCGGCGATCACGCGCTCCGCCATTTCGACCGCTTCGATAATCGGCGCTTTCATGCCGGCGGCCGAGCGCGGATCCACGTAGATAACGTGGGCATTAGGCACACGGGCTAGAATCTGGCGTTCGAGCATACGTCCGGAGTCGGTGCGCAGGTCTTCGGAAAAAATCACGACTACCAGACGATTGCTCACCTCTGTCAATGACTGATACGGAAGCGCGGCCTGCGGAGTTCCAGGCAAAGTTCCAACAGAAGCTCCAGGAGAGGTTCCGAAAGCCTGCAGCGGAAGTGCTTTCCCATTATCGCGGACGAGGGTAATAGCTTCGTCCGCAATGCGTTGGCCTTCGGCCACATTCTCTGGTTTTGCAATCTCGTTGGAGAGTTGACTAAGGTCGGCTAGCCGCCCCTTGTTCAAACCGATCGAAGCCTTTAGTTCCAGAATCTTACGCACGGATTGATCCAGCCGCTGGCGGCTGATTTCGCCGCTCTGCACCGCCTGCAGCATTGAGCGATAGCTGGCGTCGAGATTGGCCGGCATGATCAGAACGTCGTTGCCTGCCTTGAACGATTCCACTGCCGCCTGGCCGATATCGTTCGCATACAGCCGCGTCAACCCTGCCATGTCGAGCGCATCGGTCACGACAATCCCTTTGAATCCCATTTCCTCTTTAAGGAGTCCGTCCACAATTGACTTTGAAGTCGTGGCCACGCGATCGGGATCGGGATCGAGCGCCGGCACGGTCACATGGGCAACCATTACGGCATCCACGCCCCCATCGATGGCGCGCCGGAACGGCGGCAGTTCAACCGCATCGAGCCGCGCACGATCGCCGGTGACTTTAGACACGCCGAGATGAGAATCGGCAGCGGTATCCCCATGTCCGGGAAAATGTTTGGCCGTGACCAGCATCCCGCCGGCGTGAGCGCCCCGTATGTACGCCGCCACGAAATCGCTCACCTGCTTCGGGTCTTCTCCGAACGAGCGCGTGTTGATGATGGGATTGGCCGGGTTGGAATTCACGTCGGCATCGGGGAAGAAATTCCAATGCACGCCAACGGCGCGCGCCTCGAGGGCGGTGATGCGTCCAAAGGTTTCGGCATTTTCCGTTTTGCCGGTTGCTGCAAAGGCCATGGCATGAGGAAACACAGTGGCGCCATTCAGACGCATCGATACGCCGCGCTCGAAATCGGCCGCGACAATCAGCGGCAGCTTGGATGAGCGCTGCAGCCGGTTGAGCAACTCCGCGGCAACATAGGGCTGGCTCCTGAGCAGTATGGGACCATCCACTGGAACGCTCATCACTATCGATCCTATGTGGTACTTGCCGGCCTGGTCGCGCATCTGAATCCAGAGCGGGTCGGCATCATTCAGGAATTGCGCATTCATCCTGATCCCGAAGAGTTGGCCAACTTTTTCTTCCTGCGACATCTTGCGCAAGGTCTTGTCGACCCACTTTTTGCCCGCTTTATCGACATGGATGGGACCGGCCGGCTGAAAACGGTCCTTGCTCTTGTCTTTCGCAGCAGCCAAGCAAGGTGCGCCTAGCAGGAACGCGATCAGCAGCAGATTTCGGAACATGCATCTTGACGATAGCAAAAATTGAGTGAGCACTCACGAACTCTCTCAAAGGTCCGGCTCGACGGCGGCCATGCCTTCCGCCTGAATCTCCGGGTCGTCGCCAAACCCGGCCAGCCGATACACATCCCGCTCGCGCCGGAACCAAGTGATCTGGCGCTTGGCGTAGTTACGATGCGCCTGCTGCGCCGCCGCAAGCGCTGACTCCTGGTCCAATTCGCCGTGCAAGAACTGCAGCGCCTGCTTGTATCCCAGCGACGCAAGCGGGCGCGCTTGTTCGCCATACTTTGCCAGCAGCCTTTCCGTCTCCTCGATTAGTCCTCGGTCAAACATGATCGCCGCCCGCTGGTTGATGCGGGCATAAAGAGCTTCGCGCTCCGGATTGAGCCCGAGACGCAGAATGCGAAAGCCCTGCAGCGGCTCGCGTCCCTGCTGCCACAGTTCAGTCATAGTTCGTGGAAAAGTTCGTGGAGAAGTTCGTGGAGAAGTCCCGCGAAAGGGCTGGCGCGAGGCCAGGCACACTTCGATCGCGCGGATCACCTTGGCAACATCATTGGCATGAATGCGGTTTGCCGCCGAAGCGTCCAGACGCAGCAGGATGCGATGCAGGTGCTCGGGGCCACGCTTTTCGGCGCGCTTGCGCAACTTGTCGCGCAGCTCTTCGGAGCGCTGCGGCCCAGGAAAAAGTCCTTCCAGCAGAGCGCGCAGATAGAGTCCGGTGCCTCCGCTGACGATGGGCAAGTGACGTCGCGGCGCGTTCTCACGCAAAACACTCTCACGGAGAGCGATCTCGCGGAGAACCTGCCGCGCCTGCCGGGCATAATCGCCCGCGCTAACGTCAGCCAGCGGATCGACGCAATCGAGCAAATGATGCGGAATCTCCTCGCGCTCCGCCGCACTCGGCTTGGCGGTGCCGATTTCAAATTCGCGGTACATGGCAACCGAGTCGCAGCTGACGATTTCACCGCCGAAGCGCCGCGCAATCGCGAGCGACAGCGCCGTCTTGCCGCTCGCCGTGGGCCCCAGCACGATTACGACCAGCGGCTCGCGCTCTAAGTTCGGCAGCCTCGGCTTCGGCAACGTCAGCGCGCGCTCCAGGGAATGTCTCGCCAATAGCGGATAAGCGTGAGAATAAGCAGAAGAACCGCCATGAGCAGCAGTCCGCTGGCCTCGGCGGCATAGATGGAATGCCGGTGCTGATGCTTGTCGTCCAGATGCGCGTCGTGGTGCATGTGGTCAGCCGGCGGTTTCGCGGAAAGGGGGGAGTTCACGCGGCTATTGTAACTTTTCCGGTCGTTCGTCGTTAGTCGTTTAGCAAACGTCGTTAGCAGACGTCGCCAGCAAACATAATTTGCGAACGACCATCGACTAACGACCAGCGACCGGTTCTCACGGTAAACTACGGGCGCGCTATCATGCCGACGCCTCCCTCCAGCCGCGATGCCAGACTCCTGCGCTTTGGCGTTTTCGAAGTCGACCTAGACGCCGGAGAGTTGCGCAAGAACGGTGCCCGCATCCGGCTTCAGGAACAGCCCTTTCAGGTCCTCACTGCCCTGCTGCTGAATGCCGGGCAAGTCGTCACCCGCGACCACCTGCGTGCAAAAATCTGGCCCGCCGACACCTTCGTCGATTTCGATCACAGCCTGAATACGGCGGTGAACAAGATTCGCGAAGCGCTGGGCGATTCCGCAACGAACCCGCGCTTCGTCGAAACCCTGGCTCGCCGCGGATACCGCTTCATCGCTCCAATCGACAATCCAGCGGCGGCTGCGGCATCGCCGCGCGCACACGATATCTCAACAGCACCTGACGACGAGATTGCGCTCCACCCCGATCTGCACGTCCCGGTTCCCCGGCGTGCATTGGTGCGCTCGCTGTTCGCACTGATTCAGGTGATGTATCTGATTTTTTACGTAAGCGGTCTCGGTCATCTGCACGCTGCGGACCGGGTCGCCGGCAGCGTTCTTCCCGGCCGGATCGCACTGTTCATCGTGGCCGCCATCTTGGTGACGGGAGCGGTCGGGATCCCGCTGCGGTTCTACCTGCTGTCCGCCGTTGCCTTCGACTTCCGCAAACTGGCTGCGACGTTCGGACGGCTATTCCCCTTCGTTCTGGCACTGGATCAACTCTGGGCCATCGCGCCGTTCCTGCTGCTGCCGTGGATCGGCGTGGGCATGGCGTTCGCCGCAACGGCAGCTTTGTTGTATGTGCCCTTCGCGGAGAGAACGCTGGTCCGCATGGCCTATCGGCCGGAAAGCTGAGCCTCGATCTGCTTCGAATGGCAGGAGTCTTCACCTAGAGCGGTAACGGGCTGAAGGCAGCACAAAAAGGCGAGGCGGAACACGACTCCCTCGTTTCCGCCTCGAAATCCGTCTAAGGATTAAAAACCGGACGCTGTTAATGTCCACCGAGACCCGGGGCTCCGCAATCTAACCCCGACGCACCGAAGAAGTAAACGGCGACTCCCAGACGTTGCGCAATTCTTCGCGCGAGGCTGCTTTCAGCCATGAACCTGAGATAGCGAGGTGGCAGCTCTCCAGCGGATGCATCCGCTGCCTGAACGTCGGCCACATTCCCAGTTAAAAGAGCGATTATGCGTTCCACCGAAGGCCCCAAACCTGCGCGCGACTTTCCGTGCGGAAGCTGCGGGTCCTTGTCGTGGCAAGAACTCGGGTTCTCTCCAAAATCCACATACATCGTTACCCCTACCAACTGCACCAGGTCGTGGAAGGCCTGCCGCGAATGGGTATTGCAGGCATCGTCGTCCTCGGTTGGTTCAACCACAAAGCGTATTGCCGGGGTATCCACCTGCAACAGCAGGGGATTGAAGCTTCCGGTATCCGGAGTGCCGGACAAAGAGAATCCGCTCAGGCTGTCAACGCTATAACGGAGCGAGAACGCGGTTGCGTATTCCATTTCGGTGGACGGATCAGGAGGATAGGTAGAGCCCGCGCGGCTGCGGTGCCGATGCGAGGGCAAATACGCCTCCGGTTGGGGAAGGCGAATGGCATACCGGACCGCCTTGCTATCCAGCGCACGTTGCGCATTCTGCGGGTCAATCTTAGCCCGAAGAATGGCGGGATCATAAGTTCCCGCCCCGGGCCCCACGTGGCCGGGGAACGACAGGTCGTAAACCCCCGCGGCTAACTTCGAATGATTCGAGGCCGTCACGTAGAGATCGCGGTGGTGCTTCGTTTTTGGGGCCAACATCAGGATGCTGCCGGCGTCTTTCGGATCGGGAGCTATGGCCCAGGGACCCTCAAAGATCACGTACACATCTTTGGTCGTGGCTCGGGGAGCGGTTGCAGACTTCGATTCAGACGCTGCGGGAGCGGCGGTCGGAGTCTGGGATTGATTACACGCAACCAGGAAAAGTGTTGCCAGCACGGCGCTGGCGAACACGACCGGGGTGCTAGTGAAGTGGCGGCGGGTTTTCATTGGTTTCTCCTGTTTTCGGGGATTAGGACCGTCCATACGCTGCAAACGCTGTCCAGTAGTAGGGATGAGACGTGCGTGGGTTGGCCAGCATTTTCCGCGAGGTCAGGCGGATGGCGTCGGAAACAGACTGGCCAGAGAGCACATTGCGATAAAAATCCAGTACGAAGCTTCGGGTTGTAACCGAGTCTATTTCCCATCGGCTCGCGACCACGTGGGGCACGCCCGCTCGAAGAAGAGCATCCGTAACGCTGTCGAATCCGCTGGGGCCGCCGCTGCCGGAGGCGGTGGCGCAGGCCGAGAGCACCGCCAGCCGCAGATTTTGCAGGCGAAGCTGTCGTACAACGTTTGCGTCCATTAGGCGGGGCGCGTCTGGTTGTCCGGCTGGGCTTTCCAGAAGCAATCCCGTCCTTCCGGGAACGGCAAGCGCATGCCCGGCAAAATGGAAAACGGCCGCACCGGGCAATTCGTTCCGGATCGCGCTGAGCGTGACTTCTCGGCCTTTGAGCGCCTTTGCGGGATGAAAGAAGCTGGCGACCGCGTCCGCTTCCATAGCCACCTCGGGAAGAGGAATGAGTTCATCCGTCGTCGAGGAAGCGGTGCTGCCCACCACCAAGGCCGGAATCTCCGATGAAATAGCGGCGTCGTTACGCAGCCCCGACTCTGAATCCTGACCCAGGGAATGAACAATGGGCACGCGCTCGACTAGATAGCGATCGCTCGAATCCAGCAGCGCTTCGAAGGGCACTCGGGCGAGAAACCCTTCGGTCTCGATCAGGAGCGTGCGTGTCTGGCCCAGCCGCTCCTCGACCGGAGCGATGAGCAGCGAATATAGAGACTGACTGTTACGGCGCAGTGCGCTCAACTCGGAGCCGGGGTCAGAGCATTGGGCATAAAAACTAGCTGCCAGGTCCTGCACTTCCTCCGGGGATTTCCGGGTCCATTTTGCGGTTACACCATGGTTGTCATATACCCAAATGGCGAGGCCGTCGGGGAGCACTCCATACGCTAGTACCGTTTGGTCGGGAAGAAGAGGAAGCCGATCTGGCAACTGGTCGGGCAGGGATTGCAACGGCTCAGGAGTACGCCGCGAGCTGCCGTGGCCGTGGGTGCCTGCACGCTGCGGCGCTCCGAGGTACCATTCAAACACACCGAACGATTGCCGTTCACGCCCCTGAAGCAGTTCGGCTTCGGCGAGTCCCAGGTATATGGGAGCCGCGTCTTTGCTCCAGTTCGTCCGGTTCGCCTCGGAGGTTAAGGACGCCAGATTTTGCTCGGCCAAGCGTAGCGCCGCTTGGAAAGCCTGTTCGGCCTCCGGTTCATGATAACTACGGAGCTGCACTTCGCCCAAGGTGGAGTAGAAAATCTGCGCGAGATAATTGTTCGCCAGCGCGCGAACTTGGTCTTGTGTGCCCGTCAGGCGCGCGATGGCTTCATCGAATCGCCCTTGATGCGCTTGCAGACGAGCGATTCGAATCCCGGTTTCAATAGCATCATCGCGGCTGGCCTGGGTGCGCGGGGCAACGGCAAAAAGCCGGGCGGCCTCGGCATACTGCTGTTCGGCGAACGGAAGCAGTCCGGCGGCCGTCGCCGCGTCCGCCATGAAACTGTGAGCCATGGCGCGCCACAGCAGCGTTTCGCCAGGCTCAATCAATCCCGCCGCTTCGCGCAAGATTGCCAGCTGCAGATTTGCCTGGCCTGCGGCATCGGCAGCCAAAACCACGTTGCTGTACAGGTTGTAGCCTCGCATGGCGGGGAACTGCCCCGACCAATAGCGTTCCAGGCCGGCGCAGACGAGCTTCCAGCCAGCGGAGCGGTCGCCGGTGTCAAATCTGTTTTCCGCAACAAATCCCATGGCCCGCAGATGCAGAGCGCCGTACCCAACCTGCTGCGCGCGATCCAGGGCGCGACGTGCGGCGCTTTCGTTGATGCCGAGATCGCCCATCAGTCGCGAACAGACGCTCTCTTCTAATCCCAACTGAATTTGCACCCAGGGGTACGGATAACGCTTGGCCTCCACTCCCGCAGCCATCGACTGGCGCCGGCAGTCTTCGCTCCGCCTCGTCATCTGCGCCGCGAACGACTGCTCGAATTGCGCGCGCAGCACCCCCGCCATGTTGCTGGAAGCCCGAAACCATTGCTCGGCAAGCTCAGCCTGTTGGCGCGAGACGTCGTACTCGCCGGCGTCATTGGCCTTGACGGCACGGGCAAGCGCATTTGCCGCATGCGCAAAATGTGGAGCCGAGGAACCAGCCAGAAGATCAGTCAACCAACGGTCGTCGTGCCGTTGGCGGGTCAGGTCCGCCAAAAAAAAAAGGGCCTGCCCGGCACTCGGATCTGCATTCCCTTGGGTTGCGGAAAAGGCCTGCGGCAACCAGGAGCGGACGGCTTCATGCAGATACTCTTCGATACGCTGGTCGATTTCGGAAGCGGGCATTGCCCCGCTCGCCAGGACGGCAACTTGTATCGGAGACAGCAGTGGCGTCGCCTTACTCTGATGCTCTCTTAACTTTTCCCGCACGGCGTTGGCCTTGCCGCGGACCTCTTCTGCCCATTGCGAGCTTGGGTCGACGCGCAGGTAATGGTCCCAGTCATCGAGTGCCTGCTGATACAGGAACAGATGTTCGGCGACGATGGCGCGATTGAAAATCGCAACTGGATCGTCGGGCTGGAGTTTTAACGCCTGGCTAAGGTGCTCGTAGGCGGCGGCGAAATCATCCTTCCGGTCTTCCTGCTGGGCGCGCTGGAAGTAAGCAGTCGCTAGATCCGTCAGGAGCGCGGGCGAATCCGGCTGCAACTCCAGGGCGCGGCGCAGAGCTTCCACTGCCGCGTCGTATTTGCCCTCGAGCAGGTCCGCCTGCGCCTTGGCGTGCAGCCAGGAGGAATCGGCGGGATGGGATTCCAGTTGGCTGGCTATCAGGGCCTCTGCTTTCAGCAACGCCCGTGAACGGCTGGTAAAGGAGGCTGCCGGTCCGCGCGATACGCGCAGGGGTGCATAGTCGGCGCCAGCGATCCTGAGTTCCAGCGTCCGCTTCTGGGTGTAAGCGCGGGCCAGGAGTCTCTCGGCGGCGGCTGGCTGATTTCGATAAATCTGGTAGCGATGAACTGCGACCCAGGATCCCACGCCGGCCACGGCCAGCAGGGATACTCCCGCCATCGCCAAACCCGGAACCCTCAGCCGTTGCCACCACCGCCCAGGTTCTCGATTCGGCGCTGAATGCGGGGACCCGGCAATTCGCTGGGCCAGTTTCTGCTGCCACTCCACGCTCGCGCTCTCGAGGCTCGCAATACGCGTCTGCTCGGCCGCGGTCAATTCCGCGTTCAGTTCCGCCAGTTCGCCGACCGCGCTGCGCAGCAGCGGCCCACAATGATCGCAGCGGCTGGCATGTTCGATTCGCGTGAGCGTCTCGCTGGCAGGCGTCAGGCCACCGGCAATCTCGCGCCACGAGTCCATGCTCGGGCAATCGCTCTGGGGCGGCCGGGATTCGGCCGGTCTAATGCCGGTCAGTTGGCGGTCTACGGCCGCCAACTCCTCAAACTGCTTGCGACAGGTCGCACATACGACGAGATGAGGGTGCAACTCTGCCGCGTCGAGGGTGGAACCCGCACGCCGGCGAGATTCTTCCAAGAGTCTCGCCAGTTCCGCAGTTCCAATATGTTCGTTGGGATTTCTATCCAAAATTAACTCCCCAACCTCTTAAAACGATTTTGCCGATTCAAAACATTCACTTTTCAGTTGAAGTCAGATCCAGTAATATGACCGCGAATCATAACCACCAGGCGCATCAGCACGCTTTCCACGCCCTCGGTGGTGAGTCCGATCGAGGGGATGGCAGCGATCTCGCTGGCGGTAAAACCCTGCCGGTGACGAAGCCAGAAGATCCTGCGTTTTCTTTCCTGATCCTTCCCTCCCGTAACCTGGGTCAGGATCTTGTCAACCTGTTCGAGCTGGAGACGCTGACTCACGGCATCGAAGCTGCGCTCGTCGGCTGTTTTGGGATCAAGTTGAAGGGGCTCGACGATGGCCTCGGTTTGGGCAGCGCCCCGCTTGGCGGCCAAGGCAGACTTGAACCGATCATGGACGACATTGGCCGCTACCAGTTTCAGGAATCCATAAATGGAGCCTTCGCACCGCGGCTGGAACGAGCGTAGTAATCGGCTGTCGTCTTCGCAGAGCTTCAGGTAGGTATCTTGGATCAGGTCGTCCAGTTGCGAGTTTGATGGTTCGCCCCAACGGCGGGCGGTCCTCAAAACTGCGGCCGCGATCACCGCCTGAAATCGCGCGATAAACTCTCTCCACGCCTCTTCGTCTTTCGAGCCAGCGCATGCTCTTACCAATTCTGAGGACGAGAGCTTCGTGTAGCGCGACAAGGGTCCACTCCAAAGTTGGGCGGATTTTACACTAGTCCCTGCACTCGTGCAGTGATAAGTTCATGAAAAATAGTGGGTTTGACGTTTGCGTCTGGGCCGCGGAAGAACCTGCGAACGAACCGACTAAGCCAGCAGTCTCGCCGCTTCTTTAGCGTAATAGGTCAGAATCATGCTCGCCCCTGCGCGGCGTATGCAGACGAGCGATTCCATCATCACGCGCTCCCGATCGATCCACTGGTTGCGCGCCGCCGCTTCGATCATGGCGTACTCGCCCGATACTTGATACGCCGCCAGCGGCAGGTCGAAACGGTCCCGCGCGGCGGCAATCACGTCCAGGTAAGGCATCGCCGGTTTCACCATGATCATGTCCGCGCCCTCTTCAATGTCCAGTTCGATTTCGCGCATCGCCTCGCGCATGTTCGCGGGATCCATCTGGTAGGAACGGCGGTCCCCAAACTGCGGCGCGGAATCCGCTGCCTCGCGGAAGGGCCCATAGAAACCGGAAGAGAACTTGGCTGCATACGAAAGAATCGGAGTATTTTCGAAGCCCGCCTGGTCCAGCGCGCGGCGAATTGCCCCCACCCGTCCGTCCATCATGTCCGACGGCGCGATGACGTCGACGCCCGAGCGCGCCAGGGAAACTGAAGTCCGCGCCAGCAACTCCAGGCTCGCGTCATTCACGATCTCGTATTCTGTAGTCGTTGGTGGCGCAGCCGCAGCCGCGCCCAGCGATTGCGCTTCCGCCTTGACGATGCCGCAGTGCCCGTGCGACATGTACTCGCACAAGCAAACGTCGCCCATCACCACTACCTCGCGCACCTCACTCTTGATCGCACGCGCCGCCCTCTGCACGATGCCATCCTCCGCCCAGGCACCCGTGGCCACTTCATCCTTTTTCTCCGGCAGCCCAAACAGAATCACCGACAACACTCCCAGCGCTCGCGTCTCCCGCACTTCTTTCACTGCCTCATCTACCGAAAGGTTGAAGACGCCAGGCATGGAGCGCACTTCTTTCCGTATGCCTTTTCCGGGACAAATGAATAGTGGATACACCAGAGATTCGGGCGTAAGCCGGGTCTCGCGGACCAGGGTCCGCAGCGTTTCAGTGCGCCGCAAACGGCGCATGCGGTTAGCGGGAAATGCCATGACAGGCCAATTCTAGCAGCCGCCGCGGGAACCGCGTCTGGCTTCATCACAGATCGCTGTGACGTACATCACAACGGTGGACTCCCGCCTCTGCCCAGTGCAGTCCAGGCCTGCGCAGCTCGAATCCTGGGTCTTACGACAATCCTCCAACCCGCTACAATCTCCCTATGCGATTGGCGGCCCCATTTGTCGCCCATATCTTCATCATCCTCACCGTTGTTTTGATCCTGGGCGCAGCCATCCCCGCGCAAAACGCGTCCAGAGAAACGCCTCCGTCCGTTACCGTTCCCTTCGCGCTTGACCAGGGCCGCTTGGTGATTGACGTTGACCTCCTGCTGCCCGACGGCTCGACCGAGCGCGTTCGCGCCTGGGTCGACAACGGCAATCCCGCTCTCACCATGAACCGTCGCGTCGCCAATTTGATGGGATTGAGTGTCAGTTGCGAGGGCCAAGTCTGCGTTGGCAGGCCGAAATCGAAGGACGGTTCACTCGAAATTAAGATCGGCGAAATGAAAGTCTTCCTATCGCAGCTTGGAGAGAAGATCAGTCAAATAGAAATTCCCGCCAGCGCGACTGCTCTCGCCCCGGGCATGAGTGCCGAGATCAACCTTCCCACTTCCCTCCTGCGCAACTACGACGTACTGATCGATTTCCCCGGCCGCAAGTTCACCATCGGCCTGCCCGGCACCCTGAGATTCAACGGTGTGAAGAGCAAGATGCTCGTCAACCCGAGCAACGGCCTCATCCAGATTCCCAGCAAGATTGAAAACAAGAATTACGATCTCGGCCTCGACCTGGGCTCTTCCGCCAACTTTCTCTCGGAAGAATTATTCGACAAGCTCTCGAGTGCCCACCCGGACTGGCCACACATGACCGGAGCCGTCGGCCCGTTCAACACGGGAGAACTCGAGGATGAGCCTGGGTGGAAGCTCATGCGCTTGGATCGCGTGCAATACGGCCCGCTCTTTCTGACGGATTTAGCTGTGGCTGACCTGCCCGGGAACCGGAGATCACTCTTAGAACGGCGCGTCGGCGCCGCCGTAGGACTGCTCGGTTCCGAGGCCCTGATGAACTACCGCGTTGGCCTCGACTACGCCCACTCGACCGTCTTTTTCGACATCGGCCGCACTGTCAGATTCCCCGACTTCGATGTCGTCGGCCTCATCCTTCGCCCGGAAACTGAAAACGGCTTCACCATCGCCGCCGTCGCCGGCTTCGACGGCAAAGCCTCCGTTCCCGACGTCCAACCCGGTGATCGTCTCATCGCGGTCGATGACAACCCAGTTGCCGACTTTACCCTGGGCGAAGTCTGGTCTCTGCTCCAGGGCTCTCCCGGCCAGGAACGCAAGCTGACCATCGCGCGCGCCGGCAAACAATTCACCGTCAATGCCAAAGTGCAACACTTTCTGGGCGATACGCAGCGCAACGACTACGCCAGGGGAAAGTCGAAGAAGAACTAGCGGCGAATTGGCCGATCGAAGCTTCGCCAACCAGTTTCTCTCACTCGTCACCAGACGTTACCGCAGTAACCTCGCGAAACCAGTCGGTGATCTAAACATCTTGCAGCGGGCGTCTTATGATTCCAGGTAGTGTCTCGCCTGCATATCTCGTCACTGTTCTGCGGAGTTAGTCTGCTGCTGGCTTTTGCTTTGGCTCCGGCGGTGTTCCCCAGTCCCTTTTTTCGCGTGGCCATGGGAGATATCGTCCCACTGGTTGTGATTGCAGCGGCCTGCATCGTCTCCGCCAGAAACGCTTTCGACAGCCGTGGACACACGCGTCTGTTTTGGAGCCTGATAACCACAGGCATGGCCATGTGGGCCTTCAACCAGGCATGCTGGGTGTGGTTCGAAGTCGTGGTTCGGAAGCCACTGCCCGACCCGTTCCAGGGCGATATCGTCCTGTTTCTGCACGTTGTCCCTATCATGGCGGCGGTGGCCATCCGCCCCCATCAAGCCGACGAGCGCGAGGGGATGTTGCCGAGTGCCCTGAATGTAATCATCCTCCTGTTGTGGTGGGTCGTGGTCTATGCCTTCTTCGTGTTTCCCGAGGAATACATCATCACCACTCCCGCCGTGTACAACCCGCGCTGGGATCTTCTGTATCTGCTTGAAGGGTTGATATTGATTGCCGTGTCAGCGTCCGCCTTCTTCGGCAGTTCCGGACCGTGGCGCGAACTCTATCGCAACATTTTTGTTGGCACAGCTCTCTACACACTTTCTTCGGAAGCGATGAATGCCGCCATTGCGCGCGGCACCTACAAGACCGGCGGCCTGTACGATCTTCCGTTCCTCGTATCGGCGCTGGTGTTTTTCTGGACCGCTATCACCGGCCGGCGCTGCTTGCGCGATACTCAAACGATGGCTTCGAGCCCGGGCGATAGTCGCCCGGTTGCGCCTCAACTTGCGCAACTCGCCCTGCTCTCGTTGCCGCTAATGGGATATTGGGCGCTGTTTCTCAGCCACGATCAGCTTTACCTTCGCCAGGTCCGGTTTGCCGTGACCATCGGCGGGGTGGCGCTGCTGGTTTTCGTTGTTTTCCTGAAACAACACCTGCTTGATCAAAAGCTCCTGCAGTTGCTCGAGCAGTCGCGCGACAGCTTCGACAACCTGCAGCGCTTGCAGGGTAGAGCAATCCAACAAGCCAAGCTGGCTTCGCTCGGAGAACTGATCGCGCTCGCCGCCAGCGAACTGGAGTTCCCGCTCTCTGCCGTTCTCAGCAATTCCGAAGGCATGGCCGCCAGCAGCAACCTCAGCCGCGAGCAACTCGCCAACGCCCAGAAAATCGGGCAGCAGGCCCGGCGCACACGCGAACTGGTCAACGATCTGCTCAGCTTCTCCCAGCAGACTCCGGGAGAAAAGAGCCCTCTCGATCTGAAGCCTCTCCTGCAGCGCGCCGTTCAAATGGAAGGATTCAAGCTGGAAAACAAGAAGATCGTCCTGGCGGTAGAGAGCAAAGATCCGCTGCCGCGCGTTCTCGGCAACCCCAATCAGCTACTGCAAGCCTTCCTTCAGATTGTCGAGAACGCCGTGGACGCTCTGGAGGAAATCGGCAGCGGGCGTCTCGATGTCGGCCTGTGGCGGGAAGGTGATGAGGTGATGGTTCAATTCGCTGATTCCGGCCCCGGCCTGCGCGATCCCGAGCGCGTCTTCGATCCTTTCTATACCACCAAGCCGGTCGGCAAGGGCACCGGCCTCGGACTCAGCGCCACCTACGGCGTGATCCAGGACCACAAGGGACAAATCACGTGTTACAACCGGCCTGAAGGCGGAGCCGCATTCGAAATCCGAATCCCAGCGCTCAAACTCGCCGCCCCCCTCGCCGAAGCTGCCAGGGTCTGAAATGCTTTCATGGAGGAGACGAGGCTCGCGGAATCAGGACTATCCGCCACTCGCCACCAGCGCATCCGCCACTCGAGCTGCCTGCACCGCCAACCGCACATCGTGGGTCCGAATGATGTGCGCCCCTTTCAGGATCAACGCTGTTTCCGCCGCCAGCGTCCCGTAAAGCCGCTCGCCAACCTCCGCGTCCTGGGTCTTACCCTTATCCCTGTCATCGCGCGCCAGCAGTCGCCCGATAAATGATTTCCGCGACACTCCGGCGAGAAGCGGGAAGCCCATTCCCTGCAGCTCGCCAAAGTGCGCCAGCAGCGGATAATTCTCCTCGAGGCGCTTGCCGAACCCGAACCCCGGATCCAGCACCAGATGATCGCGCTTGATCCCCGCCAAGCTCGCCGCCTCCGCCCACTGGCGCAACTCGCGCTTCACCATCAGCACCGGATCCCCAATCGGCGGCAATGACGCCCACTCCTCCGGCCGCCCACGCGTGTGCATGAGCACCGCTCCCACCTTGAGTTCCGCCAGCGCTTTCGCCATCTTCGGATCCCAGTGGAACCCGCTCACATCGTTCACAACTTCCGCCCCCACGTCCACCGCCGCCCGCGCCACGCTCGCCTTGTGGGTATCGACGCTCACCACCGCATCAGGACGCCGCCGCTTCAAATCCCGGATCACGGGCAACACCCGCCTCCGCTCTTCTTCTTCCGATACCGGTTCCGATACTCCCGGCCGGGTCGATTCTCCACCTACGTCGACTAGGCTCGCGCCTTCGTCCAGTAACTGCTCGGCGCGGACCACGGCCTTTTCCGCATCGATGTAGAGGCCTCCATCGGAAAACGAGTCGGGAGTTACATTCACGATGCCCATGATCAGCGTGCGCCGGCCCAACTCCAGAAGGCGAGAGCCCACGTTCCACTGAAAGATTGCGCGCATGTTACCGCCATTCTAGTGGAGCGACGGGCGTCTCGCGAGCCTGCCCTGAGCAAAGTGAAGGATCCAGCGGCACAGCGACCGGGTGAGATCGAATCGTTTTCCCGGGTGTTACAATCCAGTGAATGCCTCGGCTGCGATCCATTGGGCGTCTCGTACCCATCGCCTTTCTCCTGGTCGCGACGCTGCTGGCTGCACCCGTTAAACCGCTGCCGGAGCGCATTGCCGGAGTCCTCAGCGCCCCCGATCTGGCTCGCGGCTTCTGGGGAATCGAAGTCGTTTCTCTGTCGTCCAATTCAACGTCCGATTCAACGTCCGGTAAAACGACTGTCAAAACGCTGTATTCGCTGAACGCCGACAAGCTCTTCACGCCTGCGTCGAACACCAAGCTCTTTACCACCGCCGCCGCGCTCGCGCTGATCGGTCCCGATTACAAGTTCCGCACTACCGTCGAAACTACCGGCACGCTCGACCGCTACGGCCGGCTCAATGGAGATCTGGTCCTCATCGGCCACGGCGATCCCAATCTTTCCGGACGCGAGCTGCCCTACGATCTCCGCACCCAGCGCAACGACAATCCCATTCAAGCTCTCGAAGCGCTGGCCGACGCGCTCGTCCAAAAAGGCGTGAAGTTCATCGACGGCGACATCGTCGCCGACGATTCCTACTTCGCCTTCGAGCGCTACGGAGAAGGTTGGAGCCAGGACGATCTCGTCTGGGCCGATGGCGCTCCCGTGTCCGCTCTCACCATCAATGACAACGTGGTCTTCGTCAACATTCTGCCGGCCGACCGTCCCGGCGAAAAAGCCTTCGTCAGCGTCAAGCCCTTCGCCGATTACTACCGCCTCGACAATCGCATCATCACCACTCC
>Ga0209415_10008696_pt1 | contig 17571 bp, 18 predicted proteins | sample PeaSoiSIISIP2007_FD_187696 | JGI IMG/M metagenome (GOLD analysis project Ga0209415, IMG submission 187696) | Peat soil microbial communities from Weissenstadt, Germany - SII-SIP-2007 (SPAdes) (version 2) | ecosystem: Environmental > Terrestrial > Soil > Wetlands > Peat | place: Germany... | reverse complement strand
ACCCTCGGGCCATCCATGTCCTTCTGACCCACCTCCACCTCGACCACCTGCAAGGCCTGGCCTTCTTCCTGCCGTTCTGGTCCGACGATGCGGAGCTGCACATCTGGGGGCCATCGTCGCCCAACTACGGCCTGGCCGAGCGGGTGGCCTCGTACGTGTCCCCGCCCCTGTTCCCCGTGCACCTCTCGGACGTGCCGTCGCGCCCCGTCTTCCACGACGTCCCCGACCGTCCCTGGATGATCGGCTCCGCCCTGGTGGCGGGGTACCCCGTGGTCCACCAGGGACCCACGTTGGGGTTCCGGGTGACGGCGGACGACCGGACGCTCGCCTACATCCCCGATCACGAGCCCTCGCTCGGTGTCGACCTGGAGCAGCTCGACCCGGACTGGATCTCCGGCTACAGGGTGGCCCATGGCGCCGATGTGCTGCTCCATGACTCTCAGTACTCCGGCGACGAGTACGACGCTCACGTCGGCTGGGGCCATTCGAGCATCGGCCACGCTCTGACCTTCGCCCGCGCCGCCGAGGTCGAGCGGCTGGTCATGTTCCATCACGACCCCGGGCACACCGACACGGAGCTCGAGTCACTTCGTGACGAGGCGGAGGCCCGGTGGACCGGTCCCCAGTCTCCGATCCTGGCGGCGGAGGGGATGACACTCGTGTTGGATCAGGCGGGGGTGAGCGTCGATCCGCCGGCGCCCACATGGGCAGCCCGGCCCCCCGTCTTGACCGACCGAGCAGGTCCGAGCTGACCTCAACTCAGAGCCGGGCGGGTCCCGGCGGCTCGCGAGTACCGAGTCAGGATGTGCGAGACGATGTCAGTGCGCGTTGGCGGAGTTGTCCGATGCCCTCCGAGGCCCCCGAGGCAAGCACGCGGACGTCGGGCGCAGTGGCGTAATCGCCCGTGATGCCGAAGAAGAGGCGACCGTTATAGGAGAGGATGGCCGTGCTCACACGGACTCCGTAGCTGATGGGGACGAAAGGTCGGTACTCGAGCATCTCGTGCCCGAGGCAGTAGAGAGGGAACTGCGGTCCGGGCACATTGGTGGTCACCGTGTTGATCGAGCGTTGCGGGAGCCGGTGCAGCGTGCGGATCGTCATCCGGCTCAGTGGCCCCACCACCATCGGCGGGACAATGTTGGCGATGCCGGCGACCGTCTCGCCAGCTTCAGTCATATGGGACGCCTTCAGTGCAGCCATCTGCTCGTGGACCACCTCAAGTCGTTCGACCGGGTCGGCCACGTGAACCGGCAGGTCGTAGAGGAGGATCGAGACGCGGTTGTCGGGTCGGCCCTGTCCGTCATCGTGCCGAGTCGAGACCGGCACCATGGAGCGGACGTGTGCGCCGTCGGCGTCCTCTCCCCGTGAGAGGAGCAACTCCCTGTATCCGCCGCTGACGACGGCCAGCACGACGTCGTTGATAGTGCCACCAAAGGCCGAGCGGATCGTTCGGACGTCGCCGAGGCTCGCCGACGAGTGGGCCCAGGTGCGATGAGGGCCGATGCTGCCCTCGATCGACAGCGGTGGCGTGGCGCCCAGGGCACCGGCGAAGCGGGCGAGCCCCTGGGCGGTGCCCACTGTGGACCGGATGGTGTCTGCTGGGTGGGTGATGCCTCGGGGGAGCCACCGTGCCGCTGCGATGACGTTGCCGGCGAGGTCGCCCCAGGCGTCGAGCACCTTCGCGGAGCCGTGAGGTTCGGCCTCGGGCTCCCACGGCTCGGGCTCCCCCACCGTCGTGTGGGACTCGAGATCCAGCAGCACTCGGAGCAGTCCGACCCCGGCGATACCGTCGACCATGCAGTGGTGGATCTTGAACACGAGCGCCCAGTGCGAACCCTCGAGACCCTCCACCAGCCATGTCTCCCAAAGCGGCCGGCCACGGTCGAGCGGCTGGGACATGATCCTCCCCATCAGGCGGCACAATGCCGCGTCGTCACCGGGCGCGGGCAGCGCGGTGTGTCGCAGGTGGTACGCGAGAGTGAAGTGGGGATCATCGACCCAGACCGGCCGGCCCAACTCGAGCGGCACCGAACGCACTCGCTGGCGGTAACGGGGAATGAGGTGGAGCTTGGCGCCGATCATCCCCGCGATGTCGTCGAACGACGGGGGCGGGTCGGCAAACACGCACACGCAGCCGATGTGCATGTGGCTGATCCCGTCCTCCAGATGGAGGAACTCGGCATCGAGCGCACTCATTCGCTCCACCGGTCTCCTTCCGTATGGGAACCGCGATACGTGCACCATAGGACGCAACGGACCGCACTCGTCGACGAGTCCCGAATCGCTCCCCCACAGAAGGGCACGGGGTACTCCGCGGCACACCGGGCGCAGTCGACGGGGCCGGCTCGGGACCTTCGCCCCTGGTCGGACCGGCCTCGTGGTGGTTGGATGAGTAGGAGCACCGACGGGCGGACATGTCGATTCCGTCGGACTGTGAGGTGGCTCGATGACCAATTCTTCGATCCCCAGGTTGGCCTCTGACGTCTCTGTCTCCCTGATCGGCGTCGGCTCCTACCTGCCGGAGCGCCGGGTTTCCAACAAGGAGATACTCGAGTACCTCCATCCCGTGCGCCCCGACGGCCGCCCCCTCGAGCCCGAGTGGGTCGTCAATCACCTCGGCATCAACGAGCGGCGGTTGGACTACGAGTTCGGCGGCCGACGCAAGCGGAGCCGGGAGGACGGGGGTCTCTACGACGGTGACCTGGCGCTGCGGGCGGGACGCGCCGCTCTCAGAGACGCCGGGATCGAGGCGACCGATGTTGACGTCCTGATCCATGTGACGACCACTCCCGACCTGATCGCATGCCAGGACCACTTCCGGTTCCTCATGAACGAGCTGGGACTGCGCCGTGACGTCGACCTCGTCCACCACAACCTCGGATGCGCCGGGCTGTCCTCCGGGTTTCGCACCGCGGCGTGCTCGCTCGTCTCGATGGCACCCACCACGGCGATGGTGGTGGCGAGCAATTGCCCGTCCGGCTACTTCGGACCCGAGGTGCACGACTACTACTACAAGCATGAAACCGGACTGGGATGGTTGGCTCCGCTCATGTTCGCCGACGGCGCGGGGGCTTCGGTCTGGCGCTCGGCGCCTCGTGACCACAGTCACGTTCCCACCGGCTTGCTGTCGGTGCGCAACGAGACCAGCCCCGACATCGGTCTGGTCACCTATCCCGGGGGAGGTTGCCTCCATCACACCTCCGCCAGCAACGTGGCCGACCACGTGTTCCTGATGGACGGCGTCAAGGTGGCCGAGGTGTTCCCACCGTTGATGGCGCGTGATTTCCAGATGCTGCAAGAGGACTGGCCGACCGCGGTGAAACCGGTGACCGGCGCCGACTTCGAAGTCGACGCCGTGGCCCGCTGGTACCTCCATCAGGCCAACGGGGTCGTGGTCCGTCAGGCCATCGAGACCCTCGGACTTCCGCCGGAACGGGTGCCCATAAGCGTCGACCACTACGGCAACACCTCGGCGGCGAGCACCCTGATACTGCTGGACGAGGACCGCCGCGCCGGACGCGTGCACCAGGGCGACCTGGTGGTCTTCCTGTGGGTCGGTGCCGGGAACGGGGCCATGAACGGGTACGCCGCGGTCGCCCTGTGACCGCTGTCCAGGGCCGGACGGTGCTCACCACCGGGGCGAACTCGGGCGTGGGCCTGGCGACAGTGGTGCACCTGGCCCGCATGGGCTTCCACTCGGTCGGGTCGGTCCGATCACGGGCCAAGGCGGCGTGCGTGGCCGAGGCCGCGGCGGCCGCGTCGGTGACGGTCGAGACCGTCGTCCTCGATGTGACCGACGCTGAGCGCTGCCGTGCCGTCGTCGACCGACTGCGTCCCTGGGGCCTGGTCAACAACGCCGGTTACTCGGGCGTGGGCGCCATCGAGGACGTCTCTGACGACGAGGCGCGTCGCCAGCTCGAGACGATGGTGGTGGCACCCATGAGGCTCGCCCGACTGGCCCTCCCGCACATGACCGCCGTCGGAGAGGGCCGGATCGTCAACATCTCCTCGATCTACGGGAGGACGACAACGCCGTTCAGCGGCTGGTACCAGGCGTCCAAGCATGCCCTCGAAGCCGCCTCCGATGCGCTGCGGATCGAGGTCGCCCACCGCGGCGTCACCGTCGTCCTCATCGAACCGGGCGCTGTCAAGACACACATCTGGGAGGAGATGGAAGCGGATCTGGCCCGCCGGGCCGGCTCCCGCTACGACGTGCAGTACCGCCGGGTCCGGACCCTGGTCGCACCGTACAGGTTCTTCATGTCCCGTCCCGAGTTGGTGGCGAAAGCCATCGGTCGCGCCCTGTCGGTCGGTACGCCCCGGGCACGGTACGTCGTCGGCCGAGATGCCCAAGGCATCGTCGCCGCACAACCTTTCGTCCCCACGGCGGTGAGAGACCGCGTCACGCGTCTCCTCACCGGCCTGTGAGGGGGAGCTCCGCGACCGCGGTCTGAGTGTCGCCGGCAGCCAGGCGCCGATGCCGCGATCGGTCCGATGGGGACCTTCGCCTCTAGGCATCGACCGGAAAAGGATCAAGGTTGTGATCAGGGCGGCGATGGAGGGAGGGGAATCGTGAGTACAGAGGCAGTACCCGGATCCGTGGTTCGACGGGCATATCAGGACTTTGAGCTGGGTGACCTCGACCTTCTCGGGGTGGTCATGGGCGACGACGTCGTCTGGCACGAGCCCGGGCGCAGCTGCTTCGCCGGCGACTACAAGGGCCCGGAAGCGGTGCTCGGATTCCTCGGACAACTGAAGGCGCGTAGCGGTGGCACGTTCACGATCGAGGTCTTGGACGTCCTCAGTGAGCCTGAGCGGGCGGTCGTCCTTCAGCGCGAGACGGCCACGAGAAACGGCAAAGCCCTCGACGTGATCGCCGCCGTCGACTTCGAGATCCACCACGGGAAGATCACCGAGGTCACCGTCTACCAGGGTGACACCTACCAGTTCGACGAGTTCTGGGAGGACGGAGAGCGGTAGGACCGTACGCACGGTCCTCCAACCTGAGGTCGACGGACGGCGTGTGAGGGGGCGGACCCCTGGCAGAAAGGGCGGTGGCGATGACCAGGACTGTGCTCGTCGTGGAGCAATGCCCTGAGTGCGACAGCGAGGCGTTGATCCCGGCGGCGACCAGAGAAGGAACGAACTTCCTGTGCCCGCACTGCATGTCCTGTTGGCACCTGGAGCGCAGTCTCACCCGGGTGGTCGACACTCAGACCTGCCCGGGGTGTCAGTTGCGCCAAGCGATGTGCGCCGGCCCGTGGGGGTCTTCCACGCGCGGCCACGATCTCTCTTCGACCCCGGACGTCACCGCCTCCCCTGCCACGGGCCGGAGCGACGCCATAGGATGGAATGAGATCGTGTCGGAGCTGTACCGATCGGCTCGGGAAGCGGGGGTCGGATGTTCTCCACCATTGTCGTAGGAACCGACGGCTCGGAGACCGCACGCTCGGCGGTGGCCCTGGCCCTCCAGATCGCCCGTGAGAACGGGGGCACACTGCACCTGGTCGCCGGTGTGCCTTCTCCGAGCGCCGTCACCGTGCCGGCGGGGGGCGTCCACGTGGTCGATCCCTCGGGCGGGGGTCAACGGTCCCACGCTGCGCAACGCATGCTCGAGGAGATGGCCAGGGAGATCGACGGCGTCGAGGTGAAGGTGTACACGGCTGTCGGGGATGCGGCAGAGGTGGTCGTCCGACGCGCCGACGAAATCGGAGCCGACCTCATCGTCGTGGGTAGCAAGGGCATGCGAGGGACGCGACGCATCTTGGGGTCCGTGCCGAACAGGGTTGCCCACAAGGCCGGTTGCCACGTCCTCATCGCCAAGACCACCTGAAGGCTGTCGTCGGAGACCGGTCCCATGACGCGCCCGGCGGGAAACCCAGCGAGACGACAGAAGACACCCCTGCCGGTGACCGTCGACGAGACCGGGGAGAACCGGCGGGGACTCCTCGCCCCCCTGGCCACATTGATCGCCGAGCGCATCGCCGACGAGCGCAGCGGCCATGTCCTGGCTCGGGACCCGGACTTCGTCCGTCGCATGGTCGCCCCCGTGACGCGCGGCATGCGCTACTTCTCGCCCGAGGTCAGGGGGATCGAGAATCTCCCCGCTACCGGCCCCGTGCTCGTGGTCGGCAATCACTCGTGTCTGTTCTACATGCCCGACACCTGGATGGTGGCGCTCGCCATCACCGCCCGTCGGGGGGCCGACGCGCCGGCCTACGCCCTCGTCTACGACCTTCTCCTGGGCATTCCCGGGGTCGGATCGGCCTTGCGGCGCCTCGGTGGCATCCCCGCCAACGGACGTGAGGCCGAGAGGGTCCTGGCGGAGGACGCCCTCGTCCTCGTCTACCCGGGCGGGGACAGAGAGGCGTGCCGGCCGTGGGCCGAGCGCAACCGGATCGTCTTCTCGGGCCACACCGGCTTCGTCCGCCTGGCCCTGCGGGCGGGGGTGCCGGTGGTGCCCGTCGTCAGCCACGGCGCCCACCACGCCGTGGTGGTGCTCGCCCGCGGCGAACGGCTGGCGAAGGTCCTCGGCCTGGACAAGCTGCGGATCAAGGTCTTCCCCATCGTCCTCGGCCCGTTCGGGGTGAGCTCGATCCTGACACCGCCACTGCCCATGCCGGCCGCCGTGACGGTCGAGTTCATGGCACCCATCGACTGGACGGGACTCGGCCCGGCGGCGGCCGACGACGAGGCCGTTGTCGACGCCTGCTACAAGGAGATCACGAGCGCCATGCAGGCAACGCTCGACCGCCTGCACGCCGAGGATCCCCACCCCGTACTCCGGGGCTGGACCCGACTCCTGCGAGGCACCGCTCCACCGCTCCCGACCCGGTGACCGGTCGACCCGCGCGTCGGTGTCGTCCGGTCGGCTGACACCGACGAGAAGCCCGTGGCCGCGATCGGCACCCGAGCGGTGGTCGATCCGTTTCCCTGCGTCACCTTTCCCGAATACTCGGTCCGAGAGGGTCGAACGGCCCTAGGGAACGAGGACACCGAAGGCGGACACTGACTGTGATGACTCGTCTCGAAGAGCACCCCCAGGCTCTCGTTGGACGGACGGACCCCCCGCCGCCGCCCACCCTCGGGCGACGACGTCACCATCACCGGTGGCCGTGGGCCCTCGGTGGCGTCCTCCTCCTTCTCGTCTTCGGCCTGTGCGTCATCTGGTTGACGACGAGCCACGCCCGGGAGGTCACCATGCAACAGGCGGAGAGCCGACTCGGTCGGGGCAGTGCCGATCCCGCCGGTGATCCCCGACCCGCACCGGGGGTCTACCGGTACACGGGCTCCGGCACCGACAGGCTGACCTTGCCGCCTATGACCCAAGCCGAGGGACCCACCATGCCGGGGACGGTGACTCTCCAGGGAGCCCACTGCTGGGCTTTCAGGATCGACTACAGCACCCATCACTTCGAGACCTGGGACTACTGCCTCCACCAGGGCAACCTGAGCCTGACCGGTGGACACGTCTGGCAGCTGTGGTCCATCGGCCCCGTCAACATCACCAACCTGACGTCGATCACCTGCTCCCCGGGGACATTGGCCGTTCCCGCCAGGGCGTCTCCCGGCGAGCACTCGACGTCGCGTTGTCGCGGCACCAGCACAGCGGTGAAGGGCCAGATGACGAGCACCGGCCCCTACCGATTCGAGGGGGTCGTCACGGTGCGGGTCGGGGGCACGCCGGTCCGGGCGATGCGTTTTCTCGAGCTGCGGACGGACTCGGGCGCCCAACGGGGCACCGAGCGGTCCGAGTTTTGGTTCAGCCAGAGCAACGGTCTCCTCCTACGGGCGCAGCGGAGCATCAAGGTCACCACGTCGACGCCTTTCGGCACCTCGACCTATACACAGGTGGGGACCTTCACACTGGCGTCGTTGACACCGCACCGCTGACGGGGACAGGCGCGGCGGGATCAGCCCCAACCCGGACCAGCCGGACCCGCCGGACCTGGCTCCCCCCCCTGAGCCGGGGCCGTGACTTCTGGCCCTACCATCGCGACCCCGGCCGCCCTACCCTGCGGGCATGCAGATCGGCGACGCCCGGGTGATCGATGTCGACGGGCTCGACACCCTCATCAGACTTCTGGGCGACCTCGGGTACGCCACCAGGGGGCCCGTGGTCCGCGACGGGGCCATCATGCCCGGTGCCGTGGCCGGCGTCTCCGACCTGCCCGTCGGCTGTCACGACGAGCAGGAGCCGGGCCACTACCGCCTCCAACACGGCGATGACGACTCCGTGTTCGCCTGGGCCGTCGGACCGGGCTCGTGGAAGGCGGACCTCTTCCCTCCCACCCAGGAGCTCTGGCGGGCGACCGTGGAGGGCGACACGGTGACGTTCGTGGAACCCGACCGGTCGTCCGCACCGTTGGCCCTGATCGGCACCCGACCGTGCGAGTTGGCGGCGTTGGAAGTCCTCGACCGGGTGCTGGGCAGCGGTCGAACACCGGACCCGCGCTACACGGCGGGTCGGGACGGGGCCTTCATCGTGGTGGCCGAGTGCGGCACGCCCGCCGCCACCTGCTTCTGCACATCGATGGGGACCGGACCCGGTGTCGACAGCGGGTTCGACCTGGCCCTGAGCGAGCTGGCCGACGCAGACGGGCACCGATTCGTCGTCCGGGCCGGCACCGAACGCGGCGCCGACGTCGCGGCACGGCTACCGGCCACGGCGGCCACGGCGTCGGACCTCGGGGCTCGCGACCAGATACTGGCGACGGCCGCTCGGGCCATGACCCGCACGATGCCGGCCGACGGCCTGGCCGAACTCCTGGCCCGCAACCTCGAGCACCCCCGGTGGGACGAGGTGGCCGACCGCTGCCTGGCCTGTGGGAACTGCACCCTCGTCTGTCCGACCTGCTTCTGCAGCGACGTCAGCGACACATCGACCCTCTCCGGCGAGGTCCGGCGCCAGCGCTCCTGGGCCTCGTGCTTCGATCTGGACCACTCCTACCTGCACGGCGGGCCGGTCCGGGCGTCGACGGCGACGCGTTACCGCCAATGGCTCACCCACAAGCTCTCGACCTGGTGGGACCAGTTCGGCACCTCAGGCTGCGTCGGGTGCGGCCGGTGCATCGCCTGGTGCCCCGTCGGTATCGACATCACCGAGGAGGCGACGGCCATCGCCGTCAGTGACGGGGCCACGCGGTCGGGGTCCCCGCCGGGCGAGGCAGCGTCATGAGGGAGCTGGCCGAGCTGGTGGCGGAGCACCCCCTCCTGGCCGGACTGCCCGGGGACGCCGTGACCCGTGTCGCCGGCTGCGCCCGCAACGTGACCTTCGGCGCCGGCGATCTCCTCCTGGCCGAGGGCGACGCCGCCGACACGTTCTACCTGGTGCGCCGGGGCCGTGTCGCCATCGAGGTGCACGCACCGGGGCGGGGACCGATCATGATCGAGACGGTCGGCCCCGGGGGGACCGTCGGATGGAGCTGGCTCGTCCCCCCCTACCGGTGGCAGTTCGACGCCCGCGCCATGGTCCCTGTGGGGGCCATCGCCGTCGACGGGGCCTGCCTTCGTGACAAGGCGGAGGTCGACCCCGTCCTCGGCTACGCGCTGATGACACGCGTGGTGGCGGTGCTCCTCGAACGCCTCCAGATGACCCGTGTGCGGTTGCTCGACCTGTACGGGGCCGGTGGCGGCGCCGGCTGAGCCCGCCCCACCACCGGCGCCGGTCGCCGGTGGCGGGGGGCCGATGACACCTGTCCCCTACCGGGTGGTCGGACGCCGGGACGAGACCGGCGATGTGACGACGCTCTCGCTCTCCCCGGTCACCGACGACCCCATGACCTTCCTCCCGGGTCAGTTCAACATGCTGACCGCCTTCGGACTGGGCGAAGCCGCCATCTCCGTGAGCGGTGCGCCGCGCCGAGGCGGACCCCTCGAACACACCGTGCGCGACGTCGGTCCGGTCACCCACGCGCTGTGCCGGGCCCGGATCGGCGCTGTGATCGGGGTCCGCGGTCCCTTCGGGACGGACTGGCGGATCGAGGGCGGGCCCACCGCGGTCGAATCGAGGAGCACCCTCGGCTCGGGGACGGCGGGCGGACCCGGTGACGCCGTGGTGGTGGCCGGTGGGATCGGTCTCGCCCCCCTGCGCGGCGCCGTCCACGAGCTCATGGCCCGGCGCGAACGGGAAGGCGGACGGGTGTTCGTGATCGTCGGCGCCCGGGAACCCTCTCAGGTCATCTACCGGGACGACCTCGAGAGGTGGGCCGGCGCTGGCGCCGAGGTGGCCGTCACGGTCGACGTCTCGGCGCCGGGGTGGACCGGCCACGTGGGCCTCGTGACCTCGCTCCTGGGGGACGCCGGTTTTGACCCGGCCGAGGCGACGGCTCTGGTCTGCGGGCCCGAGATCATGATGCGGTTCACGGCCCGCGCCCTGATCGACAGCGGAGTGGGGTCCGGCCGCATCCAGGTGTCCCTGGAGCGCAACATGCAGTGTGGCGTGGCCTGGTGCGGCCACTGTCAATACGGCCCCCTGCTGCTGTGTCGTGACGGTCCCGTCCTCCCGTATGACAAGGTGGCCCGATTGATGACCCAGCGCGGCCGGTGACCGGACCAGTGGAGAGCGACCACCGAGCCACCCTGGCCGTCTGGAAGTTCGCGTCCTGCGACGGCTGCCAGCTGAGCCTGCTCGATTGCGAGGACGAGCTGCTGACCCTGGCCGGAGCCGTTCGGATCGCCCATTTCACCGAGATGTCGAGAGCGACCGTTTCGGGGCCGTACGACGTCTCGCTGGTGGAGGGATCGATCACGACCCCGGCTGATGTCCGCCGGATCAAAGAGGTCCGCAACAGCTCCCACCGGCTCGTCACCATCGGGGCCTGCGCCACCGCCGGTGGGATACAGGGCCTGCGCAATTTCGCGGCGTCGGGCGAGTACGCCGGAACGGTCTATGCGCATCCCGAGTACATCGACTCCCTCGAGACCTCCACCCCGATCTCCGCTCACGTCGAGGTGGACTTCGAGCTGCACGGCTGCCCGATCGACCGCCACCAGCTGCTCGAGGTGCTCACCGCTTCGCTCGTGGGACGCCGACCGGTCATCGCGGGCCATTCCGTCTGCCAGGAGTGCAAAGGGCGTGGCACCGTCTGCCTGCTCGTGAGCGGGAACACGGCGTGCCTGGGTCCGGTGACGCGGACCGGGTGCGGAGCGCTGTGCCCGGCCGTCGGGCGGGGTTGCTTCGGCTGCTTCGGCCCGGCCGACACCGCCAACACGTCATCGCTGGCGGCGCGGCTGCACGACGACGGGATGGCACCGGTCGACGTCTCACGACTGTTCCGGACCTTCAACGCCGGCGCGCCGGCTTTCCTCGAGGAGTCGGTGGCCCAGGGGGGGTCGGTTCCGGTCCCCCGCGGCGGCACCGGGGCGACGGCCGCGGGTCAGGAGCACCGATGAGCCACGGTTCCGGCGGCCGGCGCGCGATCGGTGTCGACGGCCTGGCGCGGGTCGAAGGAGAGGGCTCCCTGCGGATCGACGTGAGCGACGGCACGGTGACCGGGGTCGCCCTCGAGATCTTCGAGCCTCCCCGGTATTTCGAGGCCATGCTGGTCGGGCGTCACTTCACCGAGGCACCCGACATCACGGCCCGCATCTGCGGCATCTGTCCGGTGGCGTACCAGATGAGCGCGTGCGCAGCCATGGAGGACGCCTGTGGCGTGACCGTGGACGACGGGATCACCAGCCTCAGGCGACTCCTCTACTGCGGAGAGTGGATCCAGAGCCACGCGCTCCACATCTACCTGCTCCACGCCCCCGACTTCCTCGGCTGTGCCGACGCGGTGGAACTCGCCGAGCGCGACCGGGCCGCGGTGGAGCGGGGACTGCAGATAAAGCGCACCGGCAACATGGTCATGGAGACCGTCGGGGGCCGGGCCGTCCACCCGGTCAACGTCCGGGTCGGCGGCTTCTACCGCGCTCCCGATCCGGCGTCGATCGCGGCGCTGTCGGAGCCTCTGCGCCGAGCACGCGACGCGGCGCTGGCCACGGTGGAGTGGGTCGCAGGCTTCGCCTTCCCCGAGGTCTCGGGCGACTACCGATTCGTGGCGCTGCGCGACATCGGTCGTTACGCGGTCGAGCGCGGCCGGCCCGCCTCCTCGGAGGGCCTCTCTGTGACCCCGGCCGAGCTGGCCGACCTCGTCGTCGAGGAGCACGTGGCGAGGTCCACGGCCCTTCACGCCCGCCTCGCAGGGCGCGATCCCTACCTCACCGGGCCCCTGGCCCGCTATGCCCTCAACGGCGCCGCCCTCACCCCCCTCGCCGCCGCCGCCGCGGCAGGTGTCGGACTGGGCCCGGTGTGCACCAATCCGTTCCGCAGCATCGTGGTGCGTGCCGTGGAGCTGGTGTTCGCCTGCGAGGAGGCCCTCACGCTGGTGGAGTCCTACGCACCGCCCGATCCACCCGCCGTCGCCGTGACACCGCGGGCCGGGACCGGCACGGGGGCGACGGAGGCGCCACGGGGTCTTCTCTTCCACCAGTACGAGATCGACGCGGCGGGGACGATCCGACGGGCCCGCATCGTTCCGCCCACCTCCCAGAACCAGCTCACCATCGAGGCCGATCTGCGTCGTGTGGCCCAGAACTCGCTCGATCTGAGCGACGACGACCTCCGGTGGCGTTGTGAGCAGGCGGTGCGCAATCACGATCCTTGCATCTCGTGCGCCGCCCACTTCCTCGACGTCACGGTGGCGTCGTCATGAGCAGCGACGTGCGGGACCGACCTCGGGGAGGACCTCCACCCCGGCACCGACCGAGCGTGGTGGTGGCCGGTCTGGGGAACGAGTACCGGCGCGACGACGGTGCGGGCCCCGCCGCGGCGGCCCGTGTCGTCAGCCTGGTCACCGCCCGCGACGTCGGGCCGGTGGTCGACCCCCTCGATCTCCTGGGACGGTGGGACGGGGCCGACCTGGCCGTCGTCATCGACGCCATCCGCTCGGGGTCGGCGCCGGGAACGGTCCGGATCGTCGACCTGGAGACCGCAGTCGACGACCACGGTGCGACCAGCACCCACGGGATCAGCCTGTCGGGCGTGTGGCGCCTGGCCCAGGCCGTCGGCCGTGCGCCGGCGCGCGTCATCGTCGTCGGCATCGAGGGAGCGGACTTCGGGAGCGGTCCGGGACTGAGCCCTGCGGTCGATGCCGCCGTCCCCGAGGCGGTCAGCAGAGTCGTCGACCTGATCAAGGAGGTCCATCCATGTGCATGAGCCGCCTGCACCGCGTGCTGCGGCCGGCCGGACCTGCGGCCGTGGTCGTCGAAGACGTCGACGGGCGGGCCCATCGTGTCTCGCTGCTCGCCCTCGACGGGCCGGTCCCGGCCCCCGGTGAATGGCTCGTCGTCCACAGTGGCTACGCCATCGACCGGGTCGACGCGGCCGAGGCGGAAGCCGTGGCGGCCGACCTGCGGTCGGGACCGGGGGTCGGTCCGGGGCGCCGACGGGGTGGCGGGGATCTCCCGTGACCCTCGACACCACCTCCCGACCTGAGGGGCGCACCGGCGACGGGCGGGCTGTGCCCGGTGGCCTCCCCGGCGTGGCGATCGCCGGCATGACGGCGCTCATCAGCGGGCTGTCGGTCTTCGTGAACAGCTACGGCGTGCACGCGATCGCCGCACCCTCGGTGTACACGACAGCCAAGAACCTGGTGGCCACGATGGTCCTGGCCGGCGGCGCGCTGGTGGCCTCGGGCCTCGGCCGGCGGCGCGCCGGCCCCGTCGCCGGCCGCCTTCTCACGGTGACCCCGACCCCCGCCGCAGGTGCGGTGGCGGCCCGCCCGTGGCGGACCTGGGGGCCGGGGCGCTGGGCGGGCCTGGCCTACGTGGGTGTGGTGGGCGGCGGGATCGCCTTCGTCCTGTTCTTCGACGGACTGGCCGACACGACGGCCACGCCGGCGGCCTTCTGGCACGACACCCTGGTCCTCTGGGTCGCCGTCCTGGCCGTTCCCCTCCTGCGCGAGCGCGTGAGGTGGTGGAACGTCGCCGCCATGGCCGTCCTCGTCGTGGGGGAGATCTCCGTCGCCGGCGGGATCGGCCACCTGGCCGCCGACCGGGGGGAGCTCCTCGTCCTCATGGCCACCGTCCTGTGGGCGGTCGAGGTGGTCGTGGCCAAGCTCCTGTTGCGCGACATGGCCCCGGCCGTCGTGGCCCTGGTGCGGATGGGGGTCGGGGCGCTCGCCCTCATCGGGTACCTGGCCGCCACCGGCACGCTCCACGTGCTGCTCTCGCTCGGTGCCGGCCAGGTCGGCTGGGCCCTGCTCACCGGCCTCCTCCTGGCGGCCTACGTCGGGACGTGGATGACGGCACTGGCACGAGCCCGGGCCATCGACGTCACCTCCGTGCTGGTGGGGAGCGCGCTGGTCACCGCCCTTCTTCAGGCCGCGGCGGGCACGACGTCACTGGCCCCCCACGCCCTCGGCCTCCTCCTCATCGGCGGAGGGACGGCAACGGTGCTCTGGTCCGCCCGCCGGGCGGGAGCGGAGCCGGCGCCGACGATGGTCACCCGATGACGATGCTCAGCCGATGAGACAGCCGCCGACCGGGGACGGGACCCTCGAGACGACAGCCGGACCGTCCGACGGCACACGTCGCGGTGCGTCGCGCGGACGGCGCCCCGCCGGACCCGTCCTCTTCGCCCGCTACGCCTATCCCCCCAACGCCCTCGGGTACTGCGGCCCCGGGGACCCGGACGCCCTACTCGGAATGACGTCGGAGGGTACGGACACGTCGGGCCTCGGACAGCTGGCGACGCGGTTCGAAGGTGCGTGGCCCTACCTCCAGCTCATCGCGGCGGCCAACGGCATCACCGAGCCCCTCGATCCCCGGGTCGTCGAGGCCTACTGGACCGGCAACGAGCTGGTGGCGCGTGTCCCCCCGGACGCGCTGGCGGCGTCGCTCGGTGACCGCTTCGCCAGCCGTGCCGGGCGGCGCTTCGGTCCTCTCGTGGCCGCCGTGCCGGGGGCACTGGCCCAGCACAGCTTCCACGTCTTCGCCGTCTACCCATGGCTCGGACTCCTGCGCGCCGGAATGGAGGGGCCGCCGCTGGAGGTCATCGACCGCTGCCGCATCCGCTGGGGCCGCGTCGAGGCGGTCACCGGGGACATCGTCACGGTCCGCAGCCGGGCGCTGCAATTCACCGGCTCGCACCTCGTTCTCGGCGAGGAGCGGATCGAGCAGGCCCGACGCGGTGCCGACGGAGTGCTCCTCGCCGTCGACATCGTGCCCGGGGACATCGTCTCGTTGCACTGGGACTGGGTCTGTGACCGGTTGTCACCCCACGCCCTGGCCTGGCTGCGGTACTGCACGATGCGCAACCTCGCCGCGGTGAACTCTCTCGCCCAACCGGGCCCCGCCGTGGTGTGCGACGCCTGAGTGCGTCACCCGGCCGGCCGGCAGGATCGGGCCTGCGCCGGGGACCGACTACTGTCTGCCTCCAAGGTGAGCCGGGAAGACTGGTCGGCGCCCAGGAGGCCGCGCCCGTGACTGTCCCAGGACCCCGCATGACCACTCCCCCGTCGGTACCCGATGCTTGCGCTCCCGTGACCCGCCGCGTCCGTCCATGAGACGCGGTGTCGGGGCCATGCCGGGCCCCGCCGAGCCGGCGGTCACGGGGCGGGGATGACGCCATGACCGACGATCAGGGGTCGAGCACCTACGCCGACACACAACGCTGGCGCGACGGGCAGGGCAAGTTGCCCAGTTGGCGGTGGGAGGCGCTGCGAACCACGTTCTGGTTGGTGCCGACCGTCCTCGTCGCCGTGGCCGGGGTGCTCTTCGTGGTGACCTTCGCCATCGACCTGGCGGCGTACCACCGGGACCTCACGCTTCCGACGTGGATCCGGTTCCCGACAGGCAGTGCCGACGCCGGCCGCCAGGTCCTGACCGCCATCTCGGCGTCGGTCATCACCGTGGTCGGGGTCGTCTTCTCGATCACGATCCTGGCGCTGACCCTGGCGTCGCAACAATTCGGTCCCCGCATGATGAGGAACTTCGTGCGGGACGTCGGTAACCAGGTCACGCTGGGCATCTTCGTCGCCACCTTCGTCTACTCGGTTCTGAGCCTGGGCTCGATCAGCTCGCCCAGTCCCCACTTCATCCCCCACCTGTCGATCGCCGTGGCCGAGGCCCTGTCCCTCGTCGACCTGGCTGTCCTCATCTACTTCATCCATCACATCGCCAAGTCGATCCAACTGCCCGAGGTGATCGCCGGCATCGCCCGCGATCTCATGCACGCCATCGACGCCGAATTCCCCGAGACCAGTCGTCCGAGGCCCAGGTCCGAGATCGGCAAGCCGGTGGCGGAACTCCTCCAACTGATCGACGACAGAGGCGGCGTCGTCCCCGCCGACGACAGTGGGTACCTCCAATTCGTGGGATACGCCCAGCTGATCGACATCGCCGTCCGTACCGACGCGGTCATCCGTCTCCTCCACCGGCCGGGGCACTTCATCGTGGCCGGACGCCCGCTCGCCCGGGTCTGGCCCGGAGGTGCCTCCGGCCAAGTGGCGATAGCTCTGTCCAAGGCCCACGTGACCGGGCCCCACCGGACGCTCATGCAGGATCCCGTGTTCGCCATCGATCAGCTCGTCGAGATCGCCATCCGTGCCCTCTCGCCGGCCGTGAACGACACCTTCACCGCCCTCACCTGCATCGACTGGCTCGCCGCCGGACTCAGCCGGGTGTCGGGTCGGACCCTCGAGGAGGGCGTCTACCGGGACCGCTTCGGCCGTGTGCGGCTCATCGAGTCCGATCCGTCCTATGCGCGTATGGTCAACCGCGCCTTCGACAAGGTGCGCCAGGCGGCGCGGGGGATGCCCGCGGTCATCATCCGCATGATGGACGCATTGACGAACATCATGGAACAGACCACGTCGCCCGACCAACGGCGGATTCTCGCCCGTCAGGCCGACATGATCTTCCAGAGCTCCCAGGAGACCGTTCCCGACGCCAACGACCGCGACGATATCGCCAGAAGGTACGAAGGGGTCCTGAGCCGCATCGCCCTCGACGACCCGGCCAACGCGTGACCAAGGACCGGATCACGGCTACCTCCCTGGGTCATCACGACAGGGAAGGCGACCCGCACGCCGGAAGGTCGAGCGCTCGACCACGTCGGTGGAGGCCGGGGTGGCGATGACCACCCCGGCCTGCCATCCCGTGTTACGGCTTCGGCCGGTGAGCCACTTTGGCAGGCTTGGCTGCCTTGCCATTCAGAGTCTTCGGCTTGTCTGCTGCCGGCTTCTTCGCCTGGGCCTTGCTCTTCTTCATGATTCCTCCTTTCTCACTTAGATGCCACCGAACACCTGCCCGCGACCGATCTGATGCAACGAGGCTCCCCGATGGGCACCGCACGCGACCGGCTGGACGTTCAATGAGACCGAACTGTCGCCTGCGTTGCTGCGCTGGGCGGAAACGCTCGGGAGTCTGATCGCGCGTGGGTCGTCGTCCGTCGCCTCTCGGCATGCAGGTCTCGCCAGTGCGCGTTGGGCGTCGCTTCCACGCGTGCGTGCCACGTGCTGAAGGACCGGCCGTCGCGTCCCGCGTCAGAAGGCGCGGGAGGTTCGAGGGCGGGATGGATCGTCTAGA
>Ga0209415_10008695_pt1 | contig 17571 bp, 15 predicted proteins | sample PeaSoiSIISIP2007_FD_187696 | JGI IMG/M metagenome (GOLD analysis project Ga0209415, IMG submission 187696) | Peat soil microbial communities from Weissenstadt, Germany - SII-SIP-2007 (SPAdes) (version 2) | ecosystem: Environmental > Terrestrial > Soil > Wetlands > Peat | place: Germany... | reverse complement strand
CCGCAATAGCGAGTGCCACAAGTTCCAATCTTGGGCACCGCATTTTGACGTCTCTGGTCATTCATTCTCCCATTTTGGACCTATTCTGCCACTACGTAGCCGAGAATACGCCGGCGAATGGGGGGCGCGTAATATACACACGCAATTCTGGTGGGCCCGGAGCGATTTGAACGCTCGACCGACCGGTGTCTCCCGAAGGTATGAGCCGGTCGCTATGGTTGGTCGCTCTAACCGAACTGCCCGCCGATTGGCTCTGAGCTACGGGCCCACCTTCACGCTCCTCCCAACACGGCGAATTTAACCAAATCCTAAATAGCCCCGCTATCAGTCAATTCCCAGTCACAGTGAGCAAGGACCAAGACGAGGGCTTTGAGGATATTCTCGCCGAACTCGACCGCGAAGAAGCACGTGTGAAAATCAGGATGGAAATGAGGCGCTTCGGAAAGCCCACCACGGTCATCGAAGGCATCAAGATGAGCGACAAGGACCTCCACGAACTGAACTCCAAGATGAAGCGGGCCCTTGCCACCGGAGGGACCGTGAAGGACGGCATAATGATTCTCCAGGGAGACCACAGGGAGAATGCCGCCAGGATGCTCAAGGAGAACGGCTTCTCCGAAAGCGCCATAGAGATAATCTAACTAGGGTTCGTCTGCCGTCTCGTGTGAAAAATCCTCTCTCAAACTTTTAAAGGCTAATCCGAGGCGCAAGCTGTCAACAAGGCATCATGTCGAAGCCCATCACGACCTTCGAAGACTTCGTGAAACGGATTCTGATAGACGTATTCTGGGTCGCCCTTGTCTCTGTCGTCCTTCTAGTCCCGATTTATTACATACTATACGCCGAGTTTCACTTCTCCCCCGACATCTTCGCCCTGATGACGGTGAAGCCCGACCAGTTCCTGCAGTTCCAGCTCAACCTCATTTCTACGGAGCCTTACAAGACCCTGTTCGCACTGACCACCTTCCCCGGGTTCACCTTTGTGGCGGTGTACGGCACCATCTTCATGGGGTGGGTCGAGCGGAAGATGACAGCCAAGATCCAGCTCAGGACCGGGCCCATGAACGCAGGGAGAGTGGAGGGAATCGCCCAGAACGTCGCCGACTTCTTCAAGCTCGCTTTCAAAGAGATAATCATCCCGGACGGGGTCGACAGGGCGACCTTCCTGGCCGTACCTTTTGCGCTCATGGCGGTGGCCGGGGCCCTTATCGCTCTCGTCCCTCTGTCGCCGACGACCTACATAGCGAACCCCTCGGTCGGGGCGGTCCTCATCTTCGCCATCCTTGGCTTCACCCCCCTTGTCGTGCTCCTAGCGGGGTGGGCGAGCAACAGCAAGTACCCGTTCTTGGGAGGGCTCAGGGCCCTGCACCAGCTCGTCGCCTATGAGATCCCTATGATCCTCTCGCTTGTCGGAGCAGTCTTGTTGTCCGGTTCTCTCAACCTGATGGGCATCGTCACGGCCCAGAATGGTGTTTGGTACATCATCCTTCAGCCTCTTGGAGCCATTGTCTTCTACATTGGAGCCCTGGCCGAGCTTGAGCGGATCCCCTTCGACATCCCCGAAGCTGACAGCGAGCTCGTCGCCGGCTGGCAGACAGAGTACTCGAGCATGCTCTTCGGGACGTTTCAGCTCGCTAACTTCACCCGCATGTACATCATGGCGGGGCTCTTCACGACGTTCTTTCTTGGCGGCTGGCTCGGGCCCGGGCCTGTCCCTCCAGAAGTCTGGTTCATCGCCAAGGTCACAGTCGTCATGATTCTGATGATGCTGCCGAGGTCGATAATGCCCCGGCTCAGGATCGACATGCTCCTCAGGGCCGGGTGGGTCAAGCTCCTAGCCCTCGCCTTTGCGAACATATTCATCACCATGGTCATCATCTCAGCGGGGATAGTGAAGTAAGATGAACACCTGGTCATACATCAAAGGCGTCTTCGTCGCCACCTGGTCCGGGGTCAGGCATTTCTTCCACCCGAGGATGACCCTCCGCTACCCGGAGCAGAAGCTCGACCTCGAAGGGCCCGGGTACCAGTATGACGCCAAGCAGGGGGTGGGTCTCGCCGGGTTCAAGGGGCGGCACATATTGTATTTTGAGAAGTGCACAGGGTGCCAGCTCTGTGCCATCGCATGCGACGGGGTCGCTGTCGCCATTGACATGCAGAAGGTCACCAAGGGACGGCCCCAGAACAAAAAGGACATCTGGCCCGCGGTTGACTATGGGAGGTGCGTGCCTCCGGACACACCCATCATCACCATCGACGGAGTCAAACCCATCTCAGAAATCCGGGTTGGGGACAGAGTTCTCACTCACACAGGGAAGTTCAGAAGGGTGTCGAGGCTCTTTAGTCGGAGCTACACTGGGAAGCTCTTCACCTTTAGGACCCTCGGCAGCTTCGAGCCCCTGACCACCACAGAGGACCACCCAATCCTCGTGTATAGTGAGAAGGGTACTTCGTGGCTCTTTGCGAATGAAATCAAGTACCGAACATACCTTACCAGGCCGATAATCAGCGAAGAACTCCCAGCGGAAGTGATCCAGTACACCTACGAACTCTACCATCCAGCTGGAAAAGGCGGTTCGTTCACGACGGAGTTGGTCTCTATGCCTGTCACTGCGGAACTCATGCGCCTGATTGGATACTATCTCGCCGAAGGCTCCTCAGACCGATATAGGGTCTCCTTCGATATCCACAAGAACGAAGTGGATCTCAAGCAGGACATTACGCAGGCCGTCGCCAAGGTTTTCGGCGCAGAGGTCTCGGTCAAACCTGATCCAGATTCCCTGGGGTTGAAGCTTTGCGTAGACTCGGTCCGAGTCGCATCGTTCTTCTCCCAGTTCGGCCGTCATTGCGACGAAAAGAAGCTTCCTTGGTCAATGGTTCTGCTCCCAGTCGAGAACATCAAGGACATAGTGCGCGGAGAGTTCTGGGGCGACGGGCATTACTCCAACAAACACTACGCATACAAGACCAAGATGCACTCGAATTTCTTCACAACTCGAACGACTTCGAAGGACTTGGCTTTGCAGATGCACTACATGCTGGGGCGTATCGGTATACTCTCCTCGATTAGTACAGAAAGACAGAAAGCTCGAAAACTCTGCTATTCCGTGACAGTACACACTCCATATGTTGAAGCCATGGGGCAACTGGTTGATGTCCCCGCAAAGAACAACGAAGTCTCCCACAGCTACGTGCATCTGACGGATGGAATGATTGTCTCGCCAGTCGTCAAGATAGACATCCGAGAGGTGAAGGATTATTTTGTGCAAAACTTTGAGGTTGAGGGAGATAATAGCTATATTGCCGCAAATATTTCTGTCCATAATTGCGTTTTTTGCGGCCTGTGTGTGGATGCTTGTCCCTTCGACGCTCTGTTCATGACCAACGACTATGAGCTGTCCGCCTACGACAAGATGGGGCTGAAGTACACCCCTGACATGCTCGCGGTCCCTCCGAAGTTGGAGGGGAAGAAGTACAAGGTCGAGTTCGACACCGAGAAGGGAGAGGTCAGATACGGCTGACATCGTCTTCATCGGGATGGCCGTCCTCACCCTCGGGAGCGCCATCGTCGCCCTCGAAGCGAAGGAGATCATCTACGGTGCCATCGGGCTCGCCGGCTCACTCTTCGGGGTCGCGACCCTGTTCTTCCTTCTCAACGCCCCCTACGTCGCCGTCTTCCAGATCGCCGTCTACATCGGAGCGGTAGCGGTCCTAATCCTCTTCACCGTCATGCTCGTCCGCGAGGAGAAGTGGTCGAAGGAGCTCCCCCCTACATCGCTAACCAAGCTGGCCGGGATCATGACGGGCGCTGCCATCGCTGTGGCCCTCATCTTTGCGGTGGTCGACACCAACCTGGCCCAATTCACCAACATCGTCAACACCGCGACGTTCGTCGATATAGGTCAGCTCATTTCAACGGGCTACGCCCCGATTCTTCTGGTGCTTGCCCTGGTGCTAGCCGCGTCTGTGGTAGGGGCTCTCACACTTTCGAGGGCTGACAAGGAGGACAAGGGTCAATGAATGACCTGAGCGATTTCGTCGTAGTCTCGGCCATGCTCTTCGGCATCGGCGTCTACGGGCTGGTGACCAAGAAGAACGCCCTCCGGCTGCTCTTCGCCGTCGAGCTGATGATCAACGCTGCCAACCTGAATTTCATCGCCTTCGGTCAATACCTTCCCTTCGAAGGAAGCGCCGCGGTTGCCCCCAACGCCCTGGGGCAGACCTTCGTCCTGTTCTCGATAGCTCTGGCGGCGGCCGAGGCTGCAGTGATACTTGCGATAGTGGTGGTCGCCTACCGGCTCCACCAGGATGTGGACGTCAGCGAACTGAAGTCCATGGAGGGATAAGAATGGTGGTTCAAACTCAATCTGTTCTTGGAATATCTTCCTTGGAGTAAACACAAGTGTCACAATATCTTCTACTTCAATCGGTAGTGATACCGCTAGCCGCTGCGGCCGCTTGCTACCTCGCCGCCCCGAAGTTGGGGAGGCACGTCGGCTGGATCGCGTTCGTCGCCCTCCTGTTCACAACGTTTGTCCTGATTGGAGGAGGTTGGTCCCAGCTCTTTTCAGGAGGCTCCCCTCTCACCGAGTCCTATACTTGGGCTCCGACGGCTGGGTTGACCTTCGGGTTCCTCGCTGACGGCCTGTCGTTCCCCGTCGCTATTCTGGTCAACCTTGTTCTGGCCGCCACGGCAATCTACTCCATGCCCTACATGCAGAACAGGATCAAGAGCCTCTACGGGGAAGACCGACCCGCAAGGTACGGGGTCTACTACATGAGCTTCCTCCTCGTTGCCTCGGGGCTGGTCGGGATCGTCCTCTCGACGAACCTGATCGAGCTCTATCTGTTCCTGGAGCTCGTCCTGATCCCCACCTTCATCATAATCAGTCTGTTCGGCTACGTCCAGAAAGAAAGGGTCGGGATAATCTACATCATCTGGAACCAGCTAGGCGCCTTCGTCTTCCTCGCCGGTATAGCGCTGGCATATTCCGCCACGGGGAGCTTCGACATTTCTTCACTGACCGCCGCCCAGTCCAGCTCCCTGGCCTATTGGATAGCGGCCCTGATTCTCGTGGGATGGCTCCTGAAGATGGGCATCTTCGGTCTCCATATGTGGCTCCCCATCACCGAGGCCGAGCCCCCGACTTCGTTCGCTCCCACGATGGCGATAGTGTCGGGGATGGGTGCGTACGTAATCGCCCGGCTCCTGTTCTTCGAGATGCCGACAGTGTTCCATTCCTTCAGCCTCCCACTCATGGCCTGGGCTGTCCTGACCATGTTCTACGGGGGGGCTGTCACCCTCGCCCAGAACGACGTGAAGTACATCTTCGCCTGGTCGACCATGAGCCAGAACGCCTACTCCATCCTAGGTCTGGCGAGCGCCTCTGCCCTCGGCGCGGTGGGAGGGGTGTTCTACTTCGGGAGCCACATCCTCGGCAAGTTCGTGCTGTTCTCCGTAGCCGGTATTCTCCTAACGCAGACGGGGCTGAGGGACGTCAAGAAAATGGGAGGCCTCGCGGCCAAAATGCCGTTCACGGCCGCGCTCTTCGTCCTCGGTGCGCTGATTCTCTCCGCGGTCCCTCCAACCAGCGGGTTCCAGGCGGAGTGGATCATGTTCGCCGGGATCTTCTCTCAGGGCGCCCAGGGCTCATCCCTCTACATGGTCGTCGCCCTGCTTGGCATAATAGCGACCCTGCTGACAGTCGCATACACGTTCTGGCCCATCAAGAAGATCTTCTTCGGGCCTCAGGCTCCAGGGCTCGACGCGGCCAAAGACCCACCCCTGACGATGACCCTCCCGCTCCTGGCCATTGTCGTGGCTTCGATACTCATCGGCATCTACCCAGACATCGTGACGAAATTCCTTACAGGCTTCGCCGGCATATTCAGTACAGGAGTGCTAGGCTGAGATGAGCTTCGCCATCCCGTCCTACTTCATCTGGCTGATCTTCATACTCCCCTACGCTGGCGCCCTCGTCACAATCGCGCTTAGGAAGCTCGGCAGGATGGGCGATTACGCAGCCGCAGCGTTCGCCTTGCTCTCCGCTGGATTCGCACTGATCATGCTCCTCCCGGTCCTGGAGGGCCAGCCCATCACCATCTCCAACGTCGGACCTCTGACCGTCAGCGTCCCCTGGATCTCGGGCCTGAATATCACAATGGGCGTGCTCACCGATTCATACACGGCCATACTCGCAAACGTCGTGGCCTGGGTCAGCTTCCTCATCGTCTTCTACAGTCTGGAGTACATGAAGGACGACGGGGGCCACAACCGTTACTTCTTCTTCATCTCCCTGTTCATCGGGAGCATGCAGCTCATCGTCCTCTCCGACAACCTCCTTTCGCTATTCATCGGATGGGAGATGGTGGGACTCTGCAGCTACGCGCTGATCGGGCATTACTGGAAAGACGAGACCAAGGACTGGGTCGGAACTCCGGGAGAGAAGGTCCTCGGCGAGGACCAGGCATACTCCCCTTCACAGGCGGGGATGAAGGCCTTCGTCATGACGAGGATAGGGGATGTCGCCATGCTGGCAGGGATCCTGATACTCTTCTTCTACTCGGGGACGTTCAACTACTATCAGCTCGCCGCCGACAAAGGGTCATGGTTCCAGAACCTGTACAGCAATGGCCTTCTTGTCCCGGTCGCGCTCCTGATTTTCGGTGGAGCGGTAGGAAAGTCCGCCCAGTTCCCCCTGCACGAGTGGCTCCCAGACGCCATGGCCGGCCCCGCCCCTGTCTCTGCTCTGATCCACGCCGCGACCATGGTCAAGGCCGGGGTGGTCCTTGTCGCGAGAATCGCCCCTATCTTCTACTTCATCGCCATCGGTACCGCAGGCTTCGGCATTGCCACGGTGCAGCCGTTCTTCCTGACGGTAGCTTGGATCGGGGCCTTCACCGCCGTGCTGGCCGCGAGCCAGGCGCTGGTCGGCTTTGAGCTCAAGAAGATCCTCGCTTATTCGACGGTGTCGCAGATCGGCTACATGATGCTCGCAGTGGGGGTCGCGGGCCTGTCGGTCAACTTCTCCGACGGCCTCTCTGCCGCTCTCTACCAGCTGATGAGCCACGCCATCTTCAAGGCGTGCCTGTTCCTCGCCGCGGGCGCGCTCATCCACGCGGCCGACTCGAAGTACATCAGCGACATGGGTGGGATGAGAAACAAGATGAAACTGACATTCGCGGCGGTGCTCATCGCCGTCGCCTCCCTCTCGGGGATCCCTCCCTTCAGCGGCTTCTGGAGTAAAGACGCAGTCCTTGGCGCCGCCTGGGGGGCAGGGCAGTACGGCCTCTTCATAGTCGGAGCCCTTACCGCCGGGATGACCGCCTTCTACTCGTTCAGGATGCTGGGGATGGTATTCTACGGAGACAGCAGCAAGAGGCTCGCCGAGGTCGAGGGCCAGGGCCATCACGTCCATGAGCCTAGCCCGATAATGTGGGTCCCCTACACGATTCTCGCGGGGCTAACCGTCATCATCGGGGTGACCGCCTTCGCTGGACTCGGCATCCCCGCGCTGAACATCGACGCTTCGCTCCAGGCCGCAGCACAGAACTACATCGTAGCACTCTTCCCCACGGCTTCTCTGGCACCGCCGTCAGGCGCGGTCAATTGGGCCCCCGCCGGGCTCACCCTGGCCATCGTAGTCCTCGGCTTCGTGGCTGCCTACGGTATCTACATCATCCGGAGGGTCCCACCTACGCGGTTCGTCGGCCAGACCGGATTCATGCACGGCCTTTACAACTTCCTTGAGAAGAGGTGGTACATCAACGCGATTTACTACAAGGTGTTCGTTAACGCCCCCCTCGCCGCGTCCAGGTGGCTGAGCGACGTGTTCGACTTCCGGGGCTTGTTCAGAATCAACAGCGCAGGCTCCTTGTTCGGGGTCTATGCCTCCACCATCGGCAACTGGGTCGACGTCAACATCGTGGACGGGGCCGCCAACGGGTTCTCTGAGTTAGGTCAGGATCTCTCGAGGGCCTTCAGAAGGATCCAGACCGGGATCGTCGAGGAGTACGCCCAGGTCTTCGCCTTCGGCATACTGGTGCTCGTGGTACTGTTCCTGCTCGCCATCTGGCGGGCGGGCGTGGGGGTGCCTCTCCCATGAGCTACGTCCTTTCGCTGCTGATCGCACTTCCTGTCTTCGCCGCGCCTCTCGTCTACGCCCTGACCAAGGTCAACAAGAAGCTGGGAATCTACGCTTCCCTCGGCCTGTCAGCCTTCGTCCTCCTCATAGCCGGCTACGTTTTCTGGCAGGTGTACGCGGCTCCTCCCGCTCCGGGCCAGTACCTGTTCCAGGAGAAGGACAGCTGGGTCAGCATCAGCAGCTTCGGCCTCGACTACTTCTTGGGGACCGACGGACTCAGCTCTCCGCTTCTATTCGTCTCGGCCCTGCTCACTGTCCTCGTGATATTCGGGTCGAGGAAGCTGATCGACCACCACGAGGCCGAATACTACTCGCTCATTTTCCTCTTCGAGGGCGCGATAATGGGGGTGTTCACCTCCCTCAACCTCATCCTGTTCTACATCTTCTGGGAGGTCGTCCTCATCCCGATGTTCTTCTTCATAGGGGTTTGGGGGGGGCCGCGCAGAAAGTACGCGGCCCTGAAATTCATCATCTTCACCTTCACCGGGAGCACGATAATGCTGTTCGGCTTCCTCTACTTCTACATGGGGATGCCCACGCCATCCTTCGACATCCCCACCATCCAGGCCATGCTGCTGAGCCATCAGATACCTGCCGCTCTCGAATACGTCCCACTCGCAGCGTCCTTCATCGGGTTCGCCGTCAAGCTCCCGCTTGTCCCGTTCCACACCTGGCTCCCTGACGCCCACGTCGAGGCTCCGTCCCCGATCTCGGTCCTTCTGGCCGGGGTTCTGCTGAAGATGGGCGGCTACGGATTCCTCAGGATAAGCATAGGGCTGTTCCCGGGTGCTTCGGTCCAGTACGCCTGGGTGTTCCTCATACTAGGGCTGTTCTCGATGTTCTACGGAGCCGTCGCGGCCGTCCTCCAGAAGGACCTGAAGAAGATGATAGCGTTCACCAGCATCAACCACATGGGCTTCGTCCTGTTCGGAGCCTATGCCACACTGATCTCAGGCAACGTCCTCGGTATTCAAGGGGCCATATTCCAGATGTTCACCCACGCCCTCGCCATCGGGAGCCTCTTCATGCTCACAGGGTACATCCAACATCAGGCCGGGACCAGAGAGATCCCGCTGCTGAAGGGGCTTGGGACCTCCATGCCCAGGACTGCTGCCATTCTCGTGCTGGCCTCTGCGGCGGCCATGGGCCTGCCTCCCTTCTCTAGCTTCCTGGCCGAGTTCTTGGTGATAGCGGCCGGCATCTCGGCGTCCGCCATTACTGCGATCTCGATACTGGTCCCCGTCATAACTGCAGGCTACTTCCTCTGGATGATCAAGAGGACAGTCCTGTCTTCCCCCGAGCCGGGACACGAGGCACACGACATGGGGTGGTCTGACGTCGCAGCCTTCGCAGTCTACCTGATCCCGCTGGTCATCCTCATCGTGACGTCTTACGTCATACTGAATCCGGCGCTCCCCGTCGCGGAGTTCCTGAAGGGGTTGACATAGGATGATTGACTATCTAACGACGACCGTAGTCCTACTCGCGGGGACCGCGTTACTCCTTCCTCTCCTGCAGCTGACGAAGGGAAGGAACCCCAACCTCGCCGGGTACATCCTCGCCCTGGTCCTCGCAGCGGCGCTGCTTTTCATCGGTCTCTTCACCCTCAACCCGACGTCTGTGCCGTGGGCTGCATCCCTGCTTATCCCCGACCAGCTCGGCGGGATCTTCGCCCTGGTCACCGTCGGCATCACCCTTGCTGTAACTGTGGCGTCATTCGACTTCGAAAAGAGCACGAGCAACCCGGTCTACTACAGCCTCCTCGGCTTCACCGCCCTCGGCATGGTCCTCCTCGCCTATTCGCAGGACCTGCTGATGCTGTTTGTATCCTGGGAGCTGATGAGTCTCCCCACCTACGTCCTGGCCGGCTTCGACAAGAAGCTCAGGTCGAACGAAGCGTCGGTGAAGTACGCGATAATCGGGGCCATGTCATCGGCCGTCATCCTCTATGCGATCAGCCTGGCCTATGGCCTGACCGGCAGCACCTCCATCGCCGCCGTGGTTTCCGGCTTCACCTCGCACCCGTCCGCCCTTGCCGGGGTCGCGACCCTCCTCTTCGTGGCCGGGTTCGGCTTCAAGATGTCCATCGTTCCGTTCCACATGTGGATCCCTGACGCCTACGAGGGGGCTCCCACCACCATCAGCACCCTGCTGGCCGCGGCCACCAAGAAGGCTGGCTTCATCGCCGCCATCAGAGTCCTCCTGGCCATCACTACCGTGTACGCAGTCACCCGCAGCCCGGTGTTCTCCATGGCCAACGTGTTCGCCGTGCTGGCCGTCATCACGATGACCGTCGGCAACGTGTCAGCCCTGACCCAAAAGAGCATGACGAGGCTTCTGGCCTACTCCAGCATCGCCCAGGCAGGTTACATCCTGATCGGATTCGTGGCTTATTCCAACGCCCCGGGGTCCGCGGCCGCGACCCTCGGCCTCACGGGGTCAATCTTCCATGTGATCAACCACGCGGTCATGAAGGGGGCCGCATTCCTCGCCGCCGCCGCAGTTCTGCTGGTGCTCAAGAGGGCAGACCTCCGCGCCTACGACGGCCTAGGGAAGCGTATGCCAATCACTGCTTTCACCCTGACTGTGGCATTCCTCGGCCTGGCCGGGGTCCCGCCGCTGTCCGGCTTCTGGAGCAAGCTCCTGCTGGTCCTGTCAGTGGCCAACGGCCCCTACGCATGGCTGGCGCTGGCGGCCATCCTGAATTCAGCCTTCAGCCTCGGCTACTACGCGTGGCTCATCAAACGAATGTACATCGACGAGCCGGAGAGTACGGAGAAGGTCAAGGAGCCCTTCTGGTTCGTGGTCGTCTTCGCAGTCCTGGTCGGGCTGATAATCGGGATAGGCCTGTTCCCGCAGGCGGTGATCAACTTCGCCTCCAGCGCCGCGAGCACCTTCGTCGGCTAGAGCCAGTTGATTTTGAACCTGGCCCTGTCAGGGAATATCTTCCTGAAGGGCTTGCCTTCGCCTGTATAGAATTTCGTGAAGAACTCGTAGAGGTGTAGCCTCAGGTCTTGCACGTATACAATGAACGCCTCGAAGGCGAGTATGAGGAGGTTCAACACTATCCAGGGGGCGATGTACACCGGGTTCCCCCACGGCTGCATGAGATTGATGATAAGAAGCAGCGCCGCGTGCACTAGCAGCATGACCGCGAGCCTAACGTAGCTTATCGTGTTGGACATGAACTGAGAGATCCTTTCGAAGACTTCGAGCCCTCCGTTGGAAAGGGCGCCCAGCACGGAACCCTCCTTCAGCTTCCCCATGGCTATGGCTACGCTCTTACCAGCCAGCAGCACGACCATGGAGGGCACCAGCACCACGAGCGAAGCCGCCCCCAGTAGGTTGTTCGGAATTCCAAGGAGCGGGTTGGGAGAAGAACTCGAGAACACGTTGAAGCTGAAACCCACTCCCACGAACGCGAGCCCATAGCCCACTCCTGAAACGTACATCAGGAACAGCGGGACCTTCTCGAGCCAGAGCTCGATTCTGTTGTGCTCTTTGTAGGTCTGGTAGATGTCGAGCCCGAGCGCCGTGGTCAGGTGGGCGATTCCGATGAGGAAGCTCACGATCAGAATCAGGTTGACGCCTGCCCACGGGGTGGGAAGGAAGTTGAACGTGTCCACTGCGCCCGCGGCCCTGTGTATGATTTCTATTGCCGCAGGTATGGGGACGAAATTCGAAAACGACAGCTCGAAGAACTCACCGAATATTATTCCGAAGATTATCGCCGAGATCCCTGCGACGACGAACATGTTCGCCCATTGCCTCATGCTCCCCGTCGACCTCTGTCTGACAAACAGCATGAACGCCGTCAGGATGAGCCCGTGCCCCACATCCCCGAACATCATCCCGAAGAAGACTGGGAAGACAAACGAGACCAGCGGGGTCGGGTCGACCTCGTGGGCAGCTGGGATTCCCTGCTCCAGGGTCACAGGCTGATAAAGTCCCAGTCCCTTCCTGTTCTCCATAAGCGTCGGCACATGGTCTTCCTCTGATTCCCGATTCACCTCTTCCGTGTTCACAATCCAGCGCCCGAAGACGCTCTTCATCTCCTGCTCTCTCTTTGCGGGGATGTATCCGGAAATCATGGCCATCCTTTGCATCCCGCCTGAAACCCTGGCTTCGTCCAGGGTCTTGCGAGCCACTTCCGAAAGCTCTCTCAGCGCCAGCAGGGTCGTGCCGTGCTTGGTCTTGCCTTCCACCATCTGAGCCTCGGCCTTCTTCCTCTCCGCCGAAGCCGCCTCATGGTCGCTCTCCGCTTTCTTGTAGGCCTCGGCCGGGTTCTGAGGAAAGTCGGGTGGAATCGTCAACGGTTTGAGCTCGAGGAGCTTCATCATCTTGTCGAGCCTGGCTTCCTCCGACTTCGGGACAGCCACTAGGACTAGGGTCTGCTCCTTGGAGACGAGGTTAGAATGGAAGATGGCGTCTGGGAGCGACTTCCTGAACTCGTCCACCTTCTCATTCCCCACAATCGACGCGACCGCCTTGAAGTACCCCAACCCAACAAGTCCAGTCAGGTCTGACGAGAACTTTGAGACTACCTGGAGTGCTCCCATCAAAGCTTCCGAGTCCGACTCGTCCTTCTGGGCCTTCTGTAGCACGATCTTCTCGGATCTGACCTCCTCCGCTATGGGCTCAAGTTGAACGTCCGCCTTGTTGAGCAGGTCCTCCCAGTCGGAGGCCTCGAAGGTGCTCCGTGGGACCTTGGCCCCTCCGAAGACGATGTCCATCTGCCCCGGCATCAGCTTTAGGCCTAGATCCTTCACAGCCTGGTCCGCCTGCGCGAAGAGCCTGACCGACTTCACTGTGAGTTCTTGGACCCCGGGATCGAAGTTCTGCTGGGCTCCCTCCACCGGGTGGAAATACTCGAACTTGGCTAGACTCTTGGCTACTTCCTCATATTCGCTGCGAGGGGAGATGATCGTGACTTTGGTGAGACGGGCGACGCCCAAGCGCTACACTCTTTCAATTTCTGCCGCGCCCTAGTTCCGTTATTAAGGGTGCTGGGGTTGCGGGCAGGAGTTTCTGTCTTTTCGGTTTCGAAGGCTCGCGTTCCTCGGCGCAGTAATTATAAGCCGAACTTTGGTCGGCTTCGACGGATTCAGGTTTTTCGATTGTCGAGCAGGACTTACGTGGGAACGAAGGCTTTTGCGCTCCGGGGGTCACTCCTGGACGGCCCCAACATCCAGAAGCTCGCAGAGTCGACTTCCCTCGATGAGCTCGTCAACAGGCTCAAGGGCACCCCATACGTGGATTCTCTAGCGAGCGTGTCGCCGCCATACAACGCCCGAAGGATCGAGCTCGCGCTGCGAGAGAGGCTCGCTGTCGTCCACCATTCCATCACCCAGGGTGCAGGGAGATACGGCATCCTCGAACTCTATTACCTGAAGAACATCGCGTGGGACCTGAAGTTGGCCCTCAAGGCGAGGGCTCTCAACCGATCATACGAGGAGACCGTCGAGTACATCGACATGAAAGCGGAGGAACTTGTCGGTCGGAGGGACTTGCTGGTCAAGGTCCTCTCTGCCAAGGACGTCAACGAGGCGGTGACCATGCTGTCTGGGTCAGAGTTCTTCGCAGACGTCGAGAAGGCAGCCGCGGCATACAACTCGAAGGGGGAGATCAGGTTCTTCGACGTCTTCATAGATCACGCGGTCCTTTCGGCCATTTCGAAGGAGTACTCGTTGAACCCGAGGCTGTACGCGGGAAAGTCGGCCGACGTCAACGGCGTCCGGGAATTGGTGGCAATCGATGTTGACGCCTACAATGTGCTCGCCGTGCTCAGGGCAAAGCTCTGGGGCCTTTCGGAGGCTGAAATCCAGGAACTCATCATCATCCCGGCCCGCAGGGTCCAGATTCCCATTCTCTACAGCATGGCAGCAGCGGATTCCGTTACAGAGGCCGTGAAGCTGATTGAGTCCTCCTATCGCTTCCAGCTCCAGGGGGCACAGTATGACGAGGAACTCATCGACATGGTCGAGGATGGATTCGCCAACCTATCGAAAGAGACCGCGACACTCGCGTTCGTCTGGCAGGGCCTGAGCCCGGGGACGATCCTCGGACTGATTAAGCTCCTCGAGTTCGAGGTCAGCAACCTTGCGGCCATCGCCATCGGAGTGGAAGCGGGGATAGATCCGAAGAAAATAATCTCCAAACTTCGAATTTAGCGCCGCGAAAATCTCAGAATCTCCCAACATTTATAAGCGGTATTTCGAGCCGCTTTTTCGTCGAACAATGCGAAGGATTTTCCGGGCGACCCTCGTCGGCGCGTTTCTCCTAACGCTTGTCTCTGCGATTTCGACTCCGGTCTTCGCAATAACCCCCGGCGCCGCCGCCAACGGTCAACAGTTCCTCGCAGCTGGACTGGCATTCGGACTGGCAGCGCTCGGCGCAGGAGTGGGCGTCGGTACGTCAGGTTCTGCGGCCATAGCGGCTGTCACTGAGAAGGCAGAAGTAAGGACCACCGCACTGATTTTTGTGGTGCTGGCAGAAGCAATCGCCATCTACGGGTTCGCGATAGCCTTCATCATCCTCGGGCAGTCAGGTTAGAAACGAACCCAATCCATCCGAGCTTCTCAGTATTCTCTGAGTATCGAAAAGTCCGAAAGGTCTTCCAATAAGGCGGTCGCTTCATTCCTAGGGAGATGCATCAGGCGCATCTTCGCCTCTTCCGCGTAGGATTCTGCCTGGGCTGTCATCTTCCCCACCACTTCGCTCTCGCTGTGGGTTTTCAGAAGGCCGACCGACACCTTGTCCTGAGACCTCCAGTCCAGCAGGTCGTCCTTCAGCTGGTAGGCGATCCCTATGCACCTCCCGTAATCTGCGAGGGCCTCGACCTCCTTCTCATCACCCCCGGCGATGATTGCACCTAGCTTGGCCGATGTCTCAAAGAGTGACGCTGTCTTCTCAGTGACGATCCTGATATACTCGTCCCAGGTGAGCTTGTAGATCTGCGGGTCGATGGTGAGTTCCGAGTACTCACCCTCCGCCATCTGCAGCGCGGCGTTGCTAACCTCTTCGGCGACCCTTCTGTCGTCGTACCTGGCGGCTATGGCCAGAATCATGGCGAAGACGAAATCCGCGCTGAGCAGGGACGCGCTGTAGCCATACTTCAGGTGGAACGGCATCTTGGCCCGTCTGATCTTCTCCTCGTCTATCACGTCGTCGTGTATGATCGATTCGGTGTGAAGCAGCTCTACGGCGACGGCGGCTCCGAGGACCGAGTCGTCCTTGCACCCCAGTGCCTCTGCCGAGGCCATGAGCATGACCGGTCTCACCCGCTTCCCACCTTCGATGACGTAGACCAGGGGGTCGTGGAACCTTGAATGGGTGTAGAGCTTCAGCTCGCGAGCAAGGGCCGAGTTCACCCGGGTAGCGTATGACTTCATGCGCGCCTCCAGGGATTCGATTGAAACGGCCCTGTCCTCTCCCATGCTAGGTCAGTCTTTCGTGGATTAGGTTTCTATATATTTTGTATGCCTAATCGGTCGGGCATGCTCCGCTACAAGGTCCACCAGTTCAAGCTGCGGGGTACACACTACCTGCTTCTTCCGAAGCTGAATTCGAAGCAGATGGGACTCTTGTCCGAGCGCTTCAAGGGAGACAGAATCCTGACAGCATCCCCGAATAGTGTAGTCGTCAGAACGAAGGAAGGGAAGCTCAACATAGATTCGGCCGGGCTCTGCTGGTCAGCCTTCGACCCGTCAGATGAGATACTGCCGACGATTCCTGGAATCCTTGATTGCGAGAAAGAGGCGGCCACGCTTCGGACGATGGAGTCTCTTTACTTCAGACGCTCCACGGGGGCGACGGAGGTCCGGTTCATGAAAAGACTCGAATCTTCCTCGAATTGGGACGCCCTGCTGTCGGCCGGGGATTGCGCCCTCTCCCCCGACGAACGTACAGCTTGCACATTCCTCCTAGGTCAGGCTGGAGGACGCTATGAATTGCTCACTGATTTCCCGGAAGACGGGTCCACGCCGAAAATCTGTGGAAGGAGGCGCTTTTTCGTCTCGACGATCGACGGTCCGACAGTCTCCACGACCCTAAGGGTCGCTGGGAAACGAAACCCAAGGAACTCTTACCTACCTCGGGACGGTGTCCTCCACTTCGTGAGTGGTGTCGAAGTCAATAGGCAGGACCTCGTCGACCTGTTCGACCGCTTGGGTGAATGGTGCTCCTTTACAATCAAGGCCGCACGAAAGCTCTAATTGACGACTACATTTGGGGCATTTCAGCCCCGGTAGTATAGGGTCCGCTCGGACGTACAGCCCGGTCAAGCATTCGGCGCCGAGAGTATGCTGGCCTTTCGAGTCGGCGACCCGGGTTCGAATCCCGGCCGGGGCAAAGAATCCAAGCTCAGGGTGTTGCGACTATCCGCCGTTTGAATTATGTATCATGCACGAATATGGTCGCTTGAACGACCCGCTCGCATTCAGACGCGACTAGATTTCTTCACAGAGGTTCGAGATAACTCGCTTGATAATTTGCATTCCCAACGTCTGCTGTCAAGCTAAGATGAAATGGCTTCAGGAAAGTTAGAACATCGGAGGACTCTAGGCCGAAGACCCAAGGGGCATTATTCTTCGCCACAACATCCATCAGTCTATCCGCCCCTGGAATGCCTGAACTCCGCTCCACAACGCTCTTTAGGACGTATGTGAACAAGAGGGTGCTTTCAGGAGCAGAATTACCTACAAAGGCTAATGTCCGGCGGACGGCCACCTCCGGGATATACTGGGTAACACCTTCCCAGACAAAGACCACAGGTTTGGAAGGATCGAAGGCTGTATCTGTTAAGACGCCTTCAAGGCTCTGTGTATCAAAGTCGATGGGGACAAAAGTTACTTTTTCAGACAACCGGCCGAAGTGTTTCTGGAGGTTCTTCCTTTTTTCGTCCTGCACTGATGGCAAGTCAACCTCAACTACTTTGACTCGCTCCAGACCGGCTAGGCGATAAGGCCGTGTATCAAACCCGGCACCCAAAATCACCAGTTGTCCCACGCCTTGCGATACGGCCATCTTGACAACATCGTCGATGAAACGCGCACGACAGATCAGGCCGCCGAAGATCCCTGGCATGATTGCATCTGTTCGTTTTATTGTGAAATTGCGCATTCTGGCGAACTTCATCAGCCCCCGGATGAGTGTTCCCACCAGGTCCTTGACCACCGGGTCGTCTACAAGTCGGGTTCCTTCAGGCTGGTACTGCTCGATCAGACGACATGTTGCTGCGCCAAGAGCAGTATTTCGGACGTTCTGTCTTGCCACGTAGATTTGACGATTTCCGTCGGATTCAAACTTTTGGCACGCTCATTGCCCACGCGAAGAGCATCCATTTGGATGCCCGAATCCACTCGAAAAGGTCCACCGAGCTTTTGACACCTACTCTTCACGGGCCTAAACGTTTTTCACATCCGTCTTC
>Ga0209415_10008694_pt1 | contig 17574 bp, 17 predicted proteins | sample PeaSoiSIISIP2007_FD_187696 | JGI IMG/M metagenome (GOLD analysis project Ga0209415, IMG submission 187696) | Peat soil microbial communities from Weissenstadt, Germany - SII-SIP-2007 (SPAdes) (version 2) | ecosystem: Environmental > Terrestrial > Soil > Wetlands > Peat | place: Germany... | reverse complement strand
CGCCGCGACGCCGCCGCCTCGGGCCTCGCGCGCCTCGGCGCCGCGGGCCGCGCCGCCGTCGCGCGCTCTCTCGGGTCCGACGCCGCGCGCGAGCGCGCGCTCGCCGCGCTCGCGGCGGCCGCGAGCCCCGACGCGCAGACCTTCGGCCTGCTCTCCCGCGCGTTTGGGGACGGCGACCCCGCCGTGCGCGCCGCCGCCGTCGCCGGCCTCGGCGCCGCGCAGGGGACCATGCTCGAAGCGAAGGCCGCCCTGCTGCCCGCTCTCCGCGACCTCGCCGCCGGCGACTCGGACCCGGGCGTGCGCGCCTCCGCCGCGCTCGCCGCCGCCGCGATCGCGCCCGCCGCTCCGCGCTAGAGCCGCGCGGCGTTGACAGCCCGCGGCGCGGCGGCTACACTGCCGCCAGCGCCGCAAAGGAGGCTCATGGCCCAGATCCGATCGTTCGGCGTCCTGCAGACGGCGAAGTTCATCGGCACGTTGTACGCGGCCGTCTCCGCGCTCTTCGCGGTCCCGATCGCGCTCATCGGCGTCGTCGTCGCGGCCGTCACGGACAAGCCCGGCGGCTACGCGATCGTCCTCGTCGTCTTCGCTCCGCTCGTCTACGGGCTCATGGGCTTCCTCGTCGCCGCGCTCGGCGCGTGGGCGTACAACGCGCTCGCCGCGCGGATCGGCGGCATCGAAGTCGAGATCGTCTGACCGGCGGCGGCCGCCCGGACGCTAAGCCGCGACCGGAGCCGCGTCGCCGAGCAGGTCCTTCAGTCGGCCGGCCGCCTCGTCGAGCTTCCAACGCGCCACGGCGGATTCGCCGCGGCGTTTATATTCGACCTCGCCGCCGTCGAGCGTCTTGCGGCTGAGGACGAAGCGGTGAGGGATGCCGACCAAGTCGATGTCCTTGAACTTGACGCCCGGCTTGCCGTCGCGGTCGTCCTCGAGCGCCTCGATGCCCGCCGCCTCGAGCGATTTCACGAGCGCGTCGACGGCCGGCCGCACGCGCGCGTCGTCGGCCTCGTCGAGCGCGACGACCGCGCAGGCGAACGGCGCGATCGCGGCGGGCCAGAGGATGCCGTCCTTGTCGTGGCCCTGCTCGATGGCGGCCGCGACCACGCGGCTCACGCCGATGCCGTAGCAGCCCATGACCATGACCTGCGGCTTCTGCGCCTTGTCCAGGTACTCGGCCTTCATCGCTTTCGAGTATTTCGTGCCGAGCTTGAAGGTGTGGCCGACCTCGATGCCCTTGAAAAACTCGGTCTTCGAGCCGCAGCGCGGGCACGGATCCTCGGCGGTCGCGGTGCGCAGGTCGAAGAAGCCCTTGTGGCCGGGCAGGTCGCGCGCGATGTTGAAGTTGTCGACGTGCATGTTGTTCTTGTTCGCGCCGTTGACGCCGTTGAGCACGGCGCGCGCGGCGAAGTCGCAGTAGACGTCGACGTCCGGGTGACCGTGCGGGCCCGCATAGCCGACCTTGCAGCCGAGCGCCGCCTCGTACTGCGCCTCGCTCGCGCGGTAGAGCGCGGGGGAGCCGACGGCGGCGGCGAGCTTGGCCTCGTGCAGCTCGTGGTCGCCGCGCATCAGCGCGAGGATCGGCTTATGTCCGTTGAGCATGTAGAGCTGGGTCTTGAAGAAGTCGGTCAGCGGGCGCTTGACCAGCGCGGCCACGTCCGCGCACGAGGTCTTGCCCTCCGTGTCGAACTCGACGAGCGCCTTGAACTTCGCCGCGTCGGGAGCCTGATACTGGTCCTTGACCTCGGCGCGCTCGAGGTTCGCCGCGTAGTCGCACTTCGTGCACGAGACGATGGTCTCCTCGCCGGTCTCGGCGAGCACCATGAACTCGTGCGAGTACGAGCCGCCGATCGCGCCGGACTGCGCCTCGACGGGCTTGAACTTGAGCCCGCAGCGCTTGAAGACGTTCGTGTACGCGTCGTACATGCGCTTGTAGTACGCGGTCGCGTCGGCCTCGTCGACGTGGAACGAGTACGCGTCCTTCATGAGGAACTCGCGCGCGCGCATCACGCCGAAGCGCGGGCGGATCTCGTCGCGGAACTTGAGGCCGAACTGGTAGAACATCGCCGGCAGCTGGCGCCAGGAGCGGACCTCGCGGCGCACGAGGTCGGTGATGACCTCCTCGGCCGTCGGGGCGAAGCAGAACTCCGCGTCCTTGCGGTCCTTGAGCCGCAGGAGCTCCTTTCCGTACACGCCCCAGCGCCCGGTCTCCTCCCACAGCTGCTTGGGCTGGATCACCGGCAGCCAGACTTCCTGGCCGTCGGCCGCGTTCATCTCCTCGCGCACGATGCCCTCGACCTTGCGCAGGACGCGCAGGCCCAGCGGCAGCCACTCGTAGATGCCCGACGCGACCTTGCGGATCATGCCCGCGCGCTGCATGAGCTGGGCCGAGACGTTGTCCGCGTCGGACGGCGCCTCGCGCAAGGTCGGGATCAAGGTCTTGGAGAATTTCATCGTCGTCGTCCTGTTCAGCTCTTGCCGTGCGCCGGAGCCGCGGGCGCGTGGGCCGGAGCGGCCGGGGCGGAGCGGGTCGCCTTCGCCGCGCGCTCGGCGCGGATGCGCACCACGTCGTTGTACGTCGCGAAGGCGAGCAGAGAGAGAAGGAAGGCGAGGCCGACGGTGTTCGCCTTCTCGACCATCTCGGGCGTCGCCCGGCGGCCGCGGATTCCTTCCCACAGGTAGAACGCGCCGTGGCCGCCGTCGAGCATCGGGAGAGGGAGGAAGTTGAAGAAGCCGATCGCGACGGAGATGAAGCCGATGAAGAACAGGAACTCCTCCCAGCCCGCGCGCGCGGCGCGCGAGACCATCTGGAAGATGCCGACCGGGCCGGCGAGGTCGGGCCGCTCGCGCCGCCAGAGCTTGCCCGCGATCGTCGTGACGGTCTGCTTCGTCTGCGCCCAGCACATCGTCGCGCCCTCGCCCATGGCCTCGAGGAGCGTCGCGGGCTTGTAGCTCATCTCGGGCATGATGCCGATCACGCCGCGGTCCTCCGCGTCGTCCTTGCGCGGCGTCAGGGTCAGGTCGAAGGTCTTGTCCTTGCGCTGGACGGTCAGCGTGACGGCCTTGCCTTGCGAGCGGTGGATCGAGCTCGCGAGATCCTCCCAGCCGGCGAGCGCGCGCCCGTCGAAGTCGAGCACGCGGTCGCCGATCTCGATGCCGGCCGCGTCGGCCGGAAAGCCCGTGATCATGTTGCCGATCACCGGCTCCTTCGACGGCTCGGCGAGGCCCTTGGCCCAGACCAGGCCCGTGTAGAGCAGGAAGGCGAGGACGTAGTTCATCGTCGGGCCCGCATAGACGATGACGAGGCGCCGGTACCACTTCTGGCCGAAGTACTCGTCGGGCTTCGGCTCGACGCCGCCGCCCGCGGCCGGGTCCTCGCCGGCGGGCTTGACGAAGCCGCCGAACGGGATCGCGCAGATCGAGAAGCGCGTGCCGGAGCGGCCGGTGAAGCCGAGCAACTCCGGGCCGAAGCCGAACGCGAACCGCTCGACGCGCACGCCGAGGCGCAGGCAGGCGATGTAGTGGCCGGATTCGTGCAAAAAGATGACGAGCCCGAGCGCGACCGCGTTCGCGACCACGGTGTAGATTCCGGACCCGAGCATGTGGGCGAAATTCATCATCGCAGATTCTCCTCGGCCTTGCGCCGCGCCCAGGCGTCGATCTCGACGATCTCCGCGAAACCGGGCAGGCCGCCGCTGACGGAATACGCCGCCATCGTCTTCTCGACGACGCGGGGGATGTCGGTGAACTTGATCTTGTGGGCGATGAAGGCCTCGACGGCGACCTCGTCGGCGGCCGACAGCACGGCCGGCATGCCGCCGCCCTTCTGCGCCGCCTCGCGCGCGAGCGCCAGGCACGGGAAGCGCGCGAAGTCCGGCTTGCGGAACTCGAGCGTGCCGATCGCCGTGAGGTCCAGCGGCTCGATCACGCGGCTCGTCCGCGCGGGGAACGTCATCCCGTACTGGATCGGGAGCTTCATGTCGGGCACGCCCATCTGCGCGAGCACCGAGCCGTCGGAGAACTCCACGCCGGAATGGAAGATCGACTGCGGGTGGATCACGATCTCCACCTGGTCGCGTCGAAGACCGAACAGGTTCATGATCTCGATGAGCTCGAAGCCCTTGTTCATCAGCGTCGCGCAGTCGATCGTGATCTTCTTGCCCATCTTCCACGTCGGGTGCTGGAGCGCCATTTCGGGCGTGACCTCGGAGAGATCGCCCGAGTATTTGCCGAACGCGCCGCCGGACGCGGTGAGGATCACGCGTCGGATCGTCTTGAGGGGCGCGGCGGCCTTCGGATCGGGGTTCAGGCCCTGCACGCACTGGAAGATCGCCGACGGCTCGCTGTCGACGGGCACGATGCGCGCGCCCCAGCGCTCCGCCTCGCGCATGAACTGCGCGCCGGCCATGACCATCGGTTCTTTGTTCGCGAGCGCGACCGTCTTGCCCGCGCGGATCGCGGCGAGGAGGGGGGCGAAGCCGACGCCGCCGACGAGGGACGTCAGCACGACGTCCACCGCCGGATGCGCGGCGAGCTCGCAGAGGCCCTCGACGCCCGACGGAAGATGGCGCGTGCTTCCGTTCACCCGCGTCTTCAGATCGGAGGCGGCCTTGTCGTCGAACATCGTGACCACGCTCGCGCCGAACTCCTTCGCCTGCTCGGCGACGAGCCCCGCGTTCGAGTGCGCCGCGAGCCCGACGACTTGCAGCTCGTCGGGCATCTCGCGGATCACGTTCAGCGCGTTGACGCCGATCGAGCCCGTCGAGCCGAGGATGGCGACCTTTCTCATCTCAGGCTCAGCACGTAGTAGACGGCGGGCGCGCACAGGATGTACGAGTCGAAGCGGTCGAACACGCCGCCGTGGCCCGGCAGGAGCGCGCCAGAGTCCTTGACGCCCGCGTCGCGCTTGACCATGGACTCGGCCAGGTCCGAGACCTGGCCCGTCACGCCGATCACCGCCCCCACGCCGAGCGCGAGCGGCAGAGGGAAAGCGTCCTTGAGCGAGAAATGCGAGAACGCCGCGCAGACGCCGACGGCCGCCGCGAAGCCGCCGATCGCGCCCTCCCAGGTCTTCTTCGGCGAGAGCACGGGCGCGAGCGCGTGCCGGCCGAACGCGTGGCCCGTCGCGTAGGCGGCCGTGTCCATGCACCATACGGCAATGAAAGTCATTAGTAAGAAGGCCTCGCCGTGCGGGCGGATGTCGCGGATCAGCGCCAGGTGCGCGGGCATCCAGCCCGCGAAGAGCGCGCCGAACACCGTCAGCGCGGCGCGGTCCATCGAGTGGACCTTCGACGCCATCTCGAGGAGCGCCACGAGCGCGACGCCGACCGTCAGCACGAGCCCGAGCGGCCCGCCGAGCGCCGCGCAGGCCGCCAGCGCCGCGCCGAGCACGACCGTCGCCGCCCACTGCACCGGCCGGCCCCCGATGCGCAGCGCGAGCGCGTACTCGTAGCAGCACAGCGCCGCGATGCCGGTGATGAACGCGGCGAACGCGAGCCCCCCGGCGTGCACCAAATAAACGAGGAGGGGGATTCCGACGAGCGCCGTCAGCACGCGCGGGAGCAGCATCCTGTGATTTTACAAAAATGGGAGGGCCAAAACCTCCCGGAAGGATGGAACAAAACCGGGGGGTCTCCCGTATATTCTGAGAGGAACAGGCCTTGATTAAACAACAATATTGTTGTATACTGATTTTATCTTCTAAACGGATCGCGTAAGAGTCCATGTACCGCATCGACTTTTACCGGACGCCGCGAGGGGACCGTCCATTCCAGATATTTCTGGATGGCTGCACGGACAAAGTCAGGTCCAAGTTCATTAAGTGGCTGGATCTTCTTAAAGAACAGGGGCCCGACTTAAAAAGACCGTACGCGGATGCTCTTCGCGATGGAATACGGGAGCTGCGCGTCGCTCTCGGCGGCGACCAGTATCGAGCTCTCTATTTCTTTTGGGACGGCGACACGATCGTGATCACGCACGGAATCATTAAAAAAACCGCTGAGGTGCCTCCCGGAGAAATCGACCGGGCCATCCGCTATCGGGCCGATTATCTGCGAAACAAAAGGTCCGGGGATCATCCATGAAGAAAAAGAAGCCCGACGACTTCGAGAGGTATAAGCGCCAAGCCCTCAAGGAGCCCAAATTCCGGAAAGCGTTCGAGGAACCGGACGAGGACATTTTTCTCGAGACCGCGTATCAGCTCGTCATGCTCCGCAGAAAAGCGGGCCTCACGCAAAGCCAGCTCGCCAAGAAATTAAAGATCTCTCAGCAGGCCGTCGCCCGTTTGGAGTCGCTGAGCTACAAAGGACATTCTCTGACGACCCTGCAGAAGATCGCGGAGACTCTGAACAAGAAGCTGAAGCTGCAGTTCGTCTGATTCTGCGGCTAGGACTTCGCCGACAGCCCGCCGTAGCGGCGGTCGCGCTTCGCGTAGTCCTCGAGAGCGGCGACGAGGTGCTCCTTGCGGAAGTCCGGCCACAGGGTCGGCGTCACGTAGAGCTCGGCGTAGGCGGCCTCCCACAGAAGGAAATTTGAAATTCGCATCTCGCCCGAGGTGCGGATCATCAGGTCGAGCTCGGGGAGGTCGGCCGTGTACAGTCCGCGCGAGATCGCGTCCTCGTCGACGGTCTTCGCGCCGGAGGCGAGCGCCTTGTTGACCGAGTCGACGATCTCCTGGCGGCCGCCGTAGTTCAGGGCGAGGACGAGGCGCAGGCCGTCGTTGCCCTTGAGCCGGTCGATCGACTTCGCGAGCTGGGCCTGGACCGGCTTCGGGAGCGCGTCGAGGCGGCCGATCGCGTGGAGGCGGACGTCGTTCTTGTCGAGCTCGAGCGTCTCCTTGTCGAGCGCCCAGGACAGGAGCTTCATGAGCTCGCCCACTTCCTCGGCGGGCCGCAGCCAGTTCTCCGTCGAGAACGAGTAGAGGGTCAGCGCCTCGATGTTCAGCTCGCCGGCGGCGCGCACGATCTCGCGGACGGACTCCACGCCGGCCTTGTGGCCGGCGATGCGGGGGAGTCCGCGCGCCGCGGCCCAGCGGCCGTTGCCGTCCATGATGACGGCGACGTGATGGGGGATTCTAGCGGGATCGAGAGACATCTGGTGCCGTCCGCCGGGACGCGAGCGTCCCGGCATCACAGTCCGGTGAGGAAGACACCCTAGACTGTGAGGATTTCCTTCTCCTTCGCGGCGACCTGTTCGTCGATCTGCTTCGTGAAGGAGTCGGTGATCTTCTGGATGCGCTGCTCGAGGCCGCGGTGGTCGTCCTCGGTGATCTCCTTCGCCTGGAAGGACTTCTTCACCTTGTTGACCGCGTCCTGGCGCTCGTTGCGCACGCCTACCTTGAACTCCTCGCCGAGCTTCTTGAGGAGCTTGACCAGGTCCTTGCGCCGGTCCTCGGTCATCATCGGCAGGCTGATGCGGATGAGCTTGCCGTCGTTCTGCGGCATCGCGCCGACGTCGGCCTTCTGCAGGGCCTTCTCGATGTCCTGGAGCGTCGACGGGTCCCAGGGCCGGATCTCGAGCGTGCGCGCCTCGGGCACCGAGACGGCCGCGACCTGCTTGAGGGGGACGGTGGAGCCGTAGGCCTCGACCTTGACGTTCTCGAGCACCATCGGATTCGCGCGGCCGGTGCGCATGACGGAGAACTCCTTGGCCATCTTGGCCATGCGGTCCTTCATGGCCTCCTCCATCTTGGAGACGACGGCGCTGACGGCTTCGTTGACGGGCATAGGGTTCACTCCGTGACGATCAAGGTGCCGACCTTCTGGCCGGCGACGGCGCGGGCGATGTTGCCCCCGACGGCGAGATCGAAGACGACGACGGGCAGGCGGTTCTCCATGCACAGCGTCAGCGCGGTCGCGTCCATGACCTTGAGCCGCTTTTGGATGCTGTCCATGAACGTGAGCTTGTCGAAGCGCTTGGCGCTCTTGTCCTTCTTCGGGTCCGCGCTGTAGACGCCGTCGACCTTCGTGGCCTTGAGCAGGATCTCGGCCTCGATCTCGACGGCGCGCAGCGCCGCGGCCGTGTCCGTCGTGAAGTACGGGTTGCCGGTGCCGCCCGCGAAGATCACGACGCGGCCTTTCTCGAGGTGCCGGATCGCGCGGCGGCGGATGTAGGGCTCGGAGAGCTTGTTGATCTCGACGGCGCTCTGCACGCGCGTGGGCACGCCGAGCTGCTCGAGCGCGTCCTGGAGCGCCAGCGAGTTGATGAGCGTGGCGAGCATGCCCATGTAGTCGGCGGTCACGCGGCTGATCGCCTCGCCGCGGTCCTTCTCGCCGCGCCAGATGTTGCCGCCGCCGACGACGACGCCCATCTGCACGCCCGAGTCGACGGCGAGCTTGATCTCGGCGACGATCGAGGAGAGCGCCTCGGGCTTCACGCCGCGCTCGCCCTCGCCGCACAGCGACTCGCCGGACAGCTTCAGGAGGACGCGCCGGAACTTCACGGGCGCGGCCTCGGGCCTCGCCTTCGGGCGGGGGAGAGTCGCCTCCGGACGCCGTGGGGACGCGGCCATGCGCGGGATGCTACGCGCCGAGCTGGTACCGCACGAAGCGGGCGATCTTGACCTCGCCGCCGAGCTTCGCGCTGGTCTCTTTGACGACGTCGCCGATCGACTTCTTGCTGTCGCGCGAGAGCTGATCGAGGAGGACCCACTGCTGGTAGAAGAGCTTGTTGATCTTGCCCTCGACGATCTTGACGATCTGCGCCTCGGGCTTGCCCTCTTTGCGCAGGATCTCGGAGTGGATCTCCTTCTCCTTCTCGATGTCGGCCGCCGGAACCTCGGAGCGGCTGACGTACTTCGGGGCGAAGCCGACGATCTGGAGCAGGAGCTCCTTGGCGAGCTCCGCGAGCTCGGGGGACTTGGCGGCCGCGTCGTTCGGCGCGGACAATTCGACGAGCGCGCCCATCTTCGCGCCGAGCGCGGGATCGGGCCGGTGCTCGTAGCCGGCGATGAGGCCCGGGCCCTTGAGCTCGAAGCGCTCGAAGCGGCGCAGGGACATGTTCTCGCCGAGCTTGCCGACGAGCGGCTTCACCAGCGACTCGTTGGCCGCCTCCACGGAGCCGAGCTGGCCCGCCGCGGCCTTCGCGACCACGCTGGAGACGAGGCTCGAGAAATCGGCGCCCTTCGCGACGAAGTCGGTCTCGCAGTTGAGCTCGACGATCGCGCCGGCCTTGCCGTCGATCTTGTAGGCGACCACGCCTTCCTTGGTCGCGCGCGTGGACTTCTTCGCCGCGTCGGCCATGCCCTTCTTGCGCAGGATCGTCTCCGCGGCGGCCGCGTCGCCCTTCGCTTCCTCGAGCGCGCGCTTGCAGTCCATCATCCCCGCGCCGGTCTTCTCGCGGAGCTGCTTGATCAGCTTCGGATCGATCTCCATGGTCGGCACTGGATCAGGCCTCCTGCTGGGTCGGCTCTTCGGTCGGCGCGTAGACGACGTCGGCGGTCTGCTGGACGTCGGCCGCCTCCGCGGCGGGCCCGGCGGCGAGCATCGCCGCCTCCGCGCCCGCGACGGACTGCGCCTGCTGGGCGGCCTCGAACGCCGTCTTCCCTTCCAAAACCGCGTCGGCCATCAGGCCGCAGAACAGCTTGATCGAGCGCGCCGCGTCGTCGTTGCCCGGGATCGGGTGGTCGATGAGGTCCGGATCGCAGTCGGTGTCGCAGACCGCGACGATCGGGATGTGCAGCTTGCGGGCCTCCTGAACGGCGAGGTCCTCCTCGACGGGATCGACGATGAAGAGCACGTCGGGCAGCTTGTCGAGGCCGCGCAGGCCGGAGAGGTTCTTCTTGAGCTTCGCCATCTCCTTGTTGAGGCGCGAGACCTCTTTCTTCGGGAGAACCGCGAAGATGCCGTCGGTCTGCCACTTCTCGAGCTCCTCGAGGCGCTTGACCGACTTGCGCAAGGTCGCGAAGTTCGTCAGCGCGCCGCCGAGCCACTTCTCGGAGACGTAGGCGGCGCCGCAGCGCTCGGCCTCGGCCTTCAGCAGCTCCTGGGCCTGCTTCTTCGTGCCGACGAACAGGAACTTCTTGCCGACGGCGGCCTGGTCGCGGACCCACTGGCCGACCTTCTTGAGCTCCTTGACGGTCTTCTGCAGATCGATGATATGGATGGCGTTGCGCTCGCCGAAAATGAAGCGCGACATCTTGGGGTTCCAGCGGCGGGTCTGGTGGCCGAAATGGACGCCGGCCTCCAGCATGGCTTTCATCGAGACGTTGATCATGAGCGGATGTCTATCCTCCGAGGGTGAGCGAACGAGGAATGATATCAAATCGCCGGAGAAGATGCCAGCGCCGCTGGACGCCATGAAGCTTTCCGCCGTCGAGGCTTAGGCGGCGCGCGGCGACGGGGGGGAGGGCAGAGTCTTCGCGTACTCGCGCCAGGCGCCTTCCGCCGCGAGCATGCGGCGCAGCCCTTCGTCGACTCCGACCGGGAAGATCCCGTGCGCGGCGCGCAGGCGGTCGACGCGCAGGGAGCTGTTCTTCGGCCGCCGCGTCGGCGACGGCAGGGCGGACGACGGCACCGGCCGTATCAAGGTCTCCGCGAGGCCGAAGGCGCGCGCGACGCGGAGCGCGAATTCGGCGCGAGCGAGCGCGTCCGCGCCGACGACGTGGAAGATCCCCGCCGCGCCCGCGGCCGCGAGCGCGGCGACGATCTCCGCGAGGTTGTCGACGTAGGTCGGGTTGTAGGAGATGTCGTCGGCGACGCGCATCTCGCGCCCCTCGGACAGGTTCGCGCGGATCTGCAGGGCGAAGTTCTTGGGCTCCCACTGCCAGCCGTAGGCCCCGGAGGTGCGCACGACGAGGGCGCGCGCGTCGATCCCCAGGACGGCGCGCTCGGTCTCCGCCTTCTGGCGGCCGTACTCGTTGAGCGGGCTCGGGGCGTCTTCCTCTGTATAGCCTCCGCGGGCCCCGTCGAACACGTAGTCGGACGAGAAAAAGATCATGCGCGCGCCGACGCCGCGGCAGGCGCGGGCGACGTTCAGCGTCCCGTCCACGTTCACCTTCCGCGTCTCGGCGGGCCGGCGCTCGCAGTCGTCGACGTAGGGGTTCGCCGCGGGAACGGCGACGAGCTCCGGCCGCAGGCGCTCGAGAAGGGCCTTGACCGCGGCCTCGTCCTCCATGTCGAGCTGGAGGAAAGCCGCCGAGGGATGGCAGTGGTACGTCGCCGCCGCGACGGTCTCTCCGCGCGCGCGCCAAGCCCGCACGAGGGCGTTGCCGATCAGCCCGGTCCCGCCGATCACGAGGATACCTCCGCCCATCCGCGCATCATACAAAAAGGGAGGGGGCCCCTCGGTCCGACGCGGAGGGGCCCAACGGCCCAGGTGCTCCGGAGCCGTTGTGCTATAATTATCTCATCGACAAAAACATTCGGCGATGTCTCGCCTCGGCGGCCCTCGCGGCCGCGGCTGCGGTTCCCGCGGTCTCCCAGGGACCCGGCCTCAGAGCCGTCGAACACGGCCTTCCGCCCATCATGACCCTGCCGTCCCGGGCCATGGTGGCCGCGCCGCGCCTGTCCGAGCGCCTCGGCGCCCCGCCGCCCGCCCTCTGGGTCGGCCCCGGCGCCGCGCGCCTGCACCAGCGCCTCGTCGTGCCCGTGCCGGTCGAGACGCCGGCCTACCGGCGCACCTTCCGCGCGCTGCTCGCGGACTCCAACAAGACGGACCAGTACGACGATCTGATCATGAAGTACGCCCGCCGCTACCACCTCGACGCGCGGCTGCTCAAGTCCATCATGGCCGCCGAGTCCGAGTTCGATCCGATGTCCGTCTCCCCGGCCGGCGCGCGCGGCCTCATGCAGGTCATGCCGCGCACGTCCGAGCAGCTCGGCGTGCCGGCGCCCAAGCTCTGCACCCCCGACGGCGGCATCCACGCGGGCGCCGCGTACCTGCAGGAGCTGTTCCGCGACGCCTGGCGCCACTACCACCTGCGCGGCGTGCGCTACGCCGACGCTCCGCCGTGGCTCCAGCAGCGCGTGGTCGCGGCCTACCACTCCGGCCCCAAGGCGCTCACGAGCCGCCGCTGGTTCGCCTCAACGAAGTCCTACGTGCGCAAGGTCGTCCTGTACTACAACTCGAACGTCACCGACCTGCGCCGCCCCGGCGCCGAGGGCCAGTCCCTGCCGTCCTTCGCGGAGACGGTCGCTCCGAGCGGGACGCTGTACTGATGCGCCGGTCCGTCCTCCTGCTCGCGGCCGCCGCGGCCGCCTGCGCCGTCCCCGAGCCCTGCACGCGCGCGCTGTGCCCGACGAAAGTCCTGGGGACGTACCGCGTGGCCGGCTGGAAATCCGCGGCGACGGTCGACGGGAGCGTCCCGCCGGTCCCGATCGCGTCGGACGCGGACATCACCGTCACGAGCGGCTCGATCGAGTTCGTCAACAACAAGGCCCTGATCGTCGCGGCCGCGGGGGCCGAGTTCAAGATCCTCGTGTCGACCCAGCCGCGCCCCGTGCCCCAGCTCTACGTCTCCAGCGGGACGGTCTCCGTCGCGCAGACGCCGGGCTCGGCGTTCCAACCCGTTCCGCCCGGCACGCGCTGGCTTCTGCCGCAGGCCCCGAAAGCGACCTGGTGGTAGGCCGCTAGCCGCGCAGGAAAAGGCCGAGGCAGACGAGCGTCGCGACGACGCAGACGCTGATCAGGACGATCACCAGGAACTTCATCTCGTCGCGCGCCTGCTGAGCCGCCCGCGGAGGCGAGGCCATGCGCGCCTGCTCCGGCGTCCAGGCCGGAATCGCGGGCCCTTCGAGCTCGGCCGAGCCCGGCGACGGCTCGAGCGGGCTGGCCGGCGGAGGCGGGGGCGGGGGAGCCGACGGCGCGCGCGGCTCCGCCGGACGCGCGGGCGCGGAAGGCCCCAGGTAGTTCTCGACCTCGCGCGAGATCTGCCGACGATTCTCCTCGGACTCGGCGCGCAGGCGCGCGAGCTGCTCGTCGACGCTCGTCGGCCCCGGACCGGCGGCCGAGACGGCGCCGCGCTCCGCGGCGACGTCCTCGTACAGGCGCCGGCGCTCGGCCTCGAGGCCCGCGCGCATCTCCGCCATCTCGCGGTCGGCGCGCGCGCGCAGGTCCGTCTTCAGCGCGTCCAGCTCGCCGCGGGCGGTCTTGATCTGCTCGTTGAGGGCGGCGCGCTCCTTCTCGCGCGAGGCGGCGCGCTTCTGCTCCTCGAGGTCGAGCCTGAGCTTGGTCTCGCGCGCACTCTCGAACGCCTCGACTCCCTCGCGGCGGATCTGCTCGGCGTTCTCGATCGCCTCGTGCGCCTTCCCGCGCGCCTCGGAGAGCTCGGCTTCCAGCTCCGAGCGCGCCTTCTCGAAGGCCGCGCGCTCCTCGGCCAGGGACTCCGCGTCGCCGCGCCCGCTCTCGGCCGCGACGGCGGCCGCGCGCGCGGCCTCCTGCGCCTCGCGCAGCGAGCGCTCGAGGTCCTCGCGCACGGCGGCGGAGGACAGCGACACGCGCTCGAGCTCGGAGGCGAGGCGCCGGTTCTCCTCCTCGGACGCGGCCTTCGCCCGCTCGGTCTCCTCGCGCAGAGCCGCGAGCTCGGCGCGCAGGGAGTCGATGTGCGCCTCGTGCCCGTCGACCTTGTGGCGCAGGGCCGACTGGTGCGTGCGCGACTCGCGCAGCTCGATCTCGCGCTTGCGCCGCTCGGCCTCGGCCTCCGCGGACGCCCGCTCCGCCTTCTCGGCGCGCGCCTGCGCGCGCACGGCCTGGTCGCGCAGGGCCGGCAGCTCCGCGTCGGCGCGCTCGGCCCGCTCCAGCGCGGCCGCGAGCTCGGTCCGCGCGCGCTCGGCCTCCTCGCGCATCGCCGCGAGCTCGAGCTCCGAGCGCTCGCCTCCCTGCTTCTGCGTGGCCGCGGCGAGCTCCCGCTCGAGCGACTCGCGGCGCGTCCGCTCGGCCTCGATCGCCTCGCCGAGCTGGCGCCGCGCCTCGGCCGCGACGCGCAGCGTCTCGTCGAGCTCGCGCGACAGCGCGGTCGCCGACACCGCCTCGCGGTGCAAAGTCGCGGCCGTCTGCTCGAGCTCGGAGACGCGGCGCGCGAGCTCGTCGGCCCGCAGGCGCAGGCGGTCCTTGCTGCGGATCTCGGACTCGAGCTCGTGCGTGCGCGACCTCAGGCGGCGGTCGAGCTCGTCGACGCGCAGCTCGAGGCGCGCGATCTCTCCCTCGCGGCGCAGGTCGGTCGGCGGCGGCTCGCTCGGCGCGGCGGGCGCCGGCGGCGCGGCCTCAAGCGCCGGGGGGAGGGGGGTCGGGGTCTCGTCTTTCGGGGTCTCGTCCAAGCGATTGCCTCAACTTATCCAGCATCTCCATCTGCTCGCGCCAGCGCCGCTGGATGTCCTCGCGCTCGCGCACGAACTCCTTCTCCATCGCGTCGAGGCGCGCGTCGGCCTCGGCCTTGATCCGCGCGCGCTCCTCCGCGACCAGCTCCGCGCGCTTGTCGGTCTCCTCGCGCAGGCGCGCGAGCGCCGCGGCCTCGGCCTCCTTCGCGCGCGCGAGCTCGGCCTCCGCGGACTTCACGCGCGCGCGCTCCGCGGAGATCGACTCCTCGAACGTCCCGCGCGCGAGCTCGCCGCCCGCGTGCTCGAGCGCGCGGAGCCGCTCGAGCGCCGACGCGGCCGCCTGCCGCTCCGCCGCCGCCTCGGCCTTGAGGCGCTTGGCCTCCTCGACCGCGGCCGCGGACTGCGCGCGAGACTTCGCGAGGCGCTCGGTGAGCTGGCGCGCGACGGCGCGCATGCGCTCGCGATAGCCGCCGAGGGTCTTCTCGAGCTCGGCGGCCCGCGCCGCCGCCTCGGTCTCGGCCGCGAGCGCGAGCGCGAGCTTCTTCTCCGAGCTCTCGGCGCGCGCGGTCTCCGCGGCGAGCGCGGCGGCGTGCGCCGACTGCAGGCTCTCGCGGCTCTTGGCCTCGACGGTGCGCGCCTGCTCGAGCGCCTCCGCCGCGATCTGGCGCTCGAGGGCGGCGTCCGCCTTCTGGCGCCTGCCTTCCTCGACGGCGCGCTTGACCTCGACGCGCGAGAGCGCGAGCCGGTCCGTGAGCTGGCGCGCGACCTCGCGCATGCGGTCGCGGTAGTCGCCGAGCAGCCTCTCGAGCTCCCGCGCGCGCGAGCCCGCGTCGCTCTCCGCCACGCGCACGCGCGCGAGCTCCTTCTCGGCCTTCTCCGCCCGCGCCTTCTCCTCGGCGAGCACGCGCGAGTGGATCGTCTCCAGCGTCGCGCGGGTCTTCTTGTCGACGTCGCGCGCCTGCTCGAGCGCCTGCGCCGCGATCTGCCGCTCGAGCGCGACCTCGGCCCGCAGGCGCCGGACCTCGTCCATGCCCTCGACGATCTGCGCGCGGGCCTTCCCCATGCGCTCGGCCAGGCGCGCGCGCGTCTGCTTCATCGTCTCGCGCTCGAGCTCGATGTCGCGCTGGAGCTGGCGCGCGATCTCGATCTGGGTGTTCTCGGCGGCGCGCGCGCGCGCGCACTCCGAGTCGGCCCGGTCCGCGCGGAAGCGCTCGGACGCGAGACGGTCGGCGACGGAGGCCTCGACGCGCTCGCGCGTCTGCGCCTCGATCGCGCCGGCCTGCTCGAGCGCGGCCGCGGCGATGCGGCGCTGCTCGACCGCCTCCGCGAAGGCCTTCTCCTTCTCGAGCGCCGCGGCGGCGGCGCGCCCGCGCGCCGTGTGCAGGCGCGCCGCGTACACGGACGCGAGGCGCTTGATGCGGTCGCGCGCGTCGGCGAGCTGGCGCCCGAGCTCCTCGAGGCGCTTGTTCGACTCGTCGAGGGACTTCTGCGCCGCGTCGCGCGCCGCCTCGACCGCGAGCACGCGGGCGCGCTCGGACTCGAGCTTACCCTCGAGCTCGGCCTTCTCGGCGCGGAAGGACGCGCGCTCGTCGCGGATCGCCCGATCCACGCGCAGCGGGATCTCGCCCTCGAGGGTCTTCGCCTCGGTCATCGCCTTGCGCGCCTCGGCCTCGACGCGCGCGATCAGGGACCGGCGCGCCTCGAGCTCGGCCTCGTCGCGGATGCGCGCCGCGAGGTCCTGCTCGAGCGCCGCCTTCTGCTCGCGCAGCATCGCCGTCTCGCGCTCGGCGTCGGCCGCGCGGCTCGCCTCGCGCTGGAGGGCCTCCGCCGACATGCGCTGGCGCTCCTCGTCGACCTTGCGCACGAGCGCGCCGTGCTCCTCGGCCCGGACGCGGATGTCGCGGACCGCGGCCTCGAGCTCCTCGGTCTTGCTCTGGAGCTCCGCCGCCCTCTGCGCCAAAGCGGCCTCGTTTTGGCGCGCGACGAGCAGGGCCTCGTCGGCCTCGCGCCGGCGGTCGGCCTCGACGCGCGCCTGGACGAGCGTGGTCTCCAGCTCGCCTTGGAGGGCGCGGATGCGCGACTCGACCTGGGTCGGCTCGAGCTCGGGCCGGCGGACCGCTTGGTCGAGCTTCGCGCGCCACGAGGCGATCTCGGCCTCCTTCGACTCGAGCGCGTAGCGCAGCTCCTCGGTCCGGACCTGGAGGTCGCGCGCGGCCTCCTGCCGCGCCGCGGCCTCGCGCTCCGCCTCGTGCGCGCGCTCGACGGCCGCCGCGGCCTGCCGGCGCGCCTCGTCGGCCTTCGCGCCGAGCTCCGCGGCCCGCGCCTCCGCCCTGCGCTCGCCCTCGCGGACCTCGTCGGCGCGCTTCTGCGCCTCGACCGCGCGCTCGGCGACGAGCCGCTCGAGCTCCGCGGCCCGCGCGTCGGCGCGCGCGACCGTCTCGCGCGCGGCGGCGACCTGACCCTCGAGCTCGCGCAGGCGCGCGGCCCCGGCCGCGACGTCGCCGAGCGCCGCGTCGCGGCCCACGCGCTCCGCGGCGGCCGCGAGCTCGGCCGCCTCGAGCCGGCGGCGCAGGTCCGCCGACTCCGCGACCGCCGCGTCGTAGCGGAGCTGCAGCGCGCGCGCCTCCGCGTAGACTCCGGCGGGAGGGATCACGAGGTCGGCGACGCGCCCCGAGTGGCCCTCGAGCGGGGACGGCCCGGGCTCCTCGCCGCGCTCGCGCGCGCGCCGGCGCGCGGCCAGAACCTCCTCGACCTCGCGCCGATAGTCGTCCTTCCAGGTGTGAAAAGATTCCATGCGGTGTCCCGGGCAGTATAACGCGGGGTTGTTACAGGCGCAAGTCTTGATTAGGCCTTTAGTCCTAAGCGGAAATAGGCCCTTCGACTCTGCGAGCCGGCGCCCGCCGCGCTCATGATCTCCTCATGGACCCGCACGAGCGGCGCGCCGCGCTCCTCGCGTCCGCGATCGCCCTGCTCGGCTCGGCGGCGCTCCTGCTGCCGCCGGAAAAGCCGCGGCGGCTCGCGCCGGGCCTCGGCGTCGCGGCCGTTCCCGCCGCGGGCCGGGCCGCCGCCGCGCCCGCGCGCGGCGCGGCGGACGACCCGGACGCGGCGCTCGCGGCCGCCGCCCGCGACGGCGAGGAGGAGGACTTGCGCGACGCGCTCCTCGATCCGGCGGCGCGCGGCTCCGCCTCCGCCGCGCGGGCGCGAACGGCGGCCCTCGCCGCGAGCGCGCCGAATCTGGCCGGCGGCTCGCGGAGCTGGAGCCTCTCGTCCGACCCGCGCACGCGCCAGGCCCTGGCCGCCGGACGCTCCGCGGCCGCGGGCGCGCTGC
>Ga0209415_10008692_pt1 | contig 17576 bp, 9 predicted proteins | sample PeaSoiSIISIP2007_FD_187696 | JGI IMG/M metagenome (GOLD analysis project Ga0209415, IMG submission 187696) | Peat soil microbial communities from Weissenstadt, Germany - SII-SIP-2007 (SPAdes) (version 2) | ecosystem: Environmental > Terrestrial > Soil > Wetlands > Peat | place: Germany... | reverse complement strand
ACCGGAGCCCACAAAAGGGTTCTGGTGATCGGAGCGGATGTGATGTCCTCCGTTCTCGACTACAGCGATCGCGCCACCTGCATACTCTTCGGCGATGGCGCCGGCGCGGTGATTCTGGAAGCCGCCCAGGATGATTCCTTGGGGCTGATCGATTTCATCCACGAAGTGGATGGTTCGGGAGGCTGCTCCCTGTTCATGCCCGGAGGCGGGAGCCTGCATCCTTCGACCCACGAAACCGTGGAGCAGAAGATGCACTATGTCCATCAGGACGGGCAGGCAGTGTTCAAATATGCGGTGCGCAAGATGGCCGAACTTTGCGAGAAAATTCTGCAGCGCAACGGCGTCAAGGGATCCGACATCGCGGCCTTCATCCCCCACCAGGCTAACCGGAGAATCATTACTGCGACTGCCGAACGCCTCAGCCTGCGTCCGCAAAGCGTGATCGTCAACATCGACCGCTACGGAAACACTACGGCGGGGACCATTCCCCTGGCCATGGAGACTGCCCGGCAGGAAGGCAAACTGAAGAAGGGTGATTTGGTGCTCTTAGCCTCGGTAGGCGCAGGTTTTACCGCGGGTGCGACACTGCTGCGCTGGGCGTGTTAGGGCGCGTTTTCCAGTCAAGCGGTTCGTATCAGGGCACGCCTTCCACAGGCTGCGGAAAAACCCTGGTTTTGGGTGCAGCAGGGCTTCCAGTGCTGCGATAAAGGCCCTGAAACTGAATAAAGGCTTTAGCCGCTGACCTGCGTAATGCCACTTTTTCCGCAACCTCTTCCAGGCGTGCCGCTCGGATGCGGCTTGTGGGACGCGCACATCGGGCGCAACTGCCACAGCATGCAGCGCCTAAAGGCGCGGACCTCCTATCGAGCAGTGACGGTATGGCTAAAGCCATACCCCGATACGCGCCAACCCCGTCCCCTTTTCGCTAGCGGAATTTTATGCTGGATCAGGCCGTGAGCCTCGATGGAGTGAAAAGCGCCTAGTTACCGGGGACAACCGCGTCCTTCGGCTGTTCGTAGGCTTTCTGCAGATATCTTCGGGCTTCATCCATGGCGCCCTGCGTGTTGTCGTTGGTCTGCAGAGCCTGGCGATACTCATTGGTGGCGCGTTCGCGTTGTCCCGTAAGGTCAAAAATCTTGCCCAATTGAATATGCGACCAAACCTCGGTCCAGCGCGGCTCTCCGTCCCCATTCAGAGACTCACGATACGCGTTGGCGGCAGCTTGGAAATTGTGTTGCAGGAAAAAAACCTCGGCGATGCGGTAGTGTGCCAGCGAGCTGTTCTTGTTGGAGTCGAGTGCTTTGCTGAACTCGCTCAGCGCTCCCGCTAAATCGCCTTGCTGCACCAGCCCCTGCCCACGTTGGATGGAAGCCCGCAGCCGGATCTCAGCCGAGTTCTTCAGGACGTGGTCGTCAGGGTCCACCACAATGCGGCGCGGCCGCCCGAAGGTCTCCACCGTGAACGCCGACTCTGTGCCAACCACTTCGATCCGCTTGTTCTCGGTCCGGCCGTCGGTGTCAATTTTCAGATCGACCGGCATGCGGAACAAGTCGAGATCCTGCGAGATCTGGCCTACCACGCGGAATCCCTTGTTATTGCCGAGGCGGTAAATGGTGTACTTGGTTTTGAATTCCGGAGCGCCGGTGGAGTCGAACCACTGGGAGAAGAACCAGGTGAGCTGATCGCCATAGTTCTTTTCGGCGATCGCCTTGAAATTGTCGAGCGACGCGGATTGGCTCGCGTACTGGGTGAAGAAAGCGCGCATAGTCAGGTCGTACTTCTGGTCACCCAAAACCCAGCGCAGCATGTGCAGGATCATGCCGCCCTTGTCGGTGACCAGGGACTGAAATTCCGGGGAGAACCGATCCAGTTTGCCCACCGTGGCGAGCGGCACGGTGTCATAGGCCAGCGCGCCGACCGACATGTCTTTCACCACTTCTTCCAGGGCCGCGGACCCGGCGGCTTGCTCCACGTAACGAGCTTCGGAGTAGCGGGAAAAACCTTCGCTCAACCACCAGTTATCGACCGAGGCCGGGCTGACTGAGACTCCCCACCACTGGTGCGCAATGGTATTGGCCAGCAGGCGGTAGTTCACCTTGTCGGTCACGGCGCGATTGGCGATGGCCGCGATCTCCGGCGCCCAGGCTTCCGGCACGGTGTCATCGGGGAGTTCGACTACCCGCAGCGTGGTCCACGGCAGCGGCCCGTAGAGAGTGACAAAGTAGGTAAACTCTTTGACCGCGGTTTCCGCGTAAATCGCGCCTAGATTTTGGTGGGTGGGCTTAAAGAAAACATGCAGGTCGAGGCCGGCTTCGTCGCTCTTGAACTCCTGGAAAACTCCGGCAACAATGCTGCCCGGGAAGCTGGGCTTGTCCCAAATGAAAGTGTAAGTCTTGGTGGGCAACCCTCCGGCAGCGCCCTTTTTGGGAGGCTGCGTGTCGGTGACCGTCTCCTTGCCGCTTCCAATCACCGTCATGTGCGCCGGCAGAGTGAGGTTGATGGTGGCGGTAAATCGGTTTACCCCGTAGGCGTTTACCGGGAACCAGCGTCCGGCGTATAGCAGGTAGCTGGTATCGTCGCTGATCGACGCTAGCTTCAGCCCTTCCACGGGACTGTCGTCGGCGGAATTAAGTTCGCCCTCGTATTCAAAAGTCAGAGTGCTGGAGGCATCCTTGGGCAGACCATCGGGAAGTTGAACCCGCACCGTGGAATCCTGGGTGACGCGCTCCGCGCTGAGCGGCTTCCCGGCGGCATCGGCCACCTTGGTGATGCGCAAGCCGTTGTGCAACTCGAAAATTGCGACGTTCAGATCTTCCAGCGCAGTGAACTTCACCTTGGCGCGGGCAGAGAGCTTGTGGGAGTGCGGCACCAGTTCGGCATCGATCTGATAGTCGTCCACCCGCAGACGGGCTTTCTCAGCCGCCCCCGCCGGCAGCGAGAGGGACACCAGAAATAGGGCAAGACAGACGGCAAGAATCCGATGCGGGCGCCGAGCGACAAAGGGCATCAAAAATACTCTCCTGGCAGGGGTTTAGATGAAGATTGTTACGCAAAAGCTGCCTCGGGACAAGGCTTGAACCAGGGAATGAGATATGGCGCGGGCACTTCACCCGCGGACTTGGCAAGTTTCCGCCGCTGCAGCCCTTCCCGGCGGGTCACAGCCCTGCCCCCACTCCAACCTGGTTCAGCAGCGCTAAAACCGCCTCCGCGGCGCGTTCCGCGGCATGGAAACTGCCATAATCCGGGCCCCGCAGACGGGCTTTCACCGCCGCCAGCCCTTCCAGCATCTCATCCCGGGCATCGCCATCGGGCAGGATCTTCCCCAGTTCCGCCACCACCTTTTCAGCGGTGAAGTCGTGCTGCACCAGTTCCGGGACAATTTCCTTTCCGGCAATCAGATTCACCATGGCGAAGTGCGGAACCTTCACCCGCGGCTTGCCCAGCCAATAGGTGAGCGGCGAAACCCGGTAGACCATGACAAACGGCGTGCCCATCATGGCGGCTTCCACCGTGGCCGTGCCGCTGGCCACGATTCCCACGCGTGAGTGGTACAAGGCCGGCAGCGACTCTGCAACCAGCCGGACCGGAGTTCGCCCGATGAGCGCTTCGAGAAATCCGGGTTCGAGCGTGGGTGCAACCGGAAGCAGGAATTCGTAATCCGCCCCGAGCTTTTCGGCGGACTCCACAATGGCCGGAAGATTCATGCGTACCTCTTTCATCCTGCTGCCGGGCATGACTGTAATCCAGGGCTTGGCCACGTCCAGCTTGTGCTGCACTGCGTAGTCCGCGCGCTCGATGGCGGGACGAGGCAGATCCGCCAGCGGATGGCCGACAAACGACGCGTCGACTCCACGGTCGCGGTAAAACTGCTCCTCAAAGGGGAAGATCACCAGCGCCTTGTCGACATACTTGCGCAGCAGGCGCACCCGTCCCTGCCGCCAGGCCCAGAACTGCGGGCAGACGTAATACACCACCGGAATGCCGCGCTTGCGCATCGCGCGAGCAACGCGCCAGTTGAAGGCAGGAGAATCGATGACGATAGCAACATCAGGGCGGCGCTTGTCCGCCTCGGCGATCAACTGGTGGAACAAGCCCCAGATTTTCGGCAAGTGGCTCAGAATTTCGGTGATGCCCACCACGGAAAGTTCCTTGGCGTCGACCACCGTCTTGCATCCGGCGGCGCGCATGCGCTCTCCGCCCACGCCGAAGAATTCGAGCTCTGGCGATGGCGGTGCCAGGGTCCGCGTAGGGACAGCCGCCCCCGGCTGTCCGGCGGAGCGAAGCTCCGCTTGCACGTTCGCGCGGGCACGGGGCTTTGACTCGTCCCTGGAGAAAGCTGCGCGGCGCAGCGCTTCCATCAACTGCGCGCCGTACATTTCGCCGGAAGCCTCGCCAGCCGAGATCAGAATGCGCACCAAGGCATTGTAAGGGAATCACGATTGACGAGAAGACCAGGTCGAGGAACGTGGCATGGGCTGAGTCGTTGGCACTATCGCAAAGGCCTACTTCCGCAACTCCACTCCGACAATCCACCCTCTCGCCGCTTTGTCTGAAGGCTCGACGTATTCCACTTTCGCATGCATGCCTTCCAATTGGGTGCAGGGTTTCATGTCGCCCGTTGGCGTAAAGTTGAAGGCCGTGAACTGAATCTTGAAGTAGTTTCCGGAGTGCAAACCGATCACTTGCCCGGCGGCGGCGAGGTCGAAATCCATAACGCTAGAAGTGGAACAGCGGACGCCCTTAATTGTGCCGGTCACAAAGTGGTGTGGTCCGGATGGCGGAGCTTCTTCCCGATGGAGAAATACAGGCGAACCAGAGTTCGATGGGCCTGTCTCCTCTTTCGATTGGGTCGTGACGGTCGGTGTTGGCATCTCCTGGCCGGCGTCCTGGTTGTTTGCTTGCCGGGACTCCCGCGCTGCCTGGTATTCTTGGTACCGTTGCGCTTGATCCAGAGACATCTGCGCCCTGGCCATTTCAGCCGGGGACTTAGCCAGGTTCATCGCGTTCCGGATCACAGTCACCGCGTCCCTACCGCGCTCCGTTGCCAGCAGAACATTGGCTAAGTCCATGCGGTAACCAAAGTTGGCCGGGTCCAGCTGTACGGCCTGAAGACACAGCATGTGAGCCTCCTCGAGATTGCGGCGGCGCATGCCATAGAACACCGCCAGCCCGTCATAAGAAGGAGCAAATGTGGGACTGAGCTTGATGGCCGTCCGCAGGCTGCTTTCCACCTGCGCCTCTTCCGCAGAGCTGAGCGATCCGGCTTGCATCGACATCGCAGCGAAGTAGTAGTGCGCCAGATAGCTCTGGGAATCAAGTTTCACCGCCTCCCCGTACCATTTGCGTGCCTCGTCCACCTTTTCGTCGCGAAAGGCCAGGAATCCCATGGTTTGGTGTGCCGAAACGTTGTTGGGGTCCTGATGAAGTATTTCGTCGAGCAGCGAGCGGGCGTCCGCAACGCGGTTGTTGCACGCGAGGAAGTCGGCGCGAACGGCGTCGGCTTGAATCTCGGGCAGCGCCCGCACCTGGAATGCTGACTCATCCACCTGAGTGGGGCTGGGCATTTTGAAGTAGCGAAAACTGCCTTGTTCCACGTACTTTTCGAGGGATTTCTGCAATTGTGACAAATCGCCAAAAGTGCGCGTGGCAGCGGTGACGGCGTCCACCTTCTGGCTGACCAACGTCGCGTAGTCCGCGAGCCGATTGGTCTTGTCCTGGTAGTCTTTGATCTCCAGGTAGTGGGTAAGAGCCCAAGACTCAGCGTAGAAGATCGAGCCTTTGTTTTCCTCGTGGTAGTACGGCGAAGTGTGGTCCACGGTAAAGAGCGTCGGGAGCGGAAGCAGGCGGCTCTCGCGCAGTAGCTGGATGTTTTCCGCGCTTGGCTCTCCCAGCAGTACCTCGCTGTCGCGGATTTCTGTATTTTGGAAGAACTCGGCTAAACCCTCATTGAGCCACAACGGAAGCCACTCTTCCGCCTTGCCGGAGAGCAGATGGGTGTACTCGTGGTAGACCACGGCGTAGGGATGCTCGCCTCCTGCGTCGAGCCGCATCAAAACGTAGTTCTTGTCTGGTGCCCGCAGGAACAGGCCGCCTAGCTGCAACTTCCCTTTTCCCAGATAATCCTGCGGCTCGAGTGCGCGGAAATCTTTTTCGTCCTTGATCGCCAGGACAACGATCGGCGAACCGGGATCGACCTGCAAATTCGGAAAGGCGGCGTGAAATACGAGGCGCATGCGCTCGAATTGGCCGGCCACGTGACGGACCTGCTTTTCTCCCGAATTGCTCACCACGATGAAGTGCGGACTACTGCCTTCGAGCCAATTCTGTGGTTTGTCTCGCGCGGGTGCGAGCGCGGCGGCGAACAGCGGGAGGAGCCAGAAAATGCGTCTAGGCATACGAACTGAGGGCCACAAGAAATACACCCAGCCGGCCGGGGAGTCAAATCAATATTTTGGGGCAGGCGGGCCAGCTAATCGTCCGCGCTGGCCGTGACTTCGGAATCTGCCGCGGTATTCGCGGGCGAGGGCGCCCGCGCCACATCGATTTCCTGATCCTTGTACTGCAGCTGATACAGCTTGTAGTAAATCCCGCGCTGCGCCAGCAATTGTTGGTGGGTGCCCATTTCGCGCACTTGCCCTTTGTGCATCACGATGATCTTATTGGCGCGCTGCACGGTCGAGAGCCGGTGCGCGATGATAATGGAGGTGCGCCCTTCGACCATGCGGGCCAGAGCGTCACGCACCCGGAATTCGGTCTCCGTATCCACGCTGGAGGTGGCCTCATCCAGCACCAGGATTTTCGGCTCATGGGCCAGCGCTCGCGCAAATGAGATGAGCTGCTTCTGCCCAGTGGAAAGCGTGGTGCCCCGCTCTCGAACTTCCTCCTTGAACCCTCCCGGCAAAGCCCGAACGAAGTCGGCGAGGTTCACATCCTCGGCGGCCTTTTCAACGTCCGCGTCTTCAATCCACTTCGTACCCAGGCGGATGTTGCTCTCAACCGTCCCCGTGAACAGAAACGGATCTTGCAACACCACGCCGAAACGGTGCCGCAGGTCGCTGAGGTCCATCTCCTTGATGTCCACGCCGTCCATGGTGATCGCGCCCTGCTGCACGTCGTAGAAACGCATCAGGAGAGAGATGATGGTGGTCTTACCCGCGCCGGTGTGGCCCACGATGGCGACGGTTTCTCCCGGCTCGATGCTGAAACTCACATCGCGAAGAATCCAGTCCGGCTCAGTAGAAGCCGCCCTGGAATCTGCTCGTGTGGGGACGGGCGCCCCCGCCCGTCCAAGCCGACTCGAAGAGTCGGCAGTCGCTTGCAGCGTCTCGAGTGATTCCTGGGCGGGCGAGTCGCCTGCCCCCACATGGCCAGTGCTGGGCTCGCCAGCGGGAACGGCTCGGTAGGCGAACCAGACGTGCTCAAACTGAATGCGGCCTGGGCCGTCCGGAATCTTGGTCACCGCCGGCGAGGTAATCTCCGCTGGCGTGTCCAGCAGCTTGAAAACCCGCTCGCTCGACGCCATCGCCGATTGCAGAATGTTGTATTTCTCGCTCAAATCCTGAATCGGCCGGAAGAAGCGCTGGGCGTATTGGATGAAGGCGACCAGGACTCCCAGGGTAGTCACGCCGCGGATCACGTTGTTCCCGCCGAACCAGAGGACGCAGGCAATGGCAATGGACGAAAGAATTTCCACCACCGGGTAGTAGACCGCGTGGGCCATGATCGCGTCCTTGAACGCGTCCATGTGAACCGCATTCACTTCGGAGAACTTTTCGTAGGCCCGCTGCTCGCGGTTGAACAGCTGCAGCACCACCATGCCGCTGACGTGCTCCTGAAGATACGCGTTGATGCGCGCGATGGCCACGCGGATCCGCCGGTACGAATCGCGCACCTTATCGCGGAATATCTTCGTGGCAATCGAAATGAAGGGCAGCACGGCAAAGGTGATGAGCGCCAGCCTCCAGTTCATGCGCAGCATGATGACCAGAATGCCGGCCAGCACGAAGACGTCCTCGAAAATGGAAACCACGCCGGAGGTAAACAGTTCGTTCACCGCATCCACGTCGCTGGTGACGCGCGTAACCAGGCGGCCAACCGGGTTCTTGTCATAGAACCCGATATGCATGCGCTGTAAATGGCGGAAGATCTGGCTGCGCAGGTCGAACATGACTTTCTGTCCCGCCCACTGCATCAGGTAGGTCTGCAGATACTCCAGCAGAAAGCTGAAAACGATCAAACCGACGTACAGCGCCGCAATCTGCGCAATGCCGGTATAGGGACTCGAACTCAGCCAACGGCCCAGCGCCGAAGCCGCGCCGGTCCCACTGGCCAGGTACTTATCAATCGCAACTTTGGTGAGGTAGGGTCCCAGCACATCCGCGCCGGCCTTGAGCACAATGGCGGCCAGCGCCACCGCCACCTGCCCCTTGTAGGGACGCAGATACTTCAGCAGCCGCTTCATCAGGCGGCTGTCGTAAGCCTTGCCCAGCACATCTTCTTCGTGGAGAGAAGCCATCGACGCTAGCTAAACGATACCTTAAATAGATGGAAAAACGGCTCCTAGGATGGAAAAGGTTTGGGCCGGACCCTGGTGCGATTCCGGAAGCACCTCGGTAACTTGGTGCATTTCGGAACGCAGAAGGATAATGCTCAATCTGGGAAGGTGTGACCTGCAAGATTCCGTAATCTCATGAAACTACTCGTTCCACGGCGGATTATCGCGGGTTGTGTGTTGACCACCATCATCTTGGGAGCAGCTGGCGTGCTCCTGCGGCACGTGGCCATGGAATTCCGGGAAGACCGCCAGAGCGTGCAACGCACGGATCAGGTTCTAAACGCTTTGCAGGACTTATCCACCAGCGTGGACAAGGCGGCAGCGAGCGCTCGGGTCTATGTGCTTACGGGCGATCCCAGCTCCTTGGCGCCTTACAACTATGCTGTTTCCAGCCATCACGCAAGCTTAGAGCGGCTGCGATCGTTGATCGCAGACAATCCCAGCCAGCAAGCCCGCTTGGCCGAGATGCAGCCCCACCTCGAGGCTGGGTTGCGAACCCTGCAGCACCTGGTTGAACTGCGGCGGGACCAGGGCTTGAAGGCAGTGCTGCTGCAAGTCACACCCGACTCGAACCGCCGCGAACTGGAGAAGATCCGCAGCTCCATTTCCGCCATGCAGGACGAGGAGAATCGCTTGCTGGAGCAACACCGGCGGAAATCCGATGCCAGCGTGCGGCGGACCAGCGAGCTGTTTGCGGTGGGCATCGTCATTCAGTTTGTACTGCTGCTGCTGGTTTGTATCATATTTCTGCGCAATGCTTCCTATCGGGCCCGGGCTGCGCGAGCGATCGAGGGGGCCAATGCTCGTCTGGCTGCGATCCTGGCGACGACCGGGGATGGCATTTATCAATTGGACCATGAGGGACGGCTGGTGTACCTGAATCCAGCGGGGGAAAGGCTGCTGGGTTATGAACTGAACGAAATTCGTGGCAAATCGATGCACGACCTGATCCACAGCCGAACCCCGCAGGGCGACTTCCAAGCCGCCGAGACTTGTCCGTTGCTGGGCGTCATGCGCAAGGGCGAGCCATACACCAGCGCCGAAAGCTGGTACCAGCGCAAGGATGGAAGCTTTATTACGGTTCAGTGCACCAGCACTCCTCTACGGACGGATGGAGTGATCACGGGCGCAGTTTGCTCGTTTCACGACATTACCGAGCGGCAGGGCCGGGAAGAAGTATTGCGCTCCACTATGGCGCTGCAGCGAGCCATCTTCGATGGAGCCGGCGTGAGCATTATCTCGACCGACTGTCACGGCATGATCACCACGTTTAACGCGGCCGCGGAGCGCATGCTGCAATACACAGCCGAGGAGGTGGTCGGCAAAGCCACGCCAGCGATGATTCATGATACGGAAGAAATCGCGCGGCGCGCCGCCGAGCTCACCCGAGAATTGGGTGTAACCATCACTCCGGGGTTCGACTCGTTCACCGCCAAAACAATGCGCACCGGCATTCCGGATGAAAACGAATGGACCTTCATTCGCAAAGACGGCACGCGGTTCCCGGTTCGTCTTTCTGCGACGCTATTGCGCGACGCCGCCGGCAAGGTCAACGGTTTCATGGGAATCGCCGAGGACATCACCGAGCGGAAGAAGGCCGAGGCCGCTTTGCGCGACAGTGAAACTAAGCTGCGGGATGCTCTGGAGAGGGAGAAAAATTCCGCACGCGTTGATTTCCTGACCGGAATTCTCAACCGGCGCGGGTTCTATGAAATTGCCGCAACCGAAGCTCAGCGCGCCCGCCGCTACCGCCGGCCGCTGACTCTCATGTACGTCGATCTCGATAATTTTAAGGCGGTGAATGATTCCCTGGGGCATGAAGTAGGGGATGAGTTGCTCGTCAAGGTCGCGGCTACGATTCACTCCGCAGTCCGGGCCACCGATATCGTGGCTCGCCTCGGGGGGGACGAATTTACGGTGCTGCTGCCGGAAGCCGACCAGGAGGCCGGCATGACGGTGGTTCGGAAAGTGCAAAAACAACTGCTTGAAGCCATGCAGCAGGAAAACTGGCCCGTCACCTTCAGCATTGGACTGACAAGCTATCGCAGTGCGCCGGAGTCCGTGGAGGAAATGATCCGTCAAGCGGACGCCGTCATGTATTCCGTGAAGCAGAAAGGGAAAAACTCAGTAGCGCATGCCATGCTCTGAGCCGTTCTTCTGCCGCGTTCACGCAGCTTTTCGCAGCACCAATGCCGAGTTCTTCGACCCAAAGCCGACGCAATTGCAAATGGCATGCTCGATCTGAGCCGCCCGCCCGATGTCCGGGACGTAGTCGAGATCGCATTCCGGGTCGGGCACATCGAGATTGATGGTGGGCGGAATCTTGCCATGCTCCATAGCGATGATGGTCGCCGCCAGACTGGCCGAGCCGCACGCGCCTTGGGCATGCCCGATCTGCGATTTCAGCCCCGACATGGGAATTTTGCGGGCATGCTCGCCCAGCGCCAGTTTGAGGGCTCGGGTTTCCACGCGGTCGTTCATCTCCGTCGAAGTTCCGTGCAAATTCACATATTGGATGTCTTCCGGCGCCAGGCCTGCTTCTCCGAGCGCCAAAGTGATGGCGCGGGCGGGTTCTTCCGGTGAGTCGCTCATGCGCACCCGATGGAACGCCTCACAGGTCGAAGCGTATCCGGCAATCTCCGCATACATGCGGGCGCCGCGCGCGCGCGCGTGCTCGTAATCCTCGAGAATGAACATCCACGAACCCTCGGCCAGCACGAAGCCATCACGATCGGCGGAAAATGGCCGCGAGGCGCGCTCCGGTGCGTGGTTCCAGGATTGGGTCAAGGCTCGCAGCAGCGTATAGCCCTTGATAATTCCCGGCGTGATGGCAGAATCCACTCCCCCCACCAGAAACAAGGGCTGCACCCCCGCTTGAATGTGCTGATAGGCATAGCCAATCGCGTCGGTCGAAGAAGTGCACCCGGCGGTGACCACGTGGCTATAGCCCCGGAACCCAAAGCGCATGCTGATTTCGCTGGGAATGGTTCCCATTGTGCCGCTCGGAATGCAGAAGATGCTTACCTGCTTCACGTGCCCCGAATGCCAGAGCCGGTATTGCTCCTCGGAAAATTCCTGGGCGCCGCCGCCGGTGCCGAGAATCACTCCGATCTCGCGCTTTTCCTCCATCGACATCGCCGCTGGATCCAGGCCCGCGTCGCCGATGGCCTCCGCGGACGCCGCGAGCGCCAGCGGGACCACTCGCGAAACATGCTTGCGCTCGCGGGCGTCCACCCAAGCCAGTTCGTCGAATGCGGAAATCTCACCCGCAATGTGGACGGGAAGACTGGAGGGATCAAAGCGCGAAATACGCTTGACTCCCGATTTGCCGGCCAGGATGGCTCGGCAAAAATCCTGCTTGCCCATGCCATTGGGGCTGACCACGCCCATGCCGGTGATCACCACGCGAGGAATCATGTTTGCCTACTGAGACGTTGCCAGCCCGTGTCATCCCAAGGGGCCGTCAGGCCGCGAAGGATCTTACGAAGGTTGCCTCATCACTGCAGCCGAGTGGGCCGCCCCGTGCCCTGTCCAAGCCTGAGCCGATCCCCGGCGGGCTTACGATCCTTCGAGACTGAAAGTCTCTCAGGATGACAAGTAGCGAGCTGCTCAGATGCGATAATCAATCCCAATGCCTCTGGGCGTCTACATCTCGGTACCGTTCTGCCGCACCAAATGCAGTTACTGCAACTTTGCTTCCGACGTCTTCTCCCGCGCCGTGTTCGAGCGCTATGTCGAACGTGTCTGCACCGACATGGAACATGCCGCTGAGACTGCGGGACGAATGGGCGGGCGCTTCGAGCGGACCATCGACTCGGTGTACTTGGGCGGCGGTACCCCGACCATATTGGATGGTACCCAACTGCGCCGCCTTTTTGTCACGATTTCGCAAAATTTTCAGATCCAGCCCGGAGCCGAGATCACGGTCGAGTGCGCTCCCGGAACGCTGACCCCCGCCATCCTCGAAACTCTGCAGAGCTGCGGCGTGAATCGCGTGAGCCTGGGCGCGCAATCGTTCGTCGATCTCGAAGCCGCCTCGGTGGGGCGTCTTCATAAGCGGCAAACCGTGTTCGATGATATCAGCCGGCTTCGCGCTGCCGGCATTGAGGAAATTAATCTCGACCTGATTGCCGGACTGCCGCACCAGACCGCGGAAAGCTGGGAGGCATCCCTCGCCGATGCCGTGGCTTCCGGCGTACCACACGTCAGTGTCTACATGCTTGAGGTCGATGAGGACTCCCGCCTCGGCCGCGAACTGATCGCCGGTGGCGCCCGATACCACGCCCACTTCGTGCCCGATGCGGACCTGATTGCCGATCTGTACGTCGCCGCCTGTGACCGGTTGCAAGCCGCGGGTGCGCAGCAGTACGAAATTTCCAATTTCGCGCGGGAAGGTTGCGAATCGCGCCACAATTTGAAGTATTGGACTCGCCAGCCGTATCTGGGTTTCGGGGTCGACGCACATTCCATGCTGTGGGCCGCAGGGGCTGAAGCCCTCGGAGTCGGCTCGCCTCTCGCTGGCCTTAAGGCCAGCGCTTCCACGGAGCAGCCCGCAATCGGGGTGAGCGCACGGCATGCAGGCCAGGGGAGAACTGCGAATACCGCGGAGCAGCCCGCAATCGGCGTGAACGCACGAACTGTGCGGGAGGAACGAACTCTGGACGCTGTCGTGGAAGGGCATGGCTTCAGCCATGCCATGATCGCCGCTCAAGACCCGGGCCGTAGCCCCTGCGGCGTTTCCGCCGAATCCGTGCGCTTCGCTAATCCAGATTCACTGGAAGCCTATCTTACGGCCAAGCCTCCGACGCGGACTCCCGTATCGCGCCAGGCCGCGCTCGAAGAGACCTTCTTCCTCGGCCTGCGCTTGAATCAGGGCGTGGACCTTGCAGAAGTCGCAGCCACATTCGGCCAGGAAGCGCTCGCCACTTTCTCTGACACCATGTTGGAGTTCGCAAAATCCGGATTGCTCGAACGCCGGGATGACCTCATTCGGCTCACCCCGCGAGGCAGGCTGCTGTCGAACGAAGTATTCGAGCGATTCATCTCAGTCGCCGGCAGTGTGGGCTAGCGCGTCGCGGTATGATTCCGCACCAGCCTCTGCGTGCCCTGCGGCTGTTCTCCGCGATCTCTGCGATTTAGGACCTTGTGTTTGCCTGAGTTTCACCAAAACCTCGCCACGCAGAGATCGCCGAGAGCGGCCGCAGAGCGCGTGGAGAAATCCGGCAGAGTGCAAACTGAGACACACCCCAATCCAGCGGTAACTTTTCCCCCTGCGGTCGCTGTGTTCTAATCAGGTCTTCCCCATCGGAACCGACCGCGCGAGCCGCATCGTGCCGATTCCGATACCGTGGTCACCGGAGGCCGCCTTGGACTTCCAACTCAACGAAGAACAACTCCACCTGAAAAGGAGCGTGCGCGAGTTCGCCGAGCGCGAGATCGCTCCCCACGTCATGCAATGGGACGAGGCCTGCGAGTTTCCCCTGGCCACCCTGAAGGAACTCGGCAAGCTCGGCCTGATGGGTGTGATCTTCCCTCCTGAGTATGGCGGCGCGGGCATGGGCTACGTGGAATACGTCAGCGCCATCGAAGAACTTTCGCGTGTGGATGGCTCCGTCGGCATCATCGTGGCGGCGCACACTTCGCTGTGCACCAACCATATTTTTCTCTCCGGCACCGAAGCGCAAAAAAAGAGGTACGTCAGCAAGCTGGCCACCGGGGAGTTCATCGGCGCCTGGGGCCTCACCGAGCCTTCCTCCGGTTCCGACGCCGGCAGCGCCCGCATGACCGCGGTTCGCAAGGGAAACACCTGGGTGCTGAACGGCACCAAGACATTCTGCACCAACGGCCACTACGCGGATGTTCTAGTCGTCATCGCCGTTACCGACCGCGCCGCCCACACCCACGGCCTTTCCGCGTTTATCGTGGAGAAGGGAACCAAGGGCTTCCGCCCGGGCAAAAAAGAAAACAAACTCGGCTTGCGCGCCAGTGACACCGCCGAGCTGATCTTCGAAGATTGCGTCTTGCCCGCCGAAAACCTGCTGGGCGCCGAAGGCCACGGCTTTGTGGATGCCATGCGGGTGCTCGATGGCGGCCGCATTTCCATCGCTTCTCTTTCCCTCGGTATGGCGGAAGGCGCCTATGAAGCGGCGCTCAAGTATTCCAAGCAGCGCCACCAATTCGGCAGGGCTATCAGCGAATTCCAGGCCATCCAATGGAAGCTGGCGGATATGGCCACCGAGATCGAAGCCGCAAAGCTGCTCACTCTGCGCGCCGCCGCCATGAAGGATGCGGGAATGAAAACAACTCTGGAATCTTCCATGGCCAAGCTCTACGCCAGCGAAGTCGCGGTTCGTTGCGCCAATGAAGGCGTCCAGATTCACGGCGGCTACGGCTTCATCAAAGACTATCCCGCCGAGAAGTTCTATCGCGACGTGAAGCTGTGCACCATCGGGGAAGGCACCAGCGAGGTCCAGCGGCTGGTGATTGCGCGTCAGTTGCTGAAGGACTAGCGTTTGTGTGGGGACGGGCGCCCTCGCCCGCCCAGGCAGAGCCAAGCTCGGCAGTCATCCCACCCTATTCTTCGTGCTACATTCTCCTCAGCAACGTCATGCTGGACGACCGCCTCATCCTCGTCAATTTGCTGATTAAGCTGGGCGTGGCTGCCTCCGCCGCCAGCATTCTGGGGCGTTCGGTCGAGTTCAAGTCGCTGCTCTTTCGCGAGGAGCGGAACTGGAAGCAACAGACCTACCTCGTACTTTGGCTTGGCATTCCCATGGCTTTGGGAGTGTGGGTTCGCTTCGTGCAGAAAAGCTTTCTGGCGGGTGATCTTTCCTTTGAGACCACCATCTTGCTGGGCGTGGTCGGCGGCCGGTTCGCCGGAATAATGGGCGGCGCGTTGCTCGGTTTTCCGGCTTTGCTGTACGGCGAATGGGCCACGCTGCCATTCATGCTGATCTGTGGCTTTCTCTCCGGGCAGTTGCGAAGTCTTGCGGCCGACCGCGACGACATCTGGTCGTTTTCCCCGTTCGTGGACCTGAGCATTTACCGCTGGCTCCGGCGCAACTTGCCCAAGCCCCGCCCGTTTGAGTGGCAGACTATGTTTTTCGCCACCATCGTGGCCCTGCGCTTCGTGCAGACTGAATTGCACCGTCTTCCCCATCACGCCACTTTCAGCCTGGAAAGCGCCACCTGGTGGGTGGAGCTCTTGATCTATGCCAGCTCGATGACCGTCATTGGCATTGAACTCAAGATCTGGAACAGCGTCCGCATTCAGATCAAGCTGGAAGAGCAGGAGCGCATGCTGCTGCACGCCCGCATGGAGGCGCTGCAGAACCAAATCAATCCTCACTTCCTGTTCAACACCTTGAACTCGGTGTCTTCGCTGGTGCGCTTCGATCCTGACACCGCGCGCGTCATGATCATCAAACTGGCGAACATCCTGCGCCGCCTGTTGAACAGCAGTGACGCCTTTGTCCCGCTGCGCGAGGAAATGGAGTTCATCGACGATTATCTCGATATCGAAGTGGTTCGCTTCGGGCGCGACAAGCTGCGGGTGTGGAAGGAACTGGATCCCGCTTCGCTCGACGTCATGGTGCCCAGCATGCTACTGCAGCCGCTGGTGGAGAATTCCATCAAGCATGGCCTGTCCTCGAAGATCGAAGGCGGCAGCGTCCACCTGCGCAGCCGTCTCGCGGACTCCCAGCTGATCATCGAGGTGGAAGACGACGGCGTCGGCATGGCTGCCGCGAACCTGTTGGAGAGGCCGGGCGGATTGGGCGGCAACGGCATCGGCATGGCCAATGTGGCCGAGCGCCTCAAGGTTCTCTACGGCGAGACTGCCCGCATGACCATCGACAGTCATGAAGGGAAGGGAACCCTGATTCGCCTGCGGCTGCCCATCCTGCAGGGCGAGATCACCACCGCAGCCGCGCTTTACGAGGAGCGTTCCAGCACCCGCCGGTAGAAATTCTCATACTGCGGGATAACATCGCGGGCGCAGAAGCGCGCCTGCGCCACCGCCCGGCACATGGCAGCCATTTCCCGCAAACGCTTCTCGTCGCGCAGCAGTTCAATGGCATAGGCGGCCATGGCATCCACATCACCCACCTTGGCCAGGTAGCCGTTTTTGCCATGCTCAATCACCTCCGGCACGCCCCCCACCCGGGTGGCGATGGGAACCACCTCACAGGCCATGCCTTCCAAAGCCACCAGTCCGAAGGATTCCTCTTCGCTCGGCAGCAGCAGGAGATCCGCCAGCGCCAGCTTTTCGTGAACCTGGTCCTGCTTGCCCAGGAACAGCACGTCGTCGTGGATTCCCTTCTGCACCGCCAGCCACTCCGCTTTCGAGCGGTCCGGGCCGTCGCCCATCAGCAGCAGCTTGGATGGAATCTGCTTGCGCACGCGATCGAAAATTTCCACCGTATCCGTCACCCGCTTCACCGGCCGGAAGTTCGATAAATGCACCAGAATGCGTTCCCCGTTCGGGGCATACTCCAGCCGCCGTTGTGCCGCGCCCGGGTCGCGCCGGTACAGGTCGCAATTCACAAAGTTGTAAATCACTTCAATGTTGTTCTTGATGTCGAATTCGCGCAGCGTCCGTTCGCGCAGATACTGCGAGATGGCGGTTACCCCATCGCTTTGCTCGATGGAGAATCGCGTGATCGGCAGGTAAGAACGGTCCTGGCCGACCAGGGTAATGTCGGTTCCGTGCAAGGTGGTAACAAACGGAAGCTTGCGCTTCTTCGGTCCGGAGGCCAGCATCTGCCGGGCGAGCATGGCGCTCACTGAATGCGGAATGGCGTAGTGCACGTGCAGCAAGTCCAGTTCGTAAAGCTCCGCCACTTCCGCCATGCGCGTGGCCAGCGCCAAATCGTACGGAGGATAATCAAACAGCGGATACCGGGTAACTTCCACCTCGTGGTAATGAATGTTGGGGTGGGGGCCGGTCAAGCGGATGGGCGGGGCGTACGAGATAAAGTGGATTTCGTGCCCGCGCTGGGCCAGTTCGAGGCCCAGTTCCGTG
>Ga0209415_10008690_pt1 | contig 17581 bp, 19 predicted proteins | sample PeaSoiSIISIP2007_FD_187696 | JGI IMG/M metagenome (GOLD analysis project Ga0209415, IMG submission 187696) | Peat soil microbial communities from Weissenstadt, Germany - SII-SIP-2007 (SPAdes) (version 2) | ecosystem: Environmental > Terrestrial > Soil > Wetlands > Peat | place: Germany... | reverse complement strand
CGTCGCAGCTCTCGCCGCATTTCCTGCCGAAGGCCGAATACGTGGGCCTCGGCCGCGAGCTCGTGCGCGCCATGAACCTCGAGGCGTCGGAGACGCGATAGCTTCAGGCTCGCTTGCGGTCGCCTGCTCGGGATCGCGGCGGCATTTTCTTGCCAAGCGCGGCGTCGTCCCTGTCCCGAGCAAGCGACGTTCCAATACTTGCTCTTGCAGATCGCTCGAGCGCGACCCGCAAGTCCCGACGCTATTGAGCCGTGTAAGCGCCCACGCCGACCAGATACTCGCCGACCCGGATTTCGTAATTCTTCTTCGGCTCGACCGTCTTGGTCACGGGGTTCAGCCACTTGAATGCGACCCAGCCCGTGTCCTTGACGGCCTGGATCTCGCGATTGAACGCCTTGCCGTCGACGTCCTTGAGATCGAGCATGTTCTTGCCCTCGAGCGCCGGCGTGGTGCCGTGGCAGACCATGGTGCCTTTCGAGTCCTGGACGGTCACGTAGAGATCCCGGTCCTGGAAACCGCCGTCCTTCGCTTTGAACGCGGCGAAGGCCTTTTCCGGGCCGTTCTCCTTGAGATAGGCGGCGGCTTTTTCGGCCATCGCTTTGGCTTCGTCCGGCGTCGCGCGGTCGGCGGCGAACGCCGTCGACCAGGAAACCCCGATCGCGAAGAGCACGAGAAGCAGGATGCGTTTCATGGACTCGCCATTTCAATGCTAGTGGCGTGCCGAACTCACGGCACGTACGCGCCGACGCCGACGACGTAGTCGCCGACGCGGATCTGGTAGGTCCTCTTGAGCTCGACCGCGTTGCTCATGGGGTTCCGCCATTTGAACTCGACCCAGGCCGCGTCCTTGACGGCCACGACCTCGCGTTCGAACGGTTTCCCCTCGACATCCTTGAGATCGATCAAGTTCTTGCCGATCAGGGCCGGCATGGCGCCGTTGGCGAGCATCACGCCTTTCGAGTCGGCGACAGTGACGTAGAGATCCCGGTCCTGGAACCCGCCGTCCTTGGCTTGGAAAACGGGGAAGGATTTCTCCGGGCCGTTCTCCTTGAGATAGGCGGCGGCCTTTTCGGCCATCGCTTTGGCCTCGTCCGGCGTCGAGCGCTCGGCGGCAAACGCCGTCGACCAGGAAACCCCGATCGCAAAAAGGACAAGGAGCAGAAGTCGTTTCATTATGTCGCGCCCTTTCAATTCGTGTCCCGATCGATCGCCCACGGCCGATCCGCAAGGGCTGAGGCTCGGGTACGCTTCTTTGCCGGGCCGTCTCCCGGCACAGGGCCCTGTACGCCGCCGCTCGTGATGCCAATGGGCGCGGAGGACGGCGCCTAGCCTCCGTCACGATAAGTGCAGGATCATTCACGGACCCTTAGGAGCGGGCGCGCCGTTGCTGTGTCGGAGTGTCGCAGCGCGCTCGAAGCCTGCGGCGGTCGTCGCCTCAGGCGGCGCGGACCTCGGCGAGGAACTGGTCGACGGCGGCCTTGAGCTTGGTGGCCTGCTCGCCGAGCTGTCCGGCGGAGGTCTGGACCTGGCCGGCGACGGTGCCGGTCTCGCCGGCGGCGCGGCTGACCTCGACGATGTTGGAGGAGACCTGCTGGGTGCCGTTGGCGGCCTCGTGGGTGTTGCGGGTGATCTCGGTGGTGGCGGCGCCCTGCTCCTCGACCGCGGCGGCGATCGAGCTGGAGACCGAGCTCACCTCGCCGATGGTGCCGCCGATCCGCTTGATCGCCTCGACGGCGGAGTGGGTGGCGGTCTGGATGGCGCCGATCTGGCCGGAGATCTCCTCGGTGGCCTTGCCGGTCTGGTTCGCGAGCGCCTTCACCTCGGAGGCGACGACGGCGAAGCCCTTGCCGGCCTCGCCCGCGCGCGCCGCCTCGATGGTGGCGTTGAGCGCGAGCAAATTGGTCTGGGAGGCGATGTCGTTGATCAGGGAGACCACCTCGCCGATCTTGGTGGCGGCGGCGGCGAGGCCCTGGATCTGCTGATCGGTCTCCTGGGTCTCGCCGACCGCGCGCTGGGCGATCCCGGCGGCGTGGGTGACCTGGCGGCCGATCTCGGAGATCGAGGCCGAGAGTTCCTCCGCCGCGCTGGCGACGGTCTGGACGTTGGCGGAGGATTCCTCCGAGGCGCTGGCGACGATGCTGGAGCGCCGGCTGGTTTCCTCGGCGGTCTTCTGCATGCGGTCCGCCATGGTGCGCATGCCGGCGGACGCCGAGGAGACCGCGTCCACCACGCCCTTCACCCGGTTCTCGAAGCCGTCCGCCAGCGACAGCATGGTGGCGTGCTTCTCCTGCGCGGCTTTCGCGTCGGCGGCCCGGCGCTCCTCCGCCATATGCTCGATCTGCACCGCGTTCTCGCGGAAGACCGCAAGAGACTTGGCGAGCGCGCCCACTTCGTCCTTGCGCTCGGCGTAGCTGACGGAGACGGTCTTGTCGCCGTTGGCGAGCCGCTCCATGGCGCCCGTGATGACGCCCAGCGGCTTGGTGATGCTGCGGCTGAGCAGCAGCGAGATCGCCACGACAAAGATCGCGTCGATATCATCCATGTAGATTCCCGCCGCCACCGTCCAACCCCAGGGCTTGAATGGCGCGCCGTAGGAGAGCTTAGGCAGCGGCTCGCCGGTACCGCCGCGTGGGAAGCGATAGGAGACGAACCCGCCACCCTCGCCCGCTTGCCTAATCAGCTCGCGCGTAAAATAGACCCCGTCGGAGTCCTTGACGTCCATCATCGACGCTCCCTCGAGCTTCGGATTCGGATGGGCAATCGTGACGCCTTGGCTGTCGAGTGCGAGGAAATAGTCATCGGTTCCGAAGCGAAGACTGCGCAGGATCTTCGTGGCTCTCGCCATGGCGTCCTTCTCGGGGATGCCGGCCTCCGCCGACTGCTTTTGGGTGAGGTCGACGACCTGCTGTGCGGCCAGGACGAGATCGTGGAGTTTCGACTTCCGGTCCTCCACCAGGTTCTGGCGCAGCGTCACCAGGCCCATGAACGCCACGGCGATCACGCCAACGACGAACACGCCGATGACGAACAGGAGCTTGGTGGAGATGCGGAGATTGCCGAGCATGGTGCGACCCTTGAGGACATTCTTATGGTTTCCGCGGGCAATGCAGCCCGAGGTTGCGGCAGACCGTAGGACTCAGCAGTAAAGGCGGGATTTACGGACGCCGAAATTTTGCGCAGCCACAGCCACGTGCGGTGTTCGGTCGCACCGTGCTGGCTCGCAGCCAGTCCTCACATCGCCTGGAAGATCGCCTTCAGCTTCGAATCGTGCTTGATCGCGTGGTCCAGAAACCAGGATTTGAGCGTCTCGGCGAGCGTATCGGGAGGCAGGTCGTGAGTATCGTCGATCCGACCCAGCCACATGTCATGCTCGGCCATGTGCTCGTCGAAGGCCGCCTCCGCCATCGCCTTCAGGAAGGGCGCGGTCCGCGCTCGGCCTTGCAGCGCCGCATAGGTGCCCGAGCGCAGTTCCCACAAGAGCGCATTTTCGTTCTGGACGTGCTCCCTGGTCGCCGTGCGGAGCTTCGTCAGCAGGTCTGGAATCCGCTCCGGGGTCTTCTCGATGGCGCTGATAACGTCGTTTATCAGCGCGACCATGCGCTGGTGCTCGGCATCAAGGACCGGGTGGCCGACGGCGAAGCTCTCGCGCCAAGGAAGCGGTAAGTCCATTATCAACGCTAGAATAGGCTGGATAAAGGCTCTACTTCAAGACGTACCAAATGGCTGCCTGCGAACTCGGCGGCACGCGGTCGCCGCCCTCGTGGTAAGTCTTACAAAACGGTAGATCGGAGGCAGGACAATGCAAGCATATTTGCGTCGCCTGGTACTCGCCTTTCTTGCGATCGCACTCGTCGCGGTCGCGCCGCCGGTCCGCGCCGCCGATCCCCTCAAGATCGGCTTCAGCATGCCCTTGACCGGCGGACTCGCGGGCGGCGGCAAGAGCGCGCTGCTGGCAATCCAGATGTGGGCCGAGGATGTCAACGCAAAGGGCGGTCTGCTCGGCCGTCCGGTGCAGCTGATCTTCTACGACGACCAGACCAACTCGTCCCAGGTGCCGGCGATCTACACGAAGCTGCTCGACATCGACAAGGTCGACCTCGTGATCTCCGCCTACGGCACGAACCAGATCGCGCCGGCGATGCCCATCGTGATGCAGCGCAACCTGGTGTTCATGGGCTTGTTCGGCACCGGCGTGAACGACAATTTCCACTATGACAAATATTTCCAGATCCTGCCGAACGGGAAGGAGACGCGCTTCGGGCCGTCCGAGGGCTTCCTCGAGATTGCCATGACCATGAGCCCCAAGCCGCAGACGATCGCAATGGCGGCGGCGGATGCGGAGTACGCCCAGACCGTGATCGCGGGCGCCCGCGAGATCGTGAAGCGCCTCGGCCTCAAGGTGGTCTACGACAAGAGCTATCCGCCCAACACCGTCGACTATGCGCCGATCGTGCGCGCGATGCAGGCTGTCAATCCGGACTTGGTCTACATCGCCTCATATCCGCCGGACTCCGTCGGCATGGTGCGCGCCGCCAGCGAGATCGGCCTCAAGCCCAAGATGTTCGGCGGCGGCATGATCGGCATCGCCTTCACGCCCATCAAGCAGCAGCTGGGGCCGCTGCTCAACGGCATCGTCGCCTACGACGTCTACGTGCCCGAGCCCACCATGAAATTCCCGGGCATCGAGGAGTTCCTGAAGCGCTATCAGGAGAAAGCCGCGGCCCAGGGCGTCGATCCCCTCGGCTACTACCTGCCGCCCTACGCTTACGCGGAGATGCAGATCCTCGCGGAAGCGATCGCGACCATCGGCAGCCTCGATCAGGCGAAGATCGCCGAGTACATCCACAAGACGTCGTTCAAGACCATCGTGGGCGACGTCAAGTTCGCCGACAACGGCGAGTGGGAGAAGCCGCGCATCCTCTTCGTGCAGTACCAGGGTATCGAAGGCAACGACATCGCCCAATTCCGTCAGCCCGGCAAGCAAGTGATCCTTTACCCGCCCGAATTCAAATCGGGCGAGTTCCGCTACCCATACTCGGATATCAAGCGCTAGGAGCCGTTAAGCCGGCCACAGCGGCCTCAAGGCGTCCGGCAATTGGTCGCGCATCGACTGGGCGATCTGCGTCTCCGATCGCTCGGCCAATACCGCCAACACGTCGCCCACGATGGAGTCGGGCGGAGCCTGATGGGCGACAGGCTCTTCGTCACTTCCGCCAGAAGCTTCGCCGACGAGGCAAGGGGCGCGGGGTCAGCAGGCTGCCATCCATCAAGAGAAATGCCGCGCGGCAGCGGCGGCAGGCCACCCGCGAAAGCGAGCACCTGCGACGTGCTCATGTGTCCGCGCATCCCGTGCATTACCGCGCGGAACATCGCTTGGCTTTGATTGTGGGTCTGGAGTACGGCCACGGATCAAATTTGTGTGCCGAGCTGCGACGCAACAGCGCAATCCACAAAACTGCAACACGAGAGCCATAGGCTCACGGCGACTCGCTCCGAGGTTTCCGGCAGCGTCGACACGGCAAGAGCGGCGGATCCGCTTTGCCGGCCGTAACAGTCTCGCCATCACATTTTTCCACTGGGGGAGCCCGACATGAAACGCAGATGGATCTGCACGATCCCGGTCTCGTGCCTTGCGGTGCTGGGATCGATGGGACTCGCGTCCGGACAGACGATGGATCAGCTCGTCGCTGGCGCAAAGAAGGAGGGCCAGCTCACGGTCATCGCGCTGCCGCGCGACTGGTGCAGCTACGGCACCCTGATCGACGACTTCAAGAAGAGGTACGACCTCGCCGTCAACGAGCTCAATCCCGATGCCGGCTCGGGCGACGAGATCGAGGCGATCAAGGCGAACAAGGGCAACACGGGTCCCCAGGCGCCCGACGTGATCGATGTCGGCCTGTCCTTGGTCCCTCGGCCAAGAAGGACGGGCTGCTGCAGGCTTACAAGGTCTCGACCTGGAGCACGATCCCGGATTCCCAGAAGGACGCCGAGGGGTACTGGTACGGCGACTACTACGGCGTGCTGGCGCTGCAGGTGAACGCCGACATCGTGAAGAAGATCCCGACGGATTGGCCGGACCTGCTGGCGGCCGATTACAAGAACTCGGTGGCGCTCGCGGGCGACCCGCGGGTCTCGAACCAGGCGATTCAGGCCGTGTTCGCGGCGGGCCTCGGCGCCGCCGGCGGCGCCGTCGACAAGGCCGGTGATGCCGGGCTCAAGTTCTTCGCCGAGCTCAACAAGAACGGAAACTTCGTGCCGGTGATCGGCAAGGCCGGCACGCTGGCGCAGGGAGCGACGCCGATCATCGTGCGCTGGGACTACAACGCACTGGCCGACCGCGACACGCTCAAAGGCAATCCCAAGGTCGAGGTCGTCGTGCCGAAGACGGGCGTGGTCGCCGGCGTCTACGTGCAGGCGATCAGCGCCTTCGCGCCCCACCCCAACGCCGCCAAGCTCTGGATGGAGTACCTCTACTCCGACGAAGGCCAGATCGGCTGGCTCAAGGGCTACTGCCACCCGATCCGCTTCGGCGATCTCGTGAAGAGCAACAAGGTGTCGCCCGACGTGCTGGCCAAGCTCCCGCCGGCGGCCGCCTACGAGACCGCCGTCTTCCCCACCCTCGATCAGCAAGCCGCGTCCAAGGACGTGATCACGAAGCAGTGGGACGCGGTGGTCGGCGCGAACGTGAAGTAGCGATCGGACTGTCTGCCTGGTGAGGTTCTGCGCGACTACCGTTCTACTCTCCCCCTCGATGGGGAGGGTTAGGGCGGGGCGTCGCGCGGATACAGCGTACTCGTCCTCCGAATGACGACGCAGAGCCGCGTCGAGACCCATCCGACCCCCGCGGCGACGCTGCAGCTCGGCCGGATGTCCTGGTCCTGGCTCGGCGTCGCGCCGTTCTTCCTGTTTGCGCTCATGTTCTTGATCCTGCCCACGGGGTTCCTGGTGGTGGGCGGGTTTCAGGACGCGGACGGGAATTTCACCCTCGACAACATCGCGCGGCTGTTCCGCCCGAACATCCTCAGCGCCTACTGGATCAGCCTCGAGATCAGCGCGGCCTCGGCGCTGGGCGGCGCGGTCATCGGTTTTTTCCTCGCCTACGCGGTGGTGCTCGGCGGCCTGCCGCGCTGGCTTCGGCCGACCTTGATGACCTTCTGCGGCGTTGCCTCGAATTTCGCGGGCATTCCGCTGGCCTTCGCCTTCCTCGCGACCCTCGGCCGCACCGGGCTGGTGACCGTGCTGCTGGTCCAGTATTTCGGCTTCAACATCTACAGCACGGGCTTCAATCTGCTGAGCTTCTGGGGCCTGGCGCTTACCTATCTCTATTTTCAGATCCCGCTGATGGTGCTGATCCTGACGCCGGCGCTCGACGGCTTGAAGCGCGAGTGGCGTGAAGCCTCGGCGATCCTGGGCGCCACCGCCGGCCAGTATTGGCGCTACGTGGCGCTCCCCGTGCTGTGGCCGAGCCTGCTCGGCACCACCTTGCTGTTGTTCGCCAACTCCTTCGGCGCGGTGGCCACCGCCTACGGCTTGACGGGCAGCTCCCTCAACATCGTCACCATCCTGCTCTACGCGCAGATCCGCGGCGACGTGCTGCACGACCAGAACCTCGGATACGCGCTGGCGCTCGGCATGATCCTGATCACCGGCCTCTCCAACGGCGCCTATATCTGGCTCGGCACCCGCAGTCAGAGGTGGCTGCGATGAGTCGCGCGCGCCTCGGCCCTTGGCTCGCGATCGCGCTCGGCGCGCTCTATTTCCTGGTGCCGCTCATCGGCACGTTCGAGTTCTCGCTCCGCATGCGCCGTGGCGAGTACAGCTTCGATGCCTACTGGATCGTGCTGTCGGACCCGCGTTTCCAGGCTACCTTCGGCTACTCGACCGTGCTGGCGCTCGCCACCATCGTGGTGGGCGTGCTGCTGGTGGTGCCGACCGCCTACTGGATTCAGCTCCGCCTGCCTCGGCTTCGGCCGGTGGTGGAGTTCATCACGCTCTTGCCCCTGGTGATCCCCGCCATCGTCCTCGTGTTCGGCTATCTCCGCATCTACAACAGCTCCTCGCTGCTGCCGATGACCTCGAGCCAGCGCGCGACCGACGTGCTGCTGATGTGCAGCTATGTGACGCTGGCGCTTCCCTACATGTACCGCGCGGTCGACACGGGCCTGCGGGCGATCGACGTGCGCACGCTCACGGAGGCCGCGGAGAGCCTCGGCGCGAGCTGGTTCACCATCCTGTTCCGCGTGATCTTTCCCAATGTGCGCGTCGCCATCCTGAGCGGCGCGTTCCTCACCTTCGCGATCGTGATCGGCGAGTTCACTATGGCGAGCCTGCTGGACCGGCCGGCCTTCGGGCCGTACCTCCAGCTGATGGGCGCCAACCGCGCCTACGAGCCCTCGGCGCTCGCCATCATCGCCTTCATCGTGACCTGGGCCTGTATGGGCCTGATCCAGGTCTTCGGGCGCGGCGCGCGCCAGGCGGCGCGCTAGCAACGGCGGAGATAGAGGCATGGCGTTTCTCGAGATCGAAAAGGTCCGCAAAGTCTTCGCCCAGAGCACGGCGGTGGAGAAGTTCGACCTCGCGGTGGAGCACGGCGAGTTCGTCTCGTTCCTGGGTCCGAGCGGCTGCGGCAAGACCACGATCCTGCGCATGGTCGCGGGCTTCGAGACGCCGACCTCCGGCGCCATCCGGATCAACGGTCAGGACGTGATCGGACTTCGCCCGAACCAGCGCCATGTCGGCATGGTGTTCCAGTCCTACGCGCTCTTCCCCAACATGACGGTGGCGGACAACGTCGCCTTCGGCCTCAAGGTGGCGAAGCGGCCGGCGTCCGAGATCGGCCCCAGGGTCGAGAAGATGCTGCACCTCATCAAGCTGCCGCAGCTCGCGGGCCGGTACCCCTATCAGCTCTCAGGCGGGCAGCAGCAGAGGGTGGCGCTCGCCCGCGCCCTTGCCATCGAGCCGCAGTTGCTGCTGCTGGACGAGCCGCTCTCGGCGCTCGACGCCAAGATCCGCGTCTCGCTCCGCGAGGAGATCCGGAACGTTCAGCGCGAGCTCGGCATCACCACCATCTACGTGACCCACGACCAGGAAGAAGCCCTCTCGATGTCCGACCGCATCGTGGTGATGAGCGAGGGCCGGGTCGAGCAGGTCGGCACGCCCTTCGAGGTCTACAACTATCCGCGCACGCGCTTCGTGGCCTCCTTCGTCGGCACGCTCAACATCCTGAAGGGCCGCGTCACCGACAGCGCCAACGGCACGCTCGCGGTCGACGACCAGGAGATCGTGACGGCCCGCGGCATCCCCAATGCCCGCGCCGGCGAGCTGCGCTCGGTGGCGCTCAGGCCCGAGGCGGTGTCTCTTTCGGATGCCGGAGCCGAGGGCAACCGCATGCGGGGCACCATCGAGGAGGTGAGTTTTCTGGGCTCGGTGGTGCGGATCCGCGTCCGGTTCCGCGAGCACGCGATCTCCCTCGACACTTTCAACAGCCCCGGCAAGTCTCCACCCCGCCGCGGCGAGCCCGTCACGGTGAGCTTCGCCCGCGACGACCTCCGCGTGCTCGAGGGTGCCGAGGCATAGCGGCTCGCGCTCATTCGCAGATGCCGACCCACGCTCAGATGAACCTGCTGGATTGGGCGTCCATGGCGCTCTATGCGGTGGTCTATCGCGTATGGCCAGAGGCCGCACGCTCGCCGCGCGCGGCGTTGCGCGACCGCTGCCCGGCCGCGCCGAGGCCATGCGCGCCGCCGACTGAGGCCGGCCGCCTCGGTCCGCCGCAGTTCACCGCCGGCGCCGCCTCACCGGCGGGTTTGAGCGCCTCAGAACCTATGGCTCTTCGGTGATGTCGGCATCGACGCGCGTGGGTTTGGCGGTTCCTTGGTCGTAATGGACGAATACCGCACTGCCGTTTGGAACATTCTTGCCGACCGAATCTCCTCCGCTGCCAACGGTGGTCGGTGCCATTGCGGCCGTTGGCGCTCCCGTGTGCCCGTCTGGCGCGACGAATATTGTGACCGTCGAACCGGTCGGAAAGTCTCCCGACGAGGGATAGGCACCGACGGTCCGGTTTTGCGCGGCACCGCTCTGATTGCGCCAAGCGCGGGACGCGACGCAGTGTTCGAGATGAACGCGTTGTCGAGTCAAGGCGACGTTGCCGCCTGGGCCCGCTCCGAAGAAATACTTATTGATCACGTGCGCCGGCCTCTGGCCGCCCTCGAACACGAACTCGCTTTCGACCACCGAGGCGGCGTCGCGCGATGAGGATGCAGGCTGGCCTTTCGCCAACGTACCGCGGAAGAGGGAGAGCAGCGGGCTCCCGGAAAATCCGACGCTGTAACCGTAGCTCGTTGTGCCCGGGGGCCAATTTATGGGATCGGCCTGTCCCATCGTGTTGCAGTGAGCGGGCTTATTGATCTCGGTCACCGAATCGGCCTCGTTGCCGAAGGGACTCTTCGGTCCGCCCGGCAGGGTGAGCGTAATCTTGCCGCCGGTCTTGACGTTGCTGCGGATGTGCCACGTCACTCTGTCGCCGCTCTGCGCGAAGGCGGGATTCGGCGTGACCGTGACATTGCCCTGCGCGTTGATGTCGATCTCGATCGTGACGTCGGCCATGACACCTCCTGTTCGTGAGGCAGTCCCTCCCACACCGGCGCAACCGGGTGCACCGTGAAAACGGTATAGGAACGAAATGAACCAAACTCCACTTTGAATAGATAAACTTTGAGGCTGTTGGCGGGAGATCGGGAGTGAGCTGCTTCCGCGTCGGATCCGGTAAATAGGACGTATTATGCAAGACCGTGCGAGGATCCGGCCGCGAGTTTCGCGCCCGCGCCGTCGAGAGCCACGGATACGTCTGCGCAATCTCGAGAGGAGATGGGCCTCGGTGAGCATCCAGAACAGCACGAGCCGCATTCTCACGACCCACGTGGGCAGCCTGCCGCGCCCCAGGGACCTGCTCGATCTCATGAAGGCGAGGCTCGCGGGCGGCGCCTATGACCGCGACGCCTACGAGACGCGGGTGCGAAGCGCGGTTGCCGACTGCGTGCGCAAGCAGGCGGAGACCGGCATCGACATCCTGACCGACGGCGAGCAGTCCAAGCCCGGCTTCTACACCTATGTCCGCGAGCGCCTGGGCGGCTTCGAGGCGCGGCCGCGGCGAACGACGCATCTGTTCGCGGCGGAGGTCGCGGCGTTCCCGGAGTACTACGAGCAGTATTTCAAGCAGGCCATGACCGGCGGCGCCATCGCGCCGGTCGTGCAGATGGCCTGCACCGGCCCCGTCACATACAAGGGCGAGGCGGCGCTACGGCGCGACATCGACAATCTCGAGGCAGCCGCGGCCGGCGTACCGCACCACGCCGTCTTCATGCCGGCGGTGGCGCCGAGCGGCGTCGGCGTGAACGAGTACTATCGGACGGAGGAGGAGTTCTTCCACGCGGTCGGCGCGGCGCTCGCGCGGGAATACCGGACGATCGTCGATGCGGGCTTCCTGCTGCAGATCGACGACCCCTTCCTCACCGACATCTTCGGCGACCCCGCTCTCTCGACGGAGCAGCGCCGCGCACGGGCGGCGATGTACGTGGAAGCCGTCAATGCGAGCCTGGGTGGCATTCCGCCGGAGCGGGTGCGCTACCACACCTGTTACGGCATCAATCACGGACCGTGCATTCACGAGGCCGCGCTCGCAGACGTCGTTGGCCACATGCTGAAGGTGAACGCCGGCGCCTACAGCTTCGAGGCCGCGAATCCGCGCCACGAGCACGAGTATCACCTCTGGGAGACGGTCAAGCTGCCGTCGGGCAAAGTCCTGATCCCCGGCGTCATCACCCACGCCAGCAACATCGTCGAGCATCCCGAGCTCATCGCCGAGCGCCTGGTGCGCTTCGCCGCGCGGGTCGGGCGCGAGAATGTCCAGGCCGGCGTCGACTGCGGCTTTTCCTCGCAGGCGACTTACACGACCGAGGTGCACCCGACCGTGATCTGGGCGAAGTTCGAGGCTCTGCGCGACGGCGCGCGGATCGCCACCAAGCAGCTGTGGAGTTAAGGCGAGCCTCCGCGTCCTACCACCGCTCCGACGCCTTCGCGGTCCAGAGCTCGGGCGTACCCAGCACCTCGGCCATGCGCTCGCTCATCGCATCGAGGAGCCGCTCGCCTTTCTCGGGCGTGCCGGCGGCGCCGTTGCCGATCACGCCGCGGCGGCTCCGGGCGTTGAGCGCCTGCCAGCGGAAGACGCCGGGTCCCACCAGGTTCTCGATCTCGGGCCGGTCCTGGTCGGGTCCGCGGGCGGCGGCGAGCTGCTCGCGGTCGATCAGATGCGGCACCACCGCCATCATCATGGAGGTCTCAGCCTCGCAGGCGTGCAGCAGCTTCTCCTGGAACTCCAGGATCGCCTTGGTCTGTGGCACCGCGATGTCCCAATAGGCGAAGGCCACCAGCGGGATCTTGAATTCGACCGTGAGCTCGCTCGCCGCCACGACCAAGGGCGCGATGTTGCCGCCGTGGCCGTTCAAGAGACAGATGCGCCGGAACCCGTCGCGCACCAATGAGCGCACGATGCCGCGCACCAGTCCGAAGAACACCGAATAGTCGATGGTGATGGTGCCGCCGAGCTCCATGTGATGCTCGGCAAAGCCGGTCCAGATCGTGGGCGTCACCAGGATCGGATGGCCGCGCTCGGCGAGCTTGCGGGCGCCGCGCATCGCGACCTCGGTCGCCAGCCGATAGTCCACCATGACCGGGAGATGCGGCCCGTGCTGCTCGGTCGAGCCGATGGGCACCACGACGATAGCGTTGCGCTCCGCCATCTTGTTGAGCGCGGGCGCGGTCAGGCTGGAGAATTCGAGCGGTTGCATCGGGCGGTCCCCGTGACTGTTGCGGCGGGCTGCACTATACCGGCGGGGTCCGCCCGAGCCCATAGAACCAGCCCCTCCGCCCATGAACTACACGTTCCGCTTCTCGCCGGTGCTGAGCCGCGCGGACCAGCTGCTGGCGGGCCTGGCAGAAACGCTCTGGATCAGCGCAGCGGTGATCGCGCTCGGCTTTCTGGTCGGCCTCGGCGGCGCCTTCGCCTCGCGTTCGCACCTCAAGCCGCTGCGCTTCCTGGTGCGCGGCTATGTCGAGGCGATCCGCAACACGCCGCTGCTCGCACAGTTGTTCTTCATCTACTTCGGCTTGCCGGGCCTCGGCATTCGGCTCGACGCGGTGCCCGCCGCGATGATTGCGCTGGTCGTCAACCTCGGCGCCTACACGATCGAGATCGTGCGCGGCGGCATCGAGGCGGTGCCGAAGGGGCAGACCGACGCCGGCATCGCGCTCGGCCTCACGCGGCGCCAGGTCTTGCTCCTGATCGTGCTCAAGCCCGCGCTCAAGGTGATGTTCCCGGCGCTCGCGAGCCAGTTCACGCTCCTCATGCTGGCGACCAGCATCCTGAGCCAGATCGGCGTCGAGGACCTCTTCCATATGGCAAGCCTGATCGACTCCGCGACGTACCGGAGCTTCGAGGTCTACGCCGTCGCCTGCGGGTTCTACTTGCTGACGGCGCTCGGCTTCCGCGCGGTCTTCGCTCTGATCTATCGCCTGGTCTTTTCGGAGCGGGTGCGGCCCGCGCCGCCCGCCGCCGTGGTGCCGCCCTGATGTTCCGGAACTTCGGCCCCGGTGAGCTGCTGCTGCTGGCGAGCGGATTGCGCTGGACCGTGGCGTTGACCGCGCTCGCCTTTGCCGGCAGCGGCTTGCTCGGCCTCCTGGTACTCGTGCTGCGGGTGAGCCCGGCGCGGCCGCTGCGGCTCCTTGCCATGCTCTGGATCCAGGCGATCCAGGGCACGCCGCTCCTCGGGCATCTCTTTCTGATCTTCTTCGGCCTGCCGCTCATGGGCTTCGAGGTCTCGCGCTGGGTAGCCGCCACGGTGGCGCTCTCGGTCTACGGTAGCGCCTTTCTCTCGGAGATCTGGCGCGGCGCCGTCGAGGGCGTACCGAAGGGTCAATGGGAGGCCTCGGCGGCGCTGGGCCTGCCGCGGCTTCTGCAGCTGCGCAAAGTGATCCTGCCGCAGGCGCTCACCATCGCGATCCCGCCGACCGTCGGCTTCCTGGTTCAGCTCATCAAGAACACCTCGCTCGCCTCGATCATCGGACTGATCGAGCTCAGCCGCGAGGCGCAGCTGGTCAACGGCGCCACCTTCGCACCGTTCGTGGTCTATGGCTGCACCTCGGTCTTGTATTTCGCGCTGTGCTTCCCGCTGACCTCCTGGAGTCGCGCGCTCGAGGCGCGGCGCGCGGTGGCGCGCTGATCCTTGGCTCTTGCTCTGGGGCACGCGGGCTGATTAGGTGAGACAAACACTGTCGGGGAAACGGGGGAAATCATGAGACGCCTCATCGGCATTTGCGCCGCGCTCGTCGCCGCCTGCGCGCTCGCACCCACCGCGGCGTGGGCGGATCTCAAGGAGATTCTGGACCGCGGCACCATCCGCATCGGGACCCAGATGGACGACCCGCCCTTCGGCTACGTCGATGCCAACGGCAAGCCCACCGGCTTCGACATCGAGCTCGGACAGATGATCGGCAAGGCGCTCGGCGTCAAGGTCGAGGTCGAGCAGATCATCGGCGCCAACCGGATCCCCTATCTCCTCACCAACAAGATCGATCTCGTGATCTCCGCCATGGGGGCGACGCCCGAGCGCGCAGTGCAGGTGATGTTCACCACGCCCTACGCGGCGCTCTATCTCGGCGTCTACGGGCCCAAGGACCAGAAGATCGCCGGCCCCGGCGATCTCGGCTCGCTCAGGATCGCGGCGACCAAGGGCACCACGCAGGACACGTCGCTCACGGCCATGGCGCCCACCGCCAACATCGTGCGCTTCGAGGACGACACCACCTCGAACACCGCCTATCTCTCCGGGCAGACCGATCTTTGGGCCACGCTCAACACCATCGCGATCGATCTCTCCAAGAAGAACCCGGCGCGGAACACCGAGCTCAAATTCAAGCTGCGCAATTCGCCCGCGCACATGGCCATGCGCCAGGGCGACTTCCAGCTCCTGCACTGGCTCGACACCTACATCTTCTTCATCAAAGGGAACGGCGAGCTCCAGCGGCTGCACCGCACCTGGCTCGGCGAGGACATCGGCGACCTGCCGACGCTCTAGCCGTGCCGGCTCAGTGCCCGCCGCTGTGGCCGCAGTAGGGCATGTTCCGCTCGTAGCCATGGGCGCCCTCGGCCTGAGCAGCCTGTTTCGAAGCGATGCCGTTCCGCGATGGTCTGGGCCGAGGGCGGCGGCTCGTTGCAGCCAGCGAGCGCGGAGAGCCCGACGATCGACAGGCAGAGAACCGCGCACGTCATGGCAGATTCGCTTAAGGAGTTTCGATGAACCTAGACCTTGGACAGCGTCGTATCGGATCAAGATCGCGGCGGCGTAACGAGGTCGTGAGTGCAAAACGGGAGTTCCCTAACTGGCCGGTAAGCGCTAGATTTCTCTGGATAAAATTAGCCGTCTGTTAACCATCACCGGCGACCATTCGGATCCGCCCGAGCGCGGGCAAGAAGCGAGAGGGCCACGTTCATGGCGAGAGCAAAATCCAAGATCGTCGCGGGCCCACAGCGACCGCCGGAGCGGCGTCGCGCGCTGCGCAAGCGCGTGCTGTGGTCGGCTCAGGTCGAAGCCGAAGAGCGGCTCATCAGCTGCGCCGTCCTCGATGTCTCGCTTCAGGGTGTCCGGGTGCGGCTCGACGAGGGTGCGCTGCCGCAAGGGCCGATGGCGATCGCCGTCAGCCGCTTCGGCACCTTCCAGGCCGAGGTGGTCTGGATGCAGGACAGCGTGGCCGGTTTGCGCTTCTTGGAATCGGTCGAGCGCGTCGCCGACACCATCGGCCGCCAGCTGCCGCTCGCGATGGTTGCCTGAACGCCGCTCGCGACTCCCGAGGCGCGAGGGTCCTCCCACTCGTTCGCGAAGTCCGGATGTGCTAAGCACCCTGGCGGGAGGACTTGCCAGGGGGTGAGGCATGGCTTTGATGACGCGCCGGCGGCTGATCGGGAGCACGCTTGCCGCCGTTGGAACCGTCGCCGCACCCGCGATCTTGCGGGCCGACGACCCGATGGTCAGCAAGGGCATCTATTGGAAGCGCGTGCCCTGCCAGAAGGACCACGTCTACTCCCAGCACTTGGTGCCGGACTGGTGGTTCCTGGAGCTCTATGCGCCGCCCGACCAGAGCTGGAGCGTGACGGTTCCCAATGCCGGACCCCTGACCGCGGCGCCCTGGGGAAACGGCGACACCAAATCCGCCCGACCGGAAGTCAACGGCGCCCTCGGCTGCATGGTGGTCTCCAAGGACCTCACCGGCGGCACCAATGACAAGACACTGGACATTCTGAATCGGTGGCCGCCGAAGAATTTTTACGGGCCGCTGCACTTGCTCGGTCCGGGTCGCTTCGGCTTCTCCGCGAATTTCGCCTTTCCGCCGGGCGCGACCGGAAGCGGCGCCATCTGGATCGCGATCTGGATCAAAGGCCCCGAGGGCCAGTTCCCGCTGACGCCGCCCGGCTGGCCCTACGCCACCGTGCCTTCGCCCGAACCCAAGGACGATTTCTGAGCCATCGCAGCTCGCGCGCTTGAGGATGGGCGAGCGCAGACCCGCCTCGTAATCGCGCGGGTACTCGCCGGGCCGGCGGGCCAACCCGCTGGCACGCGCCGCCCGCGCGTGGGCTCCCAAGGCACTCTTCCCCCATTAGGGCTAAGTCAATTAACGAAGCTTTTACGAAATTTTTACGAAAATTGCTTCTTATCGGACGAGTGCCGTTCCAGGTCGGGTGGATTGAGCTGGGGTGGCACACGGGGCACAAAGAAGCGGCGGGGCTCACATGGGCACAGAGAAACCCGGTCTTGGCGGATCCGAGCTGATCGCGCCCGGGTCCGAGATCACGCGTCTCAATCTCGATATCAAGCAATATGAATGGCTGTTGCGGACCAGTCTCGGGCCGAAGGCGCGCAGGATGTTCGAGCATCTGCTGGCGCGGGCACGAAGCGAGCTGGCGCTGATCGAGGCCGAGGAGAGCGACGCGCGCGCCTGGGTGGAGCAGGCGTAGGGACCGTGCTACCGGCTTCCCCGATCTCCGGGCTTTAGCGGGCCCGCCGACCCGCCGGGCACGGCCGACTCGCGAGCGCTCGTCCCGCGATCCCTGCGCAAAACGCATCCCAGGACGGTAAGGGTCCGGTCTTGCTCCGATCCCGCGACCATGGCTGGAATGGCTGAGGTCACCGACACCCGCGAGGAGCCCCGATGGAAAATCCAAAATATCTCTCGATGAACGGCGAGATCGTGCCCTTCGCCGAGGCGAAGATCCACACGCTGACGCCGGGCGTCAAATACGGCACCGCCGTCTTCGAGGGCATCCGCGGGTATTGGAACGAGCGGCGCAAGGACATGTATCTCTTCCGCCTGGAAGAGCATCTGAACCGCCTGCACTTCTCGATGAAGGTGATGCGCTTCGACCATCGGCTCGAGAACCGCCAGATGACGCGGGCGCTCATCGACCTCATCAAGGCCAACGAGATCCGCGAGGACATCCACATCCGGCTCCTGGTCTGGGTCGACGGCG
>Ga0209415_10008689_pt1 | contig 17582 bp, 18 predicted proteins | sample PeaSoiSIISIP2007_FD_187696 | JGI IMG/M metagenome (GOLD analysis project Ga0209415, IMG submission 187696) | Peat soil microbial communities from Weissenstadt, Germany - SII-SIP-2007 (SPAdes) (version 2) | ecosystem: Environmental > Terrestrial > Soil > Wetlands > Peat | place: Germany... | reverse complement strand
GATGTTCCCCTCGATTCGACAGGAATTTGTTGAAAGATGTCGTCGCGATGTCATCCCGAGCGAAGCGAGGGATCTGCTTCTCGCCAAAGGTCAGGAAAAAAGAACACAGGCAAGAGTGCCTGTGCTACTAAAATCTGCTCCGAATCGACTTTTTCCGCAAACTGTGAAGCCGTGCCCTGACGAAATATCTGAGTTCTCACGCGCACTCGAAGGCGTGTTAGTTCCTTAGCGGTTTGCCGGTTTTGAGCGTGTGGGCGATGCGCTCCTGCGTCTTGCGTTCGCCGCACAGGGAGACGAACGCCTCGCGCTCGAGTTCGAGGACGTACTGCTCGCTGACGAGTTGCGGAGCGGATAGGGCGCCGCCGGCCAAAATGTTCGCGAGCTTGTGCGCGACGACGGCGTCGTATTCGCTGATGTACTCGCCGCGCAGCAGCATGTGGATCGCGAGCTTTGCGCCGGCTAGAAATTCTTCGCCCAGCACGCGAATCGAAGGCTCTCCGGGCGGCGGCGCGGTCGGGTGGTAGCCCGCGCGGACGAGCGCGAGCGCGGTCTGCTTCGCGTCCGCGACTAGGCGATCGCCGTTGATTGCTACGGGATCGGCGGCGCGAAGATAGCCCAACTCGCGCGCTTCTTCACCGCTCGTGGAAACTTTGGCCATGGCGATGTTCTCGAAAATGGGTTTGAGCGCGTGGAAGAGATCGAGGTCTTCGCCGCCTGCGGAGTGCTCATTCGCGCGAATCAGCATTTCTTTCGTGCCGCCCCCGCCGGGGATCAGGCCGACGCCCGTTTCGACCAGACCGATATAGGCTTCCGCTGCGGGGTGGATGCGTGCCGCGTGCAGCGAAATTTCGCAGCCGCCGCCCAGCGTCAATCCCTGCGGCGCGGAAACGACCGGGCGCGGCGAGTGTTTGATCGCGAGGTTGACGTTCTGGAATTGTTTCACGCCGAGATGAATGTCGTCCCACTCCTGCTCCTGCGCCGCAACTAGCAAAAGCATCAGATTCGCGCCGGCGGAGAAATTCACGGCCTGATTGGCGATGACCATGGCGTCGAAATCTTCGCGCAACCGCTTCAGGCCTTTGTGCAGCATGGCGAAGATTTCTCCGCCGAGCGCATTCATCTTGGTGTGGAATTCGCAGCAGATTACGCCGTCGCCAAGGTCCACCAGGCTCGCGCCGGAATTGCGCTCGATTTCCTTCGATTTCTCTTTCAGCGATTTCAGGATGATGACGCCATCGGCCTCACGCAACGGTAGGGGTTTTTTCGTGGCGAAATCGAAGTATGAAGTGTCGCCCTGCGCGGACTCATAGAATGAGGTCTTCCCCGACGAAAGCAGCGCCGTCACGAGCGGCGGCAGGGCTTTGCCGTCTTTTTCCATGCGGCGCGCCACAGCTTCGACGCCCAGCGTGTCCCACAACTCGAACGGGCCAAGCTCCCAGCCGAATCCCCAGCGCATGGCGCGATCCACATCCACCAGCGAATCCGCGATTTCCGGGACGCGTCGCGCGGCGTAGAGGCACATTTCCGAGAGCGATGCCCACAGAAATTTCTGCGCGAGATCGCCGGGTTGTCCCGCGAGGATCGGCCCGAGCAGCGCGCGCAAGCGTTCGCGCGTATCGTCAATCGAGCGGCCGGCGTCAATCGAAGAGAAACGCGCTTTCTGCCGCGGGCGATATTCCATGGTGGCGGGATCGAGAGCGAGAATTTCGCTCTCGCCGCCTTTTTTCACACGCTGGTAAAAACCGCGGCCGCTTTTTTCGCCGAGCCAGCCGCGCCGCTCCATTTCTTCGAGGAGCGGCGGCACGCGATAGAGTTCGCGCGATTCGTCGTTGGGAATATTTTCGTAGATGTTGCGGACGACGTGAATGAGGATGTCGAGTCCGACGATGTCCGCCAGGCGAAACGTCGCGGACTTCGGCCAGCCCACCGCGGGGCCCGTGCAGGCATCCACTTGCTCGAACGTCATGCCCAGCTCGTTCATCACGCGCACGACATTGAGCATGGAGAACGTGCCGATGCGATTGGCGATGAAATTCGGCGTATCTTTCGCGACCACCACGCCTTTGCCGAGACGCCGGTCGCAAAAATCAGTGAGCGTCGCAATCACGTCAGGCGCGGTGTCCGGCCCCGGAATCACCTCGACCAGATGCAGGTAGCGCGGTGGATTGAAAAAGTGGGTGCCAGCCCAATTCCTGCGGAATTCCTCAGGCAATCCCTCGGCAATTCGGCCGACCGGAAGCCCGGAAGTGTTCGTAGAAACAATTGCGCCGGATTTGCGATGCGCGGCAACGCGCTCGAGTAGTTTGCGTTTGATATCGAGATTTTCCGCGACGGCCTCGACGATCCAATCCGCCTGCGCGCACCAATCGAGATTGTCCTCGAAATTGCCTGTGCGAATACGCTTCTCAAGCCCGCGCGTGAAAAATGACGCAGGCTTTGATTTCGCCGCTGCGGCCACGCCCGCCGTCACAATGCGATTGCGCACTGCCGGGCTCGCGAGCGTTAAGCCCTTGCCCTGTTCCTCGAGCGTGAGTGCAGAAGGAACGATGTCCAACAACGCTGTGGAGACGCCGGCATTGACCAAATGCGCGGCGATGCGGGCGCCCATCGTGCCCGCGCCTAAAACCACTACACTCTCAATTCTTCGGAGTACCATCCGTGCGGCACCAGTTGGCCACAGCCCGGCTGCAGGTTACAGAACGCGCGTCGCGCAGGTCAATGTTTAATGCGGCGCAATGCCATGCGAAGTGCTGCGCATCGCCCGGATCCTGTAAATTTCACTCGGAAATAATTTCCACGCGCACCGGCTGGCCGTTGCCTTTCCCTCGCTGCGTGAACCACGCAGACAGCGCCTCGGCGAGTTTGACCGGTTCTACGCGCAGTCCGGCTTCCAGCCGGCCTTCGCCCAGCGGAAGCGTGTCGTCAAACTCCGATGACCCGGTGAAATTGCGCATGCAAAAGCTGTCCAGCCATTCGAGCGGGCAGGGCCGCCTTTCTCCGTCAACCACGATGGAAACCTGGAGCTTCCGGGCGTACACGGAACCGAATTATAGCACCGCAATTTCGGTGGTTTCTTGCTTCCGGGGCGCTGGACTCCTACACTCTACGAATTGGCAAAGCTTGCGAGGGGCCGCGCCTACTTCCCTGCCGAAGTCCTGCCCCGGTTGGCAGCCCGCAATGGAACGGAGAGCGTGTGTCCACGTCCGTCGAACAATGGGTTGAGGAAGCCGCGCGCCTGACGCGGCCCGCCCGGATTGTCTGGTGCGACGGCTCGGAAGAGGAATCCGAGCGCATCCTTCAGACCATGCTCGAGGAAGGCCACACCCTGCGCCTCAACGAGCGCAGCTATCCGCACTGCCACTTGCACCGCAGCCATCCCACCGACGTTGCGCGCACCGAAAAAGTCACGTACATCTGCTCGCGGAACGAATCCGAGGCCGGTCCGACCAATCACTGGATGGCGCCCGCCGAAGCGAAGGAGAAAGTCAGCACACTGCTGCGCGGCGCGATGGCGGGCCGCACGATGTACGTGGTTCCGTATGTGATGGGGCCGCCGGAATCTCCGCTCGCCCAACTGGGCGTCGAACTTACCGACAGCGCGTACGTCGTGGCCAACCTACGCATTATGACGCGCATGGGCCGCGTGGCCACGGAGCGGCTCGCATCCTCGAGCGATTTCGTGCGCGGACTGCACTCTCTCGGCGATCTCGATCCCGACCGCCGATTCATCCTGCACTTTCCCGAGGAGCGCCTCATCTGGAGCGTTGGCTCCGGCTACGGCGGAAACGCGCTGCTGGCGAAAAAGTGCCACGCGTTGCGCATCGCAAGCTGGATGGCGCGCGAGCAGGGTTGGATGGCGGAGCACATGCTCATCCTCGGACTGGAGGATCCGTCCGGCCGGGTGACCTACATGGCGGCGGCATTCCCCAGCGGCTGCGGAAAAACGAATCTCTCGATGATGGTCTCCGCGCTAGCGGAGCAAGGCTATCGCGTCTGGACCGTCGGCGACGACATCGCCTGGCTGCGTATTGGCGCGGACGGCAGGCTGCGCGCCATCAATCCCGAGGCGGGCTTCTTCGGCGTCGCCCCAGGGACGAGCGCGAAAACGAATCCCAATGTCATCGCGGCGCTCCAGCGAAATGCAATCTTCACGAACATCGCGTTAACGGCGGAGCGCGAGCCGTGGTGGGAAGGAATGAGCCCTGAACCGCCCTCGGGCCTGGCCGATTGGCAGGGCCGCGCGTGGTCGCCAAGCATGGGCCTAGCGGCGCATCCGAATTCGCGTTACACCGTGGGCGCGCGACAGGCGCCGGGGATTTCGCCGCATTGGGAAGACCCGGACGGCGTCCCGATTTCGGCGTTTATTTTTGGCGGACGCAGGGCGAAGCTCGCGCCTCTCGTTTACGAGGCACGGGATTGGAATCACGGCGTGTACGTCGGAGCCACGTTGGCTTCCGAAACCACCGCCGCGGCCACGGGCGCGCTCGGCGTCACGCGGCGCGATCCGATGGCGATGCTGCCTTTCTGCGGCTACCACATGGGCGATTATTTTGGGTATTGGCTGGAATTAGGCCGCCGCATCCCGCACCCGCCGCGGATTTTCCACGTGAATTGGTTCCGCAAAGACGCCGACGGGCGATTTCTCTGGCCCGGCTATGGTGAAAACGTGCGCGTCCTGAAATGGATCTTTGAGCGCATCGAAGGTAGGGGCCGCGCAGTCGAGACGCCGATTGGCTTCTTGCCTTCGGCTGGTGCGCTCACGTTCGATGGCCTGAATATTTCACACGCTCAGGTGGAAGAACTGCTGCGCGTGGACCCGCTCGATTGGGCCGAGGAACATGCCGCCGTCGGTCAATTCTTGGAGACGTTCGGCGCGCGAATGCCGCGTGAACTTCTCAGCGAGCACGCTCACTTGGGTGAACGTCTCGGCCGCATGGCCCCCGCCCACCGCTAGTGCCCGCATTTCTCGCCTATTGGCTATCGTGCCCGAACCGTTGCCCCCTCAGCGAGTCTCTGAGTCCACTGCGTCTCTGCGTTATCTTTGATTCTTCCGCCGCATCATGCCGCGAGTCATTCCGAGCGCAGCGAGGAATCTCTCTGCTGCCCCGCGTCAGAAACAAAGAGGGATTCTTCGCTGCGCTCGGAATGACTCACCAGGGGTATGCGCCAAATTATCAAAGGACCGCAGCGATCTCTGCGTCGATGGCGAGATGCGTCTGCTCGAAGCCGTTGATGCTGTAAGCTTCGCCCTCGCCGCGCGAGAAATGAAAATAACGGCTGATGTTGTAGTCGTCGTCGAAGAGCCCGAGGATTCTTTCCGCCTCGCGGCGCTCCATGCCAAAAGCCGCCAGCGCCACCGGACGGCCGTAGCCGCCGCCGAGCGCCAGATATTTGGCCACCAAATCCTTGAGACTCATCGCCGTTAGATCCAAACGTATGCGCCCGACTCGCCATAGGGCGTATTGAGATAGAAGAAATTCGCGTCCGTGACCGCCGACAATGAGCGGCAGAGTCGCGATGCGCCGTGCGCCGAACAGAACAATTCGCCGGGCGACTCCAAAATCTGCTGCGATTTGTCCAGGCTCTCCACTTCGCGCCGCGAAAACCAAAGCCACGTGGCCCGTCGCGCGCACACCGAACAGTCACCCGCCCCGCTCAGTGCCGCAATGCGGCGGCGCATCGCGTCCGCCACGTGGCCCTCCAGTCCGGCGGCGTCGAAATCCGGCACGGCGAGAAAAAAGTACTGCGAGACGCTGCTCGGGTCCGGCTCAAACGCGACTACCGGCCCCCGATACGCGCTCAACTCCGGCTCGAAGAGATCGAGCAGACAGCTCCGGCACAGCGACACGTCCGGACGCAAGCGCCCATTCTTGCTTTCGGGCTTTTCTTCTGGATTCGGCGGCGCGCTCGGGCGAATCGGTCGTTTCGCAGCTTTGCCGCGCAGATACAAAGTGTCCGGGGCGAACATCGCCATCCAATCCTGTTGCTTCTCCAGGTGCACGCACTCGGGCGGAATGTGCATCAGCCGCGCAAACCACGTGCGCGTGCGCTTGCGAAATTCAATTCCCGGATACGCCTGCTCGAGTGATAGCCGCGCCACAGTGCGGGATGGTAGCAGATTGCAGGCGGATTTCACCGCCTCTAGCTCGCCTTTCCGGGGAATGCGACGCCCAAGCCCTCGAATTCCGTTATTATTATCACTTGGCTGCCGAGCGCTGTGATCGAGAGCTCCGCGCAGCTCAATTCAGCGCCAATCCACCGGAGGAATCGTCATGGCTGTGGCCGTAGGACAACCCGCACCCGAATTCACGCTAAAAGATCAGAGTCAGAAAGACGTCAAGCTGTCTGATTTTCGCGGCAAGAATGTCGTCTTGATTTTCTATCCGCTAGATTGGAGCCCCACCTGCACAAACGAACACGCCTGCTTCGTGAACGATCTCAAACGCTTTGAGAAGCTCGACGCCCAGGTGCTCGGCCTGAGTGTAGATAGCGTCTGGTCGCACAAGGCGTTTGCCGAAAAAATGGGGATTACTTACCCCTTGCTGGCGGATTTCAATCCGCGCGGCGCGGTAGGGGACAAGTTCGGGGTTTACCTGCCGGAGAAAGGGCTCACCAGCCGCGCCATCGCCATCATCAACAAGGCCGGCAACGTCGCTTGGTTCAAGAATTACGATTTCCCTACCGTGCCGGACTTGGCGGAAGTCGCCGCAGCGCTTGCAAGAGCGAACTGACACCTTATCGCCGCGGCGCTATTTCGCCACGTGCAGCACCTGGTACACGACCACGGCGAGCATGAAGAGCAGGTAGATTCGCAGCGACCACAGCACGAGGAGCTCGGGCCCCTTCAGACGGCGCCTGGGAATATCGTGTTTCTTGAAGGCAGCGAGTTGATCGCGCTCGAGCGAGGCCAGGATCAAATCTCTTTCGGCCTGCGCCAGGACGATCTCTCGTTTTTCTTTTGCGGTCATTGCAGAGCCTCCTACGTCCCACCCAGTCGCGCGAAGAGATGCGGCGCGATCACGCTGAGCCCGAAGAGCACGCCCGCACCCGTCAGCAATACGACGACAAGCAACGCAAACGCATTCGCCCACACCGGGCTCACCAAATCGCCCATGATTTCCCGGTCGTTCACCAGTAAATAGAGAAACACGAGCGCCGGCGGCATCGCCAGCACGGCAATCACGTTCACCAGCAGCACAACGTACACGAGCGGCAAGCTTGGAATCAGAACAATCGCCGCCGCCACCGCCGCGCAGAGAAACAGGATCGAGTAAAACGCCCGGCCCTCGCCGATCGGAAGATTCAAACTGTGCGGCCGGCGCGCCACTTCTCCAAAAGCATACGCCGTCGAAGTGGAGATCGTAACGCACGCCACCATCCCCGCTTCCACAATGCCCAGCGCAAAGAGCGACGCGCCCACTCGCCCGATCAACGGCCGCAGCGCCTCGGCGAATTCCGCTGCTTGAAAATTCTCCGCGCTCATGTGATGCGTATACAAGAGAGACGTCACCAGGATCGTCGCCACCGCAGCGGCCGCCGCGAGGACCGCGCCCAGCACCGTATCGATTCGGCCGAAGCGAATATCTTTCCTCGTCAGTCCCTTATCCACCGTAGCGCTCTGCTGAAAGAAGAGCATCCACGGCGTCACCGTCGCGCCGATGTCCGCCAGCATCAGGATCAGAGTGTTTTGCGACAGGCCGCCCGGGAGCGGTTTCCATGCGGCAAATGCGTGTCCGACGGAGTGCCAATCCGGATGCGCGAGCAAAGCCACCGGAACGAAAACGAGATTCCCCACCGCAATTGCCAACGTGATGCGCTCCCAGGTCCAATAGCGATGGGTCAAGAGCGCCGAATACAGCAGCGCCAGCGCGCAGACAACCGCGATCCACGGCGGAACCCCGAAAAATCCCAGCCCGGCGCGGATGGCGATGAATTCGGTAATCAGCGTCAGAAAATTTCCTACGCCCAGGTCCATCAGCGAAAACCATCCCCAGAACGGCCCGAAGCGCTCGAAGATCAGCTCCGCGTGGCCACGGTGGGTGGCTGAGCCGAGCCGCACCGTCATCTCCTGTACCACGATCGCCATGCCGAACGTCAACGCGACGAACGGCAGAAAAAATCCAATTCCAAATTGCGCCCCCGTGGCCGCATAGGAAAGCATGCTGGGACCGTCGTTCTCTCCCAACATGACGAGCACGCCCGGGCCGAGAAGGAGCCACAGCAGGCGCGCATGGCCGAAGAATCCGCTTTGCGCGCGCGCCGCCCTTACGCGGACGCGGTCGTGCCCGCGATCCACATCTTCGTGTGTGATAACGACTTCTGTCGCGGAGTTCGCGCCGGGGCCGTTCGAATCCGCTGGGGTGAGCGCTTCGGGCATCTTTGTTAAATAGGATAAACTTCAAAAATAAACTAACATTAATGATTTTCGACGTCAATGGGCCGGGCACCCTCGCGCATTGGGAGAGTCATCGCAACTTCCCTTCCCCGTCCGCAACGCAGGGTGGATTGTGGTAGTGTCGAATGGAAATGGGAGGGATTATGGCGCAACCGACAGGCACGCCACCGCAAGTGCAGATCAAGGCCGATGAGAAAGAGATGCTCGGCCAGTACAGCAACCTGGTGATGATCTACCACAACGCCGAGGAGTTCGCGCTTCACTTCGTTTACGTCTTTCCGAACGCTCCGCAGGGCAAGCTCGTTTCCAACGCGATCCTAAGCCCGCCGCATGCCAAGCGGCTCTGGCGGGCCCTCGGCGAAAACATCAGCAAACACGAGGCGCAGTTCGGCCCCATTCGCGAGACGCCCGAAGGCCCGCCGCCCCAGGTGGGCTTCGTCCAATAGCTCGCTTCGGGCTCGGCAAGTCGGCTGAAACCCCACGGTCGCGGATTTGCGCCTGACCGCCATCGGCGCGGCGCACTGGCCATTCGTACAGTTGGCCGGAAGAAACCGCCCGCTGGCGGCACGCAACTTGGCCCCCACGCGCGTGTTAAATTGAATGTATGCAAGCGAAATGTGGATTCTGCGGGACGCCACACCGGCTCAACGACTCGCAGATAGGCGAGCGCCGGCGTGTGCAGTTTGCGTGCTCGAAGTGCGGCCGCTCGACCGTGGTGGAAGTCGAGAGGGCCCCCGATCGCACGCAGGTGATTACTCCTCTACCTGAATTCGCTCGCGGAGGCGCCGCGAATCGCCGTCCCTCCTTCGCGGCCGAAGACGACAGCGATTTGGCGCTTCCTCCCGGCAAGGTGATCGCGCTTTCCGTGATCAGCGGACCGTCGCGCGGGCTCGTCTTTCCGCTCGAGCGGCCGCGCGTGATCCTGGGCCGCGCCGGTTCCGATCTCCCTCTCAACGATCCCAAAGTTTCTCGGCACCACTGCTCCATCGAAGTGCGTGGCGACGTGGTGCGCTTGCGCGACCTCGATTCCACGAATGGAACCTTCTTCTCCGAAGAGCGCGTTCGCGCCGCCGAACTGCGCAACATGTCTGAATTCCGAATCGGCTCGAGCCTGATTCTCCTCACGATCCGGCCTCGCCTCGCCACCGCAAGCTGACGCCGCCGCGCTCACGCGCGCCCTGAATTCTCCCGGGGCAGCTTCACGCCGGTCTTTGAATGGTCTTCCGCTGCTCTTCCTCGATCAGCTTTCCCAGCTTCTTGAATTTCAGCCAGGTCCCGCGCGCCACCATCCGCGAGATGAGCCAGCCTCGATATCCGTCCAGAAATCCGCGGCACAGCACGTAGTTGTTGAACCAGTTCCACGGCGTCGCGAGCCACATCGCTCCGCGCCAGCTTCGCCGCCCCTCGTCGTACAAGTAGCGCGCCTGTCGCGTCGTGATGCCCTCCACTTTGGCCACGTGCTCTTCATAGGAGCGGACCGTGTAGTGCAGGAGGTCTCCCTTGAGCCGCCCGATCTTTCCCTGGTAGTTCACGGTTGCGTGCTCGGGAACTTCAAATCTGGTCTTGTCGCGCCGAAACAGTTTTCGTTGGTAATCGGGATACCAACGGGTGTGCCATACCCACGCGCCCAGATACCACGTGCGCCTGGCGAATTCGTACACTGCGAACTGCGGCTCTTGTTTTTTCAACTCCAGCAGGGATTCGCGCAGCTCGGGACTGATTTCTTCATCCGCGTCCAGCGAAAGAATCCAGTCGTAGCTGGCCGCCGCGGCCGCAGCGTTTTTTTGCTCGGCGAAATTCGTCCATTCGCGAACCAGCACCTTGGCGCCGCGCTGCTCGGCAATCTCGCGCGTGCGATCCCGGCTGCCGGAATCCAGCACCACGATTTCGTCCGCGATCCCGCGCAAGGATTCCAGGGCGCGCGGCAGATCGTGTTCCTCGTTGAATGTAATCAGGCAGGCGGAGATGCGGTCCATCGGACTCCGGAATCTTCGGTAATCGGCAAAGCCAGTTCACGCGCGCTCGGGCCCCAAATGCGGACGGGGACGCGCGGCGCGCGACCCCTTCCCTACACCACAATATGCGTGTCCGTGCGCTCGACTCCGTCGATTCGCTGGATTTTTTCCATCACCAGGTCGTCCAGTTCGGCTTGCGTGGCGACCTCGGCAAATGCGATGACGTCCGGCACGCCCCAGCACGGGTGCGCCGTGCCGATTCCCGGCAGATTGTTGAGCTCCTGCGCGATCGCCTTCGAGCGGCCGGTGCGGGCATGAATCAGGATGTACGCGCGTACGCTATGATTCCGGCTCCCCATGGCATGGCTCCCTAGCCTAGTGTAACTGCAACCGGCCGCCCGGCGCGCGCAAAAAACCAAAGCGCCGGTCGCCCCGGGTTATCGGGAGGACCGGCGCTTCGGCAAAGATCTGCGCCAGTTGTTTTTGCCTTCGCGAGTTCCTCCTATCCGTGCAGAGATTTTCCCGAGACAGGCGATTCGCTGATCACCCAGTGCCCCGCCTGCTCAAGGAATTCCAGTCCGATGGCGTAGCCATCGCCGCTCAGCGTGTGGCAGTACGCCACGCGCGCTCGAGCGCGAAATTCGCCGGGGTGTGAAATGAATTCAACGCGGTCGTTCGCGCGCCAGCGGCGCACGGTCATGACCCGCGCCCCTCGTGAACTCACGTTTTCGGTAAATGTGGATTCGACGCCCGGAAGGCTCGCGTGGCCCGCGATGGAAACGGACAGCGCCATGGGCACGCGTCGTTCGATACGTTCGACAGTAAAGGCCTTTGCCATGGCTCCCTCAGCCAGATTAAATTTAGAGACAGGCCGCGATGCGGGAGAGCGTCGCTACGCCGCCGCTGCGGTTCTTCATGCCGTACAGGCGCCGGTCGGCCGCACTCAACAACTGCTCGATCGTTTCGCCGTCCCGCGGAAAGACGGCCGCCCCGACGCTCACCGAAAGGCGCGGGAGTTCGCCGTCGTTTGCCAAGCGCTCGCACACGCGCTTGGCCACGGCTGCGGCCGCTTCGGCATTCGCTTCGGGCAGGATCAATGCAAATTCGTCTCCGCCGTAGCGCGCGGCGGTATCCATGGAGCGGGAGTTCGCGCGCATCGTGTTGGCGAGCCGGCGCAGGGCGTGGCTGCCCACCAGATGCCCATAGCGGTCATTGACGCCTTTGAGGTCGTCCATATCGAGCAGCAGCAGGGCGAACGCCCGCCCGCTGCGGCGCCCGCGTTGAATCTCGATTTCCAGCGATTGCAGCAGGCTGCGGTAGTTCGCGAGGCCCGTCAGGGAATCCGTCACGGCCAAATGCCGCACCTGCTCGAACAGCTGTACGTTATCCAGCAGCGCGCCGCCCAGCACCACGGCGTAACTCGCCACCTTGAGCACTTGCGCCAGCGTGAACGGAACGTCCAGGATGCGATCGGATTGGCTCGCGGCTACGTGACACGCCACATTCAGCCAAGCCGCGGCGCAGAGCGCCCAATCGAATGCCGTATGGGAACGGCGCAGCCGCCGTCCATAGCCCAACGCGGCGATCAGGAAGAGCGTTGCCGGGAAAAGGTCCCAGGGTCGCGCGATCATAGCGAGGGGATGAATCACCGGCTCGACCGGAGAGCCCAAATACGCAGCGCTGGTGAGGTAGGCGACGACCGCCACCACCATCAGGGCGATGCCTATTTCACGGCTTGGCTCGCGGGAATGCGGAACCTTCCGCTCAATCACCAGCGCGGCGAGAAAGAGCGCCGCCAGAAGCGTCCGGCCCACCATCCACGCCAACGGGATATGCAATTGCACGGGCTGGCCGGCCGCCAGCAGGTTGTAGAAACCCAGAGCGGAAACGGTCTCGATAATCCCCGCGAGAACAAACCCAAAGGCCAGTATCAGAGAGAGCCTGTCGTGCGCCCCGCGGAAACGGACCAAGGCATTCGCGGCATACGTGAATCCGAGCAGGCCGCCTGCAATTTGAAGGTACGCGTAGAAGATCGGATCTGCGGAAACGGGACTATGCCGTAACCAGGCCGTAAGCAGTACAAAGGCCGCGCCGGCCAGAATGGCTATGGGCCATCGCACCTTCGACAACGCCCCCCGAATTGTAGCGAATCCGTGCACCGGCCCCTCGCGGCGACGCTTGGCAATACTGATCCCTATCAACCCTGTGATCTGCAAACGGAGTGCCGAAGATTGGCGTAGGGAAAAAGTCTTCCTATTTCGCTGATGAGAAACGGTTTATTGGCTCAGGAAGGAAGGGAGGTTCATTAGTTGGGGAAATACTCCCCTTGAGTGTGGTTCATTTCGTTACGGATTGTCACGTGCGATACCATATGCGAACGCCCTTCTGGGAAGGGGTTCTGCTTTGCCCTGATTCGGCACATACCTTTGGGTAGGCGGTGACACAGCCCGGCAAACTTTACACTTTCGGGGCAGGAGGGGGCAGATCTCGGGCTTGGACTTCGCTCTTGAAATTCTCTTTCCGGTGAGACCCGTCACAAAACGGCTTATCGGCTGAATGACCGCAGCGGCAGAGCGAAATCGTCGTCCGGCCCGCCAGGCCAAATGCCTTGCCGCTCGGATCGCAGATCTCGAAATCGCCTTCGATGCGCAGTGATCCGTCGGTTTTCGGAACGATCTTTACAGGCATTCGTTTCCCCTAGGTCATTCTCAAGACGTCAACGATCCGGTCCGCTGCGTCAGTACTTAGGAACGCTCGGGTCCACTTCGTCGGACCAGGCCAGAATTCCGCCCTTCAAATTCCAGATCTTGCGGAATCCCGCCTTCTGTAAAAACTCGACGGCGTCGGCCGAGCGCTTGCCGCTCCGGCAATGCGCCACGATCTCGCGCGAGCTGTCAAGTTCGCTGACGCGCTTCGGCAGATCCCCCAACGGAATCAAGTGCCCCTTAAGATTGCAAATCTGATATTCGTGCGGTTCGCGCACGTCCAAAATGAACAGATTGTCTCCCCGGTCGAGCCGTGCCTTGAACTCGCGCGGAGTAATCTCGGGAATGCCCGCTGTTACGGCCACTGGAGTCTCCTCTCCTCGAATACCGCAGAATTCTTCGTAATCGATCAACTTGTTGATCGTCCGCTTCTCCCCGCAGATCGGGCAAGCGGGATTCTTGTGCAGCTTCAGTTCGCGGAAGCGCATGCCCAGCGCGTCGAATAGCAGAAGCCGTCCGACGAGCGGATCTCCCGCGCCCAAAATCAGCTTGATCGTCTCCATGGCCTGAATACAGCCGACAATTCCAGGCAGGACGCCGAGCACGCCGCCTTCGGCGCACGATGGCACCAGTCCCGGCGGAGGCGGTTCCGGATACAGGCAGCGATAGCACGGCCCGCCCGGATATCCAAAGATCGTAGCCTGGCCTTCAAACCGGAAAATTGAGCCGTACACATTCGGCTTCCCCAGCAGCACGGACGCATCGTTCACCAGATAGCGCGTGGGAAAATTGTCCGTGCCGTCCACGATGATGTCGAAGTCCTTGAAGAGTTCGAGCGCGTTTTCGCTGGTCAGGCGTGTCTCGAAGGTATCGATTTGTATCTGCGGATTCATCCGCGAGAGTCGCGCGCGCGCCGCCTCGCTCTTCTTGTGGCCCACATCCTCAGTAGAAAAGGTCACCTGCCGCTGCAGATTCGTAAAATCCACCACGTCGAAGTCCACCAGTCCCAGCCGCCCCACTCCCGCCGCCGCCAGATACAACCCCAATGGCGCGCCCAGGCCGCCCGTGCCGATGAGCAGCACTTGCGCCTGCTTCAGCTTGAGCTGCCCCTCCATGCCGACCTCCGGCATGATTAAGTGGCGGCTGTAGCGCAGAATTTCTTCTTTATTCAGACTTACCGGCGCCTTCGCCAGTGTGTCCGTCGGAATCGGCATAACCTCTTCTCCCTATCGATGCCTGACAGAACTCCACGAAACTGGAATTGCTTTTTATGGAGCGCGGCGGCTCGACGCCGCTTTTCTCCATCCCACTTCGCGGCTATATTCCGCGACCTTGCATAGAACCCTCGGGCGACGGCCCGCAGCTGTTGGCTCCGCCGGCGATCGAAGGGACGATCGTGATCGTGTCGCCGTCCTTAGTCTGCGTCGCCTCCTGCTTCAGGAAACGAATATCGTCATCGTTCAAATACACGTTTACGAAGCTCCGGATGCGGCCCTCGTCCGTATACAAATGCTTCTTCAGCTCGCTGTAGCTCGTGGTGAGATGCTTCAGCGCGTCGCCCACCGTGGCCGCTTCGCATTCTACGCTCGACCTCTGGTCGGCGAATCTGCGGAGCGGCGTCGGAACGATGACTCTTACCGGCATCTGAAACTTCCTCCTTGGCAATAACCTGGTTCGGGCTAGCGGCTCAAGCCGCGCTCGAAGAGCTTTCCGTCGCGCCGGACTCGATTTCTTCCGGATCGTAATGCGTGCGATCGTCCGTCAGCCGCCAGGAAGTCATCTCTTCCGCGGTGCCGCCGGCCACGCGCACGATGATGTAGCTGTACCACGGCCAAGCGTGCTCGCGATCGAACTCGGACGGCCGCGCCGGATGGTCCGGATGCGAATGATACCAGCCAATCAGCCCGAGGCCGCGCTCTTCCGCCACCCGCTCCGCCACGCGGACGTCCTCCGCCGAAATCGAAAAGCGGTTTCGCGGCGAATCCTCCCGCCCGTTGGAGAGCGGCAAGAGCCCGCGCACCTCGCGCCTTGCGGCCCCGTCAATTCCCAGCAACGCGCCGCAGCACTCATGCGGATAATCGCGCGCGCCGTGGGCGCGAATCTGCTCCGCCAAATTTTCCGCCAGAAGAATCATTTGCTGCGTGGCACTCCCCAAATCAGACACGGAAAACTCAATCCGCTTCGGTCCAGAATCGCTCGCTCAGATATTTCTCCCCGGAATCCGGCAGTACCGTCACGATCACAGCATGCTGCCCGGCGGGTAGTGAGTTCGCAACTTGCAAGCATCCCGCGAGGGCCGCCCCTGAACTCGGACTGAGCAACAGCCCTTCCTCGCGCGCCGCCTGCTTCACGAGCCGGTAAGCGGCTTCCGTTTTCACTTCTAGCGCTTCATCCGCCAGCGTCGCGTCGTAAATCGCGGGCACCATCGCGGACTCCATATGCTTCCAGCCATCCAGACCGTGAAACGACGCATCCGGCTGAAGACTGGTACAGCGAATCGCGGGGTTGTACTCCTTCAGGCGCCGCGTCGTCCCCACAAACGTCCCGCTGGTTCCCAGCCCCGCCACAAAATGCGTCACTCGCCCGGCGGTCTGTTCCCAAATCTCGACGGCCGTGGAACAGTAGTGGGCCTGCCAGTTCGCCGGGTTGCTGTACTGATCGGAATAAAAATATTTTTCCGGATCCGCGGCCAAAATCTCTCGCGCTCGCCGGATCGCGCCGTCGGTGCTCTCGTCCCCAGGCGTGATCACCATCTCCGCACCGTACGCGCCGAGGATCTGCTTTCGCTCCGGACTCGCGCTCGCGGGCAAACAGAGCTTGACGCGATACCCCCGCGCCGACCCCACCATCGCGTAGGCAATCCCGGTGTTTCCACTCGTCGCGTCCAGAATCGTCATCCCCGGGCGCAGCGCCCCGCTCTTCTCTCCCTCGAGAATCATGTTCAGCGCCGCCCGGTCCTTTACCGAGCCACCCGGATTGAACCACTCCGCCTTCGCACAGAGTTCCACGTTGGGAAAGGCCCGGCCAATCCTCGCCAGGCGCAGCAGCGGGGTTTTCCCGACCAAATCCAGCACGTTGGATCCGGTAGCGCGGGCGACGGGAAAACCGCTGTGGTTTATAGCTGATTTCTCCGAAATCATGGATGCCGCTCGCCATCCTTCGGGGCGTCGCGAGCGCCTGAAGGCAAATTATCCCTTTCCCCGGCATTAGATGCCCTGGGGGTAGACTGGTATTCAGCTAATTTAGCACGGGTTAGCCGCTTTTCTCCATACTCGCGAGGAGCAGCCGATTGTGCGGCCCGCTCGCCTCCAGGTCGAATCGGCGGCGTTGCTTGTGGGACTTCTGCATTAGTCCGCGGACGCGGAGCCGATCCGTACGAACTGTGCAAGACCGTACAGCGAGCGGAACGACTTTCGGTTAGACTTATTGCTCATGCATTCCTCGGCTCAACATTTTTTCGAGGTCCCCCGAAAAAAGGGAGTGCAAGAGAGCCTGCTTTTGTTGTACAAGTATGTCCCGTCCCCGCCGGCTCGTAGCAAGGATACTTAGGTTTCATAAGACTGCGCACGTCTTCGCGTAACGCATTTCCGCAAAGACCGTGGGTTACGCTTAGACACGACTCTAACCTGGGGGAAACATCATGTTGAGGAACGGGCGCCACGGGATACCTGTGTGTTCTGGTTTCGATTGGTTTCGCCGGAGAGTTCACAGGCCCGGTTCTTTCTCACTTCGCGGCGTCGCGTCTTCCCTCCTGATTTTGATCGGCGCCAGTACGTGTTCCGCCCAGACGAACGTCCTCACCTACCATAACGATAATTCCCGCACCGGCCAGAATCTGACGGAGACCATCCTCAAGCCGAGCGTGGTGAATTCCGCGAACTTCCAGAAGATCGGCAATCTTCCCGTCGATGGCTTGGTGGACGCGGAACCCCTGTATGTCGCGGGCCTTAGTATCGGTGGAACAACACACAACGTCGTCTACGTCGCCACCGAGCACGATTCCGTCTACGCCTTTGACGCCGACACGTTCGCGCAGCTCTGGAAGGTGTCCGTACTAGGTTCCGGCGAATCGACGAGCGACACGCGCTCTTGCACGCAAGTCACGCCCGAAATTGGCATCACGTCCACGCCGGTCATTGATACGGCTGCCGGCACGCACGGCGCAATCTTTTTGGTCGCCATGTCGAAGAATGGCTCGACGTACTATCAGCGCCTCCACGCCCTCGACCTCACGACCGGAACGGAACTTTTCAACGGACCGCAAACGATCACGGCCACTTTCCCTGGCACAGGCGACAATTCCAACGGAACGAACGTCATCTTCGACCCCAGCCAATATAAAGAGCGCGCCGGGCTACTCCTTCTGAACGGCCAGATTTATACCGCGTGGGCCTCCCATTGCGACGATCGCCCCTACACGGGCTGGTTCATGGCCTTCAACGAGACGACGCTCGCGCCGACCAGCGTGCTGAACGTCACGCCCAATGGCTACGATGGCGCCATCTGGATGAGCGGCGGCGGACTTGC
>Ga0209415_10008687_pt1 | contig 17585 bp, 18 predicted proteins | sample PeaSoiSIISIP2007_FD_187696 | JGI IMG/M metagenome (GOLD analysis project Ga0209415, IMG submission 187696) | Peat soil microbial communities from Weissenstadt, Germany - SII-SIP-2007 (SPAdes) (version 2) | ecosystem: Environmental > Terrestrial > Soil > Wetlands > Peat | place: Germany... | reverse complement strand
ATCGCCAATGACGCGACCGTGAAAGCCGGTGCATTTTTTCCGATGACCGCGAAAAAAGTTATTCGCGCGCAGAATATCGCCATCGAAAATCACATTCCGACGATTTATCTGGTCGATTCTGCCGGTGTTTTCTTACCGTTGCAGGAAGATGTTTTTCCCGATACCGACGATTTCGGCCGCGTCTTTCGCAATAATGCGGTGATGAGCGCGATGGGCATTCCTCAGCTTGCCGCAATTATGGGCATGTGCGTCGCCGGCGGCGCTTACTTGCCGCTCATGTGCGACCACATCCTGATGACGGAAGGCTCCGGCCTCTTTTTGGCGGGCCCCGCGCTCGTCCAAGCCGCCATCGGTCAAGTCACCTCCGCCGAAGATTTGGGCGGGGCGAAAATGCACGCGCAGATTAGCGGTACTGTGGACTTTCGCGAGCCGGACGACGACGCCTGCATCGCGCGCATTCGCGCGTTGGTCGATAAAATGGGCGCCGCGAATCCTTCGCCCTTCAGCCACGTCGCGCCGCGCGAGCCACTCTATCCCGGCGATGAAATCTATGGGATTTTCTCCAGTGACCCCGCTAAGCAATACGACATGCGCGAAATCATCGCGCGCATCGTGGACGCCAGCGAATTTGAAGAGTATCGCTCCGAATACGGTGAAACGGTTCTTTGCGGCTACGCGCGCATCGGCGGCTGGGCTGTCGGCATTGTCGCCAATCAGAAAAAGCACGTGCAGACGCAAGCCCGCGGCTCGGACCAGAAACGCATCGAATTCGGCGGCGTGATCTACACCGAGTCCGCCGAAAAAGCCGCGCGCTTCATACTCGACTGCAACCAAAACCGCATCCCGCTCATTTTTCTGCACGACGTAAACGGCTTCATGGTCGGCAAAGACGCCGAGTGGAGCGGCATCATCCGCGCCGGCGCAAAAATGGTGAACGCCGTTGCCAACAGCGTGGTCCCAAAAATCACAGTGATTTGCGGCGGCAGCTTTGGCGCCGGAAATTACGCCATGTGCGGCAAAGCCTACGACCCGCGCTTCATGTTCGCCTGGCCCACGGCCAAGTTCGCCGTTATGAGCGGCGACGCGGCGGCCAACACTCTCGCCGAAATCAAGCTCAAGCAACTCGAACGCGAAGGCAAAAAAGTCGACGAAAAAGCCCGCAAAGAAATGCTCGAAACCGTAAAAGCCACTTACGAACATCAAACCGACCCGCGCTACGCTGCCGCAAGGCTCTGGGTGGATGCGATAATCGATCCCGCCCACACCCGCGACGCCCTCATCAGCGCCCTAGAAGCCGCCGCCCTCAATCCCGAAATCCGCGAATTCAAGACCGGAGTTCTACAAACGTGAGGGTGTCCATGAGATCGTGGGTTCTTGTTCTTTGTTCGAGCATCACGCCGATCATAGTGCTGAGCCTTCGCACCGCGACTCTGGACCAGCGACGGGCAATCGCGACCGTAACCAGGTCAGTGATAGGCCCAGTCGCGGGAATTGTGCCTAACATCCTGTTCTTCATCGGCATTCTCTGTTTTATTGGGTTCCTGTTTTCTCTTCTGCTTGACTATCTCCACTCCCGTAGGAACGTATGACTGAACCGATCAAATTGATCGAATGCCCGAGAGATGCTTGGCAAGGGTTGCCTGATTTTATTCCGACTGAATATAAGGCCGAGTATTTGAAACATCTTGTGCTTGCTGGCTTCAAACACATTGACGCCGTAAGTTTTGTTTCGCCGAAACATGTGAAGCAGATGGCGGACAGCGAAGATGTCATGGCGAAACTCAACGCTTCCCTTCCCGATGCGACTGCGATGCCGGAAATTATTGGCATCGTCGTAAATGAGAAAGGACTTGAGCGTGCGCTGACGACGCCGGGCGTTACGACCATTGGCTACCCATATTCCATCTCGGCCTACTTCCGGCGCGCGAATGCCAATATGACGAAGAACGAGTCCCGCCTGCTCGTCGAAAAACTCCGCAAAGAAACTCTCGCTTCGAAGAAAGACCTCGTGGTCTACATTTCGATGGCCTTCGGCAATCCATACGATGAACCGTGGGGAGCAGAAATCGTCACCGATGCACTGGATTGGCTCAAAGGCATCCGCGTACGCACGGTTTCGCTAGCCGACACAGTCGGCACAGCTTCCCCGGAACTGGTCGGCGGCCTCTATCGTGAAGTGAAAGACCACGTCGCCGGAATTGAACTCGGCGTCCACCTGCACAGCCGCCCTGAAGACGCCGAAGCAAAAATTCTCGCCGCGTACGAAGCGGGCTGCCGTCGCTTCGATAGCGCATTGACCGGACTCGGCGGCTGCCCCTTTGCCGGAGACAATCTTGTAGGCAACATCGCCACGGAAGACGTTCTGGCCGCGCTGAAAAAAGCCGGCGCCGATCCGGGTTTAGATCCTTCGCGGCTTGGGACCCTGTTGGCGATGACCAACGAAATTCGCGCAAAGTATGCACACGCACCGCTTGTGAATTAGAATCCTTTCAGCGGCCAACCGCGCCTTGTTGGGGCGCAGCATGCTGCGCCCTTACAAGCAGGATGTCGGCCTACTCGTATTTCTGCGCTGTCGTCGTGGAATTCATAGCGTTTCGCGCAGGCCTCGGAGCTGGGTCAATGGAGCAACGCCAAAATGTTTGAAACACTCACACTGGAATTTACCGGCCAACTGGCGACGCTGACGTTCAACCGCCCGGAAAAGCGCAACGCTATCTCGCAGCGCATGGTCTCCGAAATTCAATCGGCGCTGGACGAAGTCGAGACCAGCCACGCGCGCGTGGCCATCATTACCGGCGCCGGAAAAAGCTTTTGCGCGGGCATGGATCTCGAGATGCTCTCCGAGATCGCCACCCAATCCTCGTCGGACAACATGGAAGATTCGCGGCGCATGGCGAAAATGTTTCGGCGCATCTGGAGTTTTTCAAAACCGTTGATTGCAGCGGTGAACGGCGCTGCGCTAGCCGGCGGATGCGGCATCGCTACACTTTGCGACTTCACGCTGGCGGTGCCCGAGGCGAAGTTCGGCTACACCGAAGTGAAGATTGGGTTTTTGCCCGCGATCGTTTCTGTTTTCTTGACTCGGCAGATCGGCGACAAGCAGGCGCGTAATTTGCTCCTGACCGGCCGCCTGGTGGACGCAGCGGAGGCTTTAAAGCTCGGACTCATCACGGAAATCGTGCCGCACGAGCGTCTGATGGAGCGCTCGCGGGAATTGGCGGACGTGCTGATCGCCGCAAGCCCGGTGAGCCTGACGCGCGCAAAACGCCTGCTGACTTCCGCGGCTGCCCACAGCGTGGACGAAGATCTGGAACGCGCCATTCTGGAAAACGCACGCATCCGCTGCACCGCCGACTTCAAAGAAGGGCTCGCTTCGTTTCTAGAAAAACGCAAACCCGTTTGGAGCACCGATGTGGAGTGAAAACGTGGAATGACCCACGCCAGCGAGCGCCTCGATTCACAGGACATGCGAATGATCGAATATCACGACGCCACAGTACGGGTGCGCTACGCCGAAACCGACCAGATGGGCGTGGTCTATCACGCGAATTATCTGGTGTGGTTCGAGGTCGGCCGGGTGGAATTAATTCGCGCTCTGGGCATCGAGTACAAGCACATGGAAAAACAAGACGATTGCCACATCGTGGTAGCAGACGCGCATTGTCGGTATCTGCAGTCCGCCAAATATGACGAAGTGCTGCGCATCCGCACGCGCATTGCGGAATCGCGGAATCGCATTGTGAAATTTTCGTATGAAGTGCTCCGCGACGCCGACGACAAGCTGCTCGCGACCGGCGAAACCACGCACATCATTTGTGGCAGCAATGGCCGGCCGAAATTGCTCCCTGCCAAATATCAACACATTTTTAAATCCGTGGTGGCGCCTCAGCCCGACCGGAGAGAAGCATGAGCCATCCTCCGAACAATTCTCAGTACATTTCACTCAACGGCAATGACCTCACGTTTGAGCAGCTATACCGCGTAGCGCTGCAAGGCGCAGCGGTGAGCCTTTCTCCGCCTGCGGTCGAGCGCATGAAAAAGTCGCGTGCTGTCGTTGATCAGCTTGTCGCGTCGGGAGCGGCGGCGTACGGAATCAACACAGGTTTCGGCAAGCTCGCGTCGGTGCGTATCTCGGCGGAGCAAGTGCGCACCCTCCAGGTAAATCTCGTGCGCTCGCATTGCTGCGGCGTTGGCGCGCCGCTCGGCGAAGCCGAAACACGCGCGATGATGCTTCTGCGCGCGAATGCCCTCGCCAAAGGATTAAGCGGCGTCCGTCCGCTCGTTGTCGAAACGCTGTGCGTGATGCTGAACGCACGAGTGCATCCTGTGATTCCCTCGCAAGGATCGGTCGGCGCTTCCGGCGACCTTGCGCCGCTGGCGCATCTCGCGGCCGTCGTCATCGGCGAAGGCCGTGCAGCCTACAAAGGCGAAATCCTGGAAGGCGGCGAGGCCATGCGTCGCGCCGGAATCAAAGCCGTCGCACTCGAAGCCAAAGAAGGACTTTCGCTGTTGAACGGCACGCAAGGAATGCTGGCGCTGCTGAGTCTCGCGTTGCGCGAAGCGGAAGTCTTGATCGATTCCGCCGATGTGGCCGCGGCGCTTTCGCTCGACGCCCTGCGCGGAAGTCCCGGAGCGTTTGACGCGCGCATCATGCATGCGCGTGCTTATACCGGCGCGGCAACGACGGCGCGAAACCTGGCGCACTTGAACGAAGGCAGCCAGATCCGCGAGTCGCACCGTTCGGCGGAAAAAGATCCCCGTGTGCAAGATGCGTACAGCGTCCGCTGCACCCCGCAAGTGCATGGAGCGGTGCGCGATTCCCTGGCGCAAGCGCGCGAGATGGCTGCCGTGGAATTGAACAGTGCCACGGACAATCCGCTCGTTTTTGTGAAGGAAGACGGTTGCGGCGACATCATCAGCGGCGGAAATTTTCACGGCCAGCCCTTGGCCATGGCTGCCGACCAGGTAGCCGTGGCGCTAGCCACGCTCGGCGGCATTTCCGAGCGCCGCATCGAGCAGATGACGAATCCTCTGACCAGCATGCTTCCCGCGTTTCTGACGCCGGAGCCAGGTCTAAATTCCGGCTTCATGATCGCGCAAGTCACTGCCGCCGCCCTGACCAGCGAAAACAAAGCGTTGGCCGTGCCACATTCGGTGGACTCGATCTCCACCTCGGGCAATCAGGAAGACTACGTCTCCATGGGGATGAGTGGAGCCCGCCGGCTTTCGCGCATGCTTGAAAATTTACGTCACACCATCGCCATCGAACTGCTCTGCGCCTGCCAGGGGATCGACCTTCTTGCGCCCTTGAAGACAGGCGCTTTAGCCACCAAGGCCCACGAGGCCGTTCGGGCGAAGTCAGGAAAAGTGATGCAAGATCGTCCCCTCGCCGCGGAGATTGCAGCGGTTTACGCCCTGGTTTTGGAAGGCGCGATAGCGAACGTGCTCCACTGAGAATCGCGGGTGAGAAGAGGACTTACGGCTTGGCAGCGAGGCTGGCTTTCAGGTCGGGGCCGATGCGCTCAACGATGGATTCAGCGGGCGATTCGCCCACGAATTTCTGGATGACCGATCCGTCGCGGCCAATCAGCACGTACGTCGGAAGCGCGCTGACTCCAAACTTGCTTTGCAGCGTGCTGTCCGAATCCCACCGCTGCGTCCAGTTCATCTGATTGCCAGATACAAAAGAGCGCCAGGCGGATTCGTCGTCGTCTTCGCTGACGCTGATCAGGACGAAATCGGCCGAGCCGTAGACGGCCTGTAGCCGCTTGATGCTGGGCAAAGAGCGGCGACAGGGGCCGCACCACGAGGCCCAGAAGTCCAGAAGCACGACTTTGCCGCGATACTGAGCCAAAGGATCGCCTGAATCGGGAGCACTGGGAGCCGCTGCGCCGGGTGCAGCGGACTTAGTGGGATGAACATCTTCGGCGTACACGCCACGAGGCATGTTGTCGTCGTCCAAAACTTTGGAGAATTTAGCTGTCGGCTTGCCATCGGATTGTTTCTTAGCCCGAGCGGCGCGGGCCATGTCGGCCACGGACATCGGTTGATCCGTAGAGTCTCCGGCGACCTGCTGCGTGGGCTGTTGAGACGCGGAAGCTTGCGCGGAAGTCTTGGGAGCTGGTTGGGCGTTTTGGGCGGGATCCTGAGCTTGGGTCAAGCTGACGGATGCGAGCCCGCCAAGGGCTGCTATCGCCAATGAAATGAGTAGTTTCCGCATCGTGCTCTCCCCCAGGAAACTTAGGTGCCGTATCGCAGACTAGAAGGAGGCAGCGCGGGTCCCAATGGTACTTTCGATTAAAAGAGGGCCAGGTGTGCCGAAGGCGTTTATTGGGGTTGCTCTGGTTCTGGTGTGTGCAGGTTGCGCGGCCAGGAGAGTAGTTCGTCGAGGGAGCCGGCGACTTGCTCGTTGAGCACGGGATCGGTGTGGGCGAAGAAGACGGGGGCGTCCGGGAGGCGCGTGGCGTTGGCTGGGATCCAATAGAAATTGCCTTCACCGTCGGTAGCGAAACAGAAGCCTTTGCCCCAGCCTTGGGCGCGCAGGTTGATTGTGTATTTTTGGCTTTCCATATCGAGCGGAAGAAAGGCTTCAATCCATTCGGCTGGATTTTGCGGCTCGAGCGGATTTTCGGGATTGGGAGCAGGACGGCGAATCTCGATTTGTTCGGCCAGGATGGTGGCATGGTCTTCGTAGAGGCTGAGTAGACGCTGAGGCAGGTAAGCGGCAATGCCCAGCTCGACTTGGTCAGGATGGGGATGAATGAGCCGGCTGCGGAAGGAGTCGCGCGCGGCCTGAAGTTGCTCCGGAGTTTGGCGATTGCGATATTGATGCACGAGCCGGCGCGCGCCGAACACGGCCACGAACAGCATGAACGCCACCACGAGTGGGCCAAACGCTTCCACAAGAAGGGTCTGCATCAAGTGATGATACTAGAACAGCGAGTAGTGATTGCCAGTCTCCTTAGCTGGGAGCCTGGCGAGTCTGTGCGTTTCCGGACTCTTAATGTTGAGTTGCATCGTTCTCACATCAGCAAATATACCCAACATATCAGCTTCCGTTAATGAACAGCGGCCGAAAGTACAAGTTCCAGCGTATCGAATTCTGCTCCTGGACTAGAAGAAGCCCATTCGTGCAGCAGGTTGGACAAATCCTCTTGCTTTTTGGCCGCAAAACCGAATCGCGTGTAGCCAGCTTCGAGCGGTTTGGCTTCGCATGCATGGGGGGCCGGGGTTTCCGCGACTGCATTTCGCACAGAGGATTCTGATGGTCGTCCAGTCCTCGACCCCTAACTCATGAGCGACGCAAAGCTCGACTAGTTTCTCTTTTGCAGAGTCGTCCGGCATTTCGAGCTTGACGCGAAAGGTTGAGTAATTGGAAGCTTTCCAGATTGAGAGTTCGTCGAAGACAGGCACCTCGTTCCCATTACTTTCGACCCGGGTCCCGTTTGCAGCTCCATCGTTCAGGACGATGTCGTTAAAGCGGTGGCCCGATTCTGGGAGTGGGACGCTCAGGATAGCGATACGAGCCGGATCGAGACGCTGGCCCCAGACGACTTCTCCTGAACCCGACGGATCAAGTCTGACGCAAGCCCGGACGGACAGCATGCGAACTTCTCCTACACCATCTTCAAGTTCGATTCCGCAGCCTTTCCAGGCGCGACGAGCCTCAGACCAGTTCCCGAGAGCAGTTGCAGCGATGCCTAGATTCCACCACGCCGCTTCATCGGACGGATCCAGTTCGAGAGCGCGCTGATTAAAGCGCATGCTCTCGCTCCAACGTCCAGTGTTCTTGGTGCGTAATCCGAGGTTGTACCAAGGAACAGCCCATCGCGGTTCAACGGTCGTGGCCCATTTGTAATAGCGCTCCCCTAAAGACCCCTTACCAGCGTCAATAAATCTCGATCCGCGACTATCCAACCAGGCTGAGATCGCGTGGCGCATATCAAGCCAGGGCGGAGCGCAGGAAGCTGAGGACGCGGTAGCCGGCGATATAGCTGAAAGGCGGCAACTCCAGCGAGTAGTGACCGCAGTGCAGTTCCAGGCTGCGCGGATGCGCGCCGTGGCGGCGCAGGGAGTCCAGCATTTGGCGGCTCAGTTCTGGGAGCATGGTCGGATCGTATTTTCCGTAGACGAGGAAGGATCTGGTGGTGGCACCCATGCCGCGCTCCACGTACGGAATCGGGCTGATGGGGGCCCAGTAGTCGCGGAGTTCGTCGACGGTGACGTGCTCGCGAAGGCCTTCCCAAACGTGGTTGGTGGTCATGCCCTGGCTGACAACGTCGGCGTAATAGGTCGAGAAATGGAGGAACCCGCCAGCCTTGATGGCCGAGTCATGCATCAGGGTGATGTAACCGACCGAAGAGCCCAGGCTCGTACCGAGGATGCCGAGCCGCGTGTAGCCCTGCTGCTCGAGCCAGCGGAGGCAGCGGCGCGCGTCCTGGACCGCTTGGCGATTGGCTTGAAGAGTCAGCCCGATATTGGGGCCGCAGATTTGGTCGGCGCGTTCGTGGCCGTTGGCCATGCGGCGGTTGTGGTAGGGCATGCTCATTTTCAGGGCAGTGATGCCGAAGCGCGCGACCCATTCGCAGAGGCCATCCTGGCCATGCCATTTGGCGTTCCAGTTGGGCAGCACGAGGACGGCCGTACCTCTTGCCGCTTTGAAGGGCGGGCGGCGGCGGTTGGTGGAAGCGGGCCAGAGGCGGGCATAGACCATGTTGTTCTCAGGCCAGGGGGATTCCAGAGAACTCGTGAAAGTGAGGACATTGTCCTTGTCGAGTTGGTAGTCGGTGGCGGGCGTGGCGGCGTACCACTCGGCACTATTTTCGATGGCGTTCTTCGCGTATTGGCGGATGTAGGCGGCGGGATCAGGATCGGCGGGGTTGCCGCCGATGTGCTCGAGGCCCCAATGGAAGGGTTGCACTCGACGGTTGTCGTCCGTCGTCCAGCGGCGGTGCTCGTAGCGGCGGATTTTGCGTTCAAACCAGTGCATGTGGAGAGTCGACAGTTAACAGTTTACAGTCGAAAGCCGAAAGAAAAAAATCTCATTGGCTCATTCTCTTTTCTCTTCTCTGTGCCCTCTGTGCTCTCCGTCGTCTATGTGTAAGTGTTTTTTCCCGTTAGGGATGGGGCACGGAGTTCGCCGTGGTTTGTTGAGGCGGCTCAGTGGGTATGGGACAGTACTAAGTGAAGCCGAAAAGCGGCTAACCAAACTGTGCTCATCGCCTTCTTTTTTGTATTTGGAATCATTATTGGGAGCTTTCTGAATGTGTGCATTACGCGCATTCCGGAAGAAGTGTCCATAGTGTCGCCGGGGTCGCGGTGCCCGCGGTGTCTGACGCCGATTAAGCCCTACGACAACGTGCCGGTCTTCGCTTGGCTGTGGCTCAAGGGAAAATGCCGGACTTGCGGGCTGCCGATTTCGCCGATGTATCCGCTCGTGGAACTGGCAACGGGGCTTTTGTTTGTGGGATGTTTCCTCGAATTTGGAATTTCGCAAGCCACCGTGAAGTGGCTGTTTTTTATTTGCTTGATCATCATTCTGACGATTACGGATTTGCGGGTACGCCTGCTTCCGGACGTGATTACCTGGCCCGGATTTGCGGCAGGGGTTCTCTTCTCGGCGTTTGTGCCTCCGAATGATGGAGTGGCATTTCTTTTAAGCTTGCGGCTGTTTCACCAGCTTCCGCCGGAGCGCGTCTTGGGTGTGATTGAAGCGTTATTGGGCGCGGCGTTTGGGAGCTTGATGCTCTGGGGAGCGGCGGCTCTCTACAAGTTGGTCCGCAAGCGCGAAGGGATGGGCATGGGAGACGTCAAGATGATGCTCATGGTCGGCGCGTTTCTTGGCGTGCGCAACGCATTTATCACGATCTTGCTGGGGACTTTGCTGGGAAGTGTTTTAGGAGTCGCGGTGATCGCGACGGTATACGCCAGCGGCAAGGGCCGGAAACTTGCCGAACGGGCGAGCCGCCGCGGAATCGGAACCGTGAATCAGATTCGCTGGCTTATCGCCAGCCAATATCATCTTCCGCTGGGGACTTTTTTGGGGATTTCGGCGCTGATAGTTGTGTTTGTGTTTTCTTCCTTCTCGATTGATCTAGCGCCAAGGTTGCGCTGAGGTTCCTACCGATGCGAGGCCGATTCAGGCTATGACGTTCGCCGCCTTCCAAGCCGAGACGACACAACGCGTTTGGGAAATCGCGATTGGCGCGGCGGTGTCGATTCTCGCGGTGGTGGGAATTATCTTTTTTCTCCTGCGGAAATTTTTCCAAAGCACACAAGACTCGCACCGTTCGGACGTCTCGATGGCGCCTCCGCGAACGGAAAATCCCTCAGCCTTCATGACCGCGTCGATGCAGGGTGTGATCCGGCAACTGCGCGACCAGGAGAAAGAGCTGGAGCGGCTGCACAAGGTTGAACGCGAGCGCGCCGAACACACCGAGCGGTTGAGCGAAGAAGTCACGCGGAACATGCCGGCGGGGCTGGTTGTGGTGAACGCCACGGGGATTATCTCGAGCGCAAATCCCGCGGCGGAGCAAGTCCTGGGAATACAGACGCTGGGATTCCGGCGCTACAGTGAAGTGCTGGGAGAGAAATCGGATTTGACGCGCCTGGTTGGGGAATGCTTGACGAAGGGCAGCATCTTTCGGAGGGAACAAGTTGAGCATCTTGCGCCCGGAGGTGAGTCGCGTCTGTTGGGCGTGACGATTTCGCCGATCCGGCGTGGCGCGGAGAAAATTAATGGCGCGATTTGTCTGCTGACGGATCTGACAGAGTTGGCCGCGCTGCAGCAGCAGATCCAGTTGAAAGAAAGTCTGGCGGCCGTGGGCGAGTTGTCGGCGGGCATCGCGCACGAGTTCAAGAATGCGCTTGCGACGATTTCGGGGTATGCGCAAATGATCAGCGCGGAGGCCGGCGCAGGCGAAGTGGCGGATTCGGCGGAACGGATTCTGGAGCAGACGCGGAATATTACGCATGTTGTAACGGAATTTTTGAAGTACGCGCGGCCGTTGGAAATCACGAGCGAGCCGGTGGCGTTGGAGGGAGTAGTAGAGCGCGTAGTGGCGGAAGTCGCGGAAGCGATTCCCCAAGTGCGAATTCGGTTTGAAGGGCCGATGGGTAGCGTAGCGGGAGATGAAGGGCTGCTCCGGCAGGCGTTTCTGAATCTGGCGAGGAATGCGGCCGAGGCGTGCGTGGGCGCCGCGAACGGAGGTCGGGTGCTGTTGCGCGGTGAAGTGGCGCGGCACGAGGAGACGTACACGCAGCGCGTGACCGTATTTGATAATGGAGCGGGGATTGCGCCCGCCACTCTGCCCAAGCTGTTTCGGCCGTTTTTCACTACCAAGGCTAAAGGCACGGGCCTGGGACTGGCGGTGGTGCAGAAGATCATCGTGCAGCATGGCGGTCGAGTAGAGGCGCGAAACCGGGCGGAGGGAGGGGCGGCCTTTATAGTTACGCTACCCGCGTGCCGAAGCGTCCCGGAAGCAGTAGAATTGAAGAAGGACAGCATCTAAGTAAGAAGGCTGGGGGAAACCAGCTCGCCCCGAGAGAGGCGGTTATCTATGAGTGTCAAACAATTGAGTGTTAAGCATTGGCTTGCGGCTACGGCGATGACAGCAGGACTCTGCCTCGGCGCTCTGCCGACATTCGCGCAGCAGCAATCGAGTTCCGGGCAACAGCAGACGGGCGATCCAGTCGCGGATGCGGCGCGAAAGGCGCGCGAACAGCAGAAAACTGCCCCGAAGCCGAAAAAAGTTTATACGGACGATGACGTAAAGCCGGCGACGCCTTCCACCGAAGCGGGCGCAACTGCTCCCGCTCCTCAAGGTGAGCAGCAAGCCGGTTTAGCACAAGCGGCGCCGGAAGGCGGCCAAGCGGCAGGCGGCGAAAAGAAGGAAGATGCGGAAACGTTCTGGAAAAAGCGCTTCGCGGATCAGCGCGGCAAAATTGCGAGCGCGGAGAAGGAACTGGACATCTTGCAGCGCGAAGCCGAGAAGGCGCAGGTGCAGTACTACACGGACCCCACAAAAGCGCTGATGGAACAGAACACCCGCAAAGACATCAACGAAAAGAACGCCAAGATCGCGCAAAAGAAGCAGGAAATCGCCAGCCTCAAGCAGCAGCTATCCGACCTGGAAGACGAACTGCGTAAGTCCGGCGGCGATCCCGGCTGGGCTCGCGAGTAATTTCATCCGTCTATCGTTTTGGGCGGAGTCGCAGAGTTTCAAGGAACTCGTTTTCGGTCCAAAGCCACACCTTCCTGCCATGAGACATCATGAACAGTTTCGGCGGGGGAAGTCGACCATTGCTGAGATACCTGAGAAGCGTCATTTTGCAGACTTGCAATGATTTGGCTACTTCAGACGTGGCATAGACGCGCATAGCCGATTTCCTTACTCCAAATCAGATTTGTCCGATTCTAGAGTCTCTCTTTTTGACTCTCTCAACCATTCCTCCAGAACGGCTTGACTTGCTGGAAGAACTTCCCGGAACGAGATTCCCATTCCAATCCCTTTCGAGGAGTAGGCAACAGTACCCTGGCAGCGAAACACCAAGTGTTCCGTAGAGAGCGCGACCTGTACCTGTGCATTCGCAGGGAACGGGTCCGACAAAGCAACGTATGCCCCTTGGAGGCTCAGGTCCTTGACCCTGCCGACTCGAACGCCATGGGGCATCCCAATCACTTCCGCTATGGCGGCGAATGCATGCCGCGGTGCGCGCCTGCGCTCGTAATTCACCAGGATGGTCCTCAACGGAAGGGACTCTTATTGTGGCGCGCGCATAAGTCGATGTCAAGAAACATGACATTGGGGATGCCTCGGAGGAGTGAGCCAGGTCACAGCGGCTTATGATCCTCGTTACGGTGAGCGCGTCTGCATTTCCGGATGATTACGCCTGAAGTGAAAGGAACTCTCAAGGACGAGAGAAACTAACTTCCGGTCTATGCAAGTTACGTTTTGCAAATTGTTGCGAATTGCCGCCGGCTACAGCCAGAAGAAAATAGCGGCGTTGGTAAAAATCGATCCAAGCCTGATTAGCCGCTATGAAAATGGCTCCCGGCCCATGCCGAAGGCCGTGAAGGAAGCGTTTGTCAAGGCATGCGCCATACGGGTGGATTGGAAGCCACTCCTTCGTGAGGCCGCGAAATGATCAGGCATCCCGAAAGTGATTCTGGGAGCCAAGCGCCCGATTAACGTTGGGGCGCGAGGAGCCTTAGCTCCCTGAAGCCTAATGGAGCAGGTTCAACTCCGCCGCAGTGCCCACGCATCCAGTGTCCTATCCGATAGAGCTTCCCTTCTCTACACATCCGCTGTGGGTTGCCGCGTGAGTGCTCCTTGATTCGTGGTAGAAACGAGAGAGATGGAACCTCTTCTTCTTGTTGAAGATAAGAACGAGCTGCGCGCCATGCTGAAGAAGGCATTGGAGCGCGCGGGCTATGCCGTGGACGAAGCGCCGGATGGCTCGACGGCGATTCAAAAGGTGCGCGCGCGGCGCTACCTGATGGTGATCACGGATTTGAAGATGCCTGGAGCGTCGGGGCTGGACGTGCTGCGCGAATCGAAGCAGGCCGACGCGACGATTCCGGTGCTGCTGCTGACGGCGTTTGGGTCGGTGGAAGAAGCGGTCTCGGCGATGAAGGAAGGCGCGTTTGACTTTCTTCAGAAGCCGGTGGATCTAGACCACTTGAAGCTGCTGGTGCAGCGCGCGACGCGTCAGCAGGAAATGCAGCGGGAAAATTTGCTGCTGCGCGAGGAGTACACGGCACGCTACGGATTCCCGCGTATTGTCGGCGAGCACGCGGCGATTCGAGAGATCAGCACGCAGATTCAGCGCGTGGCGGCGACGGACTCGACCGTGCTGCTGCTGGGCGAGAGCGGGACGGGAAAAGAGTTGTTCGCGCGGGCAATTCATCACCTTTCGACGCGGCGCGAGCAGCCGTTTGTCGCGCTGAACTGCGCGGCGATCCCTGAGGGATTGGTGGAGAACGAGCTGTTTGGGCATGAGCGCGGAGCGTTTACAGGAGCGGGTGCGCGAAAAGTCGGCAAGCTGGATTTGGCGCATCGCGGGACTTTGTTTTTGGATGAGATTGGCGAGTTGCCGCTGGCGATTCAGGCAAAGCTTTTGCGGGTATTGGAAGAGCGGAAGTTCGATCGCGTGGGCGGAACGCAGACCGTGGAAGTGGATGTGCGGATTGTGGTCGCGACGAATCGTAATTTGCAGAAACTCGCGGAAGAAAAACTGTTTCGCGAGGATCTTTATTTCCGGATTTCGGCTGTGCCGATGACGATTCCTCCCCTGCGCGAGCGCGGGAACGACGTGCTTTTGCTAGCGGGACATTTTTTGGAAAAGTTCAGCCGCGAATTCAAGAAGCCGGGGTTGGAGCTTTCCGAAGAAGCGAAGGAACGGTTGCTTCATTATCGATGGCCAGGAAATGTGCGCGAGTTGCAGAACACGATGGAGCGCGCGGTGATTTTGACGGATGGGCTGAGCATAACCGCCCAGGGGTTGCAGTTGCCAGCGACCAAGCCGGATACAGAGAGCCTGCCGGCGGGAATGTTGCCGGAGCAGTTCAGTTGGGAGGGCACGCTGGAGGGAGTGACGGGGCGCGCGGTGGGCCACGTCGAGCGCGTGCTGCTCGAGAGCACGTTGCGGGAGTGTAAGTGGAACAAGACGCGGGCGGCGGAGAAATTGGGAGTGTCGCCGAAGACCTTGCTGGCGAAGTTGCGGGCCGCGGGGCTCGAGGAATAAGGGACGTGTTCCGCGACCGTGTTCGGTAACCCGAACAAAGCAGGTGCGGGTGGAAGCGAGGTAGAGGAGGTAAGGACGTAGAGGAAGTAGAGGATCGGAACCCGGAGCGCGCCTCGGTTGATTTATGACGAGGTTGGTTAACAATAAGCTGGTACCCTCCCCCTGTTTTTACGGAAGTGTTCATTCTAAGAACTTTAAAGTCGATTGTTATTAGCGGTTTACGGAAGTGTTCATTCTAAATGGCTTAGGATGCATAAATTGCTGCAAAAGAGTGCAAATTTGTAAGTGTTCATTCTAAGGAACTTAGGGCTTTTCAGGCTTGCGTCGTTACGGAACGGCTGGCCGAGGGCCAATCCCGATGAGCGGTAAGCCGCAAAACAAAAAAGCGGCCTGATGGCCGCTCCAGAGAGATCTCGGACTCATACCCAGACACAATCATAGCATAAATTACCAGAATGTCAAGACAAAAGTGAATGCTCTCCTGAGGTCTTGGCGGGCATGCGAACGAGTTTGAAGTCGACTCTAACCCGCAAAAGTGCGCCCTCTGAAGAGGGCGGCTACAGCATGGCGGCTACAAGGGGCGTTGCGCGGTGTGGAGGGCCACCGTGCCGAAGGTCCAGGATTTGAAGGAGATGGAGTGGTAGCCGATCTGGGACATGAGGGTGGCTAATTCCGGTGGGCGGAAGAAGCGGGAGACGGATTTGGGGAGGTAGGTGTAGGCGGTGGGGTCGCCGGAGAGCCAGCCGCCGATGCGGGGAAGGACACGGCGGAAGTACCAGCGGTAGAGATTGCCCAGAAAATTATCGGGCGGTTCGGTGAACTCGAGGATGGCGATGGTGCCGCCGGGCTTGAGGACGCGGTGGATTTCGCGGAGGCCGGCTTCGTAGTTGGCGAGATTGCGGAAACCGAAAGCGGTGGTGACGAGGTCGAAGGACCCGTCGGCGAAGGGGAGGCGGAGGGCGTCGGCTTCGGCGACGGGGAGAATTTCGGCGATGAGGCCGGAATGGCTGGCGACCTGGGCGCTTTTGCTGCGGGCGCGGGTGAGCATAGTGTGGGCGAAGTCGGCGCCGATAATGCGGGCTTTGCCCACTTTGCGCAGGGCGAGGGAGAGATCGCCGGTGCCGCAGCAGAGATCGAGGACCATGGCGTCCTGGCGCTGGAGGATGGGGCGGAGGCGTTTGGCGGTGCGGGCGCGCCAGAGGCGGTCGAGTTGGAGGGAGAGGATGTGGTTGAGGGCGTCGTAGCTGGGCGCGATTTGCGTGAACATCTCGCGGACTTTGCGGGAGGCGTCAGCTTCGGTTTGCGTGCCTTCGGGTTGCGTGCCTTTGGCAGGGGCGGGGGCGATGAATCGCGCACCTACAAGCTTGTCGGGAGAAGTTGGATTAGGCACGGCGGCGTTTTCTCGGGTGGTTGATGAAGTGGGGTGCGAAATGGAGGACGCGCTCGAGAGTGTCGAGGGGGACGTCGTCGTGGGATTCGGCTTGGCCGATGCGCGGGGTGAGGACGAAGCGGAGTTGGCCGGCGCGGGCTTTTTTGTCGGTGTGCATGGCGGCGATGATTTTTTTCGGCGGGACGTTGGGCCAGCGCGGGAGCGGGGCTAGGCGGCGGACGAGGGAGACGATGCGGGAGACTTCGTTGGCGGGAGTGAGATGGATTTCGTGGCCGAGGAGGGCGGCGGCCATCATGCCCCAGGCTACGGCTTCGCCGTGTTGATAGACGCGATAGCTGGTGATGGTTTCGAGGGCGTGGCCGAAGGTGTGGCCGAAGTTGAGGATTTCGCGGAGGCCGGATTCGCGCTCGTCGCGGGAGACGACTTGGGCTTTGATTTCGAGCGAGCGCGGAATGATGTAGGCGAGAGCGGCGGGATCGCGGCGGAGGACGGCGTCGAAATTTTTCTCGAGGTAGGCGAAGAGCCTGGCGTCGGCGATGACGCCGTATTTGATGACTTCGGCGAGGCCGCCGCGGTATTGGCGTTCGGGGAGAGGCTTGAGCATGGCGGAATCGACCAGGACCAGGCGGGCGGGATAAAAAGTGCCGACTAGATTTTTGCCTTCGGGGAGATTGACGCCGGTTTTTCCGCCTACCGCGCTATCGACTTGCGCGATGAGCGTAGTGGGGATTTGTACTAGAGAGACGCCGCGTTGGATGGTGGAAGCGGCGAGGCCGACGACGTCGCCTACCACGCCGCCGCCTACGGCGATGATCAGGGAGTGGCGATCGATTCCTGCGCGAACCAGCGAGCGAGAAAGCTCTTCGAGTGTGAAAAGATTTTTGGCGGACTCGGCATCCTCCATTAAGTGCGTGGCGTAGATATTTTTGAGGCCCAGGCCGCGCTTAATGCTCTTCCCTACTGCTCGCCATACCTTGGGCGAGGAGACGATATGGATGCGTGAGAATTTGCCGAGCTTGCGAATCTCGCGAGCGGCGTCGCGGAGAATGCCTTCGCCACAGACGATCGTGTATTCGCCTGCGGATGATTCGACTGAGATGCGTTTGTTTTTCATTCGCAAGAAAGGTTTTTGGTGACTCTCGAATCTAGCACATAGTCCTTGAGGAGTGCGAAAGGCGAACGAGGCAACTCCTGGTCTATGGGAACATCTGAGCTTCCTAGGTGTCAGATAGAGGTAGAAGGGCGCCTGGTCTCACCTTTGCAACCACGGAGGCAAATATGCCATTTCAAAAATACGTCGCGGTAAGCGTTCTAGTCACTGGTCTTTCCCTGCTTTTGGTGAAATCGGGATTAGGCAACGGCGAACAAACTCCGGATCTGAGTTCGGTGTCGGATGCGGATCTCAAGACTGCAACCATTCAGCTGGAACGCGTCGGTTGTTACGGCACTT
>Ga0209415_10008686_pt1 | contig 17588 bp, 11 predicted proteins | sample PeaSoiSIISIP2007_FD_187696 | JGI IMG/M metagenome (GOLD analysis project Ga0209415, IMG submission 187696) | Peat soil microbial communities from Weissenstadt, Germany - SII-SIP-2007 (SPAdes) (version 2) | ecosystem: Environmental > Terrestrial > Soil > Wetlands > Peat | place: Germany... | reverse complement strand
GCAATTTCTTTTCGGTCGATACCCGCGCGGTGCCGACCCCGGCGGCCTGGCAGCTCGGCTGGCATTCGGCCGGGTTGCTCGTCGAGCGCCACGCCCAGGAGCACGGGAGCTACCCGAAACGCCTCGCGCTCTCGGCTTGGGGCACCGCCAACATGCGCACCGGCGGCGACGACATCGCTCAGGCCCTGGCGCTGATCGGCGCGCGCCCGGTCTGGGAAACCGCAAGCGGGCGGGTCATCGGGTTCGAGATTCTGCCGGCCTCGGTGATGGACCGGCCGCGGGTCGATGTGACGCTGCGCATCTCCGGGTTCTTCCGCGACGCCTTTCCTGGCCTCATCGACCTCTTCGACAGCGCGGCGCGCGCCGTCGCCGCGCTCGACGAGCCGCCCGAGACCAACCCGCTCGCCGCACGGGTCGCCGCCGACCGCGAGACGCTCGAAGCCGCAGGCGCCACCCCGGACGATGCTGCGCTGCGCTCCGGCTACCGGATTTTCGGCTCGCAACCGGGCGCCTATGGCGCGGGCCTGCAGACCCTGATTGATGAGCGGATCTGGCAGGAGGAGGGCGATCTGGCCGAGGCCTATCTCGGCTGGAGCCGGTGGGCCTATGGCGCCGGCGGCGAGGGCCGCCCCGAACCGGGGCTCCTCGAAGCCCGCCTCGCTGGGGTCGACGCCGTTCTGCACAACCAGGACAATCGCGAGCACGATCTCCTCGACAGCGACGATTACTACCAGTTCGAGGGCGGCCTCGCGCTCGCCGTGCGCCATTTGTCGGGGCACCAGCCGGCGGTCTACCATAATGATCATTCGCAGCCCGACCGGCCGCGCATCCGCACCCTGCGCGAAGAATTGGGGCGCGTCGTACGGGCTCGTGCCGCCAACCCGCGCTGGATCCAGGGCGTGATGCGGCACGGCTACAAGGGCGCCGCCGAGATCGCCGCGACGGTCGATTATCTCTTCGCCTTCGCCGCCACCGCCCGCGCCGTCGACGATTCGCATTTCGAGGCGCTCTACGACGCCTATCTCGGCGACGACGCGGTCGCGGGCTTCATGGCGGCGCACAATCCGGCGGCGCTCGCCGAGACCAGAAGCCGCTTTCGCGAGGCGATCGAGCGCGGATTGTGGCGCCCCAAGCGCAACAGCGTGCGCGCGGAGTTGATGCGCGATGAGTGACCCCACCCTCAGCGAAGACGAGATCAACCGCCTGCATCGCGAGAAGATGGAGCGGCGGCAGGCGGCGCGCCGCAAGGTCCTTGCGACCAAGACCGAGGAACGCGGCCTTCTGATCGTCCATACCGGGGCGGGGAAGGGCAAGTCCACCGCTGCGTTTGGCATGGTGCTGCGCTGTATCGGCCACGGCATGCGGGTCGGGATCGTGCAGTTCGTCAAGGGCGTCTGGACGAGCGGCGAGCGCACCGTGCTGGCGGGTTTCCCCGATCTCGTCACCTGCCGGGCGATGGGCGAGGGCTTCACCTGGGACACAAAGGACCGCGCCCGTGATATCGCCGCGGGTCGCGCCGCCTGGGAGATGGCGCAGGCGATGCTGGCCGACCCGTCCTACCGCCTCGTCCTCCTTGACGAACTGAACATCGTGCTGCGCTACGGCTACCTGCCGGTGAACGAGGTTGTCGCGGCATTGAAGGCGAAGCCGCGCGATCTGCATGTCGTCGTCACCGGCCGCAACGCGCCCACCGCGCTGATCGAGGCCGCCGACCTCGTCACCGAGATGACCCTCGTCAAACACCCGTTCCGCGCCGGGGTCAAAGCGCAACAGGGGATCGAGTTTTGATCGCCCGCGCGCTGATGCTGCAGGGCACCGGGTCCGATGTCGGGAAATCGCTGCTGGTCGCGGGCCTGGCGCGGGCGTTCACCCGGCGCGGTATCAAGGTGCAGCCGTTCAAGCCGCAGAACATGTCGAACAACGCGATGGTCACCGGCGATGGCGGCGAGATCGGCCGGGCTCAGGCATTGCAGGCGCGCGCCTGCGGTATCAAGCCAGCGACCGACATGAACCCGGTGCTGTTGAAGCCGCAAGGAAAGGGCATGGCGCAGATCGTGCTCGGTGGCCAGGTCCACGGGACGGCTTCGGCGTGCGAATATCGCGCCCTCGCCCCCGCGTTAATGGCCTCGGTGCTCGCCGCCTTCGACCGCCTCGTCGCCGCGGCCGATCTGGTGCTCGTCGAAGGCGCCGGCAGCCCGGCCGAAATCAATCTGCGGGCCGGTGACATCGCCAATATGGGCTTTGCCGAGGCCGCCGATGTGCCGGTCGCGCTGGTCGGAGATATCGAGCGCGGCGGCGTCATCGCCCAGCTCGTCGGGACTCACGCGCTATTGGCCCCGAGCGAGCGGGCGCGGATTGCCGGTTACATCGTCAACAAGTTCCGCGGTGATATCGGCCTCTTCGACGGCGGCATCGTCGCGATCGCTGAGCGCACCGGGCTGCGCACTTTCGGCGTGGTGCCGTATTTCCCCGCCGCCAGCGCCCTTCCTGCGGAAGACTCCATGGCCCTGTCCATGCCGGCCCCTCACCCTCCCACGGCGTCGCCGCGGGTCCCTCCCTCTCCCCGTGTACACGGGGAGAGGGTTGGGGTGAGGGGCCGGCACAGGCGGATCAAAATCGCCGTCCCCCTGCTGCCGCGGATTGCCAATTTCGATGATCTGGACCCACTCGCGGCCGAGCCGGCGGTCGAGCTGGTGGTGGTGCGGCCGGGGCGGCCATTGCCGCGCGATGCCGCGCTCGTCGTCCTGCCGGGGTCGAAGGCGACGCTCGCCGACCTCGCCGTCTTGCGGCGCGAGGGCTGGGACATCGACATCCTGGCGCACCATCGCCAGGGCGGGCACATCATCGGGCTCTGCGGCGGATACCAGATGCTGGGGCGGCACATCGCCGACCCCGACGGCAGCGAAGGCCCGCCCGGCGCGGCGCCGGGGCTCGGGATCCTCGCGGTCGAGACGGTGCTCGGCGGCAACAAGCTTCTCGCCGAGGCCGCCGGCCTGGCGATCGCGAGCGGTACGCCGGTGCACGGCTACGAAATGCATCTCGGCACGACCACCGGACCCGGGACCGCCCATCCGATGCTTGATCTGGGCGGCCGGCCCGACGGTGCCGTCAGTGCCGACGGCCGGGTCGCCGGGTGCTATCTCCACGGGCTCTTCGCCAGCGACCCGTTCCGCCGCACCTTCCTGGCGCGGCTCGGGGCCGAGAGCACGATCGAATATGATGCGATGATCGAGCGGGTGCTCGATGACCTCGCGCTCCATCTCGAACGGCACCTCGATCTTGCGGCGTTGCTCGCCGCGGCGCGCCCGCCGCGCCTCACCCGGGCAGCGTGACATGCGCCATCAGCCAGGCGCCGAGAACCAGGCCGGCCATCATCAGGCAGGCCAGCACGTAGAGCCGCAATCCGCGGAGGATGTCGGAGGGCGTCGCATTCGGCGTGCCGTCGCCGAGCCAGGGGTCGCGCACCTCGCCCTCGGCATAGCTGCGCGGTCCGGCGAGGGCGAGGCCGAGAGCACCGGCCATCGCCGCCTCGGGCCAGCCGGCGTTCGGCGAATGATGCTTTCTGCCGTCGCGCAGCATCACCGCGAACGCACGCCCCGGCAGCGTCTGGCCGGCGAACAATGCCGCGGCGGCGAGCAGGAGGCCGCTGAGGAGCGCCGGCAACAGGTTCAGGAGATCGTCGAAGCGTGCCGCCGCCCAGCCAAAGCTGCGATAACGCTCCGAGCGGTGGCCGATCATGCTGTCGAGCGTGTTCGCCATCTTGTAGGCGAAGAGACCCGGCAGCCCGAGCACCAGGTACCAGAAGACCGGCGCCACGACGCCGTCGCCGAAATTCTCGGCGAGGCTTTCGAGCGCGGCGCGCGCGACGCCGGGCGCGTCGAGGCGCATCGGGTCGCGCCCGACGATATGGCTGACCGCGCGGCGACCAGCCGGCAACCCGCCCGACGCCAGCGCCGCGCCGACCGCGGCGACATGCTCGAAGAGGCTGCGCTGCGCGACGAGGATGGCGATCGCCAGTGCCTCGACGGCGGCGCCGAGAAGGCTGCCGCGGCCGAGCCAATGCAGCGCCCCGCCGAGCCCGGCCGCCGCCCCTGCCAGCACGATTACCGTGACGACGCCGCGCTCGCACCGGCTCCGTTCGCTGCGGTTCGGGCGGTTGAGCTTTTTCTCGAAGAACCCGATCGCCCGACCGGCCAGCACGATCGGGTGCGGGACATAGGCAAAGACCGCAGGCATGTCGCCGAACGCCGCATCGATCGCGAGGCCGGCAAGCAGCAGCAGGAATGGGTCGTGGAGGTCCGGCAGGATCAGCGAGACGGTCATGGCGCCGCCAATGTCCGCCGCGTCGCCGCGGCAATCAACCGACAGGAGATCACAGAATGAGCGAGACCGCGGTGCTGCTGTGCGGGCATGGCAGCCGCGACCCCGAGGCGGTCGGCGAGTTCGAAGAGGCCGCTTCGGCCTTGCGCGCGCGCGTTGCGGGCATGGAGACGGGGAGTGACTTCGCCACCGGATACCTCGAATTCGCCCGGCCGACGATCGGCGAGGGTCTCGCTGCGCTGACCGCGCGCGGCGCGCGGCGTATCCTCGCGATCCCCGGCATGCTGTTCGCCGCAAGCCACGTCAAGAACGACCTGCCGTGGGAGATGAACAGCTTTATCGCCGACAACCCGGGCATCGATGTCCGTCTCGGCCGCGACCTCGGGATCGAGCCGAAGCTGCTCGAGGCAGCCGCCGCGCGAATCGCCGCCGCAGTACCGGAGGGGCGCGCGGACACGCTGCTCGTCGTCGTCGGCCGCGGCACCAACGACCCCGACGCCAATTCCAACATCGCCAAGGTGGCGCGCATGCTGTGGGAGGGGATGGGGTTCGGCTGGGCCGAGGTGGCGTTCAGCGGGGTCGCCGACCCGCGCGTCGACGCAGCGCTCGAGCGCGCCGCCCGGCTCGGCTTCCGCCGCATCGTCGTGTTTCCGTATTTCCTCTTCACCGGGATCCTCGTCAAACGCATCTACGCGCAGACCGATGCGGTCGCGGCGCGGTTTCCGGATATCGACTTCGTCAAGGCGGGCTACCTGCGCGACCATCAGCGGGTGATCGACACGTTTCTCGACCGGATCGGCGAATTCGCCGCCGGCGAGCCCAAGATGAACTGCCAATTGTGCAAATACCGGACACGGATCATCGGCTATGACGATGCGGTGGCGGCGCCGCAGCAGGGCCACCACCACCACGTGCGCGGCGGCGCCGACCATCATCATGATCACGCGCACGACCACCCCCACGATCATCGCTGAGATGCTCGCGCCCGCGAACGGACGGTGCCGGCCAATCGACCCGAGCGAAATTCTCTCCCGTGACAAGCCCAGGGATGACGGTTAGCGATGTTCGATACTTACGTCATCGTCGACTGGAGCGCGGCGGGCCAGCCGAAGACCGGGCGCGACAGCATCTGGGTCTGCCGCCTTGGTACCGATGGCGAGAGCTTCTGCAATCCCCCGACCCGCCATGCGGCGAAGGGGCGGCTCGCCGACCTGCTGGCGCGGGCGCGCGAGCGGGGCGAGAGGGTCCTCCTGGGCTTCGACTTCCCGTTCGGCTATCCCAAGGGGTTCGCTGCCCGGCTCGGCCTCGCGGGTACCCCGTGGCGCGCCCTGTGGGATGAGATCGCCGGCCAGTTGCGCGACGACGAAAACAATCGGAACAACCGCTTCGAGGTCGGCGCCGCGTTCAACCGCCGGGTCTCGAATGGCAACGGGCGATTTCCGTTCTGGGGCTGTCCGGCCGGATTTGCCGACGAGTTTCTCGGCCCGCGCCATCACCGGGGCCATACCAGCAATGAACCATTGAAGGAGCGCCGGCTGATCGACGAGTGGATGGTCGGGGCGCAACCGTGCTGGAAACTCGCCTATACCGGATCGGTGGGCAGCCAGAGCCTAACCGGCATCCCGGTGGTGCGGGCGCTGCGCGGCGATCAGCGCTGGGCCGACCAGGCGCGGATCTGGCCCTTCGAGACCGGGCTTTCTCTTCCGGCCGACGCGCAATTCGTCTTTGCCGAGGTCTGGCCGTCCTGGTGGCGCAGCGAGATCCGGGCCGACCATGGCCCGCCCAACGACAAGGCCCAGGTCCGCACCGTCGCCGAGATTTTCGCGGCGCGCGATAGGGCCGGCGAGTTGGCCGCATGGTTCGCCGGTGCCAAAAACCTCAGCGCCGAAGAGCGCCGGATCATCGAAAGCGAAGAGGCCTGGACGCTCGGGGTGACGGCGCCGCGACAGCGTACAAAATCGCCCTCTCCACCTCCTTCGGGGGAAGCTGGCCAGAGATTGCTTCGCTTCGCTCGCAATGACACCAAAGGGACGGCGAAAAAGAGCTGTCATTGCGAGGAGCGGAGCGACGAAGCAATCTCGATCCCCTCGTCATCAGTCCACCCGGAGAAACCGGCTTACGCCTACCTGCGCGATCCGGCAGCGATCTACCGGCGGTCCTTCGCGCTGATCCGGGCCGAGGCGGACTTGGAGCGCTTCCCGCCGGCGCTGCGCCCATTGGCGCTGAGGCTCGCGCATGCCGCGGGCGATGTCGCGATCCTCGACGACCTCGCCTGGTCGCGGGGTGCGGTCAATGCCGGACGGCGGGCGCTGACGGGCGGCGCCGCGATCCTGGTCGACGGTGTGATGGTCGCTTCCGGCGTCAGCCGCGATCGGTTGCCCGCAACCAACCCGGTGATCTGCACGCTGCGCGACCCGTCGGTCACCACCCTCGCCGAGAACCTCAAAACCACCCGCAGCGCCGCCGCGGTCGAGCTGTGGCGCACCCATCTCGCGGGGTCGGTGGTGGCGATCGGCAATGCACCGACGGCGCTCTTCCATCTCCTCGAGATGCTCGCGGCGGGGGCTGACAGGCCGGCGCTCATCCTCGGTTTTCCGGTCGGGTTTGTCGGCGCCGCGGAGGCCAAGGAAGCGCTCGCCTGGTTCGGCCGCGGCCTCGCCTTTGTGACGCTCAAAGGCCGGCGCGGCGGCAGCGCGCTGGCCGCCGCCGCGATCAACGCGCTTTGTGGCCGGCCGCCCGCATGAACGCCTGGCTCAGCGTCATTGGCATCGGCGAAGACGGGCTCGCCGGGCTGAGCCCGGCCGCTCGCGCCCTCGTCGAGGCCGCAGAAACCCTGGTCGGCGGCGCCCGCCACCTGGCGATAGTGCCGGGGGGCGGGGCCGAGCGGCTCCGCTGGCGCCAGCCGCTCGCCGAGACGATCGCCGACATCCGGGCGCGCCGCGGCACCAGGGTTGCGGTGCTGGCCAGCGGCGACCCCTTGTGGTACGGGGTCGGCGGCGTGCTTCTCCGCCATTTTCGCTGCGAGGAGATGACGATCCTGCCGCAGCCGAGCGCGTTCAGCCTGGCCGCTGCCCGGCTCGGATGGGCGGTGGCCGAGTGTGCGACAGTGAGCCTGCACGGCCGCCCGCTCGACGGCCTGCGGCTGCATCTCGCGCCGGGAAGGCGCTGCCTCATCCTCTCGGAAGACCGCACTACGCCGCGCCGCGTAGCGCGGCTGCTCGCCGCGAGCGGCTGGGGGCCGAGCCGGATCACCGTCTTCGAGCATCTCGGCGGGGAGCGCGAGGCGGTGCGGCACGGCACCGCACAGGATTGGGGCGACCAGGAGAGCGCCGACCTCAACACGATTGCGCTCGACTGCGAAATGGCGCCCGGCACGCGGGCGTTGTCGCATCTGGCCGGGCTGCCGGACGACGCCTTCGAGCATGACGGGCAGCTGACCAAGCGGGAAGTCCGCGCCGTGACCATGGCGCGTCTCGCACCCCTGCCCGGCGAGATTCTGTGGGATATCGGCGCGGGCTGCGGCTCGATCGCGATCGAATGGCTGCGCGCGATCCCTTATGGCGCCGCGGTCGCCATCGAGCAGGACCCCGGGCGCGCGGCAACGATCGCGCGCAACGCCGCCGCGCTCGGCGTGCCGGGGCTGCAGATCATCGCCGCGGCCGCGCCGCAGGCGCTCGCCAAAATCCCTCCGGAGCTGGCGCCGCCCGATGCGATCTTTGTCGGCGGCGGCATCGCCGAGCCCCGCCTGCTCCCGGCGCTGTGGGCGACATTGCGCCCGGGTGGCCGGCTCGTCGCGAATGTCGTGAGCCTCGAAGGGGAACGCGCCATCCTCGATTGGCAGGCGCGCCACGGCGGCGAATTATCGCGGATCGCGTTCAGCCGCGCGGAGCCACTTGGCGGCCATCATGCCTGGCGCCCACAGATGCCGGTCACACAGCTCGCCGCGACAAAGCCCGGCTGAGATGCGGGGCAAAGCAGGCTGGCTTCTCGGGATGCGGCCCTATGTCCTGCTCGTCGGTCTGTGCCTTTTCCTCTATCTGCCCGGGATTGCCGCAATCCCGCCGCTCGACCGCGACGAGGCGCGGTTTGCCCAGGCGACGCGCCAGATGCTGGAGACTGGCGATTTCCTGGACATCCGCTTCCAGGACGAAGCGCGCAACAAGAAGCCCGCGGGGATCTACTGGCTGCAGGCCCTCTCGGTCAACGCCTACAGCCGCCCCGCCGCCACGGCGATCTGGCCCTACCGCCTGCCCTCGCTCCTGGGCGCCATGGCGGCGGCATTGTTGACCTTGGGGCTGGGCGCCGCGCTGTTTGCCGGGGCGGGCGAGCCCCGGCGCATTGCGGCGATCGCGGCAGTGATTTTGGCGAGCGCCTTGGGGGTGGTTGCCGAGGCGCACATCGCCAAGACCGATGCCGCGCTCCTCGCCGCGGTCGTGGCCGGCCAGGGAGCATTGGGGCTTGCCTATGTGCGGGCGCGGGCGGGCCGGCCGGTCCCGGGCTGGGTCGCCCTGATGTTCTGGACCGCCGAATTCGTGGCGATTTTTCTCAAGGGCCCGCCGGGGCCGGCCCTGGCCATCGTCACCGCCGCCGCGCTCTCGATTGCCGATCGTGAGTGGTGCTGGCTGCGCGGCCTTTATCCGGTGGCCGGGAGCATCGGGCTCGTCATCGTGCTGGCGCCGTGGCTGGTCGCGATCGAGCGCGCCACCGGCGGCGGCTTTCTCGCCGACTCGCTCGGCCAGGATCTGCTCTCGAAGCTGATCGGTGCGCAGGAATCGCACGGCGCGCCGCCGTTTTCGTACGTCCTGATGGCGCTGGCGAGCTTCTGGCCCGGCTCGTTGCTGCTGGTTCCGACGATTGTGCACGGCTGGCGCCGCCGCGACATGCCGGCCGAGCGCTTCCTGCTCGGTTGGCTGGCGCCGGCCTGGGTGCTGCTCGAACTGGTCCCGACCAAGCTGCCGCATTATGTGCTGCCGCTGTTTCCGGCGCTCGCGCTGCTGGCCGCCGCTGCGCTGGCCGAGGGCCGGACTCCGCCGGAGGGCTGGGCGCGGCGGCTCGATATGCTGGTGCGGGTGCTGTGGGCGACGGTCGGCCTCGGGCTCGCGGTGCTGCTGATCGGGATGCCGCTGCGGTTTGGCGGCCGGGTCGCTGTCGCCGCGATCCTCGGCGCCATGCTGATACCCGCTCTTGCCGGGGCGCTGCTGTGGTATCGCCCGGGCCCTGGCGTCACGACCGGGATGATTGCAGCGCTGTCGCTCGCCTTTGTCGTGCCGGCGGCGCTCGGCGTGCTGCCCGGGCTCGACCGGCTGTGGCTGAGCCGCGCGGCGGCGGGGCTCGTTGCGAGCCACCCACCGGCGGCCGGGGCGCCGCTCGTCGTGGTCGGCTACAGCGAGCCGAGCCTCGTATTCCTGCTCGGCACCGATCTCCGGCTGATGACGCCGGGCGGCGCGGCGGCGGCGCTCGCCGGCGGCGGCGAAGCGCTGGTCAGCAACCGCGAAGACGCAATGTTCCGCGAGGCGCTCGGCGCACGCGGGCTCGCCCCGCAGCCGGTCGGCGAAGTTCCCGGCCTCGATTATTCGAACGGCCAGCACATGGTGTTGACGCTTTACGATGTCGCCCCGAACTGACATGGCGACTGGCGTTCTCTATGGGCTGGGCCTCGGGCCCGGCGATCCCGAGTTGGTGACGCTGAAGGCGCTGCGCCTGTTGCGCGCCGCCCCGGTCGTCGCCTATCCGGCGCCCGAGGCGGGCGACAGCTTTGCCCGCCGCATCGTCGCCGAGTGGCTCGACCGGGGCCAGCGCGAGATCGTGATCCGGTTTCCGATGCGGCCCGGACCGCCACCGGCCGAGATCTATGACCGGGCGGCGGCGGAGCTCGGCGCGGTCATGGACGGGGGCGACGATATCGCCTATCTGTGCCAGGGCGATCCGCTGTTCTACGGCAGTTTCGCCGGGATCCTGACGCGGCTCGCGGCGCGCTACACGGTCACAGTCGTGCCCGGCGTCTCGTCGTTGACGGCTTGCGCCGCCGCGGCCTTGGAGCCGCTCGTCCAGCGCGAGGCGACCCTGGCGGTGATCCCCGCCACGCTGCCGGAGGATGAACTCGCCACGCGGCTGGCGGAGGCCGAATTCGCGGCAATCATCAAGCTCGGCCGGCATTTCGAGAAGCTGCGGCGGGTTCTGTCGCGCCTCGGGCTGCTTGAGGGCGCGCTCTATGTCGAGCGCGCCAGCCTGCCGAGCCAGCTTGTCGCGCCGCTCGCGACGATCGACCCGGCGAGCGTCCCCTATTTCGCGACGGCGCTAGTCCGGTGCCGGAAGCCCGGCCTATGACAGCGCTGCCGACCGGTGTTGCGGTGGTCGTGCTGGGGCCGGGCGGCGCGACGCTCGGCCGCCGGGTTTGCGCCGCGCTGCCCGAGGCGCGGCTCTATGGCCCCCGCGCGCAGGGGGGCGACTGGGACGAGGCCTACGACCGGGTGGTGCCGCTCCTGGCCGACCTGTTCGCCGCGGGCCGGCCGATTGTCGGGCTGTGCGCCAGTGGCATCCTGGTCCGCGCCCTGGCGCCGCTGATCGACGACAAGCTTGTCGAGCCGCCGGTCGTCGCCCTCGCTGAAGACGGCTCCGTCGCAGTGCCGCTGTTGGGCGGGCATCGCGGCGCCAACGCGCTCGCCCGCGCGCTGGCCGACGCCTTGGGCGGCGTCGCCGCGATCACCACCGCCGGCGATCTGCGCCTTGGCGTTGCCCTCGACGAGGTGCCGCCCGGTTGGCATATCGCCAACCCCGAACGCATCACGCCGGTCGCCGCGGCACTGCTCGCCGGGGAGACGGTGTCGCTCGTCGAAGAGGCCGCGCGCGCCGATTGGCTGCATGCGGGTTCGGTGCGCTGGGCGGAGGGGGCGGGCCGCAAAATCGTCGTGACCGACCGCGCCTATCCGGCCGAGACCGAGGCGCTCATCCTGCATCCCCCCGTCCTGGCGCTGGGCATCGGCTGCGAGCGCTTCTGCCCGGAAGAGGAGATCGCCGCCTTGGCGCGCGCCAGCCTGGCCGATGCCGGTCTCGCGGCGGGCGCGGTCGCTGCCATCGTCTCGATCGAATTGAAGGCGGACGAGCCGGGTATCCATGCCCTGGCGGGATCGCTCGGGGTTCCGGCGCGATTTTTCCCGGCCGCTCGCCTGCTCGTCGAAACGCCGCGACTGACGGTGCGCTCGGAGGCGGCGTTTCGCGCGACCGGCTGTTGGGGGGTGGCCGAGGGCGCGGCGCTGGCCGCTTCCGGGCCTGAGGGCGAACTCGTCGTCGCGCGGCGCCAGTCGCGAGGCGCGACCTGCGCGGTCGCGCGCTCCGCGCTGCCGATCGACCCGGCGATACTAGGACGCCCGCGCGGGCGACTGGCGATCATCGGCATCGGCCCCGGCGATCCCGCCTGGCGCACCCCCGAGGCGAGCGCGCTCATCGCCGCCGCCGAGGATGTCGTCGGCTACCGGCTTTACCTCGATCTCCTCGGCCGGGCGATCGCCGGCAAGCGCCGCCACGATAGCGCGATCGGCGCGGAGGAGGAGCGCGCGCGGCTCGCCCTCGACCTTGCCGCCGCCGGAGGCAGCGTCGCTCTGGTCTCCTCGGGCGATCCCGGCATCTACGGTCTCGCCGCGCTGGTCTTCGAGCTGATCGACCGCGAACCGCGCCGCGATTGGCAGGCGGTCGACATCACCGTCGCGCCCGGGGTCAGCGCGATGCAGGCCGCCGCTGCCCGGGTCGGAGCCCCGCTCGGCCACGATTTCTGTGCGATCTCGCTCTCCGACCTGTTGACCCCGTGGCAGCGGATCCGCGCCCGCATCGAGGCAGCGGCGCAGGCCGATCTCGTCATCGCGCTCTACAACCCGCGCTCGCCGCGACGGCCAGGGCATCTCGCCGAGGCCGCCCGGATCGCGCTCGCGCATCGCCCGCCGGAGACCCCGTGCGTCATCGCCCGCAATCTCGGCCGCGCCGGCGAGAGCGAGCAGATCCTGCGGCTTGACGAGCTGGCCGGCGCCGCGCCCGACATGCTGAGCCTCGTCCTGATCGGCAGCTCGCAAACGAGGCTCATCGCCGGCGCGACGCCGCGTCTATATACACCGCGCGGCTATTTCGGCGGCGGCAGCCGATGACCGTGCATTTCATCGGCGCCGGTCCGGGGGCTGCCGATCTTATCACGGTCCGCGGGTTGCGGCTGATCGAGCGCTGCCCGGTCTGCCTCTATGCCGGCTCCCTCGTGCCGCGCACGATCGTTGCCGCCGCCCCGAAAGGGGCGCGGGTCGTCGACACCTCGGCCCTGACGCTCGACGAGATCATCGCCGAGATCGCCGCGGCACATGGCAAGAGCCTCGACATCGCCCGGGTGCATTCGGGCGACCCCTCGCTCTACGGCGCGATCGCCGAACAAATGCGGCATCTCGATGCGCTCGGCATTCCCTATGATCTGACCCCCGGGGTGCCGGCCTTTGCCGCCGCCGCGGCGGCGCTCGGCCGCGAGCTGACGCTGCCGGATGTGGCGCAGACCGTGATCCTGACGCGCACCGCGACGCGCGCCTCGGCGATGCCGGACGGCGAGCGCCTCGAGCGCCTGGCCGCGATCGGGGCGACCCTGGCGATCCATCTCTCGATCGCCAATTTGGCGCGGGTCGTCCGCGCCTGCCTGCCGCATTACGGCGCGGATTGCCCGGCGATCGTCGCCTATCGCGTCAGCTGGCCAGACGAGCAGTTGATTCGCGGCACGCTCGGCGATATCCAGGACAAGGCAAAGCGCGCGCACATCACCCGGACAGCGCTGATTCTCGTCGGCCGGGCCTTGGCCGGCGGCGGCAAGGACAGCCGCCTCTATGCCGCCGACCACCATCACGTGATGCGGCCCCGGGCGAAACCTCAGGCGCCGAAGCCGGCCTCGTCGCGATAGCGGTGCGGCGTCCAGGGGCCCCAGCGCTGCTCGAAAATCGCCCGGTTGCGCGCCATCTGATCGGCCGCCTTCTCGCCGAGCGTGTCGAACGACACCGAATGGTAATGGTGCACGAAAACGTCATCGGCGATGACCAGCTTGTAATTGGCTTGACTGGCCCGCCGGCAATAGTCGTCGTCTTCGAAATAACCGATGCCGTACACGTCGTCGAGGAATCCGATTTCCTCGATCACGCCGCGGCGTATCGCGACGCAAAAGAAGGCAAGATTGGTGACCTCGAAGGTGCGGCGCAGGTACCCGCGGACGCGGCGCCGCGCGGCCCGCTGCATCTCCTGCATGTCGGTGTAGGCGATGCTGATTTTCTGCTCGTTGCCGATGCTGTTGGTCAGCGGCCCGACCAGACCGACGCGCGGGTCCAGCTGCATCGGGCGGATGAGGTCGCGCACCCAGCCCCGCGTCACAAAGGTGTCGTTGTTTAGGAGGACCACAAACTCGCCCCGTGCGGCACGCAGCCCGGCATTGTATCCTCCGGCAACGCCCAGATTGGCGTCATTGAGGATGACCCGGATGCGCTCGTCCTGCGGCTCCAGCTCGCGCAGCTTCTCCCCGCTGCCGTCGGTCGATGCGTTGTCGACGACGATGATTTCGAGATTTGGGTAATCGCTCCAGCTGCGTACCGCGAACAGGCAAGCCTTGGTGTAATCCCAGTTGTTGTAGGCAAGGATGACGACCGAAACCAAGGGGAAGCTCGCATCGAGCGCTTGCGTCAGCTGGCGCACGCGGTTCGCCCAGGTGTGCTCGCCTGCCCAGGCCTGCCGCCGCGCCCGCATTGTCGCGCTGTCCTCGGCGAGGGCCTTTTCGATGCGCTCGGCGAAAGAGCGGGCGTCATCGGCGATGTAGACCAGATCGGTTGCTTCGATCACTTCGGGGATCGCGGCCGCAACCACCGGCTTCCCGGCCGCCATGTATTCGTAAAGCTTCACCGGATTGGTGCACCGGGTCAGCTCGATGATCTTGAACGGGATGATCGCGACATCGAATTCGCGCAGCAATGCCGGGAGTTCCTGATAGGGCTTTTCGCCGTAGAACCGAACATTGGCGAGGTTTGCCGCGCGTGAGGTGTCGCAGCCATCGGTGCGGCCGATCAGGTGGAACTCCCAGTCGGGCCGGGCGGCGGCACAGCGCTCGATCCACTCGATATTGAACCATTCGGCGATCGCCCCGAAATACCCGATGACCGGGCGCTCGCCCACGGCCCGGTCGGCAAAGCCCTGGGCCAGGAAATCGACCTCGGCAGCATTGCGGATAAGAAAGCTGGAGCGCTGTTGCCCGATATAATCCGCCAGCGGCCGCGATGCGGCGATCACTAGGTCCGCGGTCTTCAGCATTGCCGCTTCCGCCGCCACCAATGAATCTGCCACGTTGCTGAAGCCGGTCGCCAGATCGAGGCAGTCGTAAACCACCGTAGCGCCGGGAATGCCGCAGGCGACCTTGTGCCAGGCGGGATGCTCGACCAGCACGACCGGAGCCGCGACGCCGAGGACGCCGATCAGCTCGTCGAGGGCCAGCTGCAGTTCGGCTACGGCGAACTTGCTCAGGCCTTTATAGATCGATTCGGAGAGCTCGCCCCGCAGCCGCAACCGGATTTCGAAAACCCCGAGATGCGGCGAAGCGATAATCCGGAAGCGGCCCTTGCCGTCGGCCGGTTCGAAAGCGACCGAGATGTAAAAGACCCGCGCGCCGGCATCGGCCAGATGGGTCGCCAGGTGTTGCGGCCGCTGGATGCGGAAATCCCAATCGATGACACTGAGCAGGATGACGTCGCGACCTGTCCCCGTCTTCCGGCTGGCCTCGGCGGAAAGGGCGCCGTAGCGGTTGGCCAGCGGCGCACCGTCCGGCAACCCGGCCTCACTCGCCGCCTCCCACGCACTATCCAGCAGGAGCGCCCGCTCGTTCTCGGTTCGCCAGGAGGCGGTCAGCGCGCGCAGGGCGTCACGGGCTGGAACCAGCTGCGGATCCATCCGGACGGCGGTGGCGTAAGCGTCGGTGGCCTGCAAGCGACGCCCGCGGAGCTTGAGGAGGTGCCCCAACTGAAGGTGCGTGTCGGCGGTCGACGGGTCGAGCGCCAAGGCGCGACGGTAGGCGAATTCCGCCTCGGCATAATCGCCCGCTTCCTTCGACGCATGCCCCAGCTGCACCCAGATCGGCATCAGGCCCGGCTGCCAGGTAAGCGCGTGCCGGTAATGCCGCGCCGCCGCCGGCCAGTTCCGCGCGTCCCGTGCCGTGTCACCCTGTTTGACAGACTGCGCGCACAGCGAATCGAGCTCGAGGCCGGCTTCCTTCCGGGTCGGATCGAGTTGCACCGCGCGAGCGAGAGCCTCGGCAGCCTCTTCCCGCCGGTCTTGCAGCTTCAAGAGGCGCCCGAGTTGCACGAGTGTGTCGGCAACCGACGCGTCAATAGCCAGCGAGCGCCGATACGCCGCCTCCGCCGCGGCGTAATCGCCCTGTTCTTTCAGCGCGTGCCCCAACTGTACCCAGATCGGCGCCAGCTCGGGGGCCCGCGCGAGGGCACGGCGGTAATAGGGCGCTGCGGCCGCCCAATTGCCGGCGTCGCGCGCCCGGTTGCCCGCGCGGATCAGAGCCTTGACGCGCCGCCGGCGGAGGCGCCGCGCCAGGTGCCGGATCGAAACACGCTCACGTCGCACGAGCCTGGCCTTCAGTTCGGCGGCGACGGACGCCAGCTCGCGTACCTTGCGTTCAGCCTCGGCGAGCGCCCGGCGCTGTTCAGTCGCTTCGCGCTCGCTCTGCGCCAGCCCGTCGCGCAACCCGGCAATCTCGTAGTGCACCGCCTCGGCCGCTTCCTCTATCGCGCCGTCGCGCTGCCGGGTGAGCCCGGCGATTCTCCGCTGCTGCTTATCGATCTCTGCAAGCGCAGCTCTTTCGCGCGCTGCGCTCTCCTCGGCGTGGGCAGCGCCCTCCTGAAGCTGGCGGTTGGCGGCTGCCAGAGCGGCCTCCAGCTCGGACGGTGACAAGCGCCGCGTGTCGGCGCCGCCGAATCGGCTGGTGAGGAGGTAGGCGCTGCGCGTCAGGTCGATGTAGAGAGTTTGACACGGTTCATCCAAGCTGTGCGCCGACGCGACCGCGACCAGGTAAGGCGCCCGCGGCAGACTCCTGCTGGCGTCGACGTAGTCGTCGCTGCGGCGTTCGAAGGTGATAACGCCATTGCTTGGCCCGTCGACCGTTATGGCCGACCCGATCAGCGCACGTTGTGAATAAAAGTGTGTATGTGGGAAAACAGAACGTAGTATTGCCTTGAACTCGTCACGAGTTAGCTCGCGTATGTGGAAGGGATTTACCGGGCTCCCCGTATAGGAATAGACCTCGCTGTCTGGCGAACTGATCACCAACACGCCGCCCGGGCGGAGAACGCGGCGGATTTCGGCAAGGAACAATTGCTGATCGTAGAGATGCTCGATGGTTTCAAATGACACCACCACATCGGCAGTATTGCTCTGCAACGGAAGATGCCGGACGTCACCGCGGATAAAACTCAGGTTGGAGCGCCCATAGGCGGAGATCGCGTGCGCGACGGCATCCGCAGCGATCTCCACGCCGATCACGCGGTTCGCTACTTGAGCGAGCAGGGCCGAGCCATACCCCTCCCCGGCGGCAACGTCGACCACCTCCTTCCCCCGGCAGAATAAGCGGGCAAAGCAATAGCGGTGGAGGTGCTCGTACTCGATTTGGCCATCGGCATCGGGGGTCATCCGTTCGCCGGTAAACTGCAAAGCTGCAGCTGGCCTTTCGACAGGAAAGATCTCACCCATTGTCGCTTCCAGTTGATCCGCCAACGCAGTTTGCCAGCCAAATTCGAAACGCCGCAAGCGGACCGCACCGGGTATGATCTTTCCCGCCATGTCCCGAGCGATGCAGCAGCCTCGATCAGGCGGAGCGCGACCCATTAACCCGGCTTGTCCGGCGGTGCCGCGCAGCGCTCGGTTGATTGCCCGCCGGGTAATCGGCGTGTTAGAATCTTGTTGGACGTCACAAAGGCGCTCTCCGGCCGGGCGCGCGGCGCAGGCCCGCTTGATCGGACCGGGATCGTCACGACACTCGTGACGGATGAACAGGATCCCGAATAATGGTCTCGCCGACCGCAGACGAGTCCTGGCCCGTGAAGTTGGCCGCTGCCAACGCGGCCAGCGATGCGGGCGATTGGCAAACCGCAATCAAACTCTGGGAGGGCCTGCGCGCGCAATCTCCCGGCGAGGCGTTGTGTTGGCGCAAAACCGGCGAGGCCTATCGCCAGGCCGGGCTGGTAACGGTGGCCGACGAGATCCTGAAGCAG
>Ga0209415_10008683_pt1 | contig 17590 bp, 16 predicted proteins | sample PeaSoiSIISIP2007_FD_187696 | JGI IMG/M metagenome (GOLD analysis project Ga0209415, IMG submission 187696) | Peat soil microbial communities from Weissenstadt, Germany - SII-SIP-2007 (SPAdes) (version 2) | ecosystem: Environmental > Terrestrial > Soil > Wetlands > Peat | place: Germany... | reverse complement strand
GGTCAATGTGACCAATCGTCCCCACGTTGCAATGCGGCTTATTACGATCAAATTTCTCTTTCGCCATTGCCTAGCTCCGTATGCCGCGAGTCCTCTTGCCCCCGCGTCTGTTACCTCTTTGGTCCTTGCGAACGCCCAATGATCTCTTCCGAAACCGAGCGCGGCACTTCTTCATAGCGCGCAAAATGCATCGAGTACTCGGCGCGGCCTTGGGTGCTCGACCGCATGTGAGTCGCGTAGCCGAACATCTCCGCCAGCGGAACAATTGCCTTGATAACCTGCGAGCCCGCGCGATGCTCCATGCCTTCGATGCGTCCGCGGCGCGAACTCAAATCACCCATGATCACGCCCGCGTAATCTTCGGGCGTCACTACTTCGACTGCCATCACCGGTTCGAGCAGCACCGGCGAGGCTTTGCGCGCAGCTTCTTTGAATGCCATCGAACCGGCAATCTTGAAGGCCATTTCGTTCGAATCGACGTCGTGGTAGCTGCCATCGTAAAGGATGGCCTTGACATCGACCATCTCATAACCTGCCAGGATGCCGCCTTCCATGGCCTCCCGAATACCCTGGTCAACCGGCTTAATAAATTCCTTGGGCACGGAACCGCCCGTGGTGTCATTAACAAATTCGTAGCCAGTACCCGGCACCTGCGGCTCGAGGCGGATCTTGGCGTGGCCATATTGCCCTTTGCCGCCGGTCTGACGAATGTATTTACCTTCTGCCTCGGATTTCTTGCGGATGGTTTCTCGGTAGGCTACCTGCGGCTTGCCAACGTTGGCTTCAACTTTATACTCACGCATCATGCGATCAACGATGATCTCGAGATGCAGTTCGCCCATGCCGCTGATGATGGTCTGGCCGCTGTCAGGGTCGGTGTGAACTTTAAAGGTTGGATCTTCCTGGGCGAGACGCCCCAGCGCCATCCCCATTTTTTCCTGGTCGGCCTTGGTCTTGGGCTCGACCGCAACCGAAATCACCGGGACCGCGAAGGTAATGTTTTCCAGTGCAATGGGATGCTTCTCTTCGCAGATGGTGTCGCCCGTGCTTACATTCTTCAAGCCAACCGCTGCGCAGATATCGCCAGCCAGAATCTCGCTGATGTCTTCGCGCTTGTTGGCATGCATCTTCAACAGGCGGCCAATGCGCTCGGTACGGCCGCGGCCAGCATTGAGCACACCTTCGCCCGACTTCAGTTGGCCAGAATAAACTCGGATAAAAGTTAGTTGGCCGACGAAGGGGTCAGCCATAATTTTGAAAGCCAGCGCGGAAAACGGTTCGCTATCCGCGGGTTGACGCATGATCGCTTCGCCGTTATCGGGATTCGTTCCATGGACTTCGCCAGCATCGAGCGGCGAAGGCAGATAATCGACCACAGCATCGAGCAAGGGTTGCACGCCTTTGTTCTTGAAAGCGGTGCCGACCACCACGGGAAATAGTTTCAGCGCGATCGTGGACTTGCGCAGCGAGGCGCGGAGTTCAGCCGCCGAAATGGCCTCGCCCTCCAGGAACTTGTGCAGAATTGCATCGTCATTTTCGGCAACAGTTTCAACCAGAAGCGCGTGAGCGGCTTCAGCCTTTTTCTGCAGTTCGGCCGGAATCTCGCCAGTGATGTACTCGGCCCCGATGGTGTCATCCTGCCAGATAATCGATTTCATTTCGATGAGATCGACTACGCCTCTGAACTTGTCTTCTTGTCCGATGGGGATTTGAATCGCGACGGGCTTGGCATTGAGGCGTTTGCGGAGGGTATCGACGGCGTGCTCGAAATCGGCGCCCATCTTATCGATCTTATTAATGAAGCAAATTCGGGGGACGCCGTATTTATCAGCCTGGCGCCAGACTTTTTCCGACTGCGGCTGCACTCCATGCACTGCGTCAAATACAGCCACCGCACCGTCAAGCACGCGCAGCGAGCGTTCCACTTCAGCTGTGAAATCCACGTGACCGGGCGTGTCGATAATGTTGATGCGAATGTCGCGCCAGGTGCAGGTGGTGGCAGCGGAGGTAATGGTGATGCCGCGTTCCTGCTCCTGTTCCATCCAGTCCATGGTGGCTGTGCCTTCGTGGACCTCTCCGATGCGGTGCGTCTTTCCCGTGTAGAACAGGATGCGCTCGGTCGTAGTGGTCTTACCGGCATCAATGTGGGCCATAATGCCGATGTTCCTGCACCGTTCTAATGGGACTGTTCTGGACACAGCTTTCTTTCTCTCTTCTTTTCGTAGCTCTTGCTCGTTGGCGACTGAACCGGTCAAATCCGTATCCCTAATCCTTTTCGTCCTACCAGCGATAGTGCGCGAAAGCCTTATTAGCCTCCGCCATGCGGTGAACGTCTTCCTTCTTCTTTATGGCTGCGCCTTTGCCGTTCGCGGCATCCAGCAATTCATTGCTTAACTTGTCGATCATGCCTTTCTCCCCGCGTCCGCGGGCGTAGGCAATGAGCCAGCGAATCGCCAGCGAAGTGCGGCGGTCGGCGTTAACTTCGACCGGCACCTGATAGTTCGCGCCACCCACGCGGCGGGTCTTGACCTCAAGCAGCGGCTTGGCGTTTTCGACGGCTTTGGTGAACAGCTTCAGAGCTTCGTCTCCGCCGCCTTTTGCCTGCAGGCGGGTCAAAGCCTCATAAAAGATGCCCTCTGCCGTGCTCTTCTTGCCCTGCCACATCATCGAGTTGACGAACTTCGTCACCAGATCCGAACCGTAAACCGGATCGGCGTCCACTGTCCGCTTGGGCGTATGTCCTTTTCTTGGCATTCAGCTTCTAGCTCCTAAATTCCTACTCTTGTCGAAAGCGTCTCGTCTTGCCACCGACCAACGACGAGCGGCTAACGACCCCTTACGCTTTGGGACGCTTCGCGCCATACTTCGACCTGCTCTGCTTGCGACCTGCGACCCCTACCGCATCGAGTGTGCCTCGAACCACGTGATAGCGCACACCCGGCAGATCCTTCACACGGCCCCCACGAATCAGCACGATCGAGTGCTCTTGCAGGTTGTGGCCGACGCCGGGAATGTACGTCGTGACTTCAATGCCATTGGTCAAACGCACGCGGGCAACTTTGCGGAGCGCCGAGTTCGGCTTCTTCGGCGTTTGGGTGTACACGCGCGTGCAAACCCCGCGTTTTTGCGGACATCCCTGCAACGCCGGGCTCGCCGTCTTGTATCGCGGCCGCTTGCGTCCATCGCGCACTAATTGATTGAAGGTCGGCACTCTTTGTTGCTCCTTCGGCAACGTCCCAGCGTTTACACGCCAATAAAGGCGCGCCGGTGCATAGCGACGCCGCTCTGACTTTTCCCTGGCTCAGGGTCTGGCTGGCGATCTACCAACCATGCTTCTCACCGCACACGAATCCGGTGAAAGATTATCGGTTTCCCGTTCAGACTGATCAGCAACGACGGTGGCGCCACGCCCGAATCCGGGAGGCGCTCCGTTTCGTCCGCTTTGCTCCGCATAGCCACCCAACAGGCGGGAGTACGCGCGGAGCATTTCAGCGAGGGCATCTTCAAAACTGCGCTGAAGACGTATATCTTTACGGCTTAGCTGCTGCCTTTCGGGCCTTTCGCAGCACGAAGAACGCGCAGCGAATGAATCCGCAGCTTACAGACAAGCCAGAATGAACTCGCGGAACCTTTCAAATATAGCAACACTGTTCACACATCGTCAACCATGTTGTCTGCATCCCACAGGATTATCGACGGCGATGCGTGACGGATGCATTTGTAGGGGCTTTAATGACCAGACATCCCTCACTGTGTTTGGATCTCGCCTGCTCGCATCGCCCGCAATGCGGCTCAGCTTGCTGAAAGGGTTCGCAGCCTCTACACTGAGAATCTTCCAGCGCGATTACATGAGAAGGTATTGCTCGCCCGTGGGCGAACCAGGGCGGGGAGGGTGCATGGGCAGGTCTGGTCTCACAGGTTTCGCGGTTGTCGTGACGGTTCTGTTGCTGGTAGCGGGCCTCGGCGGGTGCGGCAACAACGGCGCCGTCCACACGACCAACTTCGCCGTCCCGGCCAGCGTTACCCTTTCGCCCGGCCCAAATTTTTCCATGGAGATCGGCACGAACCAGGCCTTTACCGCAGCCGCGTTGACTGCCGCGAATGCCGCGGCCACCCAACCCATGTCCTTCCAGTCCAGCAACCCCGCCGTGCTCACCGTAGCGACCAACGGATTGGCGTGCGCCGGCAGTTGGAATTCTCTGAGCAGTCCGCAAGTGTGCACGCCCGGACCCACAGGCGTGGCCGAGGTCACGGCGAGCGCGCAAGGAGTGAGCAGCCCTCCCACTACAGTTTACGTCCATCAACATATTGATAACATCACGGTGAAATTGTTCGTGCTCCCGAACCAGCCGCCGCCAACGAATTCGTGTTTTTCCATCGGTCAGACAGCCAACTACCAGGCGACCGCGTACAGCAACGGCGTAAACATCACCTCGACGGTCGGGATTTTCAACTGGCAAACCCTGGTGGCAAACGTGGCAACGCTGAACACCTCTGACCCCGCATTGTTTCCGGGCCAAGTCCTGGCGACTGCGAAACTCCCGGGCCTTACATCGATTTTCGCCACCATCGGCAACGCGAATAGTGTGCCAGTAAGTTTCACAACCTGCCCGGTGCAGTCGATCACACTTGCCGTCACCAATTCCACAAGCACTTCAAGAACCATCGTGCCGACAATCATCGATTCCATAGGCACGACGATTACCGGAGTTCCACTCACCTGGAGTTCTTCCGAGTCCGCGGCGGTAAGCGTGACCAGCAGCGGGGCCGCAACCGCGTCCACTGGTGGCGGAGGCGCTACGATTATCGCGTCTTGCACGCCACCCACTTGCAATGCGGGAATTCTTCCGTCCCTGCCAATCTATCCGGAAAACGTTGTGAACCTGTTCGTAGCCCCCAGCGGGACCACTCCAACGACTACCGTGTATGTAAGCACTACGAGCTGCGGCACGATCGATGGTTGCTTCAGCACTGTGGCCCCCATCGCGGTTCCTGCGAATACTCTTGGGAATTTCATTACCTTGCCGGTTACGCCGAACTCGCTGGTCTTTAATCGTCAAGGGACGAATGCTTACCTAGGGACTGATTCGGGACAGCTGGGCAGCGTGGGATTGGCGGTGCTGAATACATCGGGGAATTCGGTGAGTGAGTCCGTAAGTCTGCCGGGAAAAGTACTGGCTGTTTCTCCCGATGGCAGTACGGTCATCATTTCCGACACATCTCCAGTGGACGGCCCCAACCAGGTATTCATTCTTAACACAAACACCAGCAGGAGTTCGGCATTTCAGATCACGGAAGCAACCGCCGCCGACTTTTCTCCGGACAGCCTGAAGGCCTACATCATCGCCGGCAGCACTCTTTACGTTTACTCGAAGGTCGACGGCCTGCGAACGATTGCTCTTGCTGCTCCGGCGACCGACGTTGCGTTCCTCTCGGAGGGCGCTTTTGCCTATGTGGCAGGGGGGGCTCCGTCGTCGCTAAGCGTATGGAGAACCTGCGACAACGGGAACGCGGATACGGTGTCCGTGCCTGCGGTGCCAACCTTCATAAGGACCCTTCCGGGCGCGGCCAAGTTGCTGGCCCCGCCCTCCGATACGCCCAATACTTTTCATCTGGTGGCGGTTGCCCCTCCGGATATCGACATTGTTGGCGTGAATACAACGCCATCAGGTTGCGCGCCGGCACTGACCGATGAGCCCGTTGCCTCCTTCAACCTGGGGCACGGGAACTTCATCCCCACACAGTTGATCATCTCGGAAGACGGCGTTACCGCATACGTGATTACTTCGAACTTAAGCAGCATTCTGGTGTTCAATATTCCCGGCCTGACATCCTCGGCAATTTCGCTGTCTGGAAATGCGATACCGCTGAGCGCCACGCTCACGCCGGACGGCACTCTGCTCTACGTCGGCGCGAGTGATGGGACCGTGCACGTTGTGAGTACCGTGGCGGGCGGAGACATCAAACAGATCCCGTTGCCGCAGGGATTGTGCCAGAACTCGGCGGGGCTGCCGTTTCCTGGCACCTGTCTTCCGGATCTGATTGCGGTCAAGCCGTAGAAGCAGTCGTTAGCTGTTCGTCGTTGGTCGTTGGCCACAGCAAAAACCATGAGGCGGCTCACGCCTAATGGCAATCGACTTCTTAGACTTTTGCTTTTTCCAGTTCGCGGCCGACGCTATCCAGCACGCCATTGATGAATTGCACGGACTCAGGACTGGAAAACTTGCGCGCAATCTCCAGCGCTTCGTTGATAACGACGGCGCGAGGCGTTGACGGAAAACCCATGAACTCGGCAACCGCTGAGCGTAAGACATTGCGATCCACGGTGGCCATCCGGTCCATGCGCCAGTGCTCGGCGTGGCGCTCGATCAAACCGTCGATCTCCGCCGTGCGGTCTGTTGCCGTGCGGAAGAGATCTTCGGCGAAACCGCGCACATCTTCTTGAGTAGAACCATGCTCGGTCCAGAAAGTGCGGCGCACTTCGTCGGGAGTTTGCCGGCCCATGTCCGCCTGAAACAACATTTGCAGAACAAGCTCGCGAGATTTTCGGCGGGTGCCCATGGAAGCCGTCAGCTATCAGCGGTCAGCTTTCAGTTTACAGGAGATGAGAAGTGGTGATCAGCGAGTGCGTTTCTTTGATCGAACGCGGGCCTTGGGTTTTCGCCTCTTGCTTAGAGCTGATCGCTGAGAGCTGACAGCTTTCGTTTTTCTCCCAAAGACCGACGACGAACGACCAACGACTGCTTTCGTCAGGTTCGCCATCTCTACCGCCGCCAGAGCGGCCTCGAAGCCTTTGTTCCCCATCTTCAGGCCGGCACGGTCGATGGCCTGTTCGAGCGTGTCACAGGTAAGCACACCGAAAGCGTGGGGCACGCCCGTTTCTTGCGCGGATTGCCCGATGCCGCGCGTGACTTCGTTCACGATGACGTCGTAATGGGCGGTGTCGCCGCGCAGGAGGCAACCCAGACAAATAATGGCATCGTATTTCTTGGTCTCGGCAAGAGTACGAGCGGCAGACGGAATCTCGAACGCGCCCGGAACGCGGACGATTTCGATGTCGTTGCGTCTTGCGCCACACCGAACCAGTCCGTCGAACCCACTTCGAAGCAGTCTCTCAGTGATGAACTCGTTGAAGCGCGAGACGACAATGCCGAAGCGTTTGCCGGCCGCCCTTAGATTGCCTTCAAGCGCTTTGGCCGGAACCGGAGCCGGCGGTGGGTCTTGTTTGTTGTTTCTCTGCGTGACTCCGTGCCTCCGTGGTTAATCGGTGTTGATTCGTGGAAACTCGTGCAAATCCGTGGCTGATTTACTTCCCTTTGAACTGCGCCGGACGCTTCTCCAGAAACGCCGTCGTGCCTTCCTTCTTATCTTCCGAAGCGCACGCGACGCCGAAAAGGACGGCTTCCAGATACAATCCTTCGGCCAGCGTCATCTCCATGCCTTTGTTTACCGCCTCCATGGCGTATTGAACCGCGAGCGGAGCGTTGGCGATGATCTTCTGCGCAATCGCCTCGGCGCGGGGAATGAGTTCCGCGGCAGCCGTGACTTCATTCACCAGTCCGATGCGATGAGCCTCCTGCGCGCTGATCATTTCGCCCGCCAGCACAAGCTGCATGGCGATGCCTTTGCCAACCAGCCTGGGCAAACGCTGCGTGCCACCGTAGCCGGGAATAATTCCGAGCTTTACTTCGGGCTGGCCGAACTTCGCGTTTTCGCTGGCCAGCCGCATGGCGCAAGCCATGGCGATTTCGCATCCGCCGCCGAGCGCGAAGCCATTGATGCAAGCGATCACCGGCTTGCCCAGGTTCTCGATGAGATTGAGCACGCTCTGTCCGCGATGCGTGTACTCCTTGCCCGAAACCGCGTCGTGCTTGGCCAGTTCGCCAATGTCGGCGCCCGCAATGAAAGCCTTCTCACCCGCGCCAGTCATGATGGCCACGCGGATGCCGGGATCGTTCTTGATGTCATGGAACGCGGCGCGCAATTCTTCCATGGTCGCCATGTTGAGCGCGTTGAGGACTTTGGGACGGTTGATAGTGACGTAGGCGATGGAGTTTTTCTTTTCGAAGAGGATGTTTTCGTAGTTCATTGGAATTGTCCGTTCAACCCTTCAAGCGCTGCCTGGATTTCTTTCTTTGATAGTCCACACCGAACGCACGTTCGAGAAATACTTAGCATACCAACCCGGGAACGAAAAATACCCGCGGCACCGGGGGCAGCGCCACAAGAGCAATCGAATACTCGCCGCTGGGAACATGGCAAACCACGCGATGATCAGGACATAAGCCGTTGTCTCGGACAAGCCTAGCCTCATCGCAAGAACCACCGCGACGCCCCAAGGGGTGTAGCCAACGGCAAGCCCAAGCAGCAGCCTCCTGCGTCGTATGTAGTCGCTCCAAGCTACCTCGTAACGTTCGATGTCACCTTGGGCGATTTCCATCGTTCCCTTAGACTGACAGCCCGGGAAACCCCCGAGCCACTCTGCTATAATTGTATAGCACGAGGTGAATCATGCTCGCTATACGACTTCCTGAAAAGATCGAAAAACGCCTCGCCCGCCTAGCCAAGCGCACTGGCCGCACCAAGACATACTATGCCCGCGAGGCCATCCTGCAGTATCTTGACGACCTAGAAGACATCTACTTCGCGGAGAAGGCGCTGGCTGAGATCCGATCCGGACGTAGTAAACCTATTCCGCTCGAGAAAGTAATGCGGCGCTATGGCTTGGAACCTTGAGCTTTCGCCAAGAGCTCAACAACAACTCGACAAGCTCGATAAAACCGCAGCCCGCCGGATAGCCAAATTCCTCTACGAACGAGTTGGACGACTCAACGATCCCCGCCAAATTGGGGAACCCCTGCAGGGCACCCTGGTTGGGTTGTGGCGCTACCGTGTGGGTGATTACAGGATCATCTGCACGCTTGAGCACGACCGTCTCGTAGTACTGGTTCTACGCATCGGCCACCGCCGGGAAGTCTACAAACGCTGAGCGGAGCCTCGCTCCGCCGGAGGACACCTGCGCCTACACGAGCATCTTTGATCCCCAAGTCTTTCTTCCGTGTCTCTGTGTTGAAAAAGGTTTAGATTCGCGCAAATCCGTGGCCAGGCTCTCACAGCTTATTCGGCTTCGGATTGTTCGGGTCCGAATAATCGTAAAAGCCCTTGCCCGTCTTCCGCCCGTACCAGCCAGCCATCACCAAGCGCTTCAGCAGCGGCGGGGACGCGAAGCGCCGCTCTTTGAATTCGTCATACATCACATGCGTGATGTAGTACGTCGTATCCAGCCCTACGAAATCGAGCAGCGTGAACGGGCCCATGGGATACCCGCAGCCGAGTTTCATGGCGTTGTCAATGTCGTCGATCGAACCGACGCCCTCTTCGTAGGCGCGGATCGCGTCCAGCAGATACGGCACCAGCAGCCGGTTTACGATGAATCCGGTTTTGTCGCTGGTGCGCACTGGAACCTTGCCGAGCTTTTTTCCGAACTCGTAAGCAGCGTCATAGACTTCGCTGGCGGTAGCGATGGTGCGCACGACTTCGACCAGCTTCATCAGCGGAACCGGATTGAAGAAATGCAATCCGACAAAGCGTTCCGGACGTTTTGTTGAAGTCAGAAGTTCCGTGATGGAGATGGATGACGTATTCGAAGCGAAGATCGCGTCCTTCTTCACGATCCCGTCGAGGGATGCATACATCTTTTTCTTGTCCTCGACATTCTCGATGATGGCTTCGATCACAATGTCGCAGTCCGCCAGGTCTTGCTTATTGGTCGTGCCTTTGAGGCGCGAGCGAATCGCATTCTTTTGATCGGCCGTGATGCCGCCCTTCTCCGGCGGCCGCTCAGCAAACTTCGCCAGCGATTTTTCAATCCCCGCAAAACCCTTATCGAGAAACTTCTGCTCAACTTCGAGAACGGTCACGTCGAATCCAGCAGTCGCGCTCACTTGCGCAATGCCAGATCCCATCAAACCGCAACCGAGCACTCCAACCTTCTTAATTTCCATTATTGCTCCCAAGAAAAAGTGCGCCACGGATTCACGCGGATCTCGCGGATAGATCTCTGATTCTCAATTCTGATCCGTGCAAATCTGTGGCCAGACTTTAGTTCAAACTCTCCACGACCATCGCGATTCCCTGACCGCCACCAATGCATGCTGTCGCCAGACCATACTTCTTTTTCCTGCGCCGCAATTCGTACAGTAGCGTGATCACCAACCGCGTTCCCGTTGCACCGAGCGGGTGGCCCAACGCAATCGCTCCGCCGTTCACATTCACTTTGTCGCGATCCAAACCCAGTTCTTTTTCGACCGCCAAATACTGCGCCGCGAAGGCTTCGTTCACTTCGATCAAATCGATATAATCCAAAGTCAGGCCGGCTTTCTGCAAAGCGAGCTTCGTTGCCGGCACCGGGCCGCGGCCCATCAGTTTGGGCTCAACCCCGGCGATGCCCCAGCCCACGATTCGTCCCAGTGGTTTCAAACCGCGCTTGCCGGCTTCTTCGAGCGACATCACGACGACCGCGGCCCCACCATCCACGATTCCGCTCGCGTTTCCCGCAGTGACGCTGCCGTTCTTGCCGAACGCCGGTTTCAATTTCGCCAAGCCTTCCATCGTAGTCTGCGGACGGCGATGATCGTCCTCGCTCAGCGTCTCGCCGGATGGCTCACCCTTTCGGTCTTTGAGCGGCACGGGAACCAACTCTTCCTGCAACCTGCCATCTTTGTATGCGGCGTCAGCCAATTGTTGCGAGCGCAACGCGAACTCATCCTGCGCCTGCCGAGTGATGCCTTGCTGTTCTCCGTAAAGTTCCGCGGTGCTGGCCATGTAAAGCCCGCAATAAGTGTCGAGCAGCGCAACCATGAGCGAGTCTTCCAGTTTTCCGCCGGGAGCAAGCGTAAAACCATCGCGCCCGCGAATGACGAAGGGCGCTTGCGACATCGCTTCCATGCCGCCCGCCAGCACCACATTGGCTTCTCCTAGCTGAACCATCTGGGCTGCGTTCACAATAGATTGCATTCCCGATCCACACAAACGATTCACAGTAAGAGCAGGCGTTTCGATGGGCAGACCGGCGCGCAGTCCAACATGCCGCGCGCCGTAGAGGGCATCGCCGGAGGTCTGCTGCGCATTGCCGAAAACCGCGTGGTCGAATTCCTTTGGGTCCAGCCCGGTGCGCTCGATGGCGCCCTTACCTGCGATGGCGCCGAGTTCCTGGGCGGTAAAATCTTTCAGCTTGCCGCAATATCGCCCAAAGGGCGTACGCGCGCCGCTGACAATTGCGATGTCTCCTGGCTTCAACATTGGCTTCCTATAATTTTGGCTTTCGAGTATGAATTCCTGCTGTCAGAAGAGGCCGAACCGACCAACCAAAACTCTTAGTCTAACAGCGTGAGAGAGGAGCAGCAACCGAACGGGAGGTGGAACACAGATCGGATGGAGTGACTCGACCCGACAACTCAAGATTCAATCTCAGGCCACGGCGGCGGCGGAAAACGAGGCAGCTAGAGAGACGATCTTGCCCGCTCCCTGGGAGATAGCAGTTTGCAGCGCTTGTTCGGCGCGGTTGATCACTTCGGTGACGATATCCACCGAGTCGTACTCTCCGCGCACTACCGCTTCCGCGAGCCCCGCGCTGAAGTGTACGGACTCCTGCTTCTCCGGCAAGCGTATTTGAGCAAGCAGTCTTTGCAGCTTCTCCGCCGCCATGACGCCCTCTTTCTCGGGTGTTTCTCCCAGAACTATGGCGATGGTCGTGGTCTCGTAGCGGAACGCGAGATCGTTCTGCCGGATGTTAGCGGCAAAGAGCTGGCCAATTTGCTGCATCATAGCTTCGATCGCCGCTTCGCCGAACTCTTTCACCATCCCGGCTTTCTCGCCAAACTGCATGAGCAGAATCGTGAGCGGAGTGCTCTGTTGCGCGTTGCGCCGGGTTTCCGCCAGCAGGAGGTCGAGATATGACGCACGTTTCAGCAAACCGGATTGCTCGTCGGTCACAGAAAGATTCTTGACGAGGCGGCGAAGCCCCGCATTATTCAACGCTATAACGATCTGGTCGCTTATGGTTTTCAGCACCATCACGTCGTTAGACCCCCAGTTGTGCGGCTTACTGTCCATCAACAGGAGGAGCCCGACGTGTTCCGATCCGTCACCCAGAGGCAGCGCCAGCAGTGATGTAACCGCCATTTGCCCCAAGGCTTCACGGACTGCCAGCAACTCCGGAGCCGATTGCATATCGGCGATCGTGAGAGTGCCGCCGCGATTGATTGCCAGGTCATGGACCGTGGTTGCGATTTTCTCGAGGCTGCGGGCTTCTGCGGGCTTGCTAAGTTCGCTGCAATACTCTTTCACGCTGGTAGTGTGCAAGCCCGGCTTACGCATGGCTACAACGCACCGGCTGACCTTCCATTGCGATCCAATTTCCTTGGCCGCCGTCAACATGACCGCGTCCGCGTTGCTCTGGCGATAAAGCTTGCGCGTAATTTCTGCCACTCGGGCGAAGCTGCTCACGTCTGTGGTTTCGCTCGCTTGCGCTACGCCGGTTTGCGATGGCCGTGCCTCGGCGGGAACCGAGGATGAGAGCGGCGTTGGCGCTGATCCAGCATATTGCGGATTCAATCCCGCCGACATGTAGAGTTGACGCAGGTCGGGGTTGCGCTCTTCCTCGCGAGGAAACAGCTCCTGAATGCGCTGCAAGCGTTCAACCGCTTTCGAGCGCATGCCGTATTGCACCAGGATCTCCGCTTGCAGCATGAGGTCCTGGAGTGCCGCCGCGCCCAGCATCTTCTCCTGACCTGGAGACGGCGCCGTCGATGCATCGGCCATGCTGGAGAAACGCGAAGCTATGACCTTGAAACGGTTTTCGTCAATCTTGCCGCGCAGCATTTCCAGCCGCTTCTGATGTCCGGACTCGTACGCATCGACCTCGGCCGCGCGATCCAGCGAGTCAGCCGCTTTTGCGTAGTTGCCCACGCTGCAGTACAGATCAAAAAGCTTGAGCAGGGTCTGGCAGTAGTCGCTCTCGCGATTCGATGCGTTGAACTGCTCGCCCATGAACTCCAGCATTTCCGGAGACGCGCGATGCCGTGCCGCGATGTCCTGAATCATGGACAGGAAGGCCCGGCGGTCGCCTTTGCGGCGATGGTTTTGCTCCAGTTTCCGTCCCAAGGCAACGGCCTCGGCGTCCTGCTGGGCATTGATAAAGAGCCCAATGAGGTTGGCGACTTCCTGAACCCGCGAAGGATTCTCCTCGAACAATTGCCAGAGAATCGGTTCGGCGTCGCTCAAACGATTGGCAGCCAGCAACGCCTTCGCGTAGGTGTCGCGCAACTCCTCCGACGGAGAACCAGCCTTAACTTGGGCTTCGAGTACGAAAATGGCGGCGCCCGCCTGCCCTTGCTGCAGCAGATTCTTGCTGTACCCCAAAGCAATCTGTGGATCGGCCGGATCTTCCGCGTAAGCACGCTCAATCCATGGAGCCGCGTTGCCGCCCGACGTCTGGGTCAACTGGGCAAGCTTCAGGAATGCGGCAGCGGCGGCCTTGCTCTCTCCCAACTCAGACGAAAGCTCACCCAGGCGCTGCAGATTCGGCTCGCTGGAATCCAAAGTGAGAAGCCGCTTTAAAGCCGTAAGAGAATCTGGTTTACGTCCTTGCTTCGTCAACTCTTGAAAAACAGTTTCGTAGGTCTCAATCGCCTGCTTCGGGTGCGACTTCTCCAGCAGTTCGCCGAAGCGCAGTTTCTGTTCCCACGTCGGAGTCACGAAGCGAGCCAGCTTCTTGTAAGTCAGGCTTGCGCGCGTGGCATCGCCAGCCTCGATCTGCCGTACGAACAGGTCGCCCAGCAGCTTGACGGCCTGAGGAATACGCTGCAAAGAAAGGCAAAGATCGGCCGCCATCTGGCAGACGGTATCGTTGCCCGGCTCTGCCGCCAGCACCTGGAGATAGTCCTCCAGAGCCTCGGCGGTTTTTCCCTTTTGGAGAAGCTTTTCGGCGCGTTCCACCCGTTTGGTGATTTCGACCCGATCCATTCGCTTGACTGTGTCTGCCATGAGAGCTAGCGCCGCGCGGAGTAACCATAGAAAGTCTAGGGTCAGGTTACCTGTGCGGCAACGAAGGAACGATCAGAGGCGATTACGAAAGTCATAGGAGGAATAACTCTTTGGGAAATAAGGGGCTTTCTGATATACGTCGCGGAGTGCCCCAGGAAAACGGCCTCAACCAGGAAAGCGGCCTCCGCCACCAGCTCAGCGCCGGTCAAATGGCTATGGTGGCCGTGGGCGGCTCAATCGGGACAGGCTTGTTGCTGGGCTCAGCCGCTGCCATGGAGATCGCTGGTCCGGCGGTGATTCTAAGCTTCGCGCTGGCTGCGTTCTTGTGCTGGACGGTGACCATGGCGCTCGGCGAGCTGTCCTGCATGCATCCTGGCGCAGGCTCTTTCGGTTTGTACGCTGATCTATATCTCAGTCCGTGGGCTGGATTTGTCTCGCGCGCCGGATACTGGATCGCCATTTCAGTTTCAGTGGGCGCGAACCTGGTCGCCTCCGCAACCTATATGCAGTATTGGCTCCCCGCAGTTCCGGCCTTGGTTTGGGTCGCCGTGTTCTCGCTCGTGCTGGTCGTGATCAACCTCCGCAGCGTCGGTGACTATGGCCGGTTCGAATACTGGTTCGCAATGGTCAAGCTGGTAACCATGGCGACGTTCATCATTATCGGCGGAGCATTGCTGACTGGGGGACGCGTTCCCGCGCAGTACACCGCGCACGGCGGATTCTTTCCGAAAGGTATGCTGGCGCCACTTCTGGCAATGACTTTTGCCCTGTACACTTTCGGCGGGATAGAAATGGTGGCCATCACTACCGGCGAGTCTCGATCCACGGCCGAAATTCCGCGCGCCGTGAGGTGGACATTCCTGACATTGGCTCTGGTGTATCTAGGCGCCATAATCGTGCTGGCGGGAGTGATGCCGTGGAATCGAGTAGGCGTTACTGAGAGTCCGTTTGTCACGGTTTTCCGCATGGTAGGTATTCCGGCAGCCACGGGCCTCCTGAGTTTCGTGATCCTGACCGCTGCCCTCTCGGGTGCCAACGCCAATCTGTATTCCGCGTCCCGAATGCTGTTCTCTTTGGCACGAGGAGGATGGGCGCCTGCGTCCCTGGGCCGACTCAATGCGGCAGGGTCACCAAATCTGGCTCTGTTGGCCTCGTCCTACGGAATCGTGGTCGCAGTGGTTTTGGAAAAATGGGCTCCAAGAAACGCTTTCGTTTACATCCTCAGTGGCTCGTTGTTCGGCCTGATGCTTTCGTGGCTGGTATCGCTGGCCGCGCATATTTCTTTCCGGCGGCGGATAAACCCAGCGCAAGTAACCACGCTTCCCATGCGCTCACTGCTCGGCTCGTGGGGCTCAGTGGTGGGATTTACGCTGGTGGCCGCAGCCGTTTTGAAAACCTGGTGGGACTCGAGAGTCAGCCTGCTCAGCGGCCTGTCAACCCTGTTAATCCTCACCATAGCGTATGCGATCCTAAAATCAACCAACTCGCCGATGCGAAAAACCTAGCGGACATTCCTCCGGGTGATGCACGCGTAGACCCGGCCGCCTCGTCCGGATGGACCGAGCTAATGTACATAAATATGGAATCTATGTACATTCAGTGCTATCCTTGGCAAGACAAGGGAGACACCTCAATGGGAACCGCGAGGAATCGGTCGCACAAGCACTTTCAGTTGGATCCCTTAAAGATCAAGCGCGCCCAAAAGGCTTTGCGAGCCAAAACAGAGACTGAAACCATCGAGCGTGCGTTGGATTTAGCGATTGCCGAACAGCAGAGGAACCGATTGGTTCTCGCGGCCACTGAGCGCTTTTTGAAGAGTGGCATTAATATCGAGGACGTATACGGTACGCTGGATCGCTAGATGCAACCCGCCCTGTTCGATTCTTCTGTTTACATTTCTGCATTGCGTCGAGGAGACGACGCAGTCTTAACGCTCCGCCGGTTCGCTGCCACTGCACCTCTTTGGCTCAGCGCAGTAGTGCTTGAAGAACTCTATGCCGGCGCTGGCGACCGCAACCGTCAGGTCGTGGAGCGTCTTGAGCGAGATTTTGACCGGGCAAGGCGAATCCTTGTTCCGAACCTGAGCGACTGGACTCGAGCCGGCACGGTGCTTGCCCGGCTGGCGGCCAAGTATGATTACGAACGAATCGGACAGGGACGATTGACCAACGACGCGTTGATCGCGATCAGCGCTGGCCGACAAGGCATCACAGTGATCACAGCAAACGAACGAGACTTCCGCAGACTCGCCGAATTTCGCACCTTCCAGTGGCAAGTGGCCTCGATTTGACACACCGCCCGGTTCGAGATTCGCAGTCGTGCGACCTGCCCAGAGCACTTTAGCATCGAGGCCCGTTTGCCCAGTACAATATCCGCATGACTGACGAACTGCTCCGCTATCGTTCCGAGTTCCCCATCCTCGAGCGCACGACGTATCTGATCAGCAACTCCCTGGGAGCCATGCCCCGCGGCGTTTACGACGCGATGAAGGGTTATGCCGATACCTGGGCCAATCGCGGCGTGCGCGCGTGGGAAGAACGATGGTGGATGCTGGCGGCCGAAGTAGGCGACGAGATCGGCGCGCTCATGAATGCGCCCAAGGGTTCCGTCTCGACCCATCAGAATGTGACCACATGCCAGGCTGTGGTCGCTTCCTGTTTCGATTTTTCCGGCAAGCGCAACAAAGTCGTTTACTCCGACATGAATTTTCCTTCGGTGATGTATTTCTGGGAAGCCCAGCAAGCCAATGGCGCTCGAGTTCACATGGTCAAGACGGACGACGGAGTCACGGTCCCACTCGGGCGGTTACTCGATGCCATTGACGAGGAAACCCTGCTGGTACCGATCTCCCACGTAATCTTCCGCAGCGCTTATATTCAGGACGCCAAGGCGATTATCGAAAAAGCTCACAAGGTCGGCGCGTACGTCGTGCTGGACACTTTCCAGTCGCTCGGCACTGTGCCGGTGGACGTGAAAGCTCTCAATACCGATTTCGCCTGCGGCGGAGTTTTGAAATGGCTTTGCGGTGGCCCAGGTGTGGGTTATTTGTACGTTCGTCCAGATCTCGGCAAGAAGCTGCAGCCCAGGTTCACCGGCTGGACTGCCCACGAGAATCCGTTCGCCTTCGAGATTGGCCCCAACCGATACACTGAGCCCCCGTATCGCTTCATGAACGGCACGCCTCATGTGCCCGCACTTGAAGCCGCACGCCCAGGACTCAAGATCATCACCGAAGTTGGAGTGGACCGCATTCGCGAAAAGTCAAAGCGCCAGACCGCCCGTCTCATTGAGTTGGTAGAAAAACAGGGATTGCGGGTGAACACGTCGCATGACCCCGAAAAGCGGGGAGGCACCGTCTCTATCGACGTACCCGACGCGTCCGAGGTCTGCCGCGAGTTATTGAGGCGGGAAATCCTGGTGGACTGGCGCCCTAAAGCCGGTGTCCGCATGTCTCCGCATTTCTACAACACAGATCAGGAACTGGAAACTGGCGTCGCTGCAATAGAGGAAATCCTGAAAGAACGCGCCGTAACAGCGCGATAAG